>Ga0164315_10003448_pt1 | contig 12264 bp, 17 predicted proteins | sample GuaBasSedimGuay6_FD_113737 | JGI IMG/M metagenome (GOLD analysis project Ga0164315, IMG submission 113737) | Subseafloor sediment microbial communities from Guaymas Basin, Gulf of California, Mexico - Guay6, Core 4569-2, 0-3 cm | ecosystem: Environmental > Aquatic > Marine > Hydrothermal vents... | reverse complement strand
GCTGTTTTGACGGCTTCTTTTTGAGCTGTCTCGAGCGATGATATGAGCGCTTTGTTTGCTTCGACTGCTGAATCAGTTGAGCCGAAATCGATAATCGGAGACGCTGAAGGTGACAGCGCTTCAGCTTGCTTCTCTCTGAAGATGTCGAGCTGATCGTTCGCCGCCGCGATTGCTGATCTCAGATAATAAGCATCGGGTGATTTTCCTTCACCTGTTGCAATGAGATCATCAAGCTCGACTTGTAGTTCTTGAACCTCGTCATTCAGACGCAAGATTGAATCTGTCGCCGACTCTACAAAACCGTAATCAATGCCGAGATATTTCTTGCCTAGAACGCCAAGCCAATGATCGAACTGAATGATTTCAGTGATTGCGTTTGCGAGAACTTCGACTGTCGCGAATACGCCTGTCGCCAGAGTTTGAAACGCGTCTTTTACTTCATTGCTATTCAATGTTGTTGTCAGATCATTGATTGAGTCAATGACTTCACCTGTTGAGCCTTTGTCGCCTTCAAGTAGATCGCCGAACGAGTTTTGAAGCGATTTGATTGCACCGCCTAAAGTGTTTTTAGCCGCCGCCGCACTTCCTCCGAATTGAGCTTCGAGTTCTGTCAAGATGACGTCTTGAGCTTTTGCGAGTTCGTTCGTTTCGAGAAAGCCTTTGACGAGATCTTTCTGAACATCAGTGAACGTGATACCTGAACGACTCAAAGCTGACATTCCTGTCGCTGGATCATTCAACGCCTTGCCGACTTGAATCGCCGCGCTTTTCAGATCCGTTCCCATCGCTGTCGCAACATCTAAAACAGATAATTGAGCGCGCTTGAATACTTCGCCGCCTATCTGTCTGAATGTGAGAAGCAAGCCTTCACTCGCAATGATAGCTTCATCACCGTATGTCGTGAGATTTTGAAGCTCCGAAGCGTATGACTGAAGACTTTTCGACAACTCTTCAGTGTAGTTTCCCGTCGATTTGAGTGTCGCTTCAAGTTGAGCTGTTGCTTGTTCTTGAGCGATGGTGTTTTTGATGACTGCTGAGAATGTTTTCGCGACTGTGGCGGCAATCAAAACAGTTCCGAAGACTTTACCGAGACTGATCGCTTTCTTTTCTGCTTTGTCAGCGGCTTTGCCGAGCTTTTTTATCTCTTCAGTGCTTTTCTTGACTTGCTTTGAGTCAACTTTGATAAAAAGTGATGCAATACTGGTCATTTTTTAGCCACTCCTTTCATGAAGCTCATTAATTCACCGATTCTTTTTCGCTCTTTGTCGTCTTCTTCTCGCTGAATGTCGTTTGCATCTTTGAGCATAAAGTCGGCAGGTTTCAACATTTTTTCTTTTTTGCTGATATGAACATTTGCAATTGTCGAAGCTATCAAACCCGCGTGAATATTGTCTCGCTCCGCCCCGTATGGTTCGAGAGCGAAATATTCCATCGCTTCTGAAAATAGCGAGCTTGACATTGTCTGTTCTAGCTCATAAATAGGCGTCCCCCATGCAATCGATAACTTCCAAAGAAAGCGCCTGTCATAGTCATCGATTAGCGCTTTTTTTTGCTATCGTTACCTATACCCGACAATCGCATGGCTTCAGTGAATAACGTCAATAAAACATCGCTCTTTATTTCACATAAAGCGTCAACGTCATCATCATTGAAAAGCTCACAACTCATGATCACAACTTTCGCTCGAGAGACGTCATCACTAGCATCGCCCAGATCTTTCAAACTGAGTCGCTGTTTCAATGTTAATTCACGAAGCTCAACATTACCGAAGCCCTCAACAGACACGACGCCTGTTGAGAGTTCAGTCGCTTTAAAAAAGTCTGTTTTCTTAGTCATTAAGTAAGAACATCAACAACAGCGCCAGAGATCTTGAAACGTGCTGACAATTTATGTTGCTCTGTCAATGATGTTTCTCGACCCCATTCAAGCGGTGTCAACGTGAACGAGCTTGTCAGAATATTCGTTCCATCAGTGATGATCATTTCATAATTACGATTGTCGCCGTTGTTAATATCATCGATCACGCCTTGTTGTTCAGCATCACCGAGTATCAAGTTCCATGAGAGATCAACCTCTTTACCTTCGGCGAATTGTTCGGCGATATATTCCTTATCCGTCGAGTCATAATTTGTGACTTCAATTGTGTTTTTTGTGCCGCCCAAAACTGGCGCGATTAATAGTTCAGGAACGACAGTGAATATCTCAGTCCCGCCGCCGTCGCCTCGTTTTAATGTGATTCCACCTGTGAATGCCACTGTCATTTTAAAGCCCTCTTTTAAAGATTATTATTGCGCCTGAGTGAAAGATCGATACTCAATCGTCAATCCAACGATATGATATACCGTATCACGAAAACCCACTGTCCGCGATACCTTGCTGATTCTCACTTTGACGCCGTTCTGAGTGAGAACTGTTCCTCTTTTAAAATGTGTTGCTACTTGATCGAGAAGATCGAGCGCTTCACCTTTCCCCGTGTCATATTTTGTGATTGCTTCGACGCTATAGATACCAATATGATCATCACTTGCATCGTCTGACACGCCTGTCGGTTCTGTGTCGGCTGGAATAACAGTCGCTCTGAGAAAAGCTGTCTCAGTGTCGGGAGTATATTCTCGATTTTCCCATGCGACGGGCAAGCCTAAAGTCTGAAGATGTGCTTCAAGTGCGGCAGAAATATCAACAAATACAGTCATTTTATTTTTCTCGCTTGTTGTTCGACGATTCGCTTGAATTCAGCGATCGTTACTCGCACCATTCCGAGAGGCGCTTTTACTGAAGAGTGACCGTATTCTATTGCTTCAGCATACTCGAGATTGTTTGCAATATAGATCGCGTCTCCCGCTTTCGCGCCTGATGTTTTTGCAATCTCAGCGAAAGTCGTGTCTGTGTTCGGTACTTCACCGACGGGAAGCAAGTTCAATCCCATTTGCCAATTGTTTTGAAGACGAGACGTATCGACAGGCGTTCGCTTGACGATCTTTGTGTACATCGAAAGAGCCGTTCCTCTCAGTAATTTACCGAGATCGACGTTTGTCTTCTTCGCATATTTCTCAATATCTACACTGAAGCTCATACAATATGACCTCGCCGTTGGGTGATAATTCTTTGACGTTGATGACTCTGAAATCACCTTGAACAGTTTTGATGACATCGCCGACGATAACAATATTCACTGACTCGATTAAGACTTTGACGTCACCTTGTTTGACGACACCAGACGCGATCAAACTGTCATTATAATTCAGAGTCAAAGCGTTCGACGTTGCGATTGTTTTTGTGCCTGTTGCATCTTTACCCGAGACAGGATCGAACGCGCCTTTCTTATGACGAACAATCTGAACGAGTTGTCCCGCTTTTGCGATTGACTTCGACGCGCCGCTGATTGTCTTCGAATATTTAGCCATTTCTTATGCTCGACTCAGATTCAGATATCCGACGCTCGACTTGATTAATTTTCGAGCAACTTGTTCAATCGCTTGATATGTTTCATGTGTTGAGTCATCAGCATAGACAGTCGTCAAAACATCGACTTTCTCTGACTTGACGACACGCTCTAACACGCCCGACGGATCGATTCCTTTATCGATTGAGATCGCGACTTCGAATTGAAGCGTTTTCAGCTCTGAAGGAATTTCGTCAACATCAATGAGGAAACCATCAATCGACATATTGACTCTCGGGAACTGCATTGACTGATCTTTTGTATATTTGTTCCCATTGTATGAAAGCGTCTCAATATAGCGACTTGATTGAATCATCAGCTCAATTTCATCGCCTTCGAGTTTGTAGCCAATTTCATCAATATAAGTCAGAAACTCAGCGTCAGTCGAATAACTATTCGAGTTCGCAACTTGTGAACCATCTTCGACAATTAACGGCATGATTATTTACCTCGATCTTGAGTGACTACATATTCACCCTCTGCGAATGTGATTAATTCACTATTCTCGTCAAGCGCTTCAGTGTCATAGAAATGTTTGCCTATATCAAGCGTTCCCGCTGGAGTATAGCCGACGCGACCATCTGAGCCGTCTGTCACTAGCGAACCCGACATAACTTCCTCTAGTGTCGTCGCGTCAGGCGGCGCTTTGATTGAAGTGATTGTCAGCTTGAATATTGTCCAAGCGCTAATATCAACAACAGATCCCGCCTTATCTTTTACCAAAAAGATATGACGTCGCGTGTCGCCTCTTGTTTTTTCAATATCAATCTCTGTCGCCATTAGCAGACCTCCACTTCGATTTCTGGTTCAAGTGCTGTCTCGAGATCTGACTCCAGTTCGATCTCGATTTCTGTCTCGAGTTCTACTTCAAGATCCGACATGAGTGCAACCTCCAACTCTTCAAATATTTGAATAAAAACATCACCGCCAGCGCCCGACTGATTGTGAAGATGATCCCACCAATTATTTCCCGCTTGAACTGGAAGATCACTATTGCTCGTCGTAGTTTCCCATAGCGTCGCCATTATGGAAAACTCTCTGTTCCTAGAATCGTATCTCGACTCAAATTCGCGATATCTGTTTTGTCTTGAGCTGTTACACCCGAGCCGCTTGTCACAACTTGCAAGCCCGCCGAATTACTCGGAACAACAGAGACGCCCGTATAATTCAGCACGTCGACGATGTTATTATTTGACCCGATTAAATCGACACGTTCAACAGAGCCAGAAAACTCGACTGTATACCCGTTTATGATTTTATCGAAAGGAGCGTAATCTACCCCCGCGAAATCGAAACGAGTGTTCGAATGTTCGAGCGTCTGAACAGCCCAAAGACCTTCAGTGAAATCACTCTCTAATCGTCGAAGCTCGATTCTGAAAACATTAAGATCAAGTCTATAATGATTCCCAGAAACGAGCGTCAAGTCTGATGTAGGAACTGAGACAACCTTCGTTATCCAGTTTACCGAATAAGACATTTTTAACTCTCATCGTCTAACACAACAGTTAACGTCAAACCCGCTGTTCCGATTGTGCCTGAAATAAGAACGGGCTTGTCAGGATTTGCAGGATCGCCATGACGAACCCAACCGACGACATCGATGTCAGAGGTATAGATCAATGAATTACTAATTGCTTTCGTCGTACCACCGCCCACCGCTGAAGCATAAAGAAGCGCGATGAACACGGGATCGCCTGATGTGTAATTTTTATCAAGACCACCAGCATGATCAGTGATGTCTAGCGTATAAGTTGAGCCTGACCAGCTCGAATAATGATAGAACTCGTATGAAACTCCGCCGCCTGTTGTGTCAAGCACTCCGAACCAGCCGTCTTGAGGCGTGTCTGAAGCGATTGCAGTTGTGACAACGAAGTCAGGATCGCTCGACGAGTTGCCCGCGCCGACCGTGTTTGTTGTGTAGTCTGGAGCATTTAAAACAGCATCTTTTTCAGCAAGGAATACATGAGGATCATCACCCGCAAGACCTGTCTCGACAGTGATGATGATATTCACATTATTAGGCGGCGATAAAGTGTTGCCGTCTAAATCTTTAACCGAGTCAGCATTTGTCAATTCACCCGATGCGAAACCGATACCGAAAGCACCGATCCACGCGCCCGTGAACTGACCTAAATGAGTAGGAAAAGTCGACAGCTTCACTGATACGCCTGAGACGACACCTGTCGCACCGCCGCCGCCTGTGATTGTCGATGCCGCTTCGGGGAAAACACCCGTGTCAAGATGCAACAATAATCGAGCTGTACTGCCACCAGTGAGCGTGTCAGCCGCCATCAAGTGACCCGTTCCCGCTGTTGCACCCGCACCCCATGACAGAGTTTCATTTTGAACCCAAGTTCCTGAGCCTGATGCGATTGTGTTGTCATAGACTCGACCTGTCCATAAATCACCATCGACACCGAACAGCGTATCTGATGAACCTCGAACTAGAATCGCTTTCACATATTCATATAATGCTTTTTTGCTAGTCTGTGGAGAATACGACCATTCACCCATGAAGGCTTTGTTGCCGTTTCCATCTATGTCAATCAGATTGTAACCTTCTGATTTTGTGATGCCGTATCCTTGAACAGTTCCGAGAACTGATGTGTTCTGTGGATCTGCCGATGTGTTGATCGCCGCTACTGACTCACCCAAACCGAGAGTCGTTTCCCAGATAGCGTTCGTGTCTTGCCATTCGTGAGCTTTTACGACAACAAGCGAGTTATCAATCTCTGAACCGCCCGTCATTGTTTTAACTAAGATTCTGAGAAGCGTGTTGCTGTCTGTTTGATTTTTACCTGTTGACCAGTGCGACGTTAATGTCACGGCATTTTGAACAACCTGAAGCTCTGTTCCCGCGACAGCTTGACCCAGCACTTTCAAACCGTAATATTTATCTTCTGAACCACTTGCACCTTGAACGATTGAGCCGCCGAATAAATAACTCGCGACCGTGTCATCAATTAGATAATTGGTTGAAAAATCAGTCGTATGATCTAACAATGAAATAATCGTTCCGAGCGCTTCTGATGTCGACGGGTTCGGTTTCGATAGATTCAGCTCGTCATCGCCTGAGATCGTGAAATCCCAAACGATCTTTTGTAAAGCTCGATGCAACCACCAAACATGATAAGTATGAGAACCCGCGACGTATGTTATCCCGCCAGCCGCCGCGACTTTGAATTGCGTCAGAAAAGCTGTGACTGCTGTGTTCGCGTCTGCATTTCGATCATAAATAGTCATTGTTTAAACCTCTTTATTCGTTCGGTAATAAGCGAACGGTAACTGAAAAACCTGCTGTTGTATATTGCCCGCTGATATTTTTCTGAGTGTAATCAGGTGGAGTGAGATTCTGTTCTCTCGCCCAACCAAGAACATCAGTGTCAGAATCATAAGGGATTGACGCTGTGATGACGCCTGATGCGTTTACTTGTCCATTGATAAGTTCTGACTTGTCTGACTTTCTACCGAGCCACACTCGAGCTGTGGATATCGGCAAACCAGTTTCATCATCAAGCACTGTCACCGTCAAATTAATCAATCCAGCGACAACGGTTGTTGTTGCTCCAGCACCATTTCGAACAGACGGAGAATTCGCACCATTGACGACTTGAATCTCGAGCGCTTTTCCTGAATTGTTATAGATTGCCGCGTCGAGAGAACCTGAGTTCGGGACTAGATTGTCCCCTACTGTACCCGCATAACCTGAGAGCGTATTCCCGTCCCATTGAACGGGTGTTGTGTGATTACTCGTCAGCTCAACAGCATGACCGACATTGCTTGAAATGAAGTGACTGTCAGTGATGTCTTCGACGTCATCAGAAAGAATCGCCGCGACACCTGTGCCAACGGCTGAATTATCGATTGTTGCTCGCTCGATTATTGCCCCGTCTTGTATTATTTGATCCGAGTCAATGACGATCCAATCTCTCGCCGTGACTGCTGATGTCAGTGTGATTTTTGCAAAGTTAGTAAAGGTTAGATTGACGAGTATTGATGTTCCAGCAACGCCAATCGCCTTGAAAACTGGTCGAGTATCAATAAGAGCTGTCGAGCCTAGTCCTGTTAATGTTTTGTTTTGAATAGCTATTATCGCCGAGACACTATTCAAATCAAGTAAAAAACCTGACCACTCAGCCGCAAACAAACCATCAGGAAAAAGCCACGAATCGCGAGTCGCGTCGTTCATGGTTATCGCCGCCGATGAACCTGCATTTCTAGCAATGAATAGCGTTCCGAATATATTATAAACGCCCGCCGCCGCCTGTGTTGCATAACCGAATCTGTTCGTTGTAATACCTTCATCATGATCAACAAAGTCTTTTAATACGCCGCCTGTGTGAAGCTCTAAACCTACGCCCAAATCAATAGCGTCAAGCCCTAGATTTTCTGATTTTGCTGAAGCGCTTGCGAATCGCGCTGTTATCCCGAAATAATCAGTCGATGCTAGTGCTGGAGAACCATTCGTCGAGATAATGTACGCCGCGATATTTGGATCGACAGGTAGAATTATGAACCCGCCTTTCGCTGGATAAAGATCGAGAGGCGTTCCCGCGACATCAGAGCCAGTGACGGGGATTAAGTGATAAGCAGTTGTTGAACTCCCTAGTCTGAGCGTGACGCCTTCAGTCGCATTTAAACCACCGAAATCAGTGACAATAAACTTCATCATCATTGTTCTCGTCGCGGCGGCTGTCATGTCAAACGTCGAGCCATGCGTATAACCGAAGCCCGCTCCGCCAGCGGCGGTCGCTGTTACTTTACGATATACAATGCCTGTGTCTTGATAAAAATAAGCGGCTGGATCATCTGTTGATTCCGCTCCTGCACCACCACCAATCGAGTTTAGATCGTTGTTGTTTGCTAAAGGTGGAGCCATGAGTCGAGAGTTTGTGCTTGAGCTGACAACAGTCATTTTTAACCTGTCACTCTTCGAGTCTCGTCAAGCATCACTTGATTGCCTGTCGACTCTTTATATTTTGAATACTTTTCACATTCAGAGCATTGATTAATCCATTCGCCGTCAGTTTCTTCGACCGCTTCAGGTTTGAAATTCTCGCTCTGACAATAAGGACAGCGATTCGACATCAGCTAACAACAACAGCGTCAACAGTGTCAACCAAGATCTCAGCGAAATCATTTGCATCACCGACGCGATTGAATTGAAGCGCTTGATTTTCTGAAGCCACCTTCTCGATAAATCCGTCAATAATTCCGATGTAAATAGCGGGAGTCGTGTTCTCTATCTTTAATGAATAAGCCATTTTAGGTCGTTCCTGTGTTTTGTTGCATGAACGTGATTTGTTGAATCTGAATCGTACCCTCTTCAGAGTCGTCCCACATTTCCTGATCTTGTTCAGCCCAATGACGAGCATCAGCAAGATCTACAGCATCGAGAACAATGTTTCGACGAAATCTGACCTTGACTTCATATCGATTCAGAGTGACTGAGCCGTTTGCACTTGTGCCAGTGTTTTCTTGAATTAATGATGATGATTGAGCTTGAATCTTTTCTGAATCTTCCATCTGTTCGACGTCGAGTTCAGCCAAGTCTTTTGAGTGATTTGTATTTTGAGCATCAAGCAAGATGTCGCGTTTAACCTGCAAGCGAACAGAATATCGATTGAGATTTGCCATAATTAAACACCTATGAGAATAAGTGAGATGAAATTGACGTCTCTCTCAATTAAGAAAGAGACGTCTTCTTTTCATGTTGCTTAGTTTGTAATCATGAACGCTAAAGGAACATTCTTACGATCAACAACGCGATCCCAAGATGTCGCGGCGGCAAGCTCTGTCAGAGTTGCTGATACCGCGGCAGGAGTGACAGTTGATTGAAATCCCGCTGGGTGTAAAAGCCATGTTTTACGAACCCAAAGAGTCTCAACGCCCGCGCCTTCACCTTGATCTTCGTCCATTTGAACGCCGACAGGATTGACAGGGAAACCTTCACCGTAACCAATAGCACCAGCACCGAACAAGACAGTCGTATATTTAAAGCCGTCAGTACCGCCAGCAACAACGGGAAGATTATCATCAACGATAATCGGCTTGCCAAGATAAGTCGTCGAAACGACATTCCCTTGAGAATCGCGAATATAATCGATGTCATCATTGATTGCCGCTTGCTTCATCATTTGAGAGTGCATACCAATCGCTGTCACGTCGTCGAACGAGTCGCCTAGTGTGAAGATAGCTTCGATAATATTGTCACGACTCAATTTAGTTTCTGGCAGTTGCAACGCAATCGATTCAGCGGCAACGTCCCAAACCATATCGCCCGAATAGTTTGCTACGTTATCAGCGAGAATACCGTTCATTGATGCGATCAAGCGTTTTTGCCATTGCTTCGTGAAGTATGCGTCGACTCGAGACTTGATGTGTTCCATCGCTAAATCACCAGCGGCTAGTTCAGACGCTAGATTTGAAGCTGACCAACCATTATTGACGAAAGCTTTTCGAGCGATTTGCTCACCTTGAGCGATTTTGTCAGCCAACGCGACATCAGTCGGATCGCCTGTCGAATAGTTAGGCTCGCCCGACGCGTCAAGATCATTCCAGAATGGTAGTTCTGCAATCTTGCCGTCTGCTTGAGCAAGTTGATTCAATAAAGGTGTCTGAGTGACGATGCCCGAGCGAAATAATGCCGATTTTTCGACGCCATTAACAGCGGGTAGATCTTGAAACACAACGACATCGATGATGTCTGAAAGTTGGACTGTAGCCATGAGAATTTCCTCTCGTTATAGTAAAAAAATAAATTATTGACTCTTCAAACGATCGTATTCAGTCGGATCTTTATCTCGTAAAGCTTTTCGTTCTGAACCGTTCATTTCATTGAATTTTTTGACTACGGCACCACCGTTCCCCCCATTGCCACCAGCGCCAGAGGATTGATTTCCTCGCAAGATAGAGCCGTATCGCTCATCAGCTTGGATCTCTTTTTCAAAATCTTCGAGAGTTGTCGTTGTTTCTTTGCCACCAGCGTCGAGAACTGTGACGACTCCGTCTTTTGCCTGTAGGCTACGCCCGATCACATCTGAAAGCAAGCTCACATTATGACCGTCAGCATTACGCGCCGCCATTTCGTTTGCTTTGAGTTTGACGAGATCGGCGTTCGCTTTTTTGTCTTTGACTTCGGCATCAGTTTTCAAATCAGAGACTTCTTGACTCAGTTTGACTGTTTTTTCTTGTTCAGCTTTGAGAAGTGAATCAACGTCGCCGTCTTCTTTTGCTTTTTCAAGACGATCTTTTTCGACTTCTTCTTTGTATTCGTCGAGTCGACGCTTGTGACTTTTTGCGTCGTCCATCAGTGACTCTTGATTTGACTTGAGAGCGTTGAAATCTCGAGTCATTGATTTAGCTGTTTTTTTCATTTCTTCGATTAATTCGAGCGCTTCTTTTAATTCTGACATTTTATTTTCCTCGTTGAATTAAGCTCTCACCAAGAGCCTTTAGTTATAGCGCCACCAGCGCCCTTTTTCAGCTTGAGATCAAGCGTCTTCATCTTTCTCTAAATCGGAATACCAATCAAACTTTTCGGGAAGTTGTTTGTTGTCGTCGATTGCTTGACTGAGTTTTTGAATATAAAATTCATCATCGACACTCACAGGATTTGGAGCAATCGTGTCGAACTTAATCTCATAAGCAGTCATGATCTGATATCTGATTGAATCGGTCATTTTATAATGTTCTCGTATGTTTTAGCCATTTCAGGAGCGAAAGTTTTCGCGATAGTGTCCCACCAATATTTATTTTTATTACCAAATAACGCGTTCAAATTTGCGAATGATTCTGTTGCTGGTCGATGTCGATACTTTTTGAGATAGGCTGTTGTATGACCATAATATCGAGCATGATGATCCAAGACGACATTTTTTGAAGATGATCCTATCAAGTCAGAAAATGAAGCGAGCGCGCCTGTCTTCTCGTTTGCGAGATTGAACATTCTCGGATCGAGAACTTTGTCTGACCAACCTTTGCTCATTGCATCAACAAAGTTGTGAGGCGCTTTGTGTTTCATCGAGACAAGCACTTTCGCCATTCTTTCGTGAATCTGAGCCAGATCTTCTCCTGATTGATAAAAGACCGTCTCCGTTCTTATCCATGAATCAAACTTCTGAAAATTAAAGCCAGCATTTTCAGCAAACTCCTCGAGAGCATTTATTCGAACTCTCGGATCTTCGATGTCGCCGATTTTCCATGCGAAATGAGTCTGATCTTTGTATTTCGCTTTAAGTAGAGCGTCTCTAGCTTTTGACGCTCGACCTTTGCCTTGAGTCATTTTCATGACTTTGACGTCTGCCGCCATTGCACCTTTAAAAGCAGGGAAAGAGCTGATATATGTTCCACCTCTCAATCGACCTATATTGACATCGATGATGTGTCCCATTTCATGTCGCCAAGTGTTTCGATTGTAAGGGTTTGACGGAGAATAAGATCTCGGCATATTGACATTATAACCACCGACAGCATACGCGCCTTTTTTGGGAACAGCCGTGATTGTTACATCTTGATGCTCTTTCATTATTCGAATAAATTCAGGTCGAGAACCAACGCTCGCTGGAATATTCCATTTTGCCGTGACAGTGTTTGTGAAGTTCTCGTCTGTGACAGTCTCTTCGATTACTTTCTCAGTCGTTGTCGGCTTGATGACAGGATCTTTTTTCACAATAGCTGTCGGAATAACGATCTTCGCTGGTAGTCTTTGAAAGACAAGCGGGTTCAATCGCTTCAGATCTTTGAGTGAATAGATTCGACCGCGCTTATCTGTGAACTTCTCCATCGGTAGACCACCGATTCTGAATAGCTTCTCTCTGTCT
>Ga0164315_10003447_pt1 | contig 12264 bp, 13 predicted proteins | sample GuaBasSedimGuay6_FD_113737 | JGI IMG/M metagenome (GOLD analysis project Ga0164315, IMG submission 113737) | Subseafloor sediment microbial communities from Guaymas Basin, Gulf of California, Mexico - Guay6, Core 4569-2, 0-3 cm | ecosystem: Environmental > Aquatic > Marine > Hydrothermal vents... | reverse complement strand
GCGATATCACGCTTGCTGCTGAAATTGGTGGCGACACGCAGATCGTCTCGATAAGTCAGGTAGATTTCAACCAGGTTGCTGTCCAGGATGGTCGCGTCAACCTCGCCCTCGGCGACGTTATCGAGCACCTCTTCGGTTTGCACGCCATCGGCAATTTCGACGATCTCGATGTCCGGGTAACGATTCTTCTTGAGCCAGGTAAGCGCGTGCCAGAAGGTCGAGTCGCGATTAACCAATACCGATTTGCCGTTGAGGTCGCGCACGCGTTGAATCGATTTATCACCCCTGGCGACAAGGACTTGCTCGACGACGTGATCGAGCGGTACCGAAAACGCCATCTTCTCGAGGCGATCGGCGTTGATCGTCAGGTTGCTGATTATAATATCGCCCTTGCCCGCCTGCAGTGCCGGAATCAGCTTGGAGAAATTGTCGACCAGCACCAGTTCCGGTATCAATCCATGCGACAGGGCAAATTCTTCGGCAATGCGCTGCTGTTCGGCCAGTGGCGATCCCTTCCGCGGCAGGTAGGCAGCCCTGGAGTTATCGCGCGTCAGCAGGATGCGCAGCTTGCCCTGGGCCAGTATTCCCATGAAGTCGCCCTGGAAATCCTGCGCCAGTTCGAGGCTGCTATAACTCCGGTTCAAATAGGCCTGTGCAGAGGCCGAAAACACTACCGCCAGCATCAGCAACAGGAATCCCGCGGCGGGATTCAGGTCCAGTTTAGTGATTCGAGTAAAGGCCATAACGGCCACTAAACCGGTTTATCACCACTTTGTCAAAACTAAAACCCGAACCTGAGCGGCGCGTCACAACCCCATTAACCCACATCGCTTGCCGTTTTACGCAGCAGGGGGATGCGAGTTAATAGGTAATTTCAGTGATAAGGTAAGTCATTCGGCCACTCGGCACTTCAACTACAACCTCGTCACCGAGCTCGCGCTTCAGCAGTGACTGCGCCAGTGGCGAATCGACACTGATGTAGTGTTCAGCGTGATCGAATTCATCGGGACCGACGATACGGTAGTTAACGAGCTTGCCGTTTTCGTCCTCCAGGCTGACCTCGGCGCCAAAGAATACGCGTTCGCTCTGTGCCGGTTTCTGCTCGACGACATTGAGATTAGGCAGGCGTTTTTGCAGGTATCTTATGCGCCGGTCAAGTTCGCGCAGTTCCTTCTTGCGGTAAATATACTCGGCGTTTTCCGAGCGATCGCCCTCGGCGGCGGCGGCCGACAGAGCCGCTACCACCTCGCGCCGGCGCAGCCACAGCGACTTTTGTTCGCTCAGCAACGAGCGCATGCCCTGTGGCGTGATATAGGGTGATTTTGGCGGGCCGGGCGCACGGTAACGACTCATCTATCGACTCGACATCAGCTTCACTACAACCAGGTTGTGTTACTTGCGGAACTGGGAAATCTGCACTTCGGTGCCGTAATCGGCATAGTCGCCTTCGGAACGCTTGCCGCGAAAATGACCCCATTCGATGGCGTTGTAGCGACTCGGATTCTGCTCGTTGGCCACGGTGGGCAACGGGCTGACCCTGGCGTCGGCGGCCGGGTTGAAGAAAAACGGCAGGCTGTAGCGATCGATGGAATCCATCGCCAGCACGCGGTGCACCGGGGCATGATAAACGTCGTTCGACCAGACTTGCATCATGTCGCCAGTGTTGATGACGATGGCGCCCGGCGTAGGCGGTATGTCATACCAGTAACCTTTGCGGTGAACCTGTAATCCACCTACTTCGTCCTGGATCAAAACGGTGAGCGCGCCCGCATCGGTGTGATGATGTACGCCGAGGTCGGCGACCGCCTGGTGTTCATGGTCGGTGCCTTCGATGGGATCGTGCACCGGATAATAATTGAGGCGAAGAAACCCGGTATGGTTGCTGGCAAAATCGTCATGCATGAATTTCGCCGGCAAATCGAGGCCGACACAGAATGCTTCGAGCAGTTTCAGTGACAACTCGGTACAGGAGGCGAAATAGGTTTGCATGGTTGCCTTGAATTGCGCCTGGTCCGCAGGCCAGCGATTGCTTTTGCCGTAAATCGGGTCCTGCCCTTCGCGCGTGAAGTCGAAAACCTGTTTCTTGTCGCGTTGGTTCTTGGTCAATTCGTTGTGATAGAAGCCCCAGGGATTGTCGCGGGTACGCAGTATCGCCAGCTTGTCTTCGATCGGCAGCGCAAACAAGGATCGCGTCTGCCGCCAGACATCGGCGATCAATTCGTCCGCGATGCCGTGATTGATGACCTGGAAAAATCCCCAGCTGCTACAGGCGGTCGCGATTTGTTCAATCGCGGGAGTGGCTTCGGCGCTGTTTGAATCGACCAGCAGTTGTGCGATATCGATAACCGGCACCTGCTCCAATATCGACTGCTGCCGTGCAACCGGGTCTTTATCGTAATCCTTCTTGCCGTGGACCATTGCGTTGATCACTCCAGGTTTGATATTCGATGCAGTATAAGTATTGCACCCGTCCAGGTAAAACCGGATCCAGCTGCCGGCGCGGGATTTTACCCGGCCTGGTAAACGGCGACCGGAGTTCCCAGCCGCTGCAACTCAGGCTCGACGCCGAGTCCAGGCAGGTCGGGCGCGCTGAATGCGAACCGGGTCCTCGATGCCGTGCAGGCCTTCATCGACGCAGATCGGGTAGCGGGTCTGGTGGGATATGCGGATTTATTTTCATGCGCCGTAATGTAATCCGCTTACTCATATGTGTAAAACAAATATTATCGATCGCCTAAATCGGTTCTTTCCGGCTGCACATAGGGTGTAACATCAATGGCCTCGAAACTGACCATCAGTAAAACTACAGCATGTACGTTCCTAAACATTTTGAAGTTTCCGATGCCGATGAAATCTTCGAATTCGTCGACGCCAATGCCTTCGGTCAACTGATTTCACGGCAGGACGGCGAAATCATGGCGTCGCATCTGCCCTTCCTGCTTGCCGCGGACCGTCAACAGCTGCACTGCCACCTGGCACGGCAGAATCCGCAATGGCAACAACTCGAAGATCAGCGGGTTTTGATCACCTTCCAGGGTGCACACGATTACATCTCACCGAGCTGGTATGAAACGGCCGGCGTTCCGACCTGGAACTACCAGGCAGTACACATCTACGGCCACTGCCGCGTGTTCGAAGAAGCCGAGGCGCTCGCCGAAGTAGTCGATGCACTCAGCCAGCGCTACGAGTCCGCCTTCGAAACACCCTGGCAACCGCAATACCGCGAAGCCATGCTGAAGGCGATCGTCGGGGTCGAGATCACCATCGACGAAATCCAGTGCAAGTACAAGCTGAGTCAGAACCGGCCGGCCGCCGATCAGCAGGGCGTCGTCGACAAGCTCGATCAGCTCGACTCGAAGTCCCTGGCCAGCGCGATGCGCAAGACCCTGTTCTGATTTCACCCATCGAGAGCCGACCATGAACGATTCAACATCGCAGCCCCCTGAACGCGCCGAAGGTGACATCAACCTGTCGCCACGCCGCCGGCAATGGTCCGAGCAACACCTGGACGACGCGACCCAGGCCATTCTCGAAGAAGATGCACAGCTGTTTTTGCACCAGTCGCTGTCGACCCCGTGCCTGAATGCGCTGCAGGGCAGCGAAGGGATATACCTCGAGGATACCCAGGGCCGCAAAATCATGGACTTCCACGGCAACAGCGTGCACCAGGTCGGCCACGGTCACCCGCGCGTGATCGAGGCGATCAAGGCGCAACTCGATGTATTGCCGTTTTGCCCGCGACGCTATACCAACCAGGTCGCCATCGACCTCGCGCGACGCCTGGTCGAACTCGCGCCCGGCGATCTCGACAAGCTGCTATTCGCGCCGGGCGGCACTTCGGCGATCGGCATGGCGTTGAAGCTGGCGCGTTACGCAACCGGCCGCCACAAGACCATATCGATGTGGGACAGCTTCCACGGCGCGTCGCTGGACGCGATTTCCATCGGTGGGGAAGCCCTGTTTCGCAAGGATGTCGGCCCGCTGCTGCCCGGCACCGAACATATACCGCCGCCGACCCGTGGCCATTGCCTGTTCAACTGCGAGGATGACGAACATTCGGGTTGCATCGAATACCTCGATTACGTGCTCGGCATGCAGGGCGACGTCGCCGCGTTGATAGCAGAGCCGATGCGCTGGACCACGGTCGAGCCGCCCCCGCCCGGTTACTGGAAAAAAGTCAGGGAGCTTTGTGACCGCCACGGTGTGTTGCTGATCTTCGACGAAATTCCATCGGCGATCGGACGCACCGGAAAAATGTTCGTCTGCGAACACTACGACGTGGTGCCCGACATGCTCGTCATCGGCAAGGGGCTGGGTGGCGGCGTATTCCCGATGGCGGCGCTTATCGTCCGCGGCGAGCTCGATATCGTCGGCGATCGCGCGCTCGGACACTATACGCACGAAAAGAGCTCGGTCGGCTGCGCCGCCGCACTCGCCACGCTGGATTGCCTGGTCGAAGAGCGTCTCATCGAAGCCTCGGCCGAACTCGGCGAGTACGCGCTTGCGCGCCTCGAATCGATGCGTGAGCGTTACCCGATCATCCACGAGGTGCGCGGCCTCGGCCTGCATCTCGGCATCGAACTGCGCCGCGGCGGCGAGCCCGCCAGCGATGAAGCCGACACCGTTTTATACCACTCGTTGTCGCAGGGACTTAGCTACAAGATTGGCGGCGGCTGTGTATTGACGCTTTGCCCGCCGATGACGATCACGCGCGAGGAACTGGACCAGGCGCTCGACATCGTCGAGGCCGGCATCGCCGATCTGGATTAATATACAGCACAAGAAGCCGGCGGAGGGATTCCCAGTCAATGGTGATAGTTGGTATCTGAACTTGCGGGCAGTGCCTGATTTGATCGAAGCTAATGGACCGCTTTGTACTGCGGACTTTGGCAAGACACTTACCGGGGGTGATCTTCGGCAATTTTCGGACATTTGCCCCCTGGGCGCTCTTATTTCGAATTAAATCAGAATCTGTTTTAGAAAGTGCGCAAGCTGGTATCATAAATACAAAAAATGTATCAGTTGCAAAAATTCAAAGCGTTTTACTTTCTACCATCTCAGCAACTTCTCCTTTGACTAGGAAGGTCTGCACACACCCCTGGTGGACTGGTGTATGGTTTGAGCGTCGAGGCGCTGGAATAGCAGCTAAAGTAATTATTCGGCACCCCAAATTCGAAAATCATCGGGGTAATATTCAAAGCTAGCGAGTCAGATGATCGGTTTAGCAGATACTCAAAAAATACATTTTGCGACGGTGTCAGTGCCAACTGTATTACGCCGTGACGCCCGTTACTCTTGACATAGAGTTTTCGGATATGTGTGGTCGAAACCTCGTCGATACCACGAAACGAAATCATCAAATTCTTGCTGTAGCCGTCTCGCGACACCCGATGTGGATAGTCACTTGCCTGCATCAGCTGTGCTCCACCACTACTGAAGGAAAGCTCCGCCTCGTAGTAACTGATATACCTATAAAGCATATTTCCCCAAGGATAGAACTTTTGGTTAATGGTTATGCTGAAATCATGGTTTGTCCTGTCGCCCTTTCGCAATGAATACTGTTCATCGCCGAACAGATAGTAATGACGCTCATCTTCAATATTCCACTTCGATTCTGCTCGGCCATCATGCCGAATAGCCGGAGTAGACAGTGCCGGTGTTGACCTAATTGACCTGTTACCACAGCTATCTGAACAGCGTAACCGGTTGGTATTTGGTCAATTGGGTCAACACCGGCACCTTTGGGATTTACAACTGGCCGTCTTCCTCGAGCACCTTGCGCGCGACGCGGAAGCACTCCAGCGATTGCGGCACGCCGCAGTAGATGCCGACGACGTGAATGATGGCGCGGATTTCTTCCTTGCTGACGCCGTTGCTGATCGCGCCGCGGCAGTGGATTTCCCACTCGTGCATCTTGCCGAGCGCACCGATCATCGCCAGGTTCATCATCGAACGCGTCTTCGGCTCGATAACGTCGTCGCCCCAACCGAAACCCCAACACCAGGCGGTCATCGCCTCCTGGAACGGGCGCGTAAAGTCATCGGCAGCGGCGAGGTTGTTTTCGACATACTCGGCGCCAAGCGTCGCCTTGCGCTGGGCCAGGCCCTTCTCAAATAAATCGTTATCCATAAAAACTCCTAACACTCACGTCATCCCCGCGAAAGCGGGGACCCAGTTGAAAAACATCGCGCGCAGCGCGAACAACATACACACTCCATCCTCCGCCCGCGGCAGAAGATTCTGCGGATCATACACGCATTGCTCGACGATTACCGCGCGCCTCGACACGCCCATCACCAACACCTCGAATTCGTTGTCGACCTGGTTCAACGCGGGCTTGATGTAGGCGAAAGCGAGGTAATGACCCTGGTCATAGCCGTAACCGCCCGATGAAATCTGGCCGACCGGTTGACCATCGTGCCAGACCAACTCTGACCCCAGCGGATCGCACTGCACCGTGTCGGCGGCCGGTTCGTCGAGTTGCAGGTAAGCGAGCACCCAGCGCTCGGCAGGTTGCAACGAGGTCGCGGCGCTTGACCAGCACCAAATCCACGATTAAGGTGGTTCGTCCCTTGAATCGAAAATCCTGGTGAGTCCGGCGCAATGCAGAAAACCAGCGACCTTATCTGGCAGGATACCCAGCACCAGGTGCTGTTTGAACTCATTGCCAGGATTAAGGAAGTCCCTTTCGACCCGGACATCCTGATTCAGCTCAAGCTCTACGCCGAGCACCATTTCACGCTCGAAGAAACCTACATGGTGGCGCTCGGCTACCCACTCAAAGATGAGCACATGGAGGCGCACGACCGCTTTCGCGAAGAGCTCACGGCAATGCTGGAAACCGACCCCAGCATGCACGTGGCGCTGCAGGTATCGCTATCCGATTTCCTCTACAAGTGGCTCAAGCTGCACGTACTCGGCATCGACAAAGAGCTTGAAGACTTCATCCTGAAATCGACCGCGAAGTGACGCCGTCGGGGATTGAGGCTAGCTATCGACTCGTTACGGTTTAGTCCGTAACAAAGCCTGGAGGTGGGTCATGCCCGAAACGAAACTGAGCGGCCACTGCTACTGCGGTGCGGTCAAATTTGAAGTATCCGGGGAGTCCGACTGGGTCGGGCACTGCCATTGCGAGTCCTGCCGCCGCCAGAGCGGTTCGGTGATGACAAGCTTCGCCGACTTCCACCCGGAACAGGTGATCTTCACCGGTGCAATGCCGAATCGCTTCAGTAGCGACGACGGCGTCATGCGCAGTTTCTGCGGGCAGTGCGGATCGCCGGTCGCTTACCAGTCGACGGACCGTCCCGATGAAATTCACCTGCAACTCGGACTATTCGACGATCTCGAATCCCTGGCGCCGAGCAATCACAGCTTCCTCAACGAGAAAGTCAGCTGGCTACACGCCGACGAACATCTGCCGGAAAGCGGCTGGGAACGCGACAACGAAACTGATTAATTCGGCATTGCGAGGAGCGCCAGCGACGCGGCAATGACCAATAAATGGTGGCTAAATCTGAGTTCCCCTAGTCGCTCAGCAAGCTACCGCTGCGCGATTCGAGTATTTCGCTGCCGACAATCTTGCTGACATTGGCGCCGGCCCAGACATACTTGTTGATCTTGCGCGAAATGACCTGCCCCGAAGCGCCGGCTAACAACGGCATCCTGTCAACGAAAGCGCCGTCCCCATCGAGTGCGATCAGTTCGGCGATGCAATCGCCCTTTTCGACCCAGTCCCCGAGTTCGACCCGATAGGCGAGCAGCCCGGCCTGTGGAGCGCGCAGGTACTCGGTCGCGCGCAGATCGGTGCCGGCGCGTGCCTCGCCCTTTTGGCCCAGCGGCGCGCCGCCGATCAGGCCCTGCTCCTGGAAATAGCCGTACAGGTTATGTGCATCCTGCCGGTTCAGGTCATCGAAGCAGTCGCCCTGACCACGATACTCAAGCGTGCAGGAAACCACCGGCAGGGGAACCGGTTTTTCGCCACACTCACCGGCCAGGCGCAACCAGATCGCTGGCCAGACTTCGTCGAAGGAACCACCGCCGCTGTCCTCGGCGAGCATGGTCGCCACCGCACCGGTCCAGTCCGCGAGTTGCTGCATGTTGTCGGCGAGCTGCGGTATCGAAAAAATATGCAGCAGTGAATCGTCGTCGCAGTGCAGGTCGAAAACATAATCCGCATCGCAGGCTTCCGCCACCACGCTATGACGCCATTGATCCTGCGCGGTCACCCGTGGCAGGGAATCGCTCCATTCGCGCAGGGCCGCGCGCACCCGTTGCACATTCTCGGCGGCATCGCTGGCAAGTTTTTCGGCCAGCCCGTCACCGACCGCGTCGTAAAGCACCGGCCAGTCACGATTATGATTGACCCCGGTCGAGCGATTGTAACGCCCCTGGTGCTGACCGAATTCGATATCGCCCATACCGAGCGGGTTGACCATCGGGAACAGCACGAAACGGGCATTCAGGTTGCCCGCCGCATCGGCTTCGCGCAGCAGTTTCAACAAGTGATGCAAAATCAGGATACCGGGCTGCTCGTCGGCGTGCATCGCGGCGTGCAGGTAAACCTTTTTGGCGGCGTCTTCCGGTCCAACACGAAAATAATTCAGCTCGGTGCTGCGGCCCGGCGTATAACCGACCAGAACTCGACTGATTTTCTCGAAACTCATGTACAGATGGCCCCGCCATCGACGTCGACGATGGTGCCGGTGACGAACTCGTTTTCGAGCAGGAACATGGCCGCTGAAGCCACTTCCTCGGAGGTGCCGGCGCGTGGAATCAGATGGCCTGCGGAGCCCGCACGATAGTACTCCTCGCGCGCTTCCCCTTCGAGCGGCGACATCGGCGTGTCGATCAGACCGGGGCTGACGCCGTTGATGCGCACCGGCGTGATTTCGTTCGCCGCGAGGCGGATGAAGGCTTCGACCGAACCGCCAACGCTGCCGATGGCGATCGTGCCCGCGCGCCATTTTCGCGCGGGATAACCGCTGAACAACACCACTGCACCGTCGGCCGACATGTGTGGAACCCCGAGACGCACGCTGTTGACGTAACCCCACAGTTTGGCGAAAGAATTCTGGTAGCCTTCGAGATCCATTTCGAGAAACGGCCCGATCGCTCGTGCGCCCCCGGTCGCCGCGTTGACCAGGAAATCGAAACCGTGATGTTTTTCGAAAAGTGTTTGCAAGCCTTCGCGGTCGAGCACATCGACCTGCACGCACTCGACCCCTTCTATGTCGGTTTCACGCCGGCTGCCGACGATAACTTCCGCGCCCGCGTCGCGCAGCATTTCGGTGGTTGCGAGCCCGATGCCCGAGGTACCGCCGAGCACGATTGCCTTCTTGTTTTCAAAATTTGCCATAATTCCATACCACTCCATGACGTTGTCCCCGCGAAAGCGTGGACCTTATAACAACGGCATAATATAAGATTCCCGCTTTCGCGGGAATGACAGATTAACTGGCGGGAATGACTGATTCTTCGTCAGATGATGCCGGCTTCCAGGCTGGCCGCCATCAGCATGCCCAGTTCCTCGCACTGCGTTTCAAATTCCGGCTGATACTCGCCGTGCAGTATCATCGGTTCCTGCACTGCTTTCCACTTCAGGCCAGTGGTTATTTTGCCGATCGCGATTTTGGTGCCAGTGCCATCGAGGCCGGCGCGGATATAGGCGGCGTACGGCAGCGCCTCGGTGTGTTCCAGGCAGGGATAGAAAATACGGTCGAAAAAATCTTTCAGGGCGCCGCTCATGTAACCGAAGTTCTCGGTTGTGCCGAGAATAATCGCATCGGCCCACAACACGTCGTCGACACCGGCCTGCAGCGGCACAACGTGTTTTACTTCCACGCCATCGACGTCTTTGTGGTTGGCGCCACGCAGGGTCGCATCGACCAGCTTTTGCGTGTTCGGCGATGGATTGTGCGCAACGATGAGCAAGTGCTTGGCGTCCGGCATGCAACAGATCATAATCGCATGCTATTCGAAAAGGTAGTGCTGACACCGACTGATGACTATGCTTGCACCATGAAACTGCGAGACTCCAACCTGGCCCGCCTGGAGGCGGAAGATTTCGACGTACTGATAATCGGCGGCGGCATCAATGGTGCGGTATCCGCGGCGGCGCTGGCGGCACGCGGTGCGCGCGTGGCGCTGATCGATGCGCGTGACTTCGCCGGTTTCACCAGCCAGCAATCGTCAAATCTCGTCTGGGGCGGCATCAAGTACATGGAGGGTTACGAGTTCGGCCTCGTCGCCGGTCTGTGCAAATCGCGTAATGAGCTGCTGGACAGTTTTCCATCCACCGTCAAGGAAATCCGTTTCCTGATGACGCTGCACCGCCAGTTCCGCTTCCACCCCTGGGTGATTCTCGCGAGCACCTGGCTGTACTGGTTGCTGGGACGCGGAAGAACGCGCACACCGCGCCTGCTGTCGGTAGCGCAGATCAAGCAAAACGAACCGCTCATCGACTCCAACGCCAGCAGCGCAGGCATCGAGTATTCCGACGCCTTCCTGCACGACAACGATGCGCGTTTCGTTTTCAATTTCGTGCGCAGCGCGATGGACAAGGGTTGCGTCGCGGCGAACTATGTCGCCTCCAGGGGCGCCGTGCGCGACGATGCCGGCAACTGGGAGACCGAGGTAGAGGATCAGGTGAGCGGTAAAACTTTCACGATTCGCTCGAAGATCCTGATCAACGCCGCCGGCGCCTTTGTCGACGACCACAATCAACTCTGCGGTATCGACACCCGCTACCACCACCTGCTGTCCAAGGGCATACACCTGATCGTGCCGCGAATTTCCGACAACCACCGCGTGCTCGCCTTCTTCGCCGACGACGAACGCCTGTTTTTCGCCATACCCATGGCCAACCGCACCTGTATCGGCACCACCGATACCCGCGTCGATAACCCGTTGACCGAGGTCACCGACGCCGATCGGGACTTCGTGCTTTCGAACATCAATGCACGCCTGGATCTGCCGACGCCGCTGCGCCGCGAAGACGTGATCGCCGAACGCTGCGGGGTGCGACCGTTGGCCACGCTAAAAGCCAGCGGCGGTTCAGTCGACGTCCAGCAGCTGTCACGCAAGCATGTTATCGAAATGGACGCCGCCCAAAAACACATCAGCATATTCGGCGGCAAGTTGACCGATTGCCTGAATGTCGGCAACGAAGTCTGCGAGCACGCATCACAGCTTGGTCTGGTCTTGCAGCCAGCCGGTAAATGGTATGGCGAGCCGGACGCGCAGGAGCGCGCGTCATTTTTCAGCCGAGCCGGCACACTCGGACTGGACGAGATCGTCGCCAGCGATACGCACGAAGCACTGAGTGTGCGCCTGTGGCGCCGCTACGCCGCGAATGCCGAGGCCATGCTCGACGCCATCGAACAGGATGCCTCGCTCGCCGAACCTCTCATAGACCAGGCCGGCATCCGCCGCTGCGAAATCGACTACCTGGTAGAAAACGAAATGATCGTCAAGCTCGAAGACTACCTGCGGCGGCGTTCGAAAATCGAGCTATTGATGCCCCGCGCGACCCTGCGCAAATCAAAGGGGTTGCGCGAAGCCTGCGAAAAACTGTTTGGCGCCGATGCGCAACAGCGCCTCGATGAGTATTTCAAGTAATATGACCTTCCCGCGCACGCGGGGATGACAAATCAGGGGAGCACAATGGGCCAGTACATTCTTAGCATCGACCAGGGCACTACCAGTTCGCGCGCCATGCTGTTCGACGAAAACGGGCATGCCGCCTTCACCGCTCAACAGGAGTTTACCCAGCATTTTCCGAAGGATGGCTGGGTCGAACACAACGCCGAGGAAATCTGGGTCACCACGCTTGGCGTGGTGCGCGAGGCCCTGCAAAAGGCCGCTGCCGAAGAGCGCGAAATTGCCGCCATCGGTATCACCAATCAGCGTGAAACCACGGTCGTCTGGGACCGCGCCAGCGGCGAGCCGGTCTACAATGCCATCGTCTGGCAGGACCGGCGCACCGCCGATTACTGCGAGACATTGCGCCAAATGCGCTGCGAAGCCCGCGTCACCGCGAAAACCGGGCTGCTGCTCGACCCCTATTTTTCGGGCACCAAGGTCAACTGGATACTGGAGAATGTCGAGGGCGCGCGCGCACGCGCCGAAAAGGGTGAACTCGCTTTCGGCACCATCGACAGTTTCCTGATCTGGCGCCTGACCGGTGGCAAGTCGCACGCGACCGACGCCACCAACGCATCGCGCACGCTGATGTTCAATATCCACGAGCAGGCCTGGGACAGCGAG
>Ga0164315_10003446_pt1 | contig 12265 bp, 10 predicted proteins | sample GuaBasSedimGuay6_FD_113737 | JGI IMG/M metagenome (GOLD analysis project Ga0164315, IMG submission 113737) | Subseafloor sediment microbial communities from Guaymas Basin, Gulf of California, Mexico - Guay6, Core 4569-2, 0-3 cm | ecosystem: Environmental > Aquatic > Marine > Hydrothermal vents... | reverse complement strand
CAGGCCATGTATTAAAATTTCTCGAAGGGTCTGGTTACGACAACATCATACGACGGGTGGTTTGCTCTAAATTGTCATCGAAAAAATTCTGCTATCAGGCGCATTACGCATCAGTCGTAAATCGAATGCCATGCATATATTCCTGACGAAGGGCCTGGCGCTTTCCGGTACCGTCAGTTTATGTTCGCTTATTTCCACCAATCCATCGGCTTCCATTTCCTCGAGTTTTAGCAAGCACTGCGCTAACTGTGGAAACTGGCTGTCCGGTTTATCCCACGTGGTTTCGAAATGGCACATGATATTAAGAATATGTTGCCTTACAACGCGGTCTTCATCGCTTAATAAGTGACCTCGAAATAGCGGTAATTCGCCCCGGTTGGCGCGTGCTTCGTACTCGGGAACCGCTTTCTCATTTTGCGCGAATGCGTACCAGGAATCGCCAATCGCCGACATACCCAGGCCGATCATCAGCCGGGTTTTACTTGCCGTATATCCCATGAAATTTCGATGTAAATTTCCGTTTATCAATGATTGATACAAGGAATCGGACTTCAAAGCGAAATGGTCCATTCCAATTTCTTCATAACCCAGTTGCGAAAACAGATTCTTACCGGTTTCGTAGAGCGCTCTTTTAACTTCATTTTGCGGTAGATCCACTTCGCTGAAACCGCGCTGCCCGGTTCCTTTTATCCACGGGACATGCGCGTAGCTGTAATACGCAAGCCTGTCCGGAGCAAGCTGATTTGTTTTGTTGATCGTATCGACCACATTCTCTAATGTTTGATGCGGTAACCCAAACACCAGGTCATGACAAATCGAGGTAAGCCCCGTTTCCCTGGCCCATTCGGTCACCTGCCTGACCCGCTCGAAAGGTTGAATCCGGTTTATTGTTTTTTGCACCAACGGGTCGTAGTCCTGAACGCCAAAGCTGCATCGTCGAAATCCCAAATCATAAAGCGTCTTCAGGTGACCTCTTGTGGTACTGTTTGGGTGCGCTTCAAAACCAAGCTCATATTCCTCGGCAATCTCCGCATGTTGCATAATTCCATCGATCAACTTTTTCAGGTTGTCCGGGCTAAAGAATGTCGGCGTGCCACCACCCAGGTGTAGCTCTTTTATTTTGGGCGTTGCGGTGAACAACCCGAGGTAGCTTTTCCATTCATTCAAAACGGCATCGATATACGGGGTTTCTACGCTATGCCTTTTTGTTATGCGTTTGTGGCAGCCACAGAATGTGCACAGGCTTTCACAATACGGCAAGTGGATATATAAACTAATGCCTTCATCGGTGTTGCTTTCTGAAAATGCCCGATCAACCGTATCTTTCCAGATTTCAGGAGAAACCGACTCGTCATCCCAATAGGGAACCGTGGGATAGCTGGTGTAACGCGGCCCAGGTATATTATATTTCCGTATTAAGTGATTATGCATAGGTTGTTAGAGTGGCCCTAACTCGAGTATTCCAAACCATCGGCATCTCCCTTCTTTATAGCCGGATCGATTTTATCGATTTCTTCCTCGGTCAAATCAACTGGCAGGTATAAGTGAACCAGCGTACCCTTTCCTTCCTCGCTTTCGATGACGAGTTCGCCCCCATGAGCGCTTACGATGGTGTCACAAAGCGACAGGCCCAGGCCGGTGCCCAGTCCCACCGCTTTAGTCGTATAAAACACATTCCTAGCTTGCTCGAGAATCTGTTGCGACATGCCGCTGCCAAAATCCCTGACAGAAATATGCACCCTGTCCCCATCGAGCCTGGTCTTTAACTCGATATTGTGTATTCCCCGATCCAGCGACGAACAGGCATCCATCGCATTGATCAAGAGATTCATAAACACCTGGGTAAGCTGATCGTTTACCGCGACAATGGCTGGCAGGTTTTTATCGAGTTGCAGATCGAAGCCGATGGAACTGAACCTGCGATCGTAACTTAGCAACCTTGTAACTCCGCGTAGCAATCCGTTAAGATCCAGCATCTCCCGCGCGCTCGGTTTCGGGGACGCGAAATCAGCAATATCACGTGTTATTTTTCCTAGCCTGTTGATTTGCTCATCGATCATGTCGATATTTCTACCGATAGTTTCGCCCCCGGCTCCGGAATCGCATGCCTGTTTAACTTCGGCTGCGGCGCCTGAAATTGCGGCAATGGGATTACCGACCTCATGCAGAATACCGGCAGCCAGTTGCCCGATAGCGGCCATTTTATCCTGGTGGAAATATTGTTGTCGTGTGGTTTCAAGTTCTTGCTGAGACTTTATGCGCTCGGTAATATCGTGAACAACAACGATAAAACTGGTTTGCCCGTGGGAATCCTCGAGTGAACCGATCCAGATTGTTGCCGGGAATTCCGTACCCTGCAAACGTTTCAAAATGGTCTGTTGGCGCACTGAAGTTTCCGAGCTCAAGGCATTAATGATATCGTCTTCAGTCAAAAAACCGGTGAACTCTTTATCCACCAGTTCTGATTCCTTTCCATTGAACATACTCTGCGCCGCCTGATTGCAGCTTCGAATTACCCATTCTGAATCACAGTTAAAAATGGCGTCCGGGACATTGTTCATCGTCGCCAGTAAACGTGACCTGCTTTCTTCCAGCCCTTCTTGCATGCGAACCAGCTGGGTAACGTCGTGCTGGACTTCGACTACTCCTAAAAACTCTTCCTTGTCTGAATAAAGTGGCGTGACCACCAGGTCGACAGTCACCGGATTGTTATCGGCGTCGTAATGGGTGTGCCGGGTCCTTTCTGCTTCCCCGTTCTCCATGACTTTTGTCAGAGGGCAAACTAGCTCGGGATCGTCGCAAAAAGAACTCGCCCTGTGCGAAATCTGATAACAGTAATGGTGATTCGATTCGTCCAGATCCGGAGGGATATAACTCCTTACCGCTTTGTTCATCAATGCAATCGTGAAATCTGGTTTGATGACCATTACAGGATCCCCAATGCCATCGATTACCGACTGCAGGAAGTTTCGCGAATGTTCCAGTTCAGCGGTACGTTTGACCACACGCTCTTCTAGATGGGCCTGCGTTGTCTCCAGATCCTTGAGGTGCGCCTTACGCAGCAGTGTCTCAAGTAGCAACATCCGGTGGGAGCGCATAAACGTAATCGCCAGGGCGAGGTAAAAGATGCATATGAGTGCCGCTATCAACCAGAATATCGTCGATTGTTTCTCCCGAATATCACCCGCGACCTTCGACACATTCATATAGGTTTCAAAAACGCCTATAACCTCGCCCGATAGCGGGGACTCAATGGGGATGTAGTGCTGATGCAGGCTTTCAATCTCGACAACGTTATCATATTCATTTAGATGATTTGGATGGATCTGGCCTGCGACCGTTTCGCCGGCTAGCGCTTGCCGTACCCCTTCATTTTGTTGTGCATTATCACCTATTTCACTACTTTTGCTGGAATATAGAACGGTGGAATTACGACTGTAAATCTTCACTTTAACGACCGGAAGCCACTCCAATGCATTTCTCAGGGTGGGTTTGAGTCTGGCGATAGTCGAATCTGACAATTTCTCGGAATCTGATAGCAGCGCTTGTTCCAGGCCATTTTCCATCAGCGTGTTGCGTAAAACGGTCGCGAGGCTGCTATTGTGCGATTCTAGGTGTTCCGCATAATAATGCTCGCTTAGGTCGAGATGGAAATAAAATAGCATTGTGACGGTGACCGCCATACCGATGACACTGATTATCATGAAATGGTGCAGTGGCGATTTCACAGATCGCACCGATGTTCCGGTGGCTTGCCTCGACCGGTCGAAAAATGGATGAAGTCCAGAATCATACTTACTTGACCTGGTTAATCTGCAGGACTATTCGCTGCGTGGGCGGATTGCGATCAGGCGCATTTATTTCGATAAAGAAATCCCCGGATTGTGGTACTGGGTTACCGCTCCTGGATACGCGCGCTCCCAGGATAAGCTGGTCGAAGGAGGAGAGTTTCATCGACGGGACCATCGCGTCGCTATCGCTGAGTACCATCGCTGCCGGCAGGTCACTCAATTTGAGCTTCTTTACCGCCAGCGGCATGGGCGGTCCCTGCGCCGCCCTGGCATACACAAAAACAGTATCATTCGGATTCGCCCTGTTTTTTAATTTCGGGGTGATATCAACCTCGAGATTTATGGTTTGAATAACGCCCGCGGCCGGGACCAGATCAGGATTGCGTTGCTCCAGCCTGGCGATCAAGGCCTGAACCTGCTGCACCGAGGCCTGGTCGCCCGATACCAGGGGTAGTAACGTCGACCAGTAGCGTAGCGCTGCGCTGTAATCTTTGCGCTGCTCGGCGGCCATCCCGGCAAGCCATAATCCTTTCGGGTCTCGGGGCGCAATCTTCAAGCCTCGCTGCACCAGTTTCTCCGGAGTGCCGAGCAGGTTGCCGCCATTTTGCATCGTCAATGCGTCGGCCAGTGAAAACAGAATGGCAGGTTCATCGCCAGTCAAATCGTAGGTCCGCTGGAAAGCGATCACTGCTTCGTCGTAACTTTGTATAGCCATTAAAGACCTGCCCAGCATATACCAGCCGCGCGCATCTTTGGGGTTCTGCTGCAACTTGAGTTTCAATGTCTGCAGCATTCCATCAATATCCTTGCCTGTATGTTGTTGTGTTACCGTGGCTTTTGCGGCCTGGAGTATCTGCGGATTCCCGATCACATGATATTCGCCGTAGATCGAATACAGGGACAGACTCATTGCGGGCATTAAAACCAGCACCACTAGCGCCATCCAGGTTCCCCGAGTTTTCTCGCTACCCGGCTCCTGCGGTTTGAGACCGAGCGCCAACGAGGTCTGCAAATCGATAAAGGCGCTATCATAATCGGCCTGACCGATTTCTCCTGATTCGAGTTGCCAGTCCAGTTGATGTCTCTGTTCGCGCGCGATACCAATATTCTGCTGCAGGCGTTGGTCCGCCTGATCGCGTAGCGAGACCCGCAGCAAAGGTACCATCAGGATGCCAAGCCCTACGCACAGAAAAAATACGATAACCGCCCAGAAGGTCATTTTTCGGCATCCTCCTGTAGCAGTAAATTCTTTGCTTCAGCCATGGCCCCCTGGGTTACCTCAATCGGTTTTGTGCTGTTTCTCAGCTTGCGAATGACCAGAAATAACACGATGATCAACAGCAAAAAAGGCCCCAGCCACAGCAGGTAGGTCGAGGATTTGAACTGTGGGCGGTAAATTACAAAATCGCCGTAGCGCGCAATCATATACTCTACTACCTGGTCCGGGGAGTCACCACGGGACAGCATCGTATAGGTCTGGTGTCGTAAATCCAGTGCCAGTTCGGCATTGGAATCAGCCAAATTCTGATTCTGGCAAACCAGGCAGCGTAACTCTTTGATAAGCTCATAATATTCGGCTTCTGTCTGAGCAGATTCGAACTCGTAAGCTTCGATCACGGCCTGTGCAGTGCCCATAAACAGAACCAGAAAAATCGCGATAAATCGAGTCATCGGCCTAACCCTGCAATGCCCCGGCAAATCGGATCACCCTGCTTTCTCCATCCCGGCACTCACCGCAACAGCAGTTGTGCGACGTCTATATCGGCGATCACTGGCCGCAAACAATCCACCCACGGCCATGATGATTGCTCCCAGCCAGATCCAGCGTATGAAAGGCTTGTAGTAGATTCTGATCGCCCAGGCGCCTTTATTACCCAGCGGCTCGCCCAATGCGATAAATAAATCACGGGTAAACCCGGCATCGATCGCGGCTTCGGTCATCGGCATCTTCTGCACCTGGTAGATGCGTTTTTCTGGGTATAAGCTAGTTTTAAAATCACCGGTTTCATTGCTTACGCTGAATTCGCCGCGCGTGGCGATATAATTGTCTACCCTGGATTGTTGCACACCATGAAAGGTAAATTTGTAGCCCGCGACGCTGTAGCTATCCCCGGGCGCCATGCGCAGGTCCTTTTCGTGATTATAAAGGCTGGTGAGGGTAATGCCGATTATGAACACCGCGATCCCGATATGTCCCAGTAACATGCCGTAAAAACCGGCTGGTATGGATCTCAGGGCTGACATGGGTTTGCGATTGCGGAATCGCTCGAACAACGCAATTGTGGCGGTAACAGCTATCCAAAGCGCCATTACAATCCCCAGGTAAGCGCTCCAGATCCACTGAGGCAGGGCCAGGCTAATCAAAAAAGCCACTACCAGTACAGCGATCGCCGGTAGCAGCATCTTGCTGCGTAAGCGCTTGATATCGTCACCCTTCCAGCGTATCAGCATACCGATACCGATCAGGATTCCGAGCGGCGCGGTCAGCACCAGGAACATCAGGTTAAAATAGGGCGGCCCAACCGAAATCTTGCCACCCATCGCATCGATTGCAATGGGGTAGAGTGTGCCCAGCAGGATAGCCGTGGTGGCAACGGCCAGGAAAATATTGTTGAGCAGCAACGCACCGTCACGTGACAGCAGTCGGGTTTGCGCGGCGCTTCGCAATAGCGGCGCGCGCCAGGCATAGAGCACCAGTGATCCGCCCACCACCACGACCAGAAACCCAAGAATAAAAATGCCGCGAGCTGGGTCGGTGGCAAAGGCATGCACCGATGTCAGCACCCCTGAGCGCACCAGGAAGGTCCCGAGCAGGCTCAGTGAAAAGGCAAAAATTGCCAACAGTGCAGTCCATGCCTTGAAGGTGCCCCGTTTTTCGGTTATGGCGAGCGAGTGCATTAGCGCGGTGCCCACCAGCCACGGCATGAAGGACGCATTTTCGACCGGGTCCCAGAACCACCAGCCTCCCCAGCCGAGCTCGTAGTAGGCCCACCAGCTTCCCAGCGCAATACCGAGTGTCAAAAACAGCCAGGAGATGTTTGTCCAGGGCCTCGACCAACGCGCCCAGGCCGAGTCCACCTGCCCTGAAATCAACGCGGCGATAGAAAAAGCAAAAGCAACCGAGAAACCAACATATCCGATATAGAGCATCGGTGGATGAATGGCGAGACCAATATCCTGTAGTAACGGATTCAGGTCACTGCCCTCGGCCGCCGCTGGTATCAGACGCTCGAACGGATTCGAGGTAATGATGATAAACAGCAGGAAACCACAACTAACCAGGCCGAGAACGCCCAGCACGCGCGCCCTCATGACGCGCGGCACATTGGGAGAGAATAGCGCAACCGCCCCGCTCCAAAGGGAGAGCACTAGCGCCCACAGCAACAACGAACCTTCGTGCGCACCCCAGACCCCGGAAACCTGGTAAATCAGCGGCAATTCGGAATTAGAATTCTTCGCCACGTAGAGCACCGAGAAATCACTGTTAATAAAGGCCCAGGTAAGACAGGCATACGCGACCGAGAGAAACAGCAATTGCACCAGCGTTGCCGGTATCGCGGCGGCGACCCAGCGCTGAATACCGAGGCTCGCACCGGCCAGCGGTATCACCGCCTGGAAAAGCGCGATACACAGCGCCAGGATGAGCGCAAAATGACCGATTTCAGGAATCACTGCATGGCTTCCTGTTGCGCCTTCATCGCGGCGGAAACCTCGGGCGGCATGTAATTTTCATCGTGCTTGGCCAGAACCTCCTGCGCCACGAAGCCACCCTTGTCATCCAGTCGACCATGGGCAATGATGCCCTGGCCCTCGCGAAACAAATCGGGCAGTATGCCTTTATAACTGACGCTGACCTTATTCAGGTTGTCGGCAATTTCAAACTCCACGGTTAATCCTTCACCGGGCCGGCTTACACTGCCATCAACCACCATGCCCCCCAGGCGGAACAGCTTGTTGGTCGGCGCCTTACCCTCGATGATCTCGGTCGGGGTAAAGAAAAACATGATGTTTTGATCCAGTGACTTGAGTGCGAACCCAACACCGATGCCAATGCCTGCGAGCATCAGCAAAATCAATATGAGCCTCTTTGCGCGGGCCGGTTTCATCATTGGCTTGCCCTGTTTCGACGCCTGAGCTGGCGCAAGGATATTTCATGCTGTTTTCGCGGAAGATACCAGTTCAGCCACAGAATTATCGCGGTGAGACCGTAACTGGGCCACACGAATGCGGCATAACCACCCATATAGAAAAATTCCGCCATGTTTACAACTCCTCCACCCACCGGCTATTCCGCTCGCGTTGCAGCAATTCAGCGCGGCATTTTTGAAACAGGGCCAACACGTAATAGACCTGAAACGCCAGCGCCATCAGCAACAAGGGGATCAACATACTGTAATGTATCGAAGGTTTGTCCAGTTTGGTCACGGTAGGGCCCTGGTGCAGTGAATTCCACCATTCGACCGAAAAATGAATTACCGGAATGTTCACCACGCCTACTAGAGCCAGTATTGCGACCGCGCGTGCTGCCACGCGTTTATCATCGATGGCATTGTGAAGGCCGATAATTCCGAGATAAAGAAACAGCAGTATTAATTCCGAAGTGAGACGCGCATCCCAGACCCAGTAGGTGCCCCACATGGGCTTACCCCATAACGACCCGGTGATGAGTGCCAGAAAAGTAAAGCTGGCGCCGATCGGTGCACTGCTGATCAAAACTACCTCGGCGAGCTTCATGCGCCAGACTATGACTATGCCCCCGCAAAAGGCCATTACCACGTATATAAACAATGACATCCAGGCCGAAGGCACGTGAACGAAGATAATACGATAGCTGTCACCCTGCTGATAATCAGCGGGTGCGACAATTAGTCCGCCGTATAGCCCAGCCAGCAACAGCATCAGGAACAACGCTGTCAGCCAGGGTATCCATTTGCCGGCTATGCGATAAAAATGCGGGGGAGATCCTAGCTTGTGAAACCAGAGATACATACAATCCTTGACTAACTTGCAGGCGTTCGTAGCGCCGCGGCCGTGGGCCAGGGCGTTAGCAAGATTGAACGCAAAAGAAAGGCCAGCAACATCTGACCCGCTTCCAGGGTAATATCCAGATGCTCGAACGGTAATCGATGATTACGGTTAGCGCTAAGATTCCGGGTTTCAGGTATTGCAGGAGCGGACATGGGAAAGGCCAGGGTTTGGGGTAGGGTCAGGTTTCAGAATACAGTTCGATCAGCCCATTTCCTTGATGCAGGTCAACCCCAAAGCATACAGGATCCTAGCGGTATGTTAACGGCGCCCCTGTTTAGCCTGCATTTCTTACCACCCTTCTCGGTGTGCTCCAGCATTGCTCTACTACTGCACATCCATGTGCATATCGTTACCAACGGTGGTGAGAAATGCAGGCTAGGCAAAGGCAAAATTATTCTTGCCCGAATTTTTTATTTCGTACATGGCCTGGTCTGCTTTGTTTATCAATTCATTCACGGTTGTGCCTTTTTCGGGGAAGACTGAAATCCCGATGCTTGCACCCAGCTGAACAATTTCACCTTCTATATCAATACGTTGCGACAATGTGCTAATTATTTTAGCGGCTAGATCCTTGATTTCACTTTCATCATTTACATTTTCAAGCAGAATCAGAAATTCATCACCGCCTACCCTGGCCACACAATCAGAAGCACGCACACAGGATATTAAGCGCATCGCTAATTCTTTAAGCAGCAGGTCCCCGGTTCGATGCCCAAAACTGTCATTGACCCCTTTAAATCCATCCAGATCGATAAACATAATCGCGATCTTGTCTTTGAACCGTTCCGCTCTCTTTATCGAGTGATCTGCCAAATCAAGGAATGATTTTCGATTAAACAAACCCGTGAGTTCATCCTTGTGGGCCAGCTCCATTAGTGCCAACTCAGCTTCCTTTCTTTCTGATATATCCCGAATATCTACACTCAATTCCTGTGATTTACCATCTTCACTGGCTGCGAGCTGCATCACCATATCGACAACCATGGTTTGTCCACTATGCTTCAACAATATAGCTTCGCAGCGGTCTTTTTCGAGTTGCCCTGTTTTCACAACCAAATCCAGTATGTCCAGAATTATTTCTTTTGATTGCGTGGTGAATAAGGAGACAAACGGTTTCCCTACTACATGCTCAACCCGGTAACCAAGAACCTCGTGTATGGAACTGCTCACAAATGTAGTCTCGCCAGTCTGCACATCAACACCAACCACAACATCGGTACTCTTCTCCATCAGGTTGTTGTAGTATTTTTCGCGGCGAAAAAGGCGAACCGTTGCAAGCGCAAATGACAGTAAAATCACGATCACAATCGCAGTCTGCAGTCCTTTTAAAATATAGGTTTTCCTTTTTGCATCTTGCTCTAGTTGAATGGTGAGCTCATTCATGTGGTTGAGTAATTTGAGATTATTTACAGATAGCAGACCAATCAGTTTCTCGGTTGCAGTTTTTTCGACCGGGTTATAGTTGAAGTAATTGTTCAACTGGCGCAACGTCGGGTCCCATATATTTTTTGCTTTCTCGAGCGTATTTCGAATTTCGGCTGGCTTTAATCTGGCAACCAGGATCGCTTTCCCGTCTGCGCTGGTGGCCTTACCGCCGTCGTAAAAAGCGCTTAAGGTTTGATCGAATAGCCGGACTGATTTGATCATCTCGCTTCGGTCACTCTGGAAAGCCAGACCTTGAGTTGTTTTGTAATGCTGAAGCGCCAGGGACTTTGTCATTCTTTGAGACAGCATCCGTTGGCGGCCAGCAATATTAATGTTGACCGAGGAAACTTCCAGTTCGGAAGATAGGTGGTAGTTTACTGCTAAAAGGAACAGATCCAGCATCAACACAAGAGCCAGTGGTAATAAAACCAGTCTGTATTGTCTAAAAACTGTGTTCACAGTTGTAGGTTCATCCAGTGGGAATCGGTGCTATCAACAGGCTTTTTGAATTAAAACCTGATATCTGTAAGGTTATAGATTAGCAGGAGATTCGACAATTGCGAGAGTTTGTCCGGGCAGCAGTGAATCAAAACGATGTTTCTCCTTAATATCGGGCGAAATAAGGGATGATTACCGAGGCGAATCGTGACAGGATTCCGTCAATGCCACCCTGAAACCATAGCCCTGACAAGCGAGGTTAGAGAAGAAAATTGCGATTAAACCGTATAGTTTCAGCAGCACTTCTGCTCTTCATCGGGGGATGCAGTATGCCTTCGCCCTGGGATAGTGCTGAGCCCTATCCACCCGAGCCTGCGCCCCGGCCTGGTGATATTGTCCATACCGCCACTGGCCATCTTTTGACCGAACGGCAGTTCCTCGACAACCTGCTCCGGTTCCCGCTGGTCTACGTCGGGGAGGTGCACGATAACCCTGCATCACACCGACTACAGCTACTGATCATCAAGGCGATGCACGCCAATAATCCCGGCAAGGTTGTGCTCGGAATGGAAATGTTTAATAGCGGGCAGCAGCAGGCTCTCGATCGCTGGGTCAGCGGTGAGTTGAATGAAAAGGATTTTTTAAGAGAGAGCCGCTGGTTCAGTAACTGGGCCGCAGATTATGAGCTCTACCAGGAGTTACTGGAGTTCTGTCGCCAGCAACAGATTCCCGTCATTGGACTCAATGTCACCAAGGCGTTGGGACGCCAGGTCAGCATGACGCCGATGGATCAACTCGATAGCGAAACCAGGGCAAAACTCCCGGAGATGGATATGAGCGATCCCTACCAACGGGCAATGATCGAGAAAATCTTTGAGGTTCATGGCGCTGGCTCGAAGATGGTGGATAGTTTCTTCCGTCGTCAAACGCTGTGGGATGAGTCGATGGCCAGTGGAGTCGCCGATTACATGCTTCAAAATCCCGGACACCAGATGATGGTTGTCGCCGGGGGCTGGCATGTAAGGTATGGATTTGGAATTCCGCGCCGGGTCCATCGACGTCTGCCGATCCCCTATGCGTTGGTCGGGGAGCACCATCTCGAGATTCCGGCTGAAAAGGAAAGCCAGCTGATGGATGTAACCATGCCCAGTTTCCCAATGCGGGCAGTCGATTACCTGGTCTATCTGGAGTACGAAGTGTTCAAGGCAAAGGGCGTCAAACTCGGTGTCATGCTGGACGATAGCGACGATGAGGTCGGAATTGGTATCAGCGGTGTTTCCCCGGGGTCGGCTGCCGAACGGGCGGGTATCGAGAAGGGCGACAGAATACTAAGCTTTGATGGGAATACCCTGGTCGATAGCTTTGACCTTATCTACGCTACCAGGAGCAAGCATGCTGGTGATTCCGCCATCATTGAACTGCTTCGCGGAGAACTCAAGCAGACGTTTGAAGTCAAATTTACCCCGCAAGCTGACAAGCATCCATAGCGCAAGAATGCAAATTTTTCCAGCCATTCTAGCCGTGCTCTACCGTTGCGCTACTGGAACAGACCGCTTTCTTGAATTGGTTTTCTGATCGCTTTG
>Ga0164315_10003445_pt1 | contig 12271 bp, 8 predicted proteins | sample GuaBasSedimGuay6_FD_113737 | JGI IMG/M metagenome (GOLD analysis project Ga0164315, IMG submission 113737) | Subseafloor sediment microbial communities from Guaymas Basin, Gulf of California, Mexico - Guay6, Core 4569-2, 0-3 cm | ecosystem: Environmental > Aquatic > Marine > Hydrothermal vents >... | reverse complement strand
TCGAGGGGTGGGGTCGTAAGTCATTGTTTTTATTGAAAGTAAAAAATCGGGTACCCCACCCTAACACACAAAAAATTTGATTAAAAATCAATAGGTTATATCTTAACTTAATGGCATTGAGGTTGCACCTGGGGCTATTCAAATTCAACCCCTATCGGGGTTGAGGCCTAATTATTGCAACCACACGGAACAAAACTAGGGTGAAAAATGATCAAGCTTTTGGCAACAGATTTAACACCCCAGACTCTGGCCATACAAACTGGGATTTGGCTCAAAAAGATTTGGCTCAAAAAAATTAATAAGTACTGAAGCATAAATTTTCTTGTATTTTAAGAGAAGCCAATATCGAAGGGGCAAGCCCAAGGGGAAAGCCCTTTTGATTCCTGCAAAATACCTGATAATATGTGCTTCGGTACTTACCACCATTTCCATTTCCCCTTTTCCCTTTCCTTTGGGACAATTTTTTGGATGTCCCTCCCTCTTGGGAGGGGATTGAGGGGGTGTGTTTTAGCTCACCCCGTAAAAACGCGCTGGGTTATCCCAGAGAATTTTTTGTACGGTTTTTTTGGAAAGTCGATCCTCAAGTGCCACTGTGTCCTTGAGAGTCTCAAGTTCATAATCTATATGGGGGTAATCAGAACCTAAAATAAGGTTATCAGTGCCAATATAATGAATCACGTCCTGAAGGTATGCCTCTGAGGGTTCCATAGAAACAAAACACTGACGACGAAAATACTCTGAAGGCTTCATTTTCACGTTGTCTTTGACTTCCCAAGCGAATTCTTTATATTCTCTATCTAGCCGCCACAGCCAATAAGGTACCCAACCACAGCCTGACTCTAAAATGCCCACTCGCAAATGAGGATGACGCTCTAGCACCCCGCCTTCAATCAGGGCCAATAATGCCATCATCTGTTCCAGCGGATGAGAACATGCATGCATGGCAAACATCGTGTTGAATCGATCTCCACCGGTAATAGGTGCGCGGGCATGCGTGCTGCCATGGAGGCCAACCGCTATGTCCAACTGCTCACATTCGCTCCAAAAAGGTTCATAAGCCGGATCACTGAGCAAGCGTCCCTTAATAGGGTGGGAGAAAACCATCACGGCCTTCCAACCGAACTCAGCAATCCGCCGTAATTCTGGCACCATTTCATCCGGATCGTGACGATTAATGGCACCTACGCCTCTAAGAACTTGTGGATCATAACTGCAAAAATCTCGTAACCAATTGTTGTAGGCACGGATAAAGCCCCCAGCCAGTTTGGCATCCATCGTATCGACTGCAAAGAGCCATAGGCCTATTGTTGGATAAAGAAACGCAATATCAGCCCCCATCTTTTTAATCACGTTCACCTGTGATTCTGGATTAAAGTTCTTGAAAACAGAGAGGGGATGATTTTGGATCATCCGTCCAAATGCATCAGCCTTGAGTTCCTCAGAAAATTTATGAAATATCTTCTCGCCATCAACTGTTAGATCAGGTAACAGAGCATGGCTCTTAAACTCAGGTTCAAGGTATTTTTCCCATAATTCAAATGGCTCCAGGACATGGCAATCGGCATCTATGATTTGATAATTATTAAGCATGAAGGTATTCCAATTTTTGGTAGAACCTCATTAACTTGGCAAGGTCACATTTAAGTGTCGGGTGGGTAGAGCTTCGCGGAAAACCACCAAACGTGCATTTTGCACAGACATGATTTAAGTCATGTAACATTGTTGAGTTAAGTCGTGGTGAAAAACCAAGTTTTAAGTAGACTAAACACCGTCATAAATCGAGTTTTTTGTCACCAGGGGCGGTGCCCCTGGCTTTATTAATGTCGCCCCGTTGGGGCTTGCTAGGGGCAACGCCCCTTTCATTTTAGTTTCTCAAAAAGTCCAATTTGTTCCCATCTTGAGTATAAGCAACAAAACACCTACAAAAAGTCTCAATAGCGCGACAGAGGGCCATAACTTAATTTGAAAACATCCAAAGTGTTTTATGGCCCTCAAACAAGACAGTTCAAATAACCCTAAAAAAATATTAAAATAACCCTAAACCTGACAGGTTTTGAAAACCTGTCAGGTTTTTTAAGTACGACCGATTAATCAAATTGCCCGGTTTTAACCAAAGGAATTAAATGACAGAGATTAGGGAATGGCCCTATTTTTTTCTCGCTGGGTTGTTGAGGTGTCCCCGTCTTGACAAGTAATTCACGTAACTGTAAAGGTTTTAGCGGTTGTCCCCAATGGGTCATTGCAACACCTTGTGCGCTTCCGACCGCCCCAACCACAATAGGGGAAGAACTAGAAGTTCCTAAAAATATCGCCGTGTAATAACGATTTTGATTCTTAACTCCACCCTTAAATAGGTCTCCGATAAACCCAATAGTAGTCACATTGTTACCCCAAGCATGAACATCAATACGGCTTCCCCAATTGGTATAGCAGGCAGGTATCCCCGGTACTGGGTAGCTCGCAGCGACCAGAATAGCACCTGAATCTCGTACCTGTCGGTCAAAACAACCATGATAAACCGGATCATCAAGATTGGCCGAACCATCACCGCCAGCTTCAACCACGGTCACACCATTTGCTGTCGCATACTGTATCGCATCAAAATTGAGTTGCCAGTATTCCACTGGTATGTAGCCACAGTAGTCTTTTAAAATGGGCCAGTCACAGCACGGAGAATTGCTTAAAGGACCCGGAAAATGCAACTCAATGAGGACAATACCCCCTTCTCCAACCGCGTTGGTGGCCTCAAAAATCGCATTGGCGATTTTTAAATTTCGGAACGCTTCATCCTCAGGAAAACAATAAACTCCCGCCTTAGGGGCACAGACACTGGCATAACCGACTTTGGCATTACTGATGATTCCGGTCACACCAAAATTATTGTCCACTGCGGCTATCACTCCTAATACAGCCGTACCATGACCTTCAAAGAGCACGGTTCCCTTTCCATAAGTGTAAAACAGGGTGGGTAGATCTTCATGGTTGGTATTCCAACCAGCTTCTACATCTACGATTTTCACTTGACTGCCCCGGCCACCCGGCACTTCCCACGCGCACTCACGGGCACCTATACCGAGCGGCGGTGAATCAAGATAAGTCTGCATTTCCTCGAAGTTTGGTGTTGGTGTAAAGAACGGATTAGGTGTTGGTATTAGCGTAGCCATGTCGGCCGACAATAACTTTTTAGGAACATAAACCGGTTCAGCATACGCAATCTCCACCAACTTGAAACGGTTAAGGTAGACTAACATCTGAGTCACGTCTTTGTAAGTGACACTTTTGTTGTCAAAAATAAGCTCATAATATAACCGCAGATCCTCTAATGCACGTCCGGATCGTTTTTCTCCGTTAAGCTTGAGTGCAACGACCCGTTCTGCTTGCTCTGCATTGAAAAGGGGTTGTATCCGGTAGTTGCCCTTCCGATTTTTTTGATTCAGACGGTTTAACTCTCTGCTTAGCAAAGAGTCTTCTAATGGTAGAACAGAACCGGACAGTTCCGCTTCATCAGGTTCTACCGTTTTCCATCCGGCTGAACCAAATCGAACCCCTGAACCTTCGTGAAATTTCACCACGATTCGAGAAATTTTAGTCTTATCAGGCAGCGCATAATTGGGAGGAGCACAGCTCTGGTTGGATAAGTAAGGATTACCACCACGACTCAATGCGTGGTGTGGGTACAGGGTTGACACCATGACGCACAAAGCAATACTGAGGAATGATAACCCTTTCGGTGTTTTTACCCAAAACGGGCTTTTAATAGGAATAGGCATTATATAAAATTCCTTGAGTGATTAAAGTAACAGGCTAATGACGGATACAACCTAGGCGAAAATTGTGACGTAAACGACGTAAACGACGTAAACGACGTAAACGAACCGAAGGTCTGCGGAGCTAATTGCTAACGAAAATACTATTCTTTAACTGATTGTTTATATTAAAAAAGTCTCGTAGCCCACCTCGCGGGCGCTACTTTCTCAAACATTATCCAAAATCTGACCGCTTAGCAGTCCCACCATCCATATCCCTTTCGATAGGCAGGATGGTGTGGGTATTTCCGCTCTCCGACACTTCTAGTTTGTAGTAGTGGCTTTAGCCACTAGACGGTGGGCGATTACAAGCCGACTACAAACTCCGTCAACTACAATAAATTAAAAGCGGTTTCAATAGGGCCATGAGTTGAAATCCGTTGAGCCATTATGAGATATGGCCCACAATTGAAGGCCTTCAGTCTATCGATCTCGTTTGTCGTTCATGTAGCACTAGGCGGTAGGCGATGAATCGCCTACTACAAACGGAGGCGATGAATCGCCTACTACTACAAACATAGGACTTCTTTAATTCGTTGGCTTGCCTCAGAAAAAAATCGGCACAGGATTAAGTTGCTCCTCTTTCAGAGGCTTTGGCAACCAACCCAATTGTACAGGAATATCATAAAGCCGGCCAGGCGCAAACCGATTCCAAAAGGGGCGCATCTTAGGAATGATAACCTTGACCACATTCAGTCCTATATCGGGCCGCGTTTGATCTAAGACGAGCACTTCGAGGTCATGTTTTTCAGCGATTGCCACACAGGCCATGACATCCTCTCGTAGATCATCACTCCATTGTTGCCGATAATCAGAACTGACTTTGGGGGCCACTCCACTATCTGGTACCAGATAAGCTTGCGTTGTCAGCGTTGCCCTCTTTAACCAATCGATAGTGGCTTTATCATTCTCACTCTCGGAATATTGAGTACTTCCATCAGGAAGCACCACTGAAACGGCCGGTAGCATCTGATTCATTTCCGTCAGTGCCCTAAGAATACCGATCTTTGGATCAAAATGGGCCCCAAAGCCGATGGTTATATCTTCTATTTCTCTGTCATCTGTTCTCCTAGAAACCGCCACAAAAACAGGAATATTCAAGTCACTGGTCAGATCCAAAACCCACAAGTCACGCTGGAGCGTTTGATAATAATTCTTCAGGGCTTGAAAATACGGCTCATCAAAACTCTCTAAATCGACTAGCGGTCTTTTGACACGATTGTACCACCACAACGCAACACTATCCCGTTCCACCACTTCCATAAAACCTTGCAAAATGGCTTCTTCTTTAGTATTACCGGCCGCGGCCCCATTGGAATCGGCCCAACAATCTGGCTTTGGGGACTTAGGATAGCCATAATAACAGTAAGCGGTGGGTAAATATTTAAATTCGTTATAAGTTAAAGACCAAATCGGTGTCCAATCAATTTTTCTGTCTTCATCAAAGGGTTCTGGTATTTTTTGAAACAAATTAAAATTTGTCGCATTCCACTCGTGACGATTTTTATATTGCTCTTCGCTGAAGTTCATACACGTATTGGGGTGAATCGCAGCCTCCCCCAGACTCTGGAAACTCCCGGTTTGTCGGACTTCGTCGCCCTGAAAAATGCCAGAATATCTTTCAATGGCTTCGCCAAAACCGCTGGCCTTGGCTTGAATGTCAGTTCTTCCTTTGCCAGCACTTAGGCCGCGGATATTTTGTCGTAAAAAGTACAAATCATCAAACAAGTGGGCAAAATTATGACCCGCCACATACATCGGTGTCAACTTATGTTTTCCGACAGCGGGTTGATTGAGGCCTCGAACAATGCCAGTAAGAGGGCTAATGTGGTGTTCATATTTTTGGAGGGTTTCTTCAGGCGATAAACCACGGTGTCCACCATCAGTGGTGAAGGTTTTACGCTGGCTGGTCAAAACCAGAGGCGTTGCTTGGGGCGGTTGAAGTGGAGGGCCACAGCTTGGACATTGGGGACGTTGGGTGAGAATGTGGTTTTGCGTTTCCAGCGAGAGGGTGTCAAGGGTCACCAGTTTCCCAGCCAGTTGTTGGTTTTCACCCGATTGAATAATCCACTTTGCGACTTCAGTGGCCGCTAAATTTAAGCCTGTTTGCAACGTCGAAGGCAACGTCGAAATGGCGGTCGGAAAAGGCGTTGAGATATTTTTTCGTCGTTGGATAAACTGGTCAACCGGCCGGTTGGCTCGTAAACGTTGTGCAAGACAGTCCCAACAACCGGTTTTCCCCGGTTGAAAGAGAGGCCCAATCCAAATGTTCGTGCCCACCGGCTTAACCAGCATCCAAGGCCGTTGAGATTGTAAGGCTTTTTGATTAAATGTTTTCAGATCGTTTTGGAGATAATCATCCGTCAAGATGACTTCAAATTCTCCCTCCGTTTGTACTTGGATATGCAACGATTCAAGGACAGAAATAAAGGGTTCAATATCTATCGCACCGAGGCTTCTGACAACCACGTTGGTGGTTTGTAAGCGACGAACCGCGTCGCGGGTCTCAATGTTTAACGTGTCGTAGAAAGCGGCAACCGCCGTCGGCAAGCTGTGATCGTTTTCGACAAGATAGCCCTTTTGTTCCATTAGCATCAACGCATAATAAACCTCAGCTGCCGAAGCTTGTTCTTGCATCAGATCAACAATCTCGTCAACGGTACGCCGCCCATCAATTAAAAATGCTAATTGTTGATAAAGACGACCTTTTAACAAAAAATATTGATTGTGCGCCAGTAGAAAAACACCTTCAGGTTCTACTATTTCTACATGGTAACAACGTTTAAATTGAGGTTTATTGAGCATCGTTATTTGGATTGTGGCGTTATTTAGATTTAAAGTTGTAACGGATAGATACTATTCTTATGTGTTTGAGGTTTTTATACTGAGCACCGTCATAAATATAGCTCTTTCTGTCAACTCGTGCATGAAAGCGGAAGTCCCGGTACCACTTAGCCAACGGCTAAAGCCGTTGTCTAAAAGCTTAAGTACCCTAAAGGGCACTAAGTACCCGTGCAGGTATCTTCAACAAATAAACCTAACAAAAAAAATTACTTTTGTACCCATAAACCTTTCAAACTCTTACACGGGTACTTATAAGAGAGTTAGTAGGCTTTAGCCTACTTTAGCTTTTAGCTGATGTGGTCTTTCTACTTCCGCTATCCTGCACTAGTAATGACAAAAGCGCAAATTGTGACCGTGTAAAGTATATAGTCATTCTTGTATAACCCTTTTTTTCGAGCCAAATCCTGCATATTCTAAAGGCTAATAAATCGGGCGTTTTATATAAAGAAAATCGTCAATTTTATAACTTATTTAAATCGGATTACTTTAAGCAGGTTAAGTACTGAAGCAGAAATTTTCAGGTATTTTGTCCGGAACAGAACGGGCAACCGCAACTGATTGCCCCTACATAATAATCACTTATGTAGGGGCAATCCTTTATGAAAGCCCCATTTTAAAAATACCTGAAAATTTCTGAGTCACTACTTAAAAAGGTTAAATTTTGGTGGGCAAACGGGCGATATCGCTCAATAAAAAGCACTGCCGCCCACTTGCCCTGCCCTCCTACCTCTCATCCCGTCTCGATGTCACTCATTGATTATTATACTTGGCACGGTTATCGTTTGGACTTTCCTATTAGCATTACCCTCTGCCTTAATTGGGCCATGGTGAGGGTAAAAAAAGTCCAAAACTCATTGATTTTATTAAATGGTAATCAAGGCGTTTTTTAATATAACTTTTTATAAATCAATAAGTTATATTAAATTACCCGTTTTTTTTTGGAATGCGTCCTTTGAGATATGACTTCAACAACTACAAACTGGAACACAACGAGGAGCGTCGCCTTGATCATCAAGCCAGTTTTTTAACTCCTCTACTGTAATTTCAGCAGGCCTTGGAGGTAATGGTATGGAAATAACCATTTTCTGACTGCCAGGGGAAAGTGGCTCAGTTGTCCACTTAGTGGAGTTCTGATCAACTGTAACGCTGACCCCCTCAGGAAAAGAAAGCCCCTCCCCTTCGAGGATACTTCGTGGATTATCTATAAAGTCAGCTTTAAAAGCCTCATCTAACCAACATCTGGCAATAGCCTTAGAAACAATCTGGTTGACTTGTGGCCAGTTTTCAGGTACTACTGAGAGATTATCGGCCATGGTTTCTTTCTCCGTATTTTAGAGTGAGTAAAAAAGAGTAGATATACTCTCACATTATTCATAAAAAAACAACCGTTGTTTTTTCTAAATTCATTGCAACTGTAATAACAATTTGACTTGTTGGCTAAGATGTAGGTAGTTGCAATTACAACCAAACGTTTCCATATGTGCCATTAAAAATATATATATATCACACCGTTATTAACACGCAAAGCTATTTGCATCTTTGTGTGAACATTGCGCTAATTTTCAAAAAGAGTGAACTTGAATAATTTTTTTATCTTTGTGTAGGCGATGCTCTCAATGCCGCCAAAGGGTGAGTCGGTTGGATTGGGCATGGGCTTCAATGGCCCCGGCACCGCTAAACTCAAATAATAGCCGTTCAGTTTAAGTAATAAGCCTTTTTCACACAGTGCTTGAACACTGGGTTCAATAGTCTCCCATGTATGATTGATATCGTATCTTGAGTGGAGTTCTCTTAAAAGACCTTCCTGTTTACGAGCTTGATCACAGATATGATAAATCCATCGAGATAATCCATTGAGGTAAAATTGAGGTTGGATGGCGCACGACCTTGTATCGGTTATTTCTAGTTGTTCGCCATCATCACTCATAACCAACGTAGGGGGGGGGGCCACCTTATTCTCAGGTTTATTATCGACTAAACCTACCATTCCCCACTCCTGTTGCCAATTTTTAATATAATTACGCACCGCACACAAGCCGGGGCGTTGCAAGTCAGCCTCCGCGTCAATGTCAATTTTCTCTTTGGTAGAATCATAAAAAAAGTAAGCAAATTTTTCTAGGCTTTGCTCATCATAAGGATAAACAAACGAATACGCTCGGTGGGGTGAAATTTTCAGCCCAAACCGGGCCGGTTGTCTCTGCATCGAACTAAAACGATGATATTCAAGAACAGCTAGATACAGAGGTGGCTGCAAATGTGAAATTTTAGGCAACCATTCCAGCATTTTGAAGTAAATATCGTCGGTTTCTCCGGGTATATCATACAAGATGCTCCAAAAATTAAAAATACCCATTTCTCGCGCCCATTTCATCAACTGAAGATTTTGATGAGCCGTGGTGCCTTTACCAATCATTTTTAGAAGTGTATTATCGAAAGTTTCTATCCCGGCTAGTATCCACCGTATGCCCGCCTCAGCCATTTTCCGCAACTGTTCACGTTTTAAATTGGCTTTGGTTTCATACATAATCTTATAATTTTTTCGTTGTTCTGCTAAAGTTGGAATAACGGTTTTAAAATAGCGCATATCAAGAATATTATCGACGACACAGAAATTTTTTATCTGGTGTCGTTGTGACAGATACTCAAATTCGTTAATAACCCGCTCAGGTGGTTTGGAACGATAGTTCATACTGTCACCATTGGTACCACAAAAAATACAATGGCTCACTTCACCCCACCAACAACCGCGTGAGGTTTCAATTAGCAACGTAGGCTTTATCATGTCGCCAATGGCAGAAGCTTGCAACGCGGTAAAATATTCATCATAATCCGGTATCGGAATGTGCTTCATATCCTGCACTTGAGCGCGGGGCGGAAACTGTTCTAATCGCGCATAGCTATTTTCCCCCTCGCGACGGTGAGCCGGGCCCAAAACCCCTTCAGGTAATTCCTGAATATTCAAGTCAGGCCCCGAAATCAGTATCCGTTTACACAATGACGGAAAAAGCTGATCCGCTTCCCCCGACACCACAAAATCAAGCCACGCGCATTTTTTATGCGTAACCACCCCCATAGAAGCTTCACAATTGGCCCCCCCCATCATTGTCACAATATTTGGGTTTAAGGCCTTAATTTTTTTTAACAGTGCCAGTGACGCACAGTGTTGCTGAAACATTGAACCACAACCCACAATGCGCGGTTGCAACTTGACAATCTGTTGAGCCACTCGATTGACAAAGGCTTTAGCACTGTGACGAAGTTCCCACAACAGTTCGTGGACATTTTTCTGCTCATCAAGCTGTTGAAGGACTTTTGCTAAGCGTCGCAGACTGAATTCTATATGGTGAAAATAGTCATCGTGATTGGGGTTAAAGTCGGAAAAAGCCACCTCAGAAAATGTCCACTCCCCCACCAAATTCTGATACCCCAAGTTGTGAGAAATGCAATCATAAATATGCACACCAATTTCTTCGGCCCAGAGAAGATTGGCATAAAAAATGGTTGCTGTCATCTCGGCCTCAACAAGGGCCGCTTTTAAAATAGACAAACCAATCTGGGGCTGTTCGAGTGGGCCATAAGGCATTTGCACCAGACAAACTTCTGTCTTTGATTTTGGAATGGAACGGGTTTCCAATTTTTTTTGACTCCTTTATTTACATAAGGCTTTTATTTGATGGTGGACAAGTAGTCAGCCAACGCCTCCTCCGAATAACTGCCCATAAATAAGCTTTGCCGCCTCAGTTGGCGAGGGCTGTCGAAAGGGTTTTGGGCAAGGCCTTGTTGAGTTCTGCTAAAATTTATTTTTAGTGCTCCTATTTTTCTTTTATACTCACAGAGATTATTTAATTTATGGAATAGTATTTGCATTAAACTCTATTATGTTTTGGGATGCTTAACGGGATTAATTTAAACCCGACCGCACTTGAAGACAAGCATTTTATCATCTTGCCGCAAGACAGTCAAACCCTCCCGGAGAAATTTTTCGGTTTACAGCGTTTATCTACTTAAAAATTAACAGAAAAAAAATTCTGAGCGTCGGAACACCCTTCAACGGGCCATCCTCAAACGCGCCCTCTATTTCATTACTCAGCAATGCGGGGCTTTTGGGCGGAACGTAACGCATCCGTTTATTCCCAAAATCCGTTGTACTTTCAGTATAAACTGCCACCTCGTACACAATCATTTCATGCTCTGGCCCCTAAGTATCCCCTAAAACATCGCCCAACTCCCTAAAACCCCGCCTATGCCCCTTTCTTGATAGAAACCCAAATTGCCCCCCATGGCAATCTGCCATAGAATCAACGCGCTATGTGGGCCAAATTGGCGGCGGCGACTGGATGAAAAATTAGGGCGCTCATTTTGACACCCATTTCGGCCCGGATCAAGGCCTAAATCAGCAAATAAACGCCAAGGCCGAAATCCCTGGCAGCATAAGTGCCCGAAAACCTTCACGACGCGCCAGCCTAATCGCATTGTGCGCCGGATCGGCAAACACGCCCGGATGGCCGTAAAACACCGCACAAACATTTAACCCCCAACGCACAAAAGTCACTGTCCGCTCAACCATTTCACGATACGTCTCTCTGCGGCGTTGATTAGTAATAACGTGAGTTCTACTTTAAATATCAATGAGTTATAAAATTATGCGTTATATCAATTATTTAGTGATAATGACTGAATTATCAATCCGTTAAAAAAAAACCATTAGTTGTACTGGTTCATTCCAGTTGATGGCCCACAAATCTTCGGTTTTCACGTATTAATGCTAAGGGTTTAATCTGAAAAATTGTCGAACTGACGTTAAGATTAATAGGACTTACGCACTCATGCAAATAATTCATTGATTTTATTGATATATACGAGACACTGTCATTGAAGAAGTTTTTGTCATGTCTCACGCAGCTAGTAGAATGGAGCCATGAAAACCAGATTTCTCCTTAACTTGAAATAACTTTCAGCGCAACTTGTGACGATGCAAAGTCTAACTCGCTCCCTTGGCGACGCGACCGTTTGCGGATAACTTATTGATTTTTAACGGAATTTATTTTTTCAATGCGTCAGTCCTATATTATAAGGCAAGGCCTCGGCCTCGGCGTTGAGCGTAAAAACTTTTATACCAATGAAAAATGAAACTATTTATTGTAAGTCAATAATTTTACAGTGAATTTAATGAGCGGTTGGCCCGTTGCCATTTTCACGGATTTGAAGTGAGCAAGGTGTGCAATCGCCCAAGCATAGTCCGGTTTTAGTTTGACAGAATCGTCAAAATATGCATAGTCCAACTTGGAAAGTTGTTTATCGTTCCCACTCTGGCGCGTCACGGCCATCATGTTTAATGGGAGGTGATTGATGAAATCTCCGTGTTTTCAGAGACTAACGATTGAAAGCGTGAGTCAGTACGCAGTTCACGCCATGCTGGGTCGTGAGGCGCCGTCTCAAAAAATCGACCACCCTTTTTAAAGATGGCTTCTTGTAGATAGTGCAACGCTTCTTCGGCCTTTTTTTCAAGGGCCGCTAAACCACCTAGCCGATAAAGAACCGCACCCGTCGTATCTTTTTGCACCAAAGATTGTAGCGCGGTACGCGCTTTATCAATTTGGGGTTGAGTTTGAGCCAGTCCT
>Ga0164315_10003444_pt1 | contig 12271 bp, 21 predicted proteins | sample GuaBasSedimGuay6_FD_113737 | JGI IMG/M metagenome (GOLD analysis project Ga0164315, IMG submission 113737) | Subseafloor sediment microbial communities from Guaymas Basin, Gulf of California, Mexico - Guay6, Core 4569-2, 0-3 cm | ecosystem: Environmental > Aquatic > Marine > Hydrothermal vents... | reverse complement strand
TTGATTTTTGTTAAGTTAAAAATCTCTTTTATACCATCCCAGTTCTTTGCTATGATTACATACTCTACGCCAAACTGACCTCTAGGTTTAACTTTTACTGTAGCATCTTTAACAACATTACATCTATAACCATATATTGCTTTCTTGCCAGATTTTTTGCACATTTCATATAACTTAAAGAACCCAAATGTATTCGTATCAGCTATACCTATAACATTATTATGAGAATAATTGTCATGCAAGTCTTGAAGGAACGCAAAGCATTCTCTGAATGAATATTCTGATCTTAAAGTAAGATGATACATTATAGGACTATATCCCCACGTCTGACTAGCTCAACAAAACATCTGGTTGTAGCCATTACATCATTCTTTGCCCTATGCGCATCTTCAAAACCAACACCAAACAACTCTTCATGTAGTTTTTGTAAGTTAAGTCTTTTGTTTTTGTAATGGTGGCTTGATTCAATAGTGCAGATATGACGCTCTGGCCAGCAGAATTTCTTTTCAAGGTCATGTCTGAATAATTCATAATACAATACCGAAACATCAAACTCTACATTCTGGCCAACAATAGCATCCACGCCACAAAAGAACTCTCTTATTACTGGATACACCTCATAGAATGAAGGTTTACCCATTAACATTTCGTCATCTATGCCAGTTATTTTAGTTATTTCTTTTGATATTGAAATAGGTGGTTTGATCAGTATGTCAATATCATCAATAAAATCAAAATTCTCATCAACCTTACATGCGTATATCTCAGTCATAAATGGCTGAAATGCAATATCTGTTGGCGTAGGTTTTGTAAGCCCAGTAGTCTCAGTATCAAATATTACAATGTTCACAATGCATTCTCTCTTTTATAAATTACAATTTCTTGTCTTATCTGATCAACTCTTTTGATGGAATGTTCAACAACACTTTCCATATAACCAGAGTTACCTAATGATATTTCATTCAGAGCATATTGCTCACATTGCATAGCATCAGCCATGTGGACTATCTTTGATTCTGTTGAATTAGAATGAAGCCCTTTTATTCCATAACCAACAGATTTTGGAAACCCTGAAGCCTCTTTCTTCTCAATATCTTTTAACATTTTTGCAAGATCAGGGTATCTCTTTTTAATCAGATGCGGTATATCATTGACATAAACCTCAATTATGTCATGTGATATTGCCATGTTTAACGCAATACCAAGTTTAAACTTATACTCATCAAATAACTTTTGAACTATAGCAGCAACATAAAAGCTATGTTCTGCTACTGATTCATCCTTTATCCTTGGTACGTTGCTATATCTTATAATATAAGACAAAGGATAAATATCTGTTATGTATTTCTGTGTTTCGTTCATTCCATAACTCCAGAATAATCTATACTCTTTATATGGCCATGATCTTTGAAGTGTTCTAGTGCAACTATCAGTTCATCAAAACCTTTAACAGTAGCAGTCGCAGACTGAGCAAGCATTAGATTAAAATTAGCACCTTCTATGTGATCAATCCATACGTATAATATATTATTCTTATTTATCCCATGTGCAAATCCAGCTTCAAATAGCGAACCTGCATCCAGCCCATCAGTTATCACTAGGATGCAATCACACTTTTCTATCTCTCTGCAATTAATCTCAAATATTGCATTTGCATCCATCCCCTTGTCGTTCTCAAACAAGCAATCATCCTTTGGAGAAAAGTAACTAATATCTATTTTATCAAGTAATGATTTTACCTCTTCAAGAATTTCATTTTGTCTTTTATTAAAAAATGGTGATGCTATATAAATTTCCATGATACCCTCAGTTAAAATGGTGTATATTCAAACATTGTACCGTTAGCCCATACATATCTAACATCATTATCTTCAGCCCAATCAGTTGCGCTCTTTATGTCTGGGAAGAACCCCTTACCATTATGGTTTGCAGATGTGTTACACATTATACCATATCCAGTTACACTTTTAAAGCCTGATAATACGTCATGTACATGGATACTATCATTTTTGTCAACAGTTTGAACCCTTGCTGTTTTATCTATATGAACAACTGCCGGTATTCTATCCAGCCATTCATCCTTAACAACATGATCATAAAGCATATACTTGTCATCTTTGACAAGATGGAATGCCTCTCTTGCATCTTCAATCAAACAAATAGGTGCTACAGGTCTGAAATACTCTCTCTTTTTTATGCTGTTTAGTTTGTTTTTTGCATCTTCTATTGCAGGTGACATAAGTAATGATCTGTGACCTAATGATCTCGGGCCGATTTCTGCCTTCCCGTATAATGAGACAACACACTCTTGATTATTTTGAGCAATGAACACTCCAAGGTCAAATGAGTTCATGTTTCTGCTAACCCATTCCCATATAGGTCTTGACTCAATGAGTTTCGGTCCGCTATAAACACTCCAATTAAGATTCCAAATGTCATTTCTAAAAGCATTCTCACAACACGCAACACCAATAGAAGAACCGCTATCATTAGGAAATGGTGTTATCCATACATTAGAGAAATGACCAGTTTTTACAATATCAGAGTTCCATTTTATATTTAATGCAGCACCACCAGAGTATATTAAATTTGCACCCTTTGGCACAACTTGAAGCAATCTGCTGATAGTAAGCTCACTAAGAAAGGTATGAATAGTTCTTAGTATTGAGGCACCATCTAAACGTTCAACTTCTTTTGATAGCATTACAGCACGCATAAAAGTATGATCAGCATCAGCCCTAAAATCTTGTGATGATCTCCTGATACCAACCTTTAATACTTTTTCTTCTATATCTTTATATATAAGAAACAGTCTATTCTTTAATGGAATATCAACTTCACCATTAGAGATATATGACATAACTTTTCCAGCTATTGAAAAAGAATAAAACACCTCATTGTCACGACTGTGAACAACCTTTCCAGATGCAATATCTTCTTTCTTATAATGACCTGTGTATAAAGCCATTATTTCATAAACAGTTGTTGTAAATATGTGAAGATCATTTATATAACGAACTTTAATCCTTCCATTTGGGTCAACAATATCAACTCTTGGAGCACAACCACCATCCCAAACTAAACTATAAACAGACTCTCTATTTGCTGAGAAGCTAGATGTTGCGTAAGTTCCAATGATATGACCAAGTAAATGAGCATAAGAGCTATATCCATTAAACTCATGTACAGCGGTAAAATCACTATTTATATCTGAATAAGGTGCAACTCTGATTCCAAGATTTGATATGTAACCTCCATCGTCAATCCCTGATTTATGACCTAAACATCCAGTATTCCATCCATCAATTACAAGTTTGCAATCTTCCTCTACAAATAAACCTTCATTTGCTAAGGCATCATATGGAAAGTCAAATGAATCAGTTCTTTTATACCTATCACCATTGTTTATCTTTTCGTTTTCAATGCATACAATTAGTTTATCATCTTCTATGAGGCTTACAGAAGAATCATGTGTATGTTTTACCCCTACTATTATATTACTCATCGTCTTCTCCGAAATCTATCTTTTCTATTCTTGGGTATCTCTCTGTGTGATCCACAAAAATTCTCTTTGGTTTTTTGAACTTATCGCTAATCTCCAATATGTTTTCAACTGTATAATCAAAACCTTCAGGGAAATCATAAAACTTTTTAAGCACGCCTTTTGCCATTCCAGCAGCATATCCTGAATTGGATTTGATTGCAGCCCAATCGCTAAACCTTCTCAAACCACATATATAATCGATTCTTATAGAGTCTGGCCTGTTAGTTTTTTTATGCTTTGAGACTGTCATTAGTGTCACATTAGCCCATGCCTTCTTTGTCTTTTTAAGTATATCAAGATCAGAAGCAGTATTTTGTATCTTAACTTTAACAGGGAAAGTGTAACCACAAGCTATACATTGTGGCGCAGCAGCATAGTTTATACATTGGCATTTAGGGCACTCTTTGGTTATAGCTTCTCCCTTTTTCTTCTCACCTTTGTTTATTACTTGAATATCATCAACAGGGCCGTGTGTTGCAACATTGTTTGCAAAATCCAAAACTAAACAATGATCCTTACCTTCAGCAACCCTCAAACCCCTTCCAACTGACTGTGCATAGATGATAGGTGACTTTGTAGGTCTGAGCATGACTATTAAATCTATATCAGGTATATCTATGCCAGTGGTAAGTACATTCACATTCACAATGGCTCTGTAGAAGCCTGACCTGAAGCCATCTAACATCACATCCCTGTCTTCCTCCATCTTTGAATGAACTATTGCAGTATTAATGTTATTCTCATTCAGGTACTCTGTAATGGCCTCTGCATGGTCTATTGAGATAGCAAAGATAAGCCATTTTTTATAGTTCTTACCTGTTTTTACCACCTCATCTAATGCAATTTCTGTTACCTCATCTGTGTTAAATCTTTTTTCTAATTGTTTGTTTGCAAAGTCACCAGCTTGAATAGCGATACCTTTTGTATCCATCTTATAGCTAGTACCTTTTGAAAATAGCTTTGATAAGTATCCTTCTTTTATCAATCTTCTGAAGTTATCAGAAGACGTTAAATCATAAGCTATCTCTGTGAATAATGCATTTGGTATTTGATGGAGATAGCCTCTAGTTCTGAATGGTGTTGCTGTTAGACCAATGAAGTTACAGTTAAATTCTGCTAGGAATTTTCTGTACATTCCACTGTTTTCATCAGTGACAAGATGCACCTCATCAATTATGATCAAGCCAACATTTTTAAACTCTCCATACCGCTTATAGACTGACTGAATGCCACAAACAGTAACATTCTTTATATCTCTACTATTCAACATTGCAGAGTATAATCCAACGTCAATACCAAGATATTTTTCTATTGATGCGTGATTTTGCTCAAGTATCTCTTTTACATGACTTAATACAATAACACTTTTGTTTGGGTTTTTAGCAAGCCATTTCTCAATCATCATTGAGATAATTATAGTCTTACCTGCACCAGTTGGTATTGCGCCAATTGGATGCACACCCTTAACAGCTACTCTCTCAAGTAACTTGTCACAACATTCATCTTGATACCAACGTGGCTTCATCATTGTGGTTCAAAACCTTCTAATATACCATAATTCTCACAAGCCTTAACTTGATCTTCTATAGATAATTCTTTCTTTGTTATACCACATTCCCATTTACCATCATCTACAATATCAGCAGAAACACAAGTTCTACAGGTCTTAACTGGTTTTACGTTAAAATGACACACATCACTATAGTTACAGAATCTACACTTAAAGAATGATGGACTGCCATTACCAAGTTTCGGAAACTCATTTACATTCTCACAAGTGATTATATCTTCTGCTTTGCGTATTAAGTCTTCAGCTATGTTACTATCAGCATCAACTCTTTCACAATAATAACTAGAATCATTCTTGTTATAAACCATGTACAACCCTCTCTTTGCGCCAGAGAAGTGCATATAGAGTTGCATTTGAGAGTGGTGTATTGGTTTGGATTTTACTATGCCATTCCTTACAACATCTTTAAAATACTTATCAGATGAAGTTTTGAACTCTAGTAAGTGAGTGGTTTTTTCTGCACCGGGGATTCCTAAAGCCATGCCGTCGCTATGTCCACGACAATGATTCTGAACAGCACTAAATCCAGCTTGAGCATCTAATGTATCCCAAGTTTTGACACCAATGGATTCAAGAGCGGCAATCATGTCAATTTCAGCTTTATGACCAACTTGAAAAATCCTGTTTACTCTACCATCAATTTTATCTTTAGCGCACCATCTGAAGTAGTAAAACAACTTCCTATAGCATTCATCCCCTAACTGTGACATGCCCAGATATGGGCGTGGTAATGATTCTGTTGTATTCTTTTTATCTATTAAATCAGGAATCTTATTTTTCTGATCTTTGAAAAACATAGTTGCATCAACCATAACATCCCCTTTGTTGTTAAAAAAACCCCCTAATTAAAGGGGGAAAATCCCGCAGGGATGTTATTTAGCCCAAGGTGGTGTATCTGTAGAAGAACTTTCTGCTGGCTCTGCTTCACCTTCTGCTGCACCCTTATATTTATCATAGAATTTAATCTCATTCGATTCAGGGTAAGGAGGGTTCTCTGGCTTGATCACAACTTTAATTTGCATTGGAATGTTATGGATTTCATTAGTGTCACCAAAACCTTCAATTCCAATAGCATCACATAAAGTCTTGATCTGACGCATTGAAATATCTACAGCTTGTTGGTTTGGATTGGCAAGGTTGTATTGAGAAAAGATAACTCTACCCTTGAACTTACCATCAATAATTTTAAACTGAGCCTTTAGTAAACTTCCAGTGCCAGCTTTAGTTTTGACAATATCTGTCTTTACAACTTGTGCGTTATAGAGGCCAGCAGGGACTACAGAATAATCTTCCATAGCTTCTTGAGTTTTACCATTAAATATTAATTCTGCCATTTTATTTCTCTCTTTTTTGTCTGGTTTTATATAGTCCAGACTTACTATTTTTGTAGAAGCAACTGAAACAGAAACTTCCTTTTGTTTGTGCCCACATTATAAGATTAATTTGACCACCTATTCAGCCAACTTAAAAATATATGTAGGACTATACTTAGCGTGTATTATCCGTTATGAGCAGATCAAAAGGTAGCGATTTAACATTGGAGAAAAATAGCAAAACAATCTCTCATAATTGCAGGGTTTTAAAGAAGACATGATAACCCACTCACTGCATATACGATCATCATGTTGATTTGTTACTTATTGCTTAAAATTTTGTTAAAGATTGATGTTAAATCTGGTCTCTCCATTTCATCTAACTTCCCTGATCTATCTTTAGCTGTATACTGAACTGTAGGTGATGTTTGCAAATATCTATAATCTTCACCTTCATCAGTTTGCCCAATCCTCAATGCCATCACTTCATCAAAAAAGAAGGGCAATCCATTTACCAATGTCTTACCGGGCATTGCAGGTCTGAATGTTGATATTCCAGAAAAATCATCTTCAATCCTTGTCATCTTTGCTGAGAAATAAATGTTATATTCTGGTATATCTCTAAATGACCTTACAAGATGCGACATATCATCTGCCAATCTACCATAAGACTTTCTTGGGTCTTTATCTTCAGACTTCAATTTAGCTAGTAAAACCTCAGCAATCTCACTAATTGAGTCAAGACAGATAGTTTCAAAACTTTTTGCATCCTCTGACTCTGTTAGAAAGCGATAAGCATCTTGAACATCCTCTACAGTCCTCACCTCAATTACTGGAATGTCATGCCCTGCAAGTGATAACAGGCCACCTTCAGCAGATATAATTACAGGATTTGGTGCAGTTGCACATAATACTGTTTTACCAACACCAGCATCACCGTAACATAATGCTCTGACATGCTTGGCACTCTTTTTAGTAGTGGTTAATTTTATAGCCATTTCTTTACCTCTTAAAAAATTATTTATTTATACCTAAATTATATCATGTATATCAATGTAAGTCAATGATTAATATAAGTTTATTCACGCTCATCATCATTTTCCATATACTCTATATATTGCAAAATAGTGAATTGATCTTGCTTGCTCATGTTCTTAAATATCTCATTCACGATAGCATCTTCCAGCTTATTACTCTTCATGAAATCACCTGCAAAATCAACATAATACAAAATGTTCAAAACACCCATCTGGCAACAAGTACCATTCATAACCGTAGAGAATAATGAATACATCTTGAACGCCTGACTTTTACCCAGCTTGTATGAGTCTGGGATACCAAGGAACCTGTTCAATGCAAGATCGGTTTTGCCACTCATAATATCTCTGTTGTTTTTACCTTAATTGTTGCTTGTGAAGGTTTCTCTATAACAGCTCTTGATAATTTCCCAATACCATCAGCAACCAACTTCTTGTAGTTCTTCATAACAAGTTTTGGCTTATACTCAATAGAGTTCTGCTCTTCATCTGTCAATTCACCCCACACCTCTTCAAGAGCATCTTGATCTAAAGTTCTACTCATTTTTAGAGTTATTGAAATATCAGCTTCAACTGCTTCATCACTAATATTTCTATGTTGCACACCTTCATGTTGCGAAAACTTATAACTTTTGATTATTTTATTTCTCAAATCAAGCTCTAACTTCTTTGCTGATGCAAGATCAGAAACAGCCTTCTCATATTCAAAAATATCACTTATTGTTACTGACATAATAATAACCTCACTTTAATTTAACGTTCTATCTTCCAAACTAGCAATCTTTTCTTCAAGAATCCTAATTCTTTTATTATAAGATAAAAATAGAAAAATTACTGATCCCAATCCAAACTCTGCAATTTCCTTAATTGCTGCTTTGCATCTTAAACTCAAGCCATCAAACTTTCCAGCTTTCAATTCAGCTAAAACCAATTCATCTTCCTCAAAATCGCCAATCTCATTATTCATTCATATATCCTATTAAAGTTTAAAAAACATCTTAGAAAACTATCACAACCCCCTTTCTAGCCCTACTTACTGCTGTATAAACCCATTGCCTCTTTGTTTCTTTATCAATGAAATGTGGAATATCATATAAATGGACAACCACATAATCATAAGAAGAGCCTTGAGCGCAATGTGCCGTTATTGCATAACCATATTGAAGGTAAGTATAACCATCATTATATTCATCAAAATTTCTACCATTGATAGACTGTTTATGATTGCCCCATTCTCCTAACACCCCATTGAATACCCCAACCTCATTCTTTGAAATAGAGTCTCCCGGCTCATCAATGTTAGCACCCTTATAAACAATAGGCTCATTCACCTTTGGGTCATGTGACAACCCACCACGTATCAATTTGGTTATACCCTTTCTTGTATTATTCCTGTAAACAATATGAGCAACATCCTTTTTTATTAATGATTCCATGTCATAGTAGCCACCTGTTACATTAGGAATGATCCTGACATTCTCACCACTTTCAGGAACAAAGTTTGCTAAGTTATCACCATTTCTAGCACAGTCTAATAGACGCAGTAGACTCTTATCAGCCCTCATATTTTTGGTTAGCACTGTCTTCTCAATATCATTGAAACTTGATTTGCCTTTGATTGGTGGAAGTTGGGCATCATCACCAACTAATATAACTGTATCAAAAACCTTTTTGACAGCATCAAGCCCAATAGCTTTCATCTTCATCTTATCGTCATACTGGCTCTTTGTTGGCAGCATTGATGATTCATCAACAAATACAACCCCACCTTTATAATCAACAGTTGAGTAATGAGAGAATACCCTATCATCAAATGCACTGATATTGTTCTCTGCAAGTAAAACATTCTCATTTTGGTAATCAAATAAGTTCTTTTCTTTTACGCCAATATCATCTATAAAATCTTTTACTTTTTCTGTGATTTTTGCTTCTTTCTTTAATCTTTTTAACTCAAAAAGCATTTTCAAGTCTTTAAACATTTCTGTTGGGATTGGCGTTGAGATAGCTGAATGCAGTGTTTTGGCTTTCTTTATCCCTTCACTCTTCATAATTGATGCAGCTTTGTTAGTGGTAGCTGTTAAGGTCATTTCATAATCTTTTAGTCTACTATCACTTAGGATATGCTTTAGAGAGAATGTTTTTCCACATCCACCCGGAGCTATGAAGCCAATTACGTCTTTCTTATTGATTATTGAATCAATTATGAAATCTATTGATTCTTGTTGATGTTGCGTTGGTTCTGACATCTTACACCTTTATTAACTTTTGATTGAGTGTGTAGTATAACACACTTTGAATATAGAAGCAAAACTATATCATCGAAAATAGCTAGTCTCATTTTTATTTATGTTCATATGTATATCTACGATGATACAGTTATCACGCCATTTCTCTATTTACGCTCTTTCTCCTTTTTATCATCCTCTACGCACTCTTTGCAGAAGAATCTATAGTTTGAATAAGTACCACCTTTTGTTGGTTTGTACTCTTTGCATTTTAGACATTTTTTGCTTTTATGACTGTGAGCCATTATAGCTCACCTTTTTCTGGTTTTTGTTTTATCAATGGAACCTCGTCATAGTAATCCAAGTAAGCATTTATAATAGCAGCGCCAGTTTCATAATTAGGCTTCCTGCTATCTGTCCTTGATATAACACTTATGCATGTTTGACCAATACCGCATACATCAGCCACAATTCTTTGACTTCCTACCTTTCTCTTAAATTTTACTATAAGAAATTTCCAATCTATATTTTGAGGTATTTTTTTTCTATTCATTTGCTAATCCTTTCTCATTGTTATAATTAATCCAGCGGCAATCCATAATTCCCACCAGTTGCCATCTAAACTCATTAAGATAAGTCCTATTATTATACATAAAACCCATATCATAGTTTTGAAGTTACGATCACTCATTTACCGTTTACCCTCACCAATTTCCTCACAAGGAACCTCATTGTAGTATTTAAAATAAGCATTCAAAAGTAATGCGCCTGATTGATAACTTGGACTCCTAGCCCTTCCTGACAAATAACAATCTATTTTTGCCACTGTCACGCCAGCAAACTTAGCTACCTGTTTGCTAGTGCCAACTTTCTTTTTTAGTTTAATAACCAATGCCTTCCAGTTTACATTTGTAGGTATTTCTTCTAACGTTCTCATCTTACTCTCCATGATACTGCCATAAAATAGCATTACATAAATTATGAACTGCACCTATTGTCATACCAGAATCATGGTCATGGTGTAAATGAATAGGCCATCTAAAAAACCCATAAGGGAATAGTTTTTGGTTAATATCATCCATTCCTATTTCCCCTACAGGCTTTGAATCTAAATCTCCACCGCAGTGATAGCACTTATTAGATTGAAGTTTTGCATACTTCTCTCTAACCTTTTTTCTTATTGTGTAATGCGTGCTAGGATAATGTATTGGAAGTTTCATTTGCCACCAACCAAATTCATCTTTACAGATCGGTAATCACTAAGAGCACGACCCACTGCTTCTTTTGATAAAGTTATAGAAATAAACTCTGACATTTCTTTTGTTAGATTTTTCTCAATCATACGTTCATATCCATCTTTACCTACAAGTATAACTTTATAATCTCTCATTTTACACTCCAAGCGTCATAAGATTATGTTTATCAGGAAATTCATCATAATGCATATTGAGCAACTTCAAACCTATACGAAATGGTGGCTCTGTACCATTACCTTTAATCATTCTTCTCATGCTAGTAACTGCCATACCTGTGAGGTATATAAGCTCTTTCTCACTGTGATTTTCTAAAAGGTTATTGGATAGCACTTGCCAGTTGATATTAGGCTCTGTGCTATCTGGAATTGCTAGAAATGCATTTATTAGTTTGCTATTCATTTTTCTAACTTCCATCTATCGTAACCTAAATGCCCTGAGTATAATGCCTCTTCGATGCTTAACCCTCTTTTCATTCTTGCCTTGTATGTCCTAAAGTCAATCTCTACAATCTTGCAAAATTCCCATGCTGTTGTAGTCTTGCCATTGTACGTTATAACATCATGTCTGCTAACAGGAATATCTGCAACTTTCTCTTTCTCTTTCTCTTCAGCAAACCTTGAATGTTTTGTCATACCAATGAACGCCATAGAAACTTTATCATCTATGACATTCATTGAACTGTTGTGTTTTGTGGGCGGATTTCTTCTCCAGTTAGCTTTTTCGCCATACCTAGCATGGAATCAATACTTTCATCATCAATATATCTATAGCATTCGCACATTATCTTGAATGCCATTGAGTTAATTGCTACTATCATAAACTCATCATCATACTTATTCTCATCCATTAACGCTCTGGCATCTTCAAAGTAATCTGTTAAGCGTTCATTGGATAAATGCATTGAGTCATCAAACATCTTTTTATCTTTTTTATCAACCATTTTCTTTACCTCTTTTCATTTGATATGTTGCACCTTCAGCAGCAGTTTTTATAAGATCAACAACATTATCTTGAGGCATATTCTTGTAACATTCTGTCACAGATTTAACTGTTATCGCAAACAGGGTCATTGATACAATAGCATCCAACTCATATTCTCCTGACTTTTCACATTCTTTCGCATCATAAAAAAGTGCATTAAAATGTTTATCTGCAAGCTCCATTGATTTTCTATATTCTTTTTCGTTTTCCATTTGCTTTTCCTTTTATTAAAAAAATAGTGAGATTATTACTGCTACAATAACTAATAGAAAGATTAATTCCATTAAGTCTTGTTTGTCATGTTTGTTCATTGCGTTACCTTGTTAATTTATATAGTCTTCACTT
>Ga0164315_10003443_pt1 | contig 12275 bp, 10 predicted proteins | sample GuaBasSedimGuay6_FD_113737 | JGI IMG/M metagenome (GOLD analysis project Ga0164315, IMG submission 113737) | Subseafloor sediment microbial communities from Guaymas Basin, Gulf of California, Mexico - Guay6, Core 4569-2, 0-3 cm | ecosystem: Environmental > Aquatic > Marine > Hydrothermal vents... | reverse complement strand
TGAAACCGGTGGCTGAAGTGTATCAGTTGGTGGAAGAGGGGAAAGTTTTACATGGCTTGATGTTGGGGGCGCTTTTTTTAGCCAGGCCTTATTTGCAGGATTTCCTTTAATAGTGTTATTTAGCGTATCTCTTCACTCACGTGATCAATGGCGATGGAAACAGAAGTTGGTGTTGTCATTGGTGTGGCAGCTGGGCATACATAGTGGCGTCTTTGCCTCTGTTCAACCTTCCCTGAAGGGCAACAGGGAGGCTGCACGCCTGATATAGGCCTCGGTATGGTGCTCCTCGCGCCGGGTAAAATCCCCCACTGCGGCGGACAACTGCGGGTCACTGATCCAGTGGTTGGAATATGTTTCCACAGGGCGGAAACCACGCTGGATCTTGTGCTCTCCCTGAGCCCCCGGGTCAAAGCGCGCCAGCTTGTGCTCGATGCAGTACTCGATACCCTGATAGTAGCAAGCTTCGAAGTGCAGGCAGTCGAACTCCCGCTCGCAGCCCCAATAACGCCCGTACAGGGTATCGCTGCTGCGGAAGTACAGCGCCCCGGCTACAGCCTGTTGGTCGAGGTAGGCCAGCACCATCACCACCTGGTTGCCCATGCCGGCGGCGGTTTCCATGAAGAAGCTTCGGTTGAGGTAACCGCCATGGCCGCTACGTTTGGCGTAAGTCAGCTGATAAAAGCGGTAGAATTGCTCCCACTCCTGTTCCCCGATATCGGCGCCGGTCAGGGTCCTGAGCTTCAGTCCCTGCTCTTGTACCCGTTTGCGCTCCCTGTTGATGGATTTGCGCTTGCGGCTGTTAAATGCGGCAAGAAAATCATCAAATGAACTGTAACCGTCGTTGAACCAGTGGAACTGCGTGGCGGTGCGCCGATGTAACCCCTCTCGCAATAACTGCTTGGCGACAGCCTTCCCGGGAAACAACAGGTGCCAGGAAGAAATATCTCGCTGCTCCGCCAACTGAATTATACCTTGTAGCACAACACGATAGCCCCGGGTCGCATCCAGCCCGGGAGCGGTGCACAAGCGGGGTCCGGTGGCGGGGGTGAAGGGTATTGCCGTGACCAGCTTCGGGTAGTAGCGCAGGCCACTGCGCTGCCAGGCATCGGACCAGGACCAGTCGAATACGTACTCGCCGTAGGAGTGGGATTTGAGGTAGAGAGGCATCACCGCGAGCCGGGTTTCACCCCGGCGAAGCACAACATGGCAGGGCTGCCAGCCAGTCTCCTCGGTAGTACACCCTGTCTTTTCCAGGCCATACAGAAACTCGTGGCGCAGGAAAGGGTAGTCCACATCCGCTATGTCATTCCACAGCGCTGCTGGAATCTGGTTCAGGCTGGTCAGGAACTCGACAGAGCATTCCGTCTTTTCGGTAGTGGTGACCATGGGCTTGCTTTCGCAGTTTCTGAAAGTGCCCAAGCTTACTGTGTTGGTGGCACAATTGCAGTGCTGGCGTGAATTGACGGTGTGTTGGCAGGAGAAAACCCTTGCACAATTTTCGTACAATATTATAGTGTTCCGTCTCAAATTTGCCCGCCACCCGGGTTATGTACTGTGTAATCGATGGAGCCAGGGGGCGGTGTTTCAAGTTATTTAAAGGCGCGAATAGAACCGTGCAAATAGGAAAAAGCGAGTAGTGATATGAGCAAATGGGAATGTATTGTCTGTGGTCTGATCTATGACGAGAAAGAAGGATGGCCGGATGACGGTATCGCCCCGGGCACCCGGTGGGAAGATGTTCCCGATGATTGGTTGTGTCCTGAATGCGGCGTGGGCAAGGAAGATTTCAGGCTGTTGGAGGAGGTGTCAGTTGACGATGCGCCTCATCACGAGGAGCCGGCGGTCGACAAAGTCCACGCGCCGGTGGTTATCCTGGGTACCGGACTCTCCGGTTATGGGCTGGCCAAAGAGTTCCGCAAATACGACAGCGAAACGCCGCTTATCCTGATTACTGCGGATGACGGGCGCTCCTATTCCAAGCCAATGTTGTCTACCGGCTATACCAAGGATCATTCTGCGGACGATCTCGCACAGCTGGATGCGGGCAATATGGCGAGATTGCTCAAGGCCAGCGTATGGACCATGACCAAGGTCCACGAGATAGATACCGCCCGGCAATTGATCAAGGTAGGTGATGCTCAAACTGTCGTCCACTACGGCAAACTGGTATTGGCGGTGGGGGCTGAGGTTATCCGCCCACCCATCGAGGGTGATGGCCTGGAAATGATTTACTCGGTGAATGATCTGCTGGATTACGCGGACTTTCGTACCGCGGTGAAAAAGAATGATGTGAAGAAAGTTTGTATTATTGGCGGCGGGCTTATTGGCTGTGAGTACACCAATGACCTGATCAACGGTGGTTTTGAAGTGGAAGCCGTCGACCCCCTGGCGTACTGCCTGCCCACGTTGTTGCCAGAGGCGGCGGGCAAGGCGGTACAGGCCGCCCTGGAAGAAAAGGGCGCGACCTTCCATTTTGGTCCCCTGGTCACCGCTGTGAACAGGGCTGACAAGGGTGTGGTGGTCAGTCTTAATAATGGTGAAACTATTGCCGCCGACCTGGTTGTCTCAGCTGTCGGCGTGCGGCCCCGCACAGAATTGGCTCGCATTTCAGGCCTTGAAACCAACCGCGGCGTTGTCACCAACCGCCTGTTGGAAACCAGCGCCCCCAATATTTACGCCATGGGAGATTGTGCTGAGGTCAATGGTCACGTGCTGTTCTATGTGGCGCCTTTGATGGCCGCCGCCCGTGCCCTGGGCAAGACCCTGACGGGAGAGCCTACCGAAGTGTGCTACCCGGCCATGCCGGTTACCATCAAGACGCCGGCCTGTCCGGTGGTAGTTGCTCCCCCGGCTCCCGATGCTGACGGCGGCTGGACCATCGAGGCGGACGGTGGCAACGTCAAGGCATTGTTCCGTGATAGCAGTGGCAATCTATTAGGGTTCGCCCTCACCGGCGATGCTATCCGGGAGAAAATGGCATTACAGAAGGAACTGCCGGCCATTATGGCCTGACCCTGCGCTCAGGTCAGCCTTGTCCGAAAGCGCGGTCAGACTTTGGCGAACTGCTGGCTTGACCCCGTCCAGCGTTGGATTAATGGCTCCACCCGCTCTGGATACTGTGTACGCAGGAGGGTCGCAATAGCCTGCACCTCATCCAGCAGGTGGTTGTGCCCGGGCAGTTCGGCGATCCTGAATTCCATCAGCCCGGTCTGGCGTGTACCCAGCACCTCGCCGGGGCCGCGTAATTCGAGATCTTTTTCAGCGATGTAAAAACCATCGGAGCTCTCGCGCAGTGCACCCAGGCGTTGTTTGCCGTTGGCCGACAAGGGTGTCTGGTACAGCAACACACAGTGGCTGGCCTGACTGCCGCGGCCCACCCTCCCACGCAACTGGTGCAGTTGCGCCAGGCCAAGACGCTCGGGGTTTTCGATGATCATCAGGCTGGCATTGGGCACATCCACACCCACCTCGATTACCGTGGTCGCCACCAGTAGGGACAGCTCACCAGATTTGAAAGTGGCCATCACCGCTTCCTTCTCAGCGGGTTTCAGCCTGCCGTGGATCAGGCCGATGTCCAGCTGTGGTAGCGCCAGGCGCAACTCCGCGGCTGTGGCCTCGGCTGCCTGTGCCTGCAGGGCATCACTCTCCTCGATCAGGGTGCACACCCAGTAGGCCTGGCGCCCCTTGCTGCACGCGGCAGCGACTCTGGTCACCACTTGTTGCCGTCGACTGCTGTCGATGAGCGCTGTAGTCACTGCCAGCCTGCCCGGAGGCAATTCGTCGATTACCGAGCAGTCCAGGTCGGCGTAGGCCACCATGGACAGGGTGCGCGGGATGGGGGTGGCGGTCATCACCAGCTGGTGTGGCCTACCCTGGTCAGGGCTTGTTTTTTCGGTAAGGGCAAGTCGCTGGTGCACACCGAAGCGGTGTTGCTCATCGACTATGACCAGGCCAAGGCGGGAGAAGGTCACATCGTGCTGGAATAGGGCATGGGTGCCGATTACCAGGCTGGCCTCCCCCGTAGCAATGCGCTGCAGGGCGGCCTCGCGTTTCTTGCCCTTGGTGCGGCCGCTGAGCCATTCCATGGAGATGGCCATGGGTGCAAACCAGCCGGAGAAACTGGCCCAGTGCTGCTCCGCCAGAATCTCCGTCGGGGCCATAATGGCGACCTGATACCCGTTGGCAATGGCCTGCAGTGCCGCGCCGGCGGCCACCAGGGTCTTGCCCGAGCCCACATCGCCCTGCACCAGGCGTAACATGGGAACGGGTTTGGCCAGGTCGGCAGCTATCTCCGCCAGTACCCGTTGTTGCGCGGCAGTGGGGGTAAAGGGCAGGGTGGCGAGAAAGGTGCTGTGTTGTTCCCTGTTCAATGGCAGGGCTGGCGCGCCCTCCTGCTGTTGCTCTTCACGAAGGCGGTACAGTGACAGGTTGTGAGCTACCAGTTCTTCCAGCGCCAGCAGCAATTGCGCCGGGTGTGTGCCCTCTCGTAATTGTTCCTGGGGAGCATCAGGCGGAGGGGCATGCAGGTAGGCCAGGGCCCGGGCCAGATCGTAGGGGTAGCTGCGATTCGGGGGTAACAAGTCATCCGGCCGCTCCCGCTGCAAATAGGCCAGGGCCTGGCTGCACAGCTTGCGCCACTGGTTCTGGCCAATACCGGCAGTGGTCGGGTAGATGGGGGTGAGCGCTTGCTCTACCGGGGACTCTCCCTCCACCAACTCGCGATACTCCGGATGATACATTTCCAGGCCACTGCCGCCGCGCCGGACCTGACCGAAACAGCGCAGCCGGGTGCCCGGTTGCAGCTTGTTCTTCTGTGCGGCGGAAAAATGGAAAAAACGCAGGGTGAGCGTGCCACTGCCGTCCTGTATCCGCGCCACCAAGCTGCGGCGGCGGCCAAACGCCACATCGGTGGCCCGGATCTCGCCCTCGATTACCACGTCGTCGCCGTCCCTGGCCGCGGCGATCGGTGTGACGCGGGTGCGATCCTGGTAGCGCAGGGGCAGGTGAAACAACAGGTCTTGCAGCCGGTGCACGCCATAGTCGGCGAGTTTTTCTGCCAGCCTGGGCCCAACGCCACGCAGCTCGCGTACCGAGAGGTTCGCTATACCGCCCACGCGGAATCTATTTCCGCATGGCGTCGGTGAGAATATCGATGGCCTGATGCCGTGGATAACTCACGCGCCAGGCCAGCACGATGGTCCGTTGTGGCACCGGCTCGGTGAACGGGCGCACCGCCAGAGTGTGTTCTCCGTAGGTCACCACATCAGCCGCAGATTTCGGCAACACCGTTATACCCAGACCACTTGCCACCATATGCTTGAGGGTTTCCAGCGAACTGCCTTCCACCAGGGCGGTGCCGCGTGCATAGTTGTCGCTGATGGCCTGTAGCAAACCGGGGCAGGCCTCCAGTACCTGGTCCCTGAAACAGTGGCCCTCACCCATAAGCAATACCCGGTGCATGCACAGTGTGGCCGGATCGATGTGTTGCTCCTGCGACAGGGGGTGCTCCTCTGGTAGCAGCACCACAAAGGGCTCGTCATAGACTGCGCGGGTGACCACATCGGTTTCGGTGAACGGGAGTGCCACAAAGATGGCATCCAGTTCCCCGCTGGTGAGCTTGCTGCGCAAGCTGGAGGTGTAGCTTTCCTCGATAAATAGAGGCATGTCCGGAGCCGCCTGCTGCAGGCGGGTCACCAACCTGGGGAACAGGTAGGGGCCGACCGTATAAATCGCGCCGACTGAGAGTACGCTGCCCAGTGGGTCCTTGCCCAGCTCAGCCAGGTTGCGCAGGTTTTGCGCTTCGCGTAATACGGCTTGGGCCTGCTCTACAATGCGCTCGCCCGTGGGCGTGGCCGAAACCTTGTGGCGGGAGCGCTCAAACAGGCAGATGCCCAGCTCCTGTTCCAGCTTTTTGACGGCAATACTCAGTGTGGGCTGACTGACATTGCACTGTTCCGCCGCCTTGCGAAAGTGGCCAGTTTCAGACAGGGCCACAAGATAGCGCAGTTCTGTTAGTGTCATAGATGATTCATTTTTAGCTGTGGCAACTGAATGTACAGTTAACCATTGAGAGAATCTATTATGAAGAGCAATTCTGTTCTAATTGAGCGTTGTGGCTGAGGGGCTTTAAATAGCCAGGATCGCCTCCACTTCTATGTCCACACCCCTGGGCAGGGCGGCGACCTGTACGCAGGCCCTGGCCGGGTAGGGTTCCTGCAGAAAGCCGGCCATGACCTCATTGACTGCCCCGAAGTGCTCCAGGTTGGTCAGCGAGATATTGATTTTGACCGCGCTGTCCATGCTACCGCCCGCCGCTTCGGCTACCGCGGCAAGGTTTTTAAACACCTGTGTTGCCTGGTCCGTAATGTCACCGGTGACCAGTTCCATGCTGCCGGGAATAAGGGGTATCTGGCCTGACAGCCAGACTGTATTGCCCACCTTGATCGCCTGGGAGTAGGGACCGATGGCTGCGGGGGCGGCGGGTGTTGTTATGACTGCGCGATTGCTCAATGTTGTTCTCCTGTCATGAACAGGGGCGGGGCCCCTTACTCAATTTTTGACTCTGGTGACCTTGCGTACATAGTTGATAGTGCGCAGGCGTTTCATGATGCGGGCAAGGTGGACCCGGTTGCGGACCAGCAATTCCAGGAGCACGTAGGTGAACTGGTAGTCCTTGTCGTCGGTGGAAATTTTTTCGATATTGACGCCCATACTGTTGATGCGCGTGGCGATGACCGCAATCACACCGCGGCGATTTTCCATCTCGATGCGCAGTTCCACAGGATACTCGCCCTCCACCTCATCATCCCAGCGCAGTGCCACCAGACGCTCGCTGTTCTCGCGCATATCACCAAGATTGTTGCAGCGCTCGCGGTGTACCACGACGCCTTTTTCAAAACTGAGATAGCCCTCGATTGGATCGCCGGGGATTGGGTGGCAGCACTTGGCATAGCTGACCATAAAGCCCTCGGTGCCGCGAATTGCGACCGGCTGGGCTGCGCCATCGCCGCGCTCTATCGGATTCGCTGCCATTTCCCCAAGCAACTGTTGTGCGGTAATGGCCGGCAGCCTGTTGCCCCGGGCAATTTCATCCAACAGGTCGTCCAGCAGGGTGTAATGCTGGTGTGCCAGGAAGTCCTGCAGCTTATCTTGTGGCAGTTGGTCCAGGCTGCTGTCAAAGCCGGTCAGGGCTTTATCGAGTAGCCGCCGCCCCAGGGCCACGGAGTCGTCCCGGGTCTGGTGCTTGAGAAAATGACGGATATTGCTGCGAGCTTTGGCTGTTACAGTGTAGTTGAACCAGGATGGATTGGGGCGCGCGCCAGTAGCGGTGAGGATTTCCACCGTCTGTCCGCTTTGCAGGGGTTCTGACAGTGGCGCCAGGCGTCGGTTGATACGACAGGCTACACAGCTATTACCCACATCTGTGTGCACGGCGTAGGCAAAATCCACCGCAGTCGCTCCCCGGGGCAGCTCTAAAATCCTGCCCTTGGGGGTAAATATATAGATCTCGTCGGGGAACAGGTCGATCTTGACGCTTTCAATAAACTCCAGGGAATTGCCCGCCCGCTGCTGCATTTCCAGTAAGCCCTGCACCCATTGCCGGGCCCGGGCGTGGCTGCCGTTGGCAGATTGTCCGTCGCTTTTGTACAGCCAATGGGCGGCGATACCATTGTTGGCCATCTCTTCCATCTCCCTGGTGCGGATCTGGATTTCGATGGGAACCCCGTGCATGCCCATCAATACCGTGTGCAGTGACTGGTAACCGTTGGCCTTGGGAATGGCGATGTAGTCCTTGAATTCGCCTGGCACGGGTTTGTACAGGCTGTGGATACTGCCCAGCACCCGATAACAGGTATCCACTGAGTCAACAATGATACGGAAGGCGTAGATGTCCATGATTTCGGAAAATGCCTTTCGTTTGGATTTCATCTTCTTGTAGATGCTGTAAAGGTGTTTTTCACGCCCCACGACTTCGACCTGGTGGCCTTCCTGCGTCAGGGTAGTCTCCACCTGATGGCGGATCTTTTCCACCAGCTCTTTGCGGTGGCCGCGGGCATTGCGCAGGGCGGCGTCTATGCGCCGGGCGCGCATGGGGTACAGGGCGCTGAAGCCCCGATCCTCGAACTCCATGCGCACGGTGTTCATGCCGAGGCGCATGGCGATGGGGGCATATATATCCAGTGTCTCCCGGGCAATACGCCTGGCCTTTTCAGTGTGCAGTACACCCAGGGTACGCATGTTATGCAAACGGTCGGCCAGCTTCACCAGGATCACCCTGATGTCCTGCGCCATGGCCAGGGCCATTTTCTGGAAGTTTTCCGCCTGCTTTTCCTCCAGGGACCCGAATTCCATCTGGGTCAGTTTGCTGACCCCGTCCACCAGTTCTGCGACAGTCGGGCCGAACTGGTTGCCTATGGCGGATTTTTCAATCCCCGTGTCCTCGATGACGTCGTGCAACATGGCGGCCATCAGGCTCTGGTGATCCATGTGCATGTCGGCGAGGATACCCGCAACCGCCAGTGGGTGGGTGACGTAGGGCTCACCACTGCGCCGCAACTGGCCGAAGTGGGCCTGCTCGGCGAAGTAATAAGCGCGTCTTACGTGGTTGGTTTGTTCCGGGTCGAGATAGCTGCGGAGTGTGGAGTTGAGGGCATCAATGGTTTGCATGTCGCTGATCTGTGATCCTTGCCAGAGACGCCCGGGGGCTACAAGGTCTCGCTGGCCTCCATTACCTCGGCCAATTCTTCCTCGGCGTCCAGTTCATCTTCGCGAGCGAGGATATCCGGGGTGATCAGGCCTTCAGCGATTTCGCGCAGGGCAATAACCGTGGGTTTGTCGGACTCTTCCTGCACCAGGGGGTCTTTGCCGCCGGTGGCCATTTGCCGGGCCCGCTTGCTGGCTACCATGACCAGTTCAAAGCGGTTTGCGACATTTTCAAGACAATCTTCAACGGTTACACGCGCCATTACTAAATACTTCCCTACTGAGTGTGCCGCCCGGATATGACCTGGGTTGTAGGCACTGGTTAATAAAACTGGAGTGGACCGCCAGTATGCTCTTGCATACGATCTGGCGACGCGACACTACCCGATGCCGGACAGCGAGACTGTACCGGAGGAACCCTAAATTATACCCCCAATAGTGGGGGGTGCGTCCAGCGTGAATAATGCCCGTTTAGCCGAGCAGGCCTGCTAACATCTCACCCAGCGCTTGCCGTTGACGGGCGGTGCGCAGTCGCTGGCAGGTAATGATGGCCTGGAGTTCGCCCAGTGCCTGCTCGAAGTCTTTGTTGACGACCAGGTAGTCGGCCTCAGTGTAGTGCGACATCTCCTCCACGGCCTCGGCCATGCGGGCCTCGATGATACTGGCATTGTCCTGGCCACGTGCATTGAGTCGTTGCTCCAGGGTTTCCCGCGACGGCGGTACAATGAAGATGGCACAGGTTTCGCTTAACAGGCGCTTGACCTGTTGTGCGCCCTGCCAGTCGATCTCCAGGATAACGTCGGTGCCGGCGTCGAGTTGCTGCTCCACCCAGACCCGGGAGGTGCCGTAGAGATTGCCAAACACCCGGGCATGTTCCAGGAATTCGGCCTTTTCCAACATGCCCAGAAAGCTATCTTTGCTGACAAAGTGGTAGTTTACCCCGTCTTCTTCACCCGGCCGCATAGGTCGGGTGGTATGGGATACTGAAACCCGCAACCCCTGGCAGCGCTGGATCAGGGTGTTCACCAGGCTGGTTTTGCCGGCACCCGAAGGGGCCGACACCGTGTAAAGTGTTCCGGTGCTAGTCATTTTTGTCCCTGTTCGGAGCGAGGCTGCCCAACGTGTTACTCGATATTCTGGATTTGTTCACGCATTTGTTCGATCAACACTTTCAGCTCTACGGCGTTTCGGGTCGTACTGCTGGAAATTGACTTGGATGACAGAGTGTTGGCTTCCCGGTTGAGTTCCTGCATGAGAAAGTCCAGCCGCCGGCCGCAGGGCCCCCCCTTTTCGAGCGTGTGGCGCACTTCGCTCACATGTGCCTCCAGTCGGTCCAACTCTTCATCTACATCGGCCTTTTGCGCCATATACACCAGCTCCTGTTCCAGCCGGTTGTGATCGACGTCGATTCTCAGGTCGGCAATACGCGCGGTGATCCGGTCTCGTTGCTGTTGCATCAATGCGGGCAGAAGCTCACGGGTGGCGGTCACCTGGGACTCGACCTGTTGCAGGCGGTCCAGCACCAGCCCGGCCAGTTTGTCCCCTTCCCGGCGGCGGTTTTCGGCCATGTTATCCAGGGCCGCGCCAAACAGTGACCGGGCATTCTTTTGTAATACATCATCGGACTGCTCCGGCGCATTATAGATTCCCGGGAACTGCAGAACCTCCAGCGGGCTGACGAGGCTGGCATCACCCATTTGCTTTTTGATAATTAGCGTGGCCGCCAGTAGCTTGTGCAGCTGCTCGGTATTGACCTGCAACTCCCCACTGTTTGTCGGGTGTGCCTGCAGGCGAATCATGCAGTCCAGCTTGCCCCTGGCCAGCGCTTTGCCCGCCTGTTCCCGCAGCTGCGGTTCCAGTGAACGCAGTGCGTCAGGTAGTTTGAAGCTACAGTCCAGGTAGCGGTGATTGACGGAGCGCAATTCCACAGTCAGGATGCCCTGGTCGGTGGTTGCGCTCTCCCGGGCAAAGGAAGTCATGCTGTGAATCATAGGTTTCGCTGCCAGTCCTTATTGTGTGCTCATGGGCGCCGAGTGTAGCAGCTTGTTATTGGCGTATACTAGCGCGCCTCGCCATTCATATTGACACCAATACGGAGTACTTCCATGCAACGACCCAGTGGCCGCGCACCTGCACAACTGAGAGATATCAGCATCACTCGCAATTTCACCTGTCACGCGGAGGGGTCGGTATTGGTCTGCTTCGGTGACACCAAGGTGATATGTACCGCCTCGGCGGAAAAGGGTGTGCCCCGCTTTATGCGAGGCCAGGGGCGAGGTTGGGTTACCGCGGAATACGGCATGCTGCCGCGCTCCACCGGAACACGCATGGGCCGGGAGGCCAGTCGAGGCAAACAGGGTGGACGCACGGTGGAAATCCAGCGATTGATCGGTCGCTCCCTGCGGGCGGCTCTGGATCTTTCCCAACTGGGCGAAAATACGATCACCATCGATTGTGATGTTATTCAGGCGGACGGCGGTACCCGCACGGCCGCCATTACCGGCGCCTGTGTGGCGCTGGTGGATGCGATCAGTTATTTGCAGCGAGAGAAAGTGATCCAGGGGGACCCCCTGCTACAGATGATTGCCTCCGTATCCGTGGGTATATATCAGGGCGTTCCGGTACTGGACCTGGATTATCCGGAAGATTCCGCCGCAGATACGGATATGAACGTCATCATGGGGGAATTGGGGGGCTTCATCGAAGTCCAGGGTACGGCAGAGGGTGCGCCATTTGTCCGGGAGGAGCTCGATGGCATGCTGGATCTGGCGGCGGAGGGTATAAACGACTTGATTGCCAGGCAAAAAGTGGCACTCGTCTCCTGATTGCCCCACACAAGCGGCGGGACGTATCCACCTATGCCTTAAGATAATTGTCCCTTTATTTCCCTACAGCTCGATATCGTAGTCCATGATGACGGGTGCATGGCTGGAAAATACCTTGCTCTTGTATATTGCGCCGTAATCGATGGCGTACTTCAGGCCCTGGGATACGATGTGGAAGTCCGTGCGCCAACCGTTTTTGTCGCGCCCGCCATCGGGCCACCAGCTGAACTCGTCCTGGTCTGAGTTGATTTCCCGGAAAGCGTCAACGTATCCTGACGCCAACAGTTCGTCCATCCACTGGCGTTCTTCAGCGAGGAAGCCGGAGGTGGTGCTGTTGCTCTCGGTATCCTGAACATCTTCCGCGCTATGGGCGATTTGCCAGTTGCCGCAGATGATGAACTCCCGGCGTTTATTGCTAATCTTCTGCAGGTGGCTCCCAAAAAGGGAATAAAATTCATTCTTGCGGCTCTGTTGCTCGGCGTCACCTTGCTTGGCCCGGGGAGCTAACAAGCAGGCCACGCTCAGGTTTTCGTAATCCGCCTGGATATAGCGCCCTTCCATATCGAAATTGGCGAAACCCAGGCCGGTCATGATGGCCTTGGGCAATTGCCGGCAATAGATAGCTACGCCATTGGCCTTGCCGTCGATGTCGTCGAAAAAGTAAGCGTTGTAGTCTTCTGGAAAGAAAATGCTGTCCTGTAAATCGTATTCTGAGCACTGCAGGTCCTGAATGCAGATAAAATCTGC
>Ga0164315_10003441_pt1 | contig 12279 bp, 8 predicted proteins | sample GuaBasSedimGuay6_FD_113737 | JGI IMG/M metagenome (GOLD analysis project Ga0164315, IMG submission 113737) | Subseafloor sediment microbial communities from Guaymas Basin, Gulf of California, Mexico - Guay6, Core 4569-2, 0-3 cm | ecosystem: Environmental > Aquatic > Marine > Hydrothermal vents >... | reverse complement strand
GACCTCTATGAATCTTATGCAGGTTCGATTCTGGCTACTGCCGCACTTGGTGCTGCACTACCTGCACTGAGAGGCGATCCTGAGGCACAGGGAATGGCTGTTGTGGCACCGATGATCGTTGCTGGTGTTGGTATCATTCTTTCTATAGCAGGTATTTTTATGGTACGTGCTAAAGAATCTGCCACCCAGAAGAACCTTCTCCATGCATTGCTGCTGGGAACAGGAGGAAGCTCTGTGCTGATCCTGATTGTCATGGCCATTATGGCCTCACAGGGATGGGTCTCCTGGGGGATCTTTGGTGCTGTGGTTACAGGTCTTTCTGCCGGTGTGATTATCGGACAGGGGACAGAGCTCTTTACATCGGATGAGTATAAAGCCACTAAAGGTATTGCTGCCGCGACCAAACAGGGACCAGCTACCACCATTATTGATGGAATGGCCGTGGGGATGTATTCCACATGGATTCCTGTTCTAGTTATCTCACTTGCCATCATTGGTGCCTATGGATTTTCAGGTGGATTTTCTGATTTTGCTCAAGGTGTTTATGGAATTGGATTTGCAGCTGTAGGAATGCTCTCTACACTGGGAATAACACTTGCTACTGACGCATTCGGACCCATTGCTGATAACGCAGGCGGGAATGCTGAAATGGCTGAATTGCCACCAGAGGTTCGGGAAAGAACGGACGCACTGGATATGCTTGGAAATACTACTGCTGCCACCGGTAAAGGTTTTGCCATTGGTTCAGCTGCCCTTACCGCCATGGCACTGCTAGCTGCCTATATGGAAGAGGTAAGGCTCTGGCTTGGTAAGATTGCCGATAAGGCTGGCGAAGGCATCAAGCAGGTAGGTGATACTATTTTCTATACCGATACTGCTCCTGCAGCAGTTGACGGGATGAATGTGGTTGAACTGAGCACTGCAACCATTGATGATTTTGTGACTGCCTATAACCTCTCCATTTTTAATCCCATATTATTGGGTGGTATTTTTATAGGTGCGATGATGGCTTTTGTATTCTGTGCCATGACTATGAAGGCCGTTGGACGAGCTGCCGGAGCAATGGTTGACGAGGTGCGCAGGCAGTTTCGCGAAATCCCAGGAATAATGGAAGGCACAGCAACTCCCGAGTATGCCAAATGTGTAGAGATTTCCACTAAAGGTGCTCAAAAGGAGATGTTGGTGCCTTCGATACTGGCCATTGCTGTTCCCGTAATTATTGGTTTGCTACTGGGTGTTGCGGGTGTTGTTGGTCTTCTTGTTGGAGGTCTAACCACTGGATTTACACTGGCAGTGATGCTAAACAATGCCGGAGGTGCCTGGGATAACGCCAAGAAGTACATTGAAAAAGGTAACTACGGAGGAAAAGGAAGTGAAGCTCACAAGGCAGCGGTTGTTGGTGATACCGTTGGTGATCCTTTCAAAGACACTTCAGGACCTTCACTGAATATCCTCATCAAGCTGATGACCATGGTTTCTGTTGTAATGGCAGGATTAACTGTAGCGATGGGATTGTTTAGCTAGGGTGTTAGTATATAAACGCCAACTACAGCGTTACTCTTGTTTTAAAAACCAGTCGTTTACATCAGTAAACTCCTGATTTCTAAAACAGCGAAAGCCTTGTATTTGGCGTTTATATGCTGACATTACATTTCTTCAGAGTTTACCCAGTCCTTTCCTTTTTTTTGCATATTTATTGCCCGTCTCTTCAGGTGGACTTATCGTGATAGTAATAGAGGTCTTCGTATGCTATCCTGCTTGCGTACAGCTTCATTGTAAGCTTTGTTTTAACTCTTTACCCGAATTTGTCAGCCGGTATTTTTGTTTTGGATGATTAGGATGCTCCGGGTGGGTATATTCCAGTAATTCTTGTTTTATTGCTGGCATTAAATAGTTAGTAATAAAATTTCCCCTGTGACTTAAATTCATGGCATTCATAATTTCAGTTCTTTTCATTTCTCCTTCCATAACCGGTATGATTAAACTGATAAACTCATTAATTTCCATGGCAGGGTCCCCGGTAGCTTGTCCGGTAGCTTGTCCGGTACTGACATGGGTCTGGCCAGGAGCGGATTTGCCGGAATTGAGGGATGCCTTTTCTTAAGTTTTTCAACCGTCCAGCCGGGAGGTAGAGAACCCGGATTCCAGATTTCAAGCCGGTCATTAAAAAGCATTACCTGAACACTGCCATTGCTGGTGTAATCGCTGTGAGCCACGGCATTCACTATGGCTTCAGCAACAATTTCTTTCGGTATTTCATATCCTCCGGGTATCTGTACCTGCTTTTCTCTGGTACCAAGGCTGTAATCGAGTTTCGATAGTACAAAATCAACAGCCTGATCGACCAGTTCAAATACATCGCCTTTATAAACTTTTTAGGATGGAATAGGTTTGGCCCACTTCCTTCAAGTAAACCGCATCGACACTGCGGTCAATGGCAGGGAGCAATTCAAATAAAAAAGGTTCGAAAAATTTGCCCAGTAGAGGGTCTGATAATAAATACTCATTCAGGGCCATGCGTTCATGTTTGAACTCAGCTTGAACACTACTTATGAATATTTTTATTTTTCTCATCCGAGCCGGAATTAAGCAAACAACGTACAAAGATTTATCCTTGCGTACAGCTTCATTATAATAAGTTACGAAATTTTTCACAGTGGGATTGCAGAAATACACCAACCAAAACAATATCCTGAAGATTCTGGGTATTGTAGTACCTTTTTACATTGCTATTGCTTGATGATGGATCCCTGATCAGGTAGGTATTTCTTCAATTGAAACTCTGATCCATCAAAAACCCCGTAAGTAAAATTGCCGATCCAATCACCAAGGCAGATGACCCGGCTTTTCTCTGCAATTTGTATATCATAGGGAATGTGCCGGTGGCCAAATATAAAATATTCAATCTCTTTATTCTCCTCAATTTCTTGTCTGGCAAACTGAATCTGGTGCTCATTTTCAGCTCCCAGGAACTCCTCAAAAGCGCCATCCTTCATGCGACTCTTCTTCGACCACCATTGTGCAAATGCTGTAGATCCATTGGGGTGTATCCGGGCATATAGCCACTGCATAAGCCGGTTTTTAAAGATCTTCTGCAGTATCCTATAGGATAAATCGCCCTTGTGTAAACCATCTCCGTGACCCAGCAGGAACAGGTGGTTATTCCATGTTTTTAACAGGGATTCCCGGTGGATCTCCAAACCAATCTCTGATATCAGATAGTTAAAAACCCAAATATCATGGTTTCCCGGAATCAAGTGGAGCTTTACTCCCTGATCACTTAGTGAAGCAAGTTTACCCAGGAATCTGGTAAATCCCCTTGGCACCACCTTGCTGTACTCGAACCAGTAATCAAACATATCCCCAAGCATCCATAGCTCACTTGCATCTGTACTTATTTCATCAAGCCATTGTACAACCAGTTTTTCCCGCCGGAGGCTCTTCTCCTTGGGAAACATGCCCAGATGCAAATCTGATATGAAGTATATACGTTGGTTATCAGGCATTTTGACTTAAATAAGGTTGTCAAGCCAGGTATCCAGGGTCCTTCCAAACAGGTTTTTTGCCACAATATCACCCTCCCTGTTAATCAGAAAAGTGGTAGGCAATGCAGAGACATTGTAGAGGAGGCTGGCCCTTGATTCCGGGAAAGAGAGTTCAGATACATTGATCCACTCAAATTCGTTGAAATCAATGGCACTTATCCAGTCTATTTTATTGTTGTCAAGGGAGACCGCATAGATTTCGAAACCTGAGCTATGATACTTTTTATAGGTGGATTGAAATTGAAGCAGAGCATTGATGCTCTCTGCACTCCGAGATGCCCAGAAGGTGACCATGATTACCTTTCCTCTTAGTGCTGAAAGGCTTATTTCAACACCCTCCCTGTCTGGAATGGAAAGTTCCAGGAATCCGGATTCCTCATCAGCCATATCCAGCAATTGATTCAAATGCATGGCTTCCTGATAGGCGGCTTCTCTTTGTTGGATATCGGCCCGAAGCGATTTTGTGAGTGAAGAGTTAGGATAGATTTGTTCCAGCGAATCAGCAACCGTTTTAAAATATTGCAGGTCACTTTCAGAACCCAGTATTAGGTTTTGCTCATCGTATCTCTGGTATAGGGCATATACACTGGAGAGTGAGGTCATGTGTTCGACCAGGTATTTAATGGTGAATCTTTTCTGTTTAATAATTGTCTGTGCATATGCACTTCGGATCAGGTCCATCTGGGGATTTTCAGGATCCTCAATTGAGTCCACAACCAATAACAGAGAATCAAGCTCGTGTCTGGTCTGGTTAAGATGGTACACCAGCGACCTGATTCCCTCCGATTCGTCAGAACCCTCCAGTTGATAACCGGTTCCAAAGGAGTCGTGGGAAGTTTTTAAATTGATGTCATCACCAGGTGACAACAACAGGTTAATTAAATCGCCCGCCTGGGTCTTAACCACAAAGAGTTCTGCTTCGTCCAGTTTTGTCTTAAAGGAAAATGAATCATCCTTTTTTATAATTATAGAATCAGTTACTGTTGTTCGGTTTACATCCAGCCTTTCAAGGGTAAGCGTTTTTTCTGCGCCACCCGAAACAATGCCTCTGATTTCCACTTTATTGCTGCTACAGGCAAATCCTGCAACCATCATGATCATTACAATCGTACCCTGTATCCCTCTGTTCATCTTAATATGTGAAAATAAGTTCAAGTTCTTTTAATAATTCATCTCCAAAAAGATTCGTTTCCATGATCCTTCCTTTTGGATCAATTAATAACGTAAACGGAATTCTGTCCACGTGGTAAAGATCAACTACCGGGGTGTCCCATCTTTTAAGGTCACTTACATGATTCCACTTCAATTGATCCTTCTTAATGGCATCTAGCCAGACCTGGCGGTTGTCATCCAGAGATACCTGAAGGATTTTCAGATTCCGATCTCCATAAGTATCCAGAGCTTTGTGCAATGCAGGATTCTCTTCCCGGCTTAATTGACTCCAGCCAGCCCAGAAATTTAACAGAACGTAGTTGCCACTAAGATCAGAAAGAGCCAGCTCTTCCCCATCTGGGCGTGAAGATACAAAATCGGGAGCGATCTTTCCTTTTTGAAGTTTCTCTAAGGGGTGCTTTTCATCTATTTGCCGCTTAGATTCGGTCACCTGTGCATGCAATAGCTGCACTGCCTCGAAATCGCTGTAATTGACCATAAGCACCGAATCCACGAAACTGTATACATATAGGTCCTCTCCTGGATCAAATACCGGGAGGCCTTGGCCATAAAGGTTATACAGTGCCACCAGTATAGCCAGGGAACCTTTATTTTCTTCAATGTACTGTAGGGAATAGGCTCTGAATTGAGCTGTTATGGAGTCAAATTGCCTGTCAAACTCCAGCTTCATCACCGGATAGTCGGGCGAAGTAACATACTCCATGTTTTTCCTGGTGATCTCACCCAGGGCCTCTAAGGTTCGCTTATGTTCAATGTTAAGGGTAAGTAGCAGATCTGAACCTGGAGAGCCCTTCACATTGTAACCGCCCAATTGTTCACTGGAGCCCACAAACTCAACAGATTCACCAGGTTCCATTAGCAGCGTTATGTACTCCGATTTCCCAAATCGAAGCACATAAAATGCAGTGTGATCCGTCACAAAGGATATATCGAAAGCTCCCGTTGCATCGCATATTGCGGTATCGAGAGGTATATATTCCCGGGCACCCATCTCTTCAATGATTATCTCCTCACCTGAGCAACCTTTAATTACACCCTTTAGTTGCAGTTGAAGTTCATTACTGACGGCACCCTCATCAATGGATCTGGTTCGATTGCAACTCACTGAAGTATAGAGAATGAACGTTATCAGGAACAGGGTGATCAGGGTTCGCATTTTCGAATAATTTGACTGTAAAAATAATAAGAATGCAATATGTGATAATTAGTTTCTAAATTTGCACAATAACACTGAACTTCTGCTACTCTTCTTTGTTAAGCATTAACGATTTTTTATGCCAGATAGCTGGTCATTGGGGTCTGATAATAAAAGAACGTTAAAAAAGATTGAATATAGATATTTTTGCAACCTGTTTTTTGTATTTTACAACTTAATTCCCCTATAAATGAGTTACCTGAAGTTTGAAAAATCCGAACTGGTTAACCTGGAATATTCCCTGTCCAGGGAGCTGATCAGATCAAACCGTGCAGGTTCTTATGCATCAACTTCCATTATTGGATGCAATACAAGGAAATACCATGGCCTGCTTGTTTGTCCGCTTGAAGAGATGGATGGCGAACACCATGTGTTGTTGTCGACCCTGGATGCAACGGTCATTCAGCACGAGAAGGAATTTAACCTGGGGATACATAAATATGAAGGGGATAACTACCTGCCCAAGGGACACAAGTATGTTCGGGACTTTGATGCTACCAGAGGGTCGTATCTAATATACAGGGTAGGAGGAGTGGTCCTTTCCAGGGAGATCCTGTTGGTTTCAAAAGCTGAACAGGTACTTGTAAAATATACGCTGATAGAGGCCCATTCAGATACCACCTTAAGATTGAAGCCATTTTTGGCTTTTCGAAATTACCATGCTTTGAGTGAGTCTAACCTCTACGCCAATACCCGGTATGGAAAGGTTAAGAATGGAATAATATCGAGGCTTTATGAAGGATATCCAAACCTCTATATGCAGTGTTCCGTCCCGGCCGAATTTGTTCCGGTGCCTGACTGGTATTATAACGTGGAGTACATGGAGGAGCAGAAGCGGGGATACGAATATAAGGAGGATCTTTATGTGCCCGGATACTTCGAAATGCCAATCAAAAAGGGAGAATCAGTGGTTTTCTCTGCTTCCACTTCTGAGATTAATCCGGATGGGCTCAAGCGTAAATACAGCTCCGAAATCAATCATAGGATTCCAAGGGATAGTTACCACAATTGCCTGTTGAATGCAGCACAGCAGTTTATTATTCGAAAAAAGGAAACTACCGAGATTAAAGCCGGATTCCCATGGTCGGGAACCTGGGGGAGAGATACCTTTATGTCACTTCCCGGTCTCACCCTGACAACCGGGGATCTTCCCACTGCCAGGAAAGTTATCGATACAATGGTATCCCGATTGAAAGACGGATTGTTTCCCAATACAATTTATAAGGGGGTACCCGTCTATAATTCGGCCGATGTGTCTTTATGGTTTGTTTGGGCCTTACAGCAGTATGCAATGTATGATCCCGATTTTGATATATGGAAAAAATACGGAAAAGTGATCAAAGCCGTACTTGAATCCTATAGAGATGGGAGTTCAGGGATAGTGCATATGATGGATAATGGATTGGTCCATGCTTCTCAGGAGGGAGCTGCGCTTACCTGGATGGATGCAATGGTTGAAGGCGTACCTGTTACACCGCGCAATGGGTCGCCGGTTGAGATAAATGCCCTATGGTATAATGCAGTTTGCCAGGCTCTGGAATGGGTATCAGACAGGGATAAGTCATTCCATAAGAAATGGGGAGAACTGCCGGAACTTATCGGCAATTCATTTATCGAGCAGTTTTGGAGTGAGGAGAAGGGATATCTGGCCGATTATATCAATGGATCATTTAAAGACTTATCTGTCAGACCCAGCCAGGTATTAGCTGTGGCAGTCGATCACTCACCACTTACCCTGGAGATGAAAAAGGCTATCCTGGATGTGATTGAAAGTGAGCTGCTTACATCGCGAGGACTAAGAAGCCTGTCCCCAAAGAATGAAGCTTATAAAGGAAGTTTGGAAGGAGACCAGGAGAAACGCGACAGGGCCTATCACCAGGGTGCTGCCTGGCCATGGTTGCTGGAGCATTTTGTGAAGGGTTACCTTGAAGTGCATAAAAAAACTGGACAGAATTTGGTTATCAGGATACATGAGGGATTTGAGGATGATTTGAGCAATTGGGGAATAGGAAGTATTTCAGAAGTTTATGATGGCAATCCACCCCATATGGATCGTGGTGCTATTTCACAGGCCTCCGGAATTGCCGCGTTGTTAAGAATTGGTGAAATGATAGAAAGCTTTAATTAATATTTCAATAGCACTACGGTATGAGGGTACTGATGTTCGGGTGGGAATTTCCACCACATATTTCCGGAGGATTAGGGACCGCCTGTTACGGATTAACCCGTGGCATGTCCTCTATCCCAAATCTGGAGATCTTGTTTGTGGTTCCTAAAGCTCATGGTGATGAAGATCAGAGCCGGATTCGGCTACTTGGTGCTGGAGATGTATCTGTCGATATCAGAAGGGTGAAGGAGAAGCAGTACCTGAAAGACCTGTCATACATCGAAATTAATTCGAACCTGGTTCCATATACCTCTCCAGAGGAGTATGAGAAACTTGTCAATAAAGCTGAACATTTTGGGAAGCGATTTGTAGAGACAACCATGGGTGGGAAACTTAGTTTCACCGGCACCTATGGCAAGAATCTCTATGAAGAGATTGCCAATTATGCTGTAGTGGCCGGCGAGATTGCTCAGAAGGAGGACTTTGATGTTATTCATTCACACGATTGGCTCACCTATCCGGCAGGCATAGCTGCGAAAAGAGCCTCCGGAAAACCGCTGGTGATCCATGTGCATGCCACCGATTTTGATCGCAGCGGTGGAAAGGTTAATCCCACAGTGTTCGAGATTGAGAAGACCGGCATGCATTTGGCCGATAAGATAATTGCTGTCAGCAACCTGACCCGGAATACGGTGATTCAAAAGTATGGGATCCATCCGGATAAGGTCGTAACAGTTTATAATGCAGTTGATCCCATAACTGATCATGAGAAAGTGAAATTAAAAAGAGGCATTGACGATCAGGTGGTCACTTTCCTTGGCAGAGTTACCCTGCAAAAGGGACCGGAGTATTTTGTGCAGGCTGCACACAAGGTATTGCAGAAAATGGATAATGTTCGTTTTGTTATGGCTGGAAGTGGAGAGTTGCTGGAGAAGATGATTCAGTGGACGGCGGCCCTTGGTATTTCTGACAGGTTTCATTATACTGGATTTCTAAAAGGTGATGATGTTTTCAAGATGTTCTCCATCAGTGATGTATATGTGATGCCTTCTGTGTCGGAACCCTTTGGAATATCTCCGCTGGAAGCCATGCAATCCAATGTTCCCTCCATCATCTCTCACCAGTCGGGAGTGGCGGAGATTCTGAAATATGCATTCAAGGTTGATTTTTGGGATGTGGATGCTCTGGCCGATGCCATCTATGGACTATTAAATTACCCGTCTCTCTCAAAGATGTTTAAAAAGCATGGTGTTAAGGAAGTGAATGATATGAAGTGGGAGAATTCAGGGAAGAAAGTGCATGCTATTTATCAGGAATTTGTTTCGTAATCTATTACATTTCATATGAGAACCATTTGTCTGTATTTCCAGGTCCACCAACCTTTCAGGTTCAGAAGATATCGCTTTTTCGACATTGGAAACGATCATTACTATTATGACGACTATTCCAATGAATCAATTCTCAATAAGGTGGCTCAGAAATGTTACCTGCCTGCCAACGAGTTGATGCTGGAACTGATCCAGAAGCATGAGGGGCGGTTCAAAGTATCGTATTCAATTTCAGGAATTGCCATGGAACAATTCCGGTTGTATGCCCCCGAGGTTCTCGATAGCTTCAAGAGGCTTGCTGACACAGGTCATGTAGAGTTTCTTTCCGAGACCTTTGACCATTCTCTCAGTTCTTTAAAAGGGAAGAAAGAATTTGAGCGTCAGGTGAAGGCTCACAAGGCTCTGATCAAAGAAAATTTTGGTCAGGTACCAAAGGTATTTCGAAATACCGAGCTTATCTACTCGGACGAAATTGGAGCCATGGTTGCAAGTATGGGATATAAAGCCATGTTAACCGAAGGAGCAAAACATGTTCTGGGTTGGAAAAGTCCAAATTATCTCTATTGTAATGCCATTAATCCGAAATTGAAATTACTTCTGAAGAATTTCAAACTGAGTGATGATATCGCATTCAGGTTCTCCAATCAAGGATGGGAGGGATATCCCCTTACGGCAGAGAAATATGTGAACTGGCTAAACGAAACACCTGCAGAGGAGGAGGTGATCAATCTCTTTATGGATTATGAAACATTCGGGGAACACCAGTGGAAAGAGACAGGGATCTTCGATTTCATAGAAGCCCTGCCGGGTGCAGTATTTAATAATTCACCTTTTACATTTAGTACTCCATCAGAAGTAGCTGACGATCTTCAGGTTGTAGCTGCTATTCAGGTGCCAAATCCCATTTCATGGGCCGATGAAGAGCGGGACTTAACCGCCTGGTTGGGAAATGAAATGCAACATGAGGCTTTTGATAAGCTCTATTCACTAAACGACAAAGTAGATTCCATCGATGACGAAATTATAAAGCAGGACTTTGATTACCTGCAGGTAAGTGACCATTTTTACTATATGTCCACCAAGTTTTTTTCAGACGGTGAGGTACATTCATATTTTAATCCCTATGATACTCCTTACGATGCATTTATCAATTACATGAATGTATTGAGTGATTTTGAGATCAGGGTAAATGCTGCTGTTCAGGCAGGGGAGGATAATGATGTAGCGCGCCTAAGTAAAATTATTAAAGAGAAGGACGAACAAATCGAAAAGCTTGAAAAGCGATTGACAATTAAAAAGAGCTCCACTCCAAAAAAGACTCCTACTGCTACGAAGTCTGCAGGTGTAAAAAAGAGTTCCCCTGCGAAGAAGAAGAGTTAAAAATTTCAGAAACATAAGAGAAGTATGAATAGACCTGATTATTTATTTGAGGTTAGTTGGGAAGTATGTAATAAAATTGGAGGGATTCATACCGTGATCTCTACCAAAGCACTTTCAGTTGTAAAAGAATTAGGAGACCATTATATAACCATTGGACCTGATGTTTGGAGAGAAAATATGGAACATCCTGAATTTGAGGAGGACCTTACTCTTTTCTCCGATTGGAGGGAGAGTTCGGTTAAAGAGGGGATCAGGGTGAGGATTGGCCGCTGGAAGATTGCCGGCAGACCCATAGCTGTAGTCCTCGATTTTACTACCTTTTTCAATCAGAAGAACGATATTTTTAAAAGTCTGTGGGAGACCTACAAACTTGATTCTATAAGCGGTCAGTGGGATTATACAGAACCTGCTCTGTTTGGATATGCTGCTGGAAAAGTGGTTGAAAGCTTTTCCCGGTTTTACGATGTGGCCAGCAAGAATATCGTGGCACAGTTTCATGAGTGGCAGACCGGGGCCGGACTCCTTTACCTGGAGAAGAACCAACCCCGGGTAGGGACTGTATTCACTACGCATGCTACTTCTGTGGGAAGGTCCATAGCAGGGAACAATCAGGTGCTTTACAGCAACATGACCCACATGAATGGCGATCAGAAAGCCAGGGAATTGAATATCATAGCAAAGCATTCATTGGAGAAACTGGCAGGAACACATGCAGATGCGTTTACCACAGTAAGTGAACTTACTGCAAAGGAGTGTTTGCAGTTCCACCAGAGAGAGGTGGATGTGGTGCTCCCCAATGGATTTGAAGACAGCTTTGTTCCTGATAAGGATGAATTTGAATCCAGACGAGGTCAGGCAAGGAATCGACTGATGACTGTGGCTTCGGCATTATTAGGAGAAAAGGTATCGGAAGATACCCTGTTGCTGGGTACCAGTGGCAGGTACGAATTCAGAAATAAGGGAATGGACCTTTTTATCGATGCCCTGGGTGAGTTAAATAAGAAAAAGGATTGTCCTGGTAGAGCCATTGCATTTATTCTTATACCAGCCAACCACTACGGTCCCAGAAGAGATCTTCTTGATGCCATGGGTCAGGATTCGCCGGTTGATCTTAAAGAGAGGTATCTTACTCATAACCTTCATTATGCTGAGCATGACCTGATCCTGAACCGCATTCGCGCCAACGGACTAACCAATGGGAAGGATGATCCTGTTAAAGTAATATTTGTCCCTTCTTACCTGAATGGGAGAGATGGGGTATTTGACCTGGGATACTATGATGTTTTGATTGGACTTGATCAGACCATTTTTCCCTCCTACTATGAACCATGGGGCTACACTCCTTTGGAGAGCCTGGCCTTCAGCATTCCCACAGTAACTACCTCACTTACTGGTTTTGGACTCTGGGTCAAGAATGAATACAAAAAGGAAGTAGAAGGAATCACTGTTATTCCGAGGGATGATTATAACGACAGTGACGTGGTAAAGGGAATAGTTGAGGCCATAATGAACCAGTGTAAATTGTCCGGAGAGTCGAATGAAAGGGTACGT
>Ga0164315_10003440_pt1 | contig 12281 bp, 10 predicted proteins | sample GuaBasSedimGuay6_FD_113737 | JGI IMG/M metagenome (GOLD analysis project Ga0164315, IMG submission 113737) | Subseafloor sediment microbial communities from Guaymas Basin, Gulf of California, Mexico - Guay6, Core 4569-2, 0-3 cm | ecosystem: Environmental > Aquatic > Marine > Hydrothermal vents... | reverse complement strand
TGGGCAGTCCGCCAAGCTCCTCGTTGGCGGCGGCGCAGGCTTCCTTGATGAGGCCCACGGCCCGCAGGAAGGGGCGCGGCATGGGTTTGCCGCTAATCGGGAAGTTCTCGACGGCGCGCTGCGTGGAGGCACCGTAGAGCGCGTGCTCCGGCACGTTCATTTCGCCCATGGAGTCGCGTTCGATCCGGGTGTTCATGCGCTCAGTCTACGCCTGCCTACTTGGGCTTCTGAGCTTTGGGCGCGCGTGTCGCGGTGTACTCCGTCTCACCCGCCAGGAAGATGAGCGCCGGTCCCGTGAGGTGGGCTGGCGGATCGTTTGCGAACGGCTTCCAGTCGCCGGCGGGTGTCTGCCGCTCGATCAGATGCAGCACTCCCTTTTCGTACGGATTGCCGCGACCCTTGGAGGCCGCCAATGTGCGCAGTTGAAGGTCGTCACGCACCGTGGCCGCCGTGAGCAGGTGCCAAGCGTGGCCCGAAGCGATCACCGCTCCGTGCTTGAACACGTATGGGACATGCCGGGCGATCGCGGCGTCGGATCGCAGCTGTTCTGGGGTCGTCTTGGGGCGCTGGAGCTTGATGGCGGAGGTCAGAATCGCGCCGTCGAGACCCCAGTGGATGTAGTCATATTCCGCTTTTGCCTGCGTGAGGGTGCGCCGCATCTCCTTCTCGATGCGCGCGATCGATCGCAGAGGGAACTTCTCGCCGCGCCGCTGCAACGCGCGCAGGGCAAGCAGACCGCGATGTCGATCCCAGTGCATCGTAGTGTGGCGCTGGGGCCACCGAAGAATGCGCTTGGCAGCATCGTTGGGAAGTTCGCCCTCGAACTCCGCCAGCGCCCAGACGAGCATGGCGTAGTCGCGATAGAGCGCGTCGTTGACGCGGGACTGCTCCGGTCCCACATACACCACCGCACGCTGCTCCCTGTAGCGCGGCGTGTCGATCATTGCGGCGCATGTGATCAGCGTCAGCTTGAGCAAGGGATCATTGCGCGGCACGCCGCACCGGTGCAACGCGACCACGGCGATGGCAGTGTCGTAGATGGACGGTACATCGATCTTGCGCTTCTCCCTGGGGTGCCAACGCTGCTGTCGCAAGATGCCGTGGGTGTCGAGTTCCGCGTAGAGCCACGCGGCGCCAAGTTGGATAGCGGCGCGTACTTCGCCAGCGCTCGGCGGTCGCGGCTTGACGTAGTTCTTGGCCAGTCGCTCGATGTGGGCGAACCAAATGTCGGGGTCCGGGGTCTTGACGTCCGCGCCCGACAGGACAAGCAGCAGGATGTGTGCGCCACGCCGTGCATCGAGGCTGCTTTTTTCGTCGCCCACGAGCCAACCGAGGCCGCGCAGCAGATCCGGGTCGGGTTGTTTGGCGTACTGCTCGCGAAACGCGCGAGCCCGCTTGACGGTCGCGCCTTCGGCGGCCACTTCGCGAACGCGCTCAAAAAACTTCGCGTCCTTGTCCTCCAGCCCCCACTTGTCGGCGAACACCGGCGCGGCTAGCAGGAGCAGGGCAAGCACCCTCAAAGTACGCGCCGATCGAGTCCGTCGTCGGGTACGAGCATGCGTGCGCCTTCGACCTGCACTCCCGGTTCGGTGAGCGCCACGACACAGCCGCCCCATCCTGCTCCCGTCATGCGCGCGCCGAAGATGCCGGGCACGGCGTTCAGCGCATCCACGATCTGGTCAATGGTCGGGTGGCTGCAGCGGTAGAGATCCCGCAACGACTCGTGGCTCTGGGTCATGAGCCTGCCGAAGCCGCGCAGATCCTCGCGGTCGAGGAGCATAATGCCCTGCTCGACGCGCGCCATCTCTTCTACGACGTGGCGGTGCGCGTCGGTGCCCGGGGTGCGTGCTTCCACGATGCGTTCGGCATACGGCGTGTCGGCAACGCGGCGCGGCAATTCCGGATCGATGAACAGCAGCACCGCGTTGGGCAACGGCAGATGGAAAAACGTGTTGTCCGAGCAGTCGAGCGCAAAGATGTTGCTGCCCAGCGCGCACGCCGCCGTCGCCTGATCCATGAATCCACACGGCACGCCCACCTTCTCGACCTCCGCCTTTTGGCAGAGGCGCGCGACTTCGAGTGCGGGCAGTTCGGTCACGGCCCCGGCGACAGCAACTTCGAGCGCAGCGGAAGACGAGAGCCCCTTCGCTTCCGGAACGGTGGAACTGATTTCGAGCCGGCCCGGTTGCGTTTCGATGCCCTCCTCGGCCAGCACCGCCAGCACGCCATCGACATACCTGCGCCAATCGCCGTCGGGCGCGTGTCCTTCCGACGTGATCTCCCAGCGGTCGCCCGGCGTGTAGCGCACCTGCGTCCGCAGATTGACCGCCACCGGCAGCACCGTGCCGCCCTGATGATCGACGTGTTCGCCCAACAGATTCACGCGGCCGGGCGCGGAGGCGACAAGAGGCTGCCGAATCACTTCTTATCGCCCCACTGCTTGGCGATGTGCGCCTTGAGGTCCTGCGCCTCCTTGTCGTACTTCTTCAGCACGAACTTGGGCGCCCTTCGGTTCGCCTTGAACATGCTCTTCTTCCACTTCTTGTAGGTGCTGGGCACCGTGCCTTTGCCGAACAGCATGAGATGGACATAGCCCCACGCCGTCGCCTGCTTGTCGAGCGTCTCGTCGCGAATGTAGTCCCCCTCGGACCACGCCAACACCGTGGCGAGCCGTTCGGGTGTCGCCTCGCTGCCCTTCGCCAGCAGGCGTCCCACGAGAACCGGCACCTCCTCGCTGCCCTTGCCCTTGCCGTCGCTGCGCGCGGCGGCCTCCATGCAACTCGCAAGGCCGCGCCGGAACCAGGGCGGCGGCGTGGCCCTGAGATCGCGGTGCAGCGTCGCCTCGGCGAAGGCGTACGCGAGCGCGCCTTTCCATGCGCCGCGCTTCGTCTTGTCCTTGGGCGGTGCAATGACGACGATCACGCGCGCGAGCCGGTCGTAGGCCACAGGCGGCTCGCCGAAGCGGTTGGAGAACGTCGCGAAACTTTCCTCGTTACAACCGCGCACATGCAGCGGCGGCGCCTTGCGGTCGGCTTTCGTTCCGAGCCGCGGCCAGAGCTTGGCGAAACGATCGTATTCCGCGCCCACCGTATCGAGCGCGCCGGATCCCTCCGCCGCGGCATGCAGCATGAGGGCGCCCTTGTGGTCGCGGTGGATGTCCGCCTCGGGTGTTTCCGGCTCCTTCCAGCGCGCGCCCGCCGTTGCGAGCGACGCGGCCATTTCGTCCGCCACGCCGCGCGTGCGCTCGAACGATCCCTCGTTGGAGATGAGGCGCAGCGTGTACCCGGTGGTGCCATCGTCGAAGCCGATGAAGTAATCGACCGACTCGCCCTGCCGACCACGCACCACCATGCGAGGGGGAGTGCCCTTGAGCCGTTCCATGCGGGCTGAGCGGTAGCTCCCCTTCCACTGCGACGCGACTTTGGTCAGCACCAGCGACGCCGTCGACTTGCCCCACCCGTGGAAGACGATGCGTGTTCCGTGCTTGCGCCCACCCGGCGCGACGATGATCAGTTCGTCATCGTCCGGATCCACCGCTTTCCAGCCGGGCGGCGTGATGAAGGAGAACTGGCCGAGTCTGTCATGCACGCGCTCGGAGCCCGCGGCCGCGGCGCCGCCGGAGGATCCGGTCTTCTTGCCACCGACCTGGAGCGACGCGGCGATCCACGCCAGTTTGGCGGCGTAGTGGCGGTCGTAGTAGGTGTCGCGCGAGACGATGGTCAGAATCAGGCCATCGGGGCCGTCGCCCGCAAAGGCGCGCACGACCACGCGCTTTTGCGCCTTCGCGTCGATGCGGTAGCCGAAGTAGGGATCGGAGATCTTCTTGACGGTGCATCCGGGAAAGCGACTGCTGTCGTGCTCGAGATAGCGGTCGCGCATCCCATCCGTGTCCCCCTGACCCCCTTCACGAATGAGCGTAATGATGTGGCCGCCACCGCCGACCGCCCCCACGTGCAGGATCTGTCCCTCGGCCAACTCCTTGTCGGGCCAGCGCTTGGGAATCGTGATGCTGATCCGTCCCTCGCTGTCGAGTGCCTCGCGGAGTTCGCCGCGGAAGGGGATCTTCTCCTCTTCCGCCGCGGCTGCGGAAACGAAGAGTAGAAGTCCGGTCGTCGCTCCGACAATCCATCGCATGGGCGGATTGTAAGCATGAGCGAGGCCCCCGGGGGCACCGGAGGCCTCGTTCGCAATCAGGATTCGGTTCCAGGTAGAACATCTTGCGTATAGCGAAGGCCGTGCCAGCGTTCTGCGGAGCAGCGTCCCGTTCGTCACAACGGCCCGCAGTTGGCTTCTGGGCCGGTTCCTGCGTATTCTGCGCCGGAAATGGGAACTGCACTCGCGTTGTTTCTTCTCTTCGCCGCGCCCGAAAGCGTCCAGGAGCTTGAACGAACTCTCACGAAGAACTCCAAGCTCCCCTACGAGCAGTGGCCGCGCGAAAAGGCGATTTCCGCACTGGGGCGGATCGGGTCGGTGGATTCGACGCGCCTGCTGATCAAGATGCTGAATGACCCGTTTGCGCATCAGCGCGACAACGCGGTTAGCGCGCTGATTCAGCTCAAGCGCAAGGAGCCCAAGGACCGGGCCGCCTCCCTGCGTCTGTTGACGAAGGCGGTGGGCGGTTCCCGCAAGGCCGGGGTGCGCGGCCATCTCGCCACGGCGCTGGGCCTGATCGGCGATGCCACGGCCGCTTCGTCCCTCGGCAGTGCATTGGCGAAGGAGTCGGACGCGGCCGCGGCGGATGCGATGGCGACGGCACTCGGACGTCTGGGCGGCGCCGTTTCCGCCATCGCCCTGCACAAGGCGGCGGAGTCGCGGCCCATCGCGCGGGCGAGTTCGATTCGCGCATTGGGCTGTCCCCGGGGCGAGGCGGAGGGCGAGGCGGGGTTCATTCGCAAGTTCGAAAAGGACCGTGACGATGCGGTGCGTGCGGCGGTGATCGAGGCGCTGGTACGGCTCAAGGCGACGGATTGGCCGACCGAACCGCTCGGGGAGCGCAGCGGCATCGTGCTCGGTCTGTCGCTGCCGCGCATGGCCGACCCCGTCGTAGCGCGCCGCCTGGCCGGGACGCTACTCCAACAGACCTCCTGGCGGGTTCGTTCGGCCACGTTGACGGGGATCGAAGAGCGGCGCGAATCGGCGTTGCTGCCGCTTCTCGTGGATCGTCTCGAGCGGGAGCGCGGTCGCCTGCGCCAGGATGTCTGGCTGGCCCTGCGGCGCCTGACCGGCAAGGACGTACCGCCCGATCCGGAGCAGTGGCGCGCGTTGGGAGCGCTGGAGGTGAGCGACGAGCCGACGCAAGCCGCGCCCGAGGAGGGCGAGACGCGCACGGTGGGCTACTTCGGGCTGCCGGTCGTTTCCGAGCGCATCGCGTTCGTCTTCGACGTTTCCGGCAGCATGCGCGACGACGGCAAGATGGATCTGGCGCGCGAGCACTTTGCGGGGACGGCGAAAAAGCTCGGCGCGGCACAGAGCTACGATCTGTTCGCCTATCGCTATCTGCTCGATTATCCGCCGCGGCCCAAGCTGGAGCGCGCATTCGGAAAGCTGCGGACGGGCCGCGCCAAAGCCGCCAGCGCGTGGCTCAAGAAGCAGCCGGCGAGGGGCGGAGGTGCGATCTACGACGCGCTCGTCGCGGCGCTGGACGACCCGGAGGTGGACACGATCTACCTGCTGAGCGACGGCGTGCCGAGCTACGGCAGCGTCAAGCGCGACTATCGGGTGCTCCAGGAGGTGCGGCGCCACAACCACTGGCGTCGGGTCGCGATCCACACGATCCTGCTGGGCAAGAAGGGCACCGACAAGAAGTTCATGCTCGCGCTGGCGACCCAAAACGGTGGGCAGGCGGTGGACGCGGATGGGCGGCCGCTCCGGTAGCTGTGACTTCTGTAGAATGGCTCCATGCACGTCCGAATCATCCTGGCGCTCGTGGTCGTGGCAGCGACGGCGGCCGCAGTCGAAACGCCGGGCCTCGAACAACCCCTCAAGTCCCCCGTCGCCAAGCGTCTGCGAGCCAAGGCGGCCAAACTCCACGATCAGGCCCAGGCCGTCCACGCCAAGACGCGCCAGCCGCCCGGCTCGGAGACGTATCCGTCGCCCGACGAGCTGAGCGGCGCGCTCGCCACCGCGGAGGGCGCGATCTGGAACTATGAGCAGGCGCAGCGCAAGGAGTGCGACACGTCCACCAACGCGAAAGAGGCGTCCTGTCTGCGCATCTGGATCGATCTGCGCAAACTCGTGCCGCCGCCGGAGCCGCCGAAGGATCCCGAGGCGCTCAAGAAGTGGACCAAAGCGAAGAAGCGCGCCCGCGCCGAACGCATGCGCGACGCGCGCCGCCTGTTCGGCAAGTACGAATCGGCGCGACGCTACACCAAGCTCTTCTCGGTCTGCCGCCGTTGCGACGGGCGCGGCGACCTGCGCACCGCATTCGGCGACAAGTCGGTATGCCCGTCGTGTCGCGGCGCGAAGCTGCACGTCGATCGGAAGACGCTTCTCGCCTCGTACTGGTTCTGCTTTTCGCCCTTCTATCGGGCCGACAGTCGCCATCGGGCGCGCCTTAACCAGGTGCTCGTCTCGGGCGTTCGAGCCCAGGATCGCATCGCGCCCTTCGTGCTCTCGTATCGCATCAAGGGCAAGGCGGAGGATCACGGCTGGTGGGTCAGGGCCACCGTGCTCGAGAAGCTGCATGACGACCCCAAGTCGAAGAAGGGCACCGAGAAGCCGGTCGACTACGTGATGATGAAAGTCGGCAAGGCGTGGTGGATCCACCGCGGCCGAGCCGACGAGCAGTTGCTCCAGATCCCGGAACCGGAAGCGGCCCCCGCGAAACCGACGAAGTAGATCGCGAGTTGCGCCGGTCGCTAGTTGCGCCGGTTGCTAGTTGCGCCGTTCGCTAGTTGCGATTGGGTCCGGGCAGGCTCGTCTCAAGCTGCGCCCAGTGCTCCGCGTTGAACGTGTAGCTGATGCTCGGGCCGAGCGAAAGCGTGCCCTGCATGATGTCGCCGGAAGACGAACCTGCGGGCGCGTGATCGAGGCCGAGGCTGTGGCCGATCTCGTGTGCGAGAACGGCCGCGAGCGAGCGCGCGAAGCCATCGACCGCGTTGAAGATGGCCTGCTCACGACCGCCGACCGGGGCATCGCCGAGCAGCATCGCCCGTAATCCGACGACGTCGGGGGCACCGATCGGGCTGTTCGTGATGCCGCTGCCGTACGCGCTGCGATAGGGGCCGACCAGCCGGTTGACGAAGACGCCGAGCGCAAGCCCGCCGGACTCGCCGCCGCAGTTGTGCTCGACGCGCGGATTGTTCACATCGAGGTAGGCGCGGCCCACCGTGCCGCCGGTGTCGGCGTAGCGCACGCAGATGGTGCTGTAGCGCAGTGTCCCGGCGGCGTCGAAGTCGCCGGGCGCCGGCGTGGTTCCCTGTGTCGGGCCCGAAGGCTTGACGATCGAGATGCCGAGACCGGTGACCGAGGGCTCACCATCGAACGTGTTGCCGTAGAACGTGCTCACGTGTCCGAGCGTGCGCCGGATGACGAACGCGCGGGCGAGGTTGTCGGCGGTTGTGCCGCTCACGCCCGTGCTGACCGCGTCGCGCAGGCCGAGGTCAACGAGCACTTCGTCAAGATCGCTGGCGTAGGTCGGCGTCGGATCGTGGACCTCATCCCAGCCGATGTGCCAAACGTCGCTGGTGCCCCAGCGCGCGATGAACCCGACGAACGGGTCTTGGCCCACCGTGATCGTGATCTCGTCGTAGAAGCCGTCGGTGTCGGTGGCGCGGACGATGTCCACGCCGTCGCCGTTACCGGCGAGGTAGCCGCCGGTGGGCGTGATCGATCCGCCGCTCGCGTTGCCGCTCAGGCTGAAGGAATAGCCCGCGCTGCCGCCGTCGGCGCTCAGTTGGAGCGAAGCGCCCTGGGCGACCGCGCCCGCGCTTGCACCGGCAATGGAAATGTCGCGCGTTTCCAGCAGCAGCGTGCGCGTGGCGAGGTTGGCGCTGCTGTCCTGCGCGACAAGCACCACGCTGCGTACCGCGGCATTCGTCGGCGTGCCGATGATCTGGCCGTTCGGCGTGAGCGTCAGCCCGGAGGGCAGGTTGTCTCCCGAAGCGGAAACCCACCAGGAGAAGTCGCCGTTGCCGCCGGTCGCCTGCAGCGCTTGCGAGTAGACGAGGCCGACGTTGCCCTGCTCAAGGCTCGCGGTCGCGATGCTGACCGGACCGCCTAGCGAGGGCGGGTCGCCACCGTCACTCCCGCCCCCGCACGCGGCAAGGGTGAGCAGTCCGATGAGAAGGGAGATAATGCGCATGACGATGCCGGTGCAGCGTCTTGACGCGACGCCCGTAGACCGGTATCGACTTGGATTGGAGCGACCTTGAGAGTCTTTCGCACACCCCTACTGAACGGCGTCTTAATCCGACGCTATAAGCGGTTCCTTGCCGACGTACGGTTCCCTAACGGGACGGTTCGCACGGTTCACGTCGCCAATCCGGGTGCCATGACGGGCTGTGCGATTCCGGGCAGCGAGGTGCTCGTCTCGGATAGCGGCGATCCGCGGCGCAAGCTGCCGTTGAGCTGGGAATTGGTGCGTGTCGGTCGGACCTGGGTTTGCGTGAACACCGCCATCGCGAACCGCACGGTGCGCGGATGGCTCGAGGCCGGGCGTCTCTTTGCAGATGCCGGCCCGCTGCGCGCGGAACCGCGGCACGGATCGTCGCGCTTCGACTTCGCGCTCGGCGACGACGTGATGATCGAGGTGAAGACGGTGACTCTGCTTCCGGAGCGTGGCGTCGGCGCGTTTCCCGACTCGGTCACCGCGCGCGGGCGCCGTCACATGGAGGAGCTCGCGGCGCTGCGTGGCCCGCGCCGGGTGGTGATCTTCTTCGTCGCGCGGGGAGACGTGCGTGTGGTCCGGCCTGCCGACGAGATCGATCCCGCCTATGGCGACGCCTTGCGGCACGCCGTGGACGCGGGTGTCGAGGTGATTGCGCTGGGCGCGCGCTTCGACCGGCACGGCGTGCATTGGCGCGGGGAGCTGCCGGTAGACCTTGGTCGCGCCGTACACTGATGGGATGTACACGGCGGCGAAGGTCATCACCTTCTGCTACGGGCACAGGATCCGGGGGCACGGCGGCGCTTGTCGCTTTCTCCACGGACACAACGCCCGGGCGGAAGTGGTCTGCCGTGGCGACCTCGACGAGCTTGGCATGGTGGTCGATTTCGGTGAGATCCGCCGTGTCCTGCGCACGTGGATCGACGCCAATTGGGACCACCGGATGATCCTCGCCGAGGGCGATCCGATGGTGGACGTGCTGCGTGCGGAGGGTGAGCCCGTCTTCACGCTGGATGGCCCTCCGACGGCGGAGCGGCTGGCAGCGCATCTTTATGGCGTCGCGCGAGAGGCGGGGCTGCCCGTCGTGACGATTCGGCTCTGGGAGACGGAGTCGAGCGTGGCGAGTTACGGCGAGGCATGAGCAAGCCGACCGACGATCGCAGCACCCGCAACGTGGTTGTGCGCAACCGCCGCGCACGCCATGACTACGCCGTCGAAGAGGTGTTCGAGGCGGGCATCGTGCTGCTCGGCCCGGAGGTCAAGTCGTTGCGCGAAGGCAAGGCATCGCTCGCGGAGGCCTACGCTGGATTCAAGGGCGACGAGCTGTTCCTGCAGCAGATGCACATCCCGGAGTACGCGCATCGCGGCTACGCGCCCCACGATCCGCTGCGATCGCGCAAACTGCTGCTGCACAAGCGCGAGTTGGGCAAGCTGCAGGTCGCGGTCTCGCGTCGCGGACTTACGCTCATCCCGTTGCAGATCTACTTCCTCGATGGCCGCGCCAAGGTCGAACTCGGCCTCGCCAGTGGCCGCAAGCACCATGACAAGCGCGAGAAGCTCAAGGAGCAGGCCGAGCGGCGTGAGGCGCGCGCCTACGAAGGCAAGCGGCGGGATTACTAGCGAGCGCGCCGATCGGTCTCGCGTGCGAGTGTCTGCGCCGCAATGCTGAGCCCCCCGAACTGGCCGTCGATGTCGATGCCGTTGTCCTGCTGGATGCCGCGTCCCGCTTCGGAGCTGAAGTTCCAGACCCAGCCGGACGGATTCGTTTCGAGGACATAGAGACGACCGGTGTCGTGATCGCGCACGATGTCGATGCCCAGGAGCGGAATGTCGGGAAACGCCATCGCAACGCGACGGCCGAGCGCGAGAACCTCCTCATCGTAGTTGAGCGTGTAGGTGCTCGTGCGCGCGGTCGCCACGATCGAGATGCCGCCCGCTTGTCCGACCAGCTCACGCCCTTCCAGCGGTACGCGGTCATGGCTCGCTTCGGAGCGGAGCGAGAAGAGCACCTCTCCGAACAGCGACGTGACGCGATAGCTCACAGGCCAGCGCCCGGTGTAGATGAACTCCTGCGCGGTGCGCGGCCCGCGGTCGTCCGTGACCGGTTTGTAGCGGACGCGGCCGCGCCGTTGAATGCGCACCTCCGCACCGCGGCCACCATTCGTCGGCTTGACGACGACGTAGGGGCCAAAACCGGAGAGGTCGGGCTCGCGGTCGGGTTCGAGCAGGACCCAACGCGGGACGGGGAGGTCCGCCTTGGCCAGCCGCGCGAGCTCTTCCAGCTTGCTCATTCGAACTCCGGCGCAGACGGGGCCGCGCAGGGGGCGCAGCCGCTCCAAGGGCACCATCGAGACGGTCAGCGCCGGACGGAAGATCCGCCCCCAGCGCTTTTCCCGCGCGCGGGAGTCACGAATCACCCGCACCCGAATGTGCGGCGCAATGCGCTCAACATCCCCGGCCACCTGCGCGAACGTGTCGCCGTTGAGCTCCGGCGAGTGAACAACGAGAAACAGATTCTTCCGACGCGGCGACACAGCGCGCCCTTATCGCAGATCAATCTGCACACCGCAAAGTGCAATCGCCGCCCATAACCCACTCTCCTCCAGCCGTTTACGCGCGGGAACATGCTCTCTCGGAGAACATGCTCTCTGGCGCTCCTCCTGCCCCCGATTGCGAACGTTCGCAAAGCATGCCACCGGGCGACCCTCTCCTCCTGGTGATGCTCCAACGCCGCAAGGTGTTGGGCCATAAACATCCTCCACCAGAGAAAGGGCCCAAATGCGAAAGGGGCTGCCCTATGGGCAACCCCTTTCTCTGGTGGAGGCGCGGGGAATCGAACCCCGGTCCCAAGACGCTCTGTTTGCGAATCTACGTGTGTATCCGACCGACTTACATCATCCTTCCGAAGACCGTGACGGCCCGGCACCTCCGGAATTCACCGGGAAAATCTTAGCGCTACCCCTCCCGACAGAAAGCAGCGAGCAGCCCGCGAAATGATGGACCATGCGACCCAGCGGGCGGAGGGTCAGCCGGCCCACACGACCGTATTAGGCCGCGAGAGCGTAGTTGCTGTTGGCAACTGAGTGTTTCCAGGGTTTAACGAGGCCACCTGGAACCTCGACACGCAACGTCAAACAGGTCACGCCCGGTCGAAGCCGTTCGCCCCCGTATTGGGGATACCCATTCTACCGCAGACCGAGGGCTCGGTTCGGTTTTGGGCTGGAAGCTCGAGGCCTGAGGAGCAATTGCGACCGGTTGGTCCGGCCTCAAGCCTCCAGCTTCGAGCAATTCCCTAGAGGTGCTTTTCGGGCTGCCCCTCGGCGATGAAGCGCGGCCGGTAGATCGGGACGCCCTTGCCGTTGCGGAGCACGAGGCGCTCGTCGATGATCTGCGCCGAAATGCCGACGACGCGTGACCAGCCAAAGAGTGCCGTGTAGTACTCCGACTGCGGCAGGCCGGCGGCCGTTAGCAGCGATCCGGAAATCGCATCCACGTTGGGATACGGGTTTTGGATCTTGGGAATGCCCTTGAGCACCATCGGGACCACTTCGCGCAGCGCGATGGCGGTCTTGATCAGCTCGTTGTCGCCGTAGTGGTCGGCGCCGAACTGGTATTGAACCGTGGCCCTCGGGTCTTCCTGGCGCAGCACCGCATGGCCGAAGCCGAAGATCTTCCCGCCGTCGTCGAGCGTCTTGCGCACGAACACTTCGACTTCCGCCAAGTCGGACGTGCCGATGGTCTTGACGAAGTCGAGCACGCGCTCGTTCGCGCCACCATGCAACGGGCCGTAGAGCGCGCCCATCGCGCCCGACATCGAGGTGTAGATGTCGGCGTGGCCGGACGCGATCGCCTTGCCGGTGAAGGTGGAGAGGTTTCCGCCTCCGTGATCCATGTGCAGGACGTGGAACTGGCGCAGCACATCGGCCAGCCGCTCGGTCGCGTCGGGGGCGCCGAG
>Ga0164315_10003439_pt1 | contig 12283 bp, 9 predicted proteins | sample GuaBasSedimGuay6_FD_113737 | JGI IMG/M metagenome (GOLD analysis project Ga0164315, IMG submission 113737) | Subseafloor sediment microbial communities from Guaymas Basin, Gulf of California, Mexico - Guay6, Core 4569-2, 0-3 cm | ecosystem: Environmental > Aquatic > Marine > Hydrothermal vents >... | reverse complement strand
AATGGATTTACTCAATGGGGCAATTTTGTCCCTCCATGATTTGGCATCATCCATTAATTGTTCTAAAGACATTTCGGAAAAAGCAACCTTGGATTTAACTTCAAAGTCTTTCTCGATATTTTTACCAGCATCAATTTCAAATGTAGGAGCCTTATTATTTCTCATGGCTTCTTCACACTTTAAAACAATGTCATCACTTAATTTAATCAAATTATTAAAATCAATTTGCTGTGTAGACTTTTCAATAAAATGTGTTCCCGTAAAACCTGTCAATGTAACACCCTGTATAGGTTTTTGAGTTATTGCATCAACGACAGTTTGACTGGCATGAGCTGATTTGCCTTTCTCAAAGGAAGCAAAGGCCGAGGCATAAGGCAGTCTTTCTTCCATCTGCAAAACTATTTTTTGCAACTGTTTTTTAAGCTTTTGTATGTCCACGAGTATTAAACACTCCTCACAAGTATCCATTTATGTAGCAGAACTACTATCTCAGACTTGAATTAATTATCCATAGCCTACACAGTAAAGCCTGTGTAGGAAGGTACTGAAAGCAAAACTCACCTGAAATCAAGCAGTCTGCTGACACATAATAACAGTTTTAAAGCCACTATTCAAGGCTAGACTTGTGATTTCGACACCTTCGACTGAAAATCAACTATATTTCCTCTACGTTTAAAGAAAATCCAAAGAGTCTTTATCAATAGATTCCGGTTCCCCGGCTACCTTAAGTGCTGAATCAATATCTTTTAATCCTGAGCCTGTCATCACAACAAGAACAGACCACTTTGGATCAAGAATCCCATCTTTAACGGCCTGCTCAACACCGGCAAATCCCGTAGCCCCTGCAGGTTCAGCAAAGACTCCGCTATTACATGCTACAGTAGAAATCATGTTAAGGATTGATTCATCAGATACTTCAACAGCAAATCCTTCAGATTCATTTATGGCCTTAACGGCGGCCTGACCGTCTCTAGGTAAAGACACAGATATAGAATCAGCAATAGTTGTGGCATTAACTTCTTCAGGCTTTTCCAAACCTGAATTAACAGCCTGAGCAATGGAATTACTCTTGTTTGATTGAACAGCCAGTAATTTTGGTTTTCTGTCAATAAGACCTATTTTATAAAGATCAGTAAAGCCTTTCCATATGCCACTAATTATGTTTCCATCACCAACGGGCACAACTACAACATCAGGAACCTGCCAGTTAAATTGTTCTACAATTTCAAAGGAACAAGTCTTTTTTCCTTCTCTGGTATAAGGATTAAAACCAGTGTTTCTATTGTACCAACCGTACTTTTGGGTTGCCCTCAAACATAGATCAAAAGCATCATCATAAGTACCTCTTACAGATAAAACTCTGGCACCAAAAAGCATAAGTTGAGCAATTTTAGCTTTAGGAGCAGCTTCAGGCACGAATATCACAGGTCTTATACCCATACTTGCAGCAAGACATGCCATAGACGAACCGGCATTTCCCGTAGAAGCACCAGTCATTACTTTGGCAGAAACTTCAATGCCCTTTACCAGGCCAACTGCAGAAGCTCTGTCTTTAAATGATGATGAAGGATTTCTGCTTTCATCTTTAATATAAAGTTTTTCATGACCAAGTTTTTGACCCAATATCTGCGATTTATAGAGAGGAGTATCTCCAATAGATAAATTGGGCGTTGCTGTCTCTTTGGATATTGGCAACAATTCGTTATATCGGAATACGCCAGGGCCATCTCCTCCAAGAAATGATTCTTTCGTAAGTTCATTTCCCAGACGATCATAATCGTATTCTACCTGCAAATTTGATGAACATTTTGAGCACTGATAATGAAGTTGCCCGTCATCTTCAATAAATGTCTTACATGCAACGCAAGTATACCCTGCAATTTTTCCCATTATCTACTCCTTAATCAGCAACTATCCACGTACCTGTTTCGCCTCGAAGTGCTGCAGGAATAGCTGCAGGAGTTGTGATTAATGCATTTTCTCCGCCATTTTCAAGGAAGTTAATGCAAGCCTGAATTTTTGGAGCCATTGATCCTGGAGCAAAATGACCTTCTTCAAGATACTGTTTGGCCTGTTTAACGGTAATAGATGATAATTTTTCTTCGTTTTCCTTGCCAAAATTAATGCAAACCTGCTCTACAGCAGTTGAAATAAGAAGAACATTAGCTTTAAGATTTGATGCAAGAAGACTTGAAGCATGATCTTTATCAATTACAGCTGCAACACCTTCTAAAAAGCCATTTTCTTTACGGATTACAGGTATTCCTCCTCCACCAACAGCGATAACAGTTGTTCCATGGTTTACAAGAGTAGAAATAGATGGCTCTTCAATTATTTCCTGAGGAATAGGTGAAGCAACTACACGTCGGAAACCACGACCTGAATCTTCAATTACGTCCCACTTATCATCTGCCACACGGCGATCGGCCTCTTCTTTATCCATAAATGTGCCTATTGGTTTTCTTGGATTTTTAAAGGCTTCATCATCTTTGTCAACGAGCACCTGAGTTACAATTGTAGCTACATCTTTTTTAACACCATCAATACGAAATTGGTTATTTAATGCTCTGGATATTATGTAGCCAATTTCACCTTGTGTATTAGAGCCGCAATAATCTAGAGGCATTTCATGAACCTCGGAAGCTGCAAGTTCTGATCTTCTAAGAACAAACCCTACCTGTGGGCCATTACCGTGAGTAATTACAACGTTCCAGCCCATTTCAATCATTTTGGCAATATGTTTGCAAGTCTCTACAGCAGCCTCAACCTGAGCAGGAATATCCTTATTATCTTTATCTTTTATAAGAGAATTTCCGCCAATAGCTACTACAGCCAATTTAGGGCTATGGCCCTCAGCATGTTCATGTACATGCTCTTCACAACCACAGGTATCACACATAAGTTTATTCCTTTCAGTAAGTTATTTCAGTAAAATATCTAAGTAAGATATCAAAGTAAGATATTTCAATAAATCATTGTTTAAAGTGACTTGTTTAAATCACTTGTTAAGGTGATTTTATCAAGTGATTTAAAAGTACTGCCAATAACGGGCTAAGTCAATACCAAATTATTGTGAAAAAACAAAAAATACGGCAAGACTCGACACAATCAACATAACAACTTCCAGTGGCCCGGGGTTAATCAACTGATACCACTTTCGCCACTCTGTATCTATATCTGCCATTGGTACTTTCATGCTGTTAACTTCAAAACTTCCAACTTCTTTACCACCGACTTTGAATTCACAGCCAATTACATCGGCGACCTTTGAAGAAAGTGCCCGAACCTTTCCAAAACATAACATATCTGCAGACACTCTAAAGCATGCTCCATTTTCCAGCTTCAGAATAGTCGCATAAACATAATGATGCCGCCGCCTATTATAATTCCTTCCTGAGGTGTACCCTACTTTTGCAGACATTCCAACATTGTCAACTTCATGAAATCTGCACACTTTGTAGTTTTGAGTGAACCCAAATATAGTGCGAGAGTACAAAATAATATCATTAACATTGTCAACTACATAGGTAGCATCAGTAAACAACCTCAAAATACTGAAAAATAAAGCGGCAGGGCAAACAATTTGAAGGATTTGAAAATCATATACACCATTTCTGCGGATGCCCCATAATGCACCTGCAGCTAAAAACCCTATAGAAAGCCATGAAAAAGCCTTTTCCATAAAAGTATCAGGATCAATGCGAAGATATTTTACTGCCGAACCAACACCCTTATGTAAACTTTTACTTTTAGTTCCCTGTATGGGCGTTCTATTTTGATGACGTTCTGCCGCTTGAAGACCAAAGGGATCTGGAGTTGATTTTCTACCTCTCCGACCTGATAGTTTGGATGTTTTATCAGGTGTATTTAATTGATGTTGCGGCCTCCTCCATAACGAAGATATTGTATCTGCAGAAATATCTTCTGCTAAACCTACGCCATCACTTACGAGTGCTGTTTCAATAATCTTCGTTGAATCGCAATCTTCGACTACACAATGATTGCCTTGACTTACCCAGCAATCTTCATGGTATGGAGCACCGCAGAGAAAACAGTACACAGGTTTATCATAGTGAAAACCATCATTACAGACAATGCAACTTCTCTTTTCAAGCACCATTGTTAAAAACTCCTGGCCTTATAACGTAGATTACAAACATTAACAGCAAAATAAGTATTATTGATACTAACCCTAATGTTAAACTAAATCAGCACATAAGTAAAATAAAGTAAATCTAATACTACTAATTAGACTAATTTGGGGGAAACGCTTGATAATGAGTAATTTTTACACAAGTTTATTAGAGAATAATGAAACATCTGGTAATAACAAAAAAACATTCCCAGGTCCTGTAAGCATAAAGATAATTCTTGGAATAATTGCTGTTATCTTCTATGTTCTATGCTGTTTACTATCCATTTTTGCAGTTCTGGGAAGTCTCAAGGGTATAGGACAGCAGCTTAAAAATGATGCTATAGGGTATACGAGCCTTTTACCCGTTTTTTTTGGTGTTTTCATTACTGGAATTGTTCTTTTTACTCTTATGTTAATTCTCTCATCGTGGTTTTTTAAAAAAATCTATACCTTTTTTCTGAAACGTTACAAAGATGATTATTCGTATATAAAATGGGCAGAAAACCAGATCAAAACATTTTATAAAACAGTTAAACTGCCTGAATCAGGGAAATTTCTTATAGGTAAATTCTGCGGGAAAGGTGATTTACCTTTTACAGTAGTTCCAATTCTTTTATCTTTCGCTATAGTACTGCTGATAGTAGAAAGTTCCATCGCAGACTCAGGAGAAACCTTCCTCATAGGAACATTTAGAATTGCATTCTACCTAAATATTTTGTACCTCTGTCGCTACATTAAAGTCTGCTCTACCTATTTTCTTTTAGGATGTACCCTTCCATTGGTTACGATTTTCTCTCTCATACACCAGGACGGAGCTTTCCCCGGGACCATCTGGTGGACGATTGCTTCGCTTCTTCCTCTATACTTTATGATAAAAGCACTTGTTTCAGCCTTAAACAAACAAAAGAACCCTGTATTTATAATCCCTGAAGATAATGCACTTAAACTAATTACTTCAGATGACAACAACGACTTGGTGACAGAGGTAGTCTCATACGATTTTACATGTAATATAATGACTACCTTTCATCGATTTTATCTGGAATTTTCAAATGAATCAAAGGTGATATCAGCTGTTGCCTTAAATACATGGACAGAAGTAGAAGAGTTCCTTAAACTGACAAAGTTTTCAACTATTGTATCAATTGGAAATGAAATTTCGTTGCCCCTGACAATAAAAGAAGTTAAGCCCTATGGTTTTTGGAAAACAGAAAAGAATCCGGCCCGCTTTTTAAGCATTTCGCTATGGTACATGATGATGATTATGGCCATCTATGGACTATTTTTAGGCGTAACAATCATTACTGAAATTCCAAACTGGACTGATGGAAGATCACAAAAGATGTATGAAAACTGCAAAATGATCTCCAGGTATATTCCTGTTGGTGTTACACCTTGTGCATTTGGTGTTCTCTCAGGCCTTGAATTAGGTGAATACAATGATGTTATTTCGTTTGCTGAAAGAGGTACCTATCTCAATCAGGGGCTAGGTGCAAGTGGACTTATCTTTTCCAATTTTAAAAAAGGAAATGGTTATTCTTTTTGCAAAAAGGCAATTGCCCTGAAGAAAGAGGTATTCTCCTTTCCTTCACCAGACGGTGTAAATTTAGAAGTCTTTCGCGAATTTGAATACGGTCGCAGATTATTTGATCTTATGTTATTACCGGAATATAAGGCAGCAAAACCAGACAGCAATAAATTTTCCCTACATTTTGCCCCTCATTATTATCTGGCGGTAATTAATCAATACCAGAAAGCATGGGATTTGTCTAAACATACGTATAAGCCTGCTGCAATGGAATGTATTAAGGCAAAAATCAGATTGAACAAATACAAATTATTTGGAGAGATGAAAAAGATTGAATCAGACTCAGAACCTACTGTAGAAGGTGTTTTGTATTTTTTTCTAGGAGGTTCGTCTCACATAAGTAGTACTCTCGATAGAAATATCTCTTCTGAAATACGAGAGATAATACATGAGCAGAACAAAAAGCAAGGCCTAAATAATGATCAATGAGTAACAGCTGTAAAACAAGCCCAGGCAGCAGCTCCGAACAATAATATTTCCCAGATTCCAGGCCTTACGAGGTCATACCATTTCTTCCACTCCACATCAGTTCTTTCCATTGGAATCTCAAAAGGATTTGCCTCGAGACTGCTCTGTTCCTCACTTGCAGGAAGAAATTTTCCACCTGTATGTTCAGCAAGAATATGGGCAAAACCATGAACAGTTAAAAAACCTCTATCTTCCTGAGATACTTTTACACAACCTCCACCTGGTACAGACAATACCGTTGAGTAGGTATAATAATGGCCATGTTTGGTGCTGTGATACTTTGCAGCGACTCCTACACTGGAAATTTCTGAAAATGAACAAACCTGGTATGTCGCAGTTAATCCAAATACTGAATAAGAATACAATAATACTCTATTGGCATTATCAAGAACATAAGTACAGTCTGTAAATATTCTCAAAGAGCTAAAAAGTAAAGCAAGAGGACAAAAAACCTTCATTACTTGCCAGTTCGTAGGCCCATGCTTTGGACTTCCAAGAATCATGGCTAGACCAAGAGCAATTACACCTGACCACTGGAAAAATGTCTCCCAGAAGGTATCTGGGTCAAGCCTTGTAAAATTGTCAGCAAATTCAGTGTGATTTACATAAAAATGACCATCGCCATTATTGGTATTCGTAATACTATTGTTCGTAGCACCATTATTGGAATTTGAAACATTATTCTTAGTATTAAAAGTCTCTTTAAAGGGCACATTATCCGAGGCAGAGACCTGACTATCATCTGCCGTAACACCGTAGTCAACCTGTGCAACGTGACCTGCTGATGCACCGTGTTTTCTAGGCGGGTCATGCTCTGCCTCAGTAATAAACTTTGTTGAGCCACATCCCGATGTTGAACATTTACCGTGGTAAATCCAGCAATCCTCATGGTATGGAGAATTACATTTATCACAGTAAACAACAGGATCATAGTGGAAGCTGTCTCCACAAAGCTGACAAGTTTTACTTTCCTCAGTCATTTTAAACTATTCCAATCTATGAATTCACGATAGTAATGAATTATACATGCAAAATGATCTATATTTAAAAGAGAACTTAATATCCTAATTTAATTAAACTTAACGGGATTTATATCTACTAATTTCAATCATACACCTATCTGAAAGGAGATCACAATGTCAGGAGCCTATGAACTGGAACTTTCTTTAAGACCACCTGAAATAAAACGAATCCCCTACCCTTCAAAGTATATCACTTTGGCATCTGGGGAAAAACTCGTAATTCGTGAAGCTAGAAGAGAGGAAATCCCTTTCCTCCTCGAAATCATTGAGCCTCTAATCAGAGTGAAAGATGATTTTTACGACATCGTAGCTGCCAGATTTTATGCAGAACTCCTGGGGCTGTACCGTTACAGGGTTCGCGATGAATTTTGTCTCGTCGGCTCAATCAATGGCGTAGTAGCTTCTTTATGTAATTCGAGAATGATTAATGAAAAATCGGGGATGAGCTATCATACAATGACTGTAAAACGTGGTCTTCGTTGTGGCGCACAAATGTTTGCCGCAAAAATGGAATATCATATTGAATATCTTAATCAGGAGGAAGTGTATATTGTTGCAGAAAGCCCAATCGGATTCAGACGGTGGATGATTGAATACCAGCTTCAGCCAAGATTTGAATTTCAACATGAACTTGGAGGCCCACCAAGTTATGTTCTGACAAAAGACCTTTATTATCAAACAAAAGACAGGCTTGTTGCTGGTATAAGACCTGTACCTGACGAACTACTCAATATTTGTGAAACCTTGAAAGGTCCTGAAGAATATCCACAAATCCCAAACTGGAAGCCCAGGTGGTGTAAATGAGAAAGGTAATAATTGCAGGAACTGGCCATACAAGTTTTGGAAATCTGCGAAAATACAAACTGTCTGAGATACTTGCTTATGCTGCATTAGATGCAATGGAAAATGGAGGAAATGACCTTCCGCCGATTGATCAGGTAATAGTCGGCAATATGGGTGCAGGAATTCTAAACCATCAAACAGGTGTTGAATCCGCTGTAGTATCGACTCTTAACCTAGAACCTGCATCCGCTGAAATGGTTGTAAACGGCCCCGCCTCCGGTGCTTCAGCATTTAAAGTCGGGTACATGGCAATAGCATCAGGTATGGCAGATGTTGTCCTTGTTACAGCTGGCGAATTAATGCGAGCAGTTACAGGATGGCAGGCAACTGACTTTGTTGCAACGCTTACTCATCCTGACATTGAATACCCTTATGGCATCACCCTACCCGGTTATGCTGGTATGTATCTTCGTGCATATATGGATAAATACAATATTTCCGATGAAATGCTTTCTTCAATTTCCGTGAGAGATCATCACAACGGTATGTTTAATCCCTGGGCTCATGTTCAGGTTGAAGTCGATAAAGAGGCTATATCCTCTGGAAATGATGCGAAAGTAATTAACCCTATGGTAGCTAAACCACTGCGTATGTATCATACTTGTCCTGTTTCTGATGGAGCCGCTGCAGCAGTACTTGTAGCTGCTGATCTTCCAGATATTCAGAAAAAATTAAAGCATAAACCAGTATTTGTTTCAGGCATTGGATCGGCAACAGATACTCATTGCGTTCACAACAGAAAAGATCTGCTAAAACTTGATGCTGTAAGGCTCTCTGCAGAAAAAGCATATAAGATGGCTGGAGTGAAGGCCTCTGATATTGATCTTGCAGAACTACATGATGCATTCATTTTTCTCGAATTATGCCTTGCAGAAGAAGCGGGTCTATTTCCAAGAGGTAAAGCAATAGAAGCAGTCTTATCAGGTAAAACTGATATTAAAGGGCAAATACCTATTAATCCTTCTGGTGGCTTAAAATCAAAAGGTCATCCAGTAGGAGGAACAGGCATGTCTCAGATATATGAATTGGTCAAACAACTACGTGGTGATGCTGAAAAAGAACGTCAGGTAGAGAATCCAAAGACGGCAATGGCAATCAACTTTGGTGGCTTTGGTAATAATGTTGTTACAACCATCCTGCAAAACTCATAGATTGGAGCAGTGAATCTAGTATGCTAAATGATATAGATAAATTACAAATTGAAAACATCTATTCGCAACAGACTGTGACAAATGCAGATTGCTGTCCTGAATGTAAGACTCTTGCATATCCTCCTGTCCTTGTTTGCAAAAAATGCGGCAACCGCCGTTACCCTGAAGATGAAGTTGAATATGTGTGGCATAAAAAAGGTTACAAAACATGGTCGAAAGTACCTCTTGAAGGCAAATGTACACTAGTTACCTGGACCAGATTATGGGCATTACCCGATGGTTTTGATGTTCGGTATATAGATTTTGCTATTGTCAAATTTGAGAATGGAGTAAAAGCACTTGGCCATCTCGATTGTGAAAAGCCTGTAGCCGGCATGACATTAAACGGAGATACAATAAAGTTACGGGAAATAGATGGAAATGATTTTTATGGTCTGATTTTTAGAGAGTAACATTACTCCCGTTTTCATTGACTTTGTAAACAAACTTGTATATATTACCAATGGTTTAGTTTGCTGCCTAACTATATTTAAATTTGTTTTGACAAGAACCCTTTAACTTTTGTGGCTTGAAGACTCTTCTTGTTATAAATAGTTTATGAAAAAAAGGATTATTTTCCTATGAAACTTTCTATTGGTTTTTTCTGCATTATTGTTGTAGCTCTTATTTGTCTACGTTTTCATTTAAATTCCTCTAAATCTGAAACACCAACTATACTCGAAATACATAAGGAATCAGGAATTCCAGTTTCTGTCGGTTATCCAAGACGAAAAAACCTGTCAAAAATAATCGAAGTTACAGGTACTATGGTCGAAAAGAACCATATCCACGCCAGCTTTAACACTGAAGGTCGACTTAAAACGCTCAACTGGAAAGTTGGAGATTACATCGAAAAAGGGCAGGTCATTGCAACCCTCGTTTCTGTAGGTCAGAAAATTCTTGTGGAAGGTACAAAAGCGCAGCTTCAAATTGCCACAGCCAATCTTGACAAAGCCTTAAAGGGACCAAGGCAACTTGAGCTCGAAAGTGGGAAAGCTGCCCTTGAATCCGCGAGGGCAGCCTATTCTTTTGCGAAAGAAGAATTATCAAGAGTCAAAGGTCTGGTTAAACAACAGGCAGCTACTCAAAGACAATTGGACAATGCAACCTCAGTGTTTCAAAGAACCTTAGCTCTTAAAAGACAGGCTCAAAATAATCTAGATTTGCTTAAAGAAGGAACGAGAAAAGAAGATATCATAGTAGCTAAAGGTCAAAAACTTTTAGCTAAAGCAAAACATAAGACAGTCATGCTTAATTTAAAGAAACGTACTCTTAAAGCACCTGTTACCGGCGTTATTTCAGCTGTTCCTGTTGATGTAGGTGATGTAATAAAAACCATGCCTTCACCGAAAACAATTATTGAAATTCTGGAAATTGACACTATTTTGATGGAGTGTCAGATTTCAGAACTCCATATTCCCTCGCTGAAAAAAGAAACTATTGCCAGTATTACGGTTGATGCTTTTCCCGGAATACTCTTCAAAGGCACTCTCTATGAATTAGTGCCCAAAGGGAACAATTCAAATCGGACTTTCACAGTAAAATTTGCAATAAACAATACAGATCATCGGCTTAAGCCAGGTATGTTTGCCAGAGCCAATATAACGCTCAAAACTGTATCTAATGCTCTTATCATTCCTGTCAAATTACTAAGGAAGTATTCAACTATTGAGTACGTTAATCCTTCAATACAAGATATTTCAGCATCACAGGAACCTTCACATTCACAAGATGTTTCATCTCCCGTGAACAATTCTGCTATGCAAAACAGTTCAATGGTAGTGCTGGTTTCAGAAAACGGAATTTCTGCGGCTAAAACTGTCACAGCCGGAATAACTGTAAACTCTATGATTGAGATTATTTCAGGATTAAATGAAAAGGACTTAATAATTACTGAAGGTTTTGCTGAATTAAAAGCAGGAGAAAAGCTTTTAACATCCCGGTCATATTCAAAAGCAGGTATGAAATAATGTTTTCTATTCCATCATTTTCTGTTCACAGACCTATTGCGACAACGATGTTTCTCGCTTTTCTCGTTGTAATGGGAATCTTCTCCTATTATCAAATCCCTCTTGATCTCTTTCCCAAGGTTGATATCCCTACAATTACCGTTTTGACCATCTATCCCGGGGCATCACCTGAGGAAATCGAGAATATCATTACTGATCCCATTGAAGAAACAGTGAGTTCAATTAGTGGCATTGATACATTGACATCAAATTCTCTTGAAGGTATGTCTCAGGTAATTATTCAATTTGAGGCAGAAGTGAATCAGGATATTGCAGCCCAGGACGTTAGAGAGAAAATAGATCTTATCACAGCAGATCTTCCTGCAGAGGCTGAAAAACCCAAAATTCTGAAGCTTGACATTAATGCAACTGCTGTCGTTGAACTTGCAGTTTTTGGTAATGCAACAGTAGGAGAACTGACCACATTCGTCAATGACTCTGTTAAAGATCAACTTGCAAGAGTATCCGGTGTAGCAGACATCGTACTTATTGGGGACAGAGAACGGGAAATCAGAATTTTAGTTGATGAGAACAGGTTAAGTGCCTTTGGCCTGTCTTTACTACAGGTAGCACAGATATTAAAACAACAAAGCATTGAATTACCTGGAGGAAGGATCGTTGATAGTACCAATGAACTTACTGTCCGCTTTGCAGGAAAGTTTAGTTCAGTAAAAGAGGTAAAGGAGTTGGAAATTCCTCTTTCATCAGGAGAGATAATTAAACTAGCCCAAATTGCAAAGATAACAGACTCCTTTGAAGAAGAGCGCCAGCAGGCCTATTTTAACGGTCACAGAGCCGTTTTACTTGCGGTAAAAAAACGAGGAGATGCAAATGCGACAGAAGTCGCAGCCTTATTAAAAGAGGAAGTTAAAAAGATTAGTAATGATAAAATCAAGGTAGCTATCGTAAAAGACCGGTCTGAGTTCATCCTTGACTCTCTTGATGAAGTTACTTCCAATCTCTACATAGGTATTGCATTGACTGCAGTTATCCTTTATGTGTTTCTACATTCTCTGAAAATCACCTTT
>Ga0164315_10003438_pt1 | contig 12284 bp, 8 predicted proteins | sample GuaBasSedimGuay6_FD_113737 | JGI IMG/M metagenome (GOLD analysis project Ga0164315, IMG submission 113737) | Subseafloor sediment microbial communities from Guaymas Basin, Gulf of California, Mexico - Guay6, Core 4569-2, 0-3 cm | ecosystem: Environmental > Aquatic > Marine > Hydrothermal vents >... | reverse complement strand
CGAAGCTTCGGGCCTGCCTGAGGTGGAATGCACCGGAGTCTGGAACAACAGCGGCGGCAACGTGGCCGGTCCCCTCGGCGGCAGCGGCACGGCGTCAATTATGGAGACCGACCCTGAATTCTGCGCCACCGGTGGTGTGGACGGTGCCTTCTTCCCCCTGTCCCCCGACTCCCCCCTGGCTCCCGGCGCCACATCCTGCGATGCGGTGGGTGCCTGGCCCGTGGGCTGTACCCGTGAATTGCCGCAGGTCGAGTCCTTCACCGCCCAACTCAGCGGCGGATACCTGTCCGTACGCTGGACGGCCACCGGTGAAAGGGACCACGATCGCTACCGGTTGACCTGGTCCGCCACCGGCTCCGAGCACGAGCTCTTCATCAACCTGCAGGATGACGGCAGCTACTCGGCCTTCACCGCCATACCGCCGGCAGCCGGCTCGGTTTTTACCCTGCAGCTGTATGCCCGCGGTTTCACCCAGTCGTGGACACCGCTCCTGGATCCCCAGGTCAGTACCGACGATCCCGACGATGGAACCCCGCCCCCGGCTCCCGGCATCCTGGAAGTGCGCAACTGGCCCAACCCGTTCAATCCCCGTACGACCATCAGCTTCGACGTACCGCGAAACCAGCACGTGCGGGTCTCGGTCTACAACATGGCCGGGCGGCGCGTGGCCGTGGTCCACGATGCCTTCACCCACGCCGGCACGGTGGATGTGGTTTGGAGCGGCAGGGACGATCGCGGCCGTGGCGTGGCCTCGGGTACGTATGTGGTGAAGGTGCAGGGCGAGCGGAGCGCCACCACCCATAAGATCTCGTTGTTGAAGTAGTTTCCTGGCGCTCTGTCAATTCTCGTTCTTAGGGTTGGCAGAACACTAGTATCTGCGTGCCATTATCCCCGCCGCCGGCCGCCCGTCCGGATCGAAGTCCTCCGCGTAGGCCAGTATCTCGAAGCGATTCCGCGCAAAGAACCGCGCCAGTTCCCTTGGCGCCAGCCGGTGCCGCGGCGACGGGTGCCCCATGTATCCGGGCGCTTCGCGAAAAGTCCTGACCACCGCCACACCGCCGGGCACCAAAGCTCCCGCCATGGCCGACAGCAGGTCACGCTGCAGATAGCGGTGGGCCATGAGCACCCCCCACGAACCGGTGGGCCACTGGTCGGTGTGGCGCAGGTCCGCCTGTCGGAAGTCGCAACGGCAATCCTCGCTGGCCGCCAGACGTGCGCCCAGGGCGAGAGCCTCGGGCTGGTGGTCGAAGCCGGTGACCGCGTAGCCGCGACGGGCCAGCCACACCGCGGCACGCCCACTGCCGCAACCCAGGTCCACGACCGGACCCAGGGCCGGCGGCGGCAGCAGGTCCTCGTAGCAGCGCAGCCAGGCAGGGGGCTCCCACAACCGCCCGCTGCAAGCGCCCTGCTCCACCATCCCCGAGGGCAGATGTCCCAGATCGCTGGCCGTCAGGCCCAGCCCATCCACCTTGCCGCGGCCCCGTCCGGCAAAATCCTCGGCGGCCCGGCGTGCCGTAGCGTCATCATCGGTTATCACCAGTAGCGGTTGTTCGCGTGGGGGCAGGAAAATCGAGGGCACCGCCGTGGCCGGGTCGGCTCCCTGCACCACGGGATGGGATACGGCGCCGCGCAGATGCAGAGCGGCAAAATCAGCGGCGGTACGCAGATCCAGGATCCGCCCCGCGCGCCAGCCGGCGAGAGAGGTGATCCGCAGGGTCCCGTCCTGCCGTGAATCCGCCATGGAAATCCAGCCTTCCGGTGTTGCCAGCGGTTGGTGGGTCGGTCTACATTGGGCGATGGCCTCCGTCTTTCTGGCATGCACCGCAGGGGAAGTCAAGCCGGGGCCGTACGATCTTACATCCTGATACCACCGCGCTTCGCGCCGGGAGGGGACCCATGCCCGCCATTCGCCAGTTCGTCGTCAGCCCCAATCTGCCTGAGCCCCTGCAGCCACTGCTGGAAATCGCCCACAACATCTGGTGGACCTGGAACGTCGAGGCCATCTCCCTTTTGCGGCGGGTGGACCAGGACCTGTGGGACGAGCACGAGGGCAACCCCATCGCGGTGCTGGGTTCGTTGTCGGCCCAGCGCGTGCACGAACTGGAGAAGGACAGCGCCTTCCTGACCCACATCGAACGGGTACGACAGGACCTCGAGCGGTATCTCACCCTGCCGGGGTGGTTCGAGTCCCAGCACGAGGACCTCAAGACGGGCCGTATCGGCTACTTCTCCCTGGAGTTCGGCCTGCACGAATCATTGCCCCTGTACTCGGGCGGTCTGGGTATCCTGGCCGGCGACCATCTCAAGAGTGCGTCGGACCTGGGCCTGCCCCTGGTGGGCGTGGGCCTGGCCTACCAGACGGGTTACTTCCGCCAGTACCTGAATCACGACGGCTGGCAGATGGAAGAGTACGCCGTCAACGATTTCTACAACATGTCCATGGCCCAGGAAAAGGGCGCCGACGGCGAGCCCATCACCATCGAGGTCCACTTTCCCGGGCGGGCGGTCAAAGCGCAGATCTGGCGGGTGCAGGTGGGACGCAATCCCCTCTTCCTGCTGGACACGAACCTGCCCGAGAACCGGACCGAGGACCGCGAACTCACCAGCCGTCTCTACGGAGGCGACAACGACATGCGCATCCGGCAGGAGATCCTGCTGGGCATCGGCGGCTTGCGCGCCCTGATCAAGCTGGGCTGCGAGCCGGACGTTTGCCACTTGAACGAGGGCCACTCGGCATTCCTGGGCCTGGAACGCATCAACCTGCTCATGAAGAACAAGGGCCTGGACTACGCCACCGCTTTCGAGGTGGTCCGCGGCAGCAATGTCTTCACTACCCACACGCCCGTACCCGCGGGCAACGATCGCTTCGCTCCGGAACTGGTCCGCACCTATCTCAAGCACAAGTCGGACGAACTGGGCATCGGCGTGGAAGCCCTGCTGGACCTGGGCCGCGTGAACCCGTCCGACAAGCACGAGACCTTCAACATGACGGTACTCGCCTTGCGCCTGAGTCGCTTCGCCAACGGGGTCAGCGAACTCCACGGTCATGTCTCGCGCGAGATGTGGCAGGGCGTGTGGCCCGAAGTGCCCCGGCGAGAAATTCCCATCGCCCACGTGACCAACGGCATCCATACCCGCAGTTGGCTGTGTTCCGAGATCGCGCGGCTGTACGAGCGCTATATCGGCCCCCGCTGGCACGAGGAGCCCACCAACCGGGCCCTTTGGGACCGGGTCGATAACATCCCCGACGCCGAACTGTGGCGTTCCCACGAACGTATGCGCGAACGCCTGGTTGGTTTCGTGCGGCGGCGCCTGCGCAAACAACTGATCAACCGCGGCGTGAACCGGTCATGGGTCCGGCAGGCCGGCGAGGTACTGGATCCCGAGGCGCTGACCATCGGCTTCGCCCGCCGCTTCGCCACCTACAAGCGTGCAGCCCTGATACTCAGCGACCCCGCCCGCCTGAGCGCCATACTCAACGATCCCGAGCGGCCGGTGCAGTTGATCTTCGCCGGCAAGGCCCACCCCAAGGACCACCCGGGCAAGGAGCTGATCAAGCAGCTGGTACACTTGGCCAGCCTGGAGGAATTCCGCAATCGCATCGTATTCGTGGAGGACTACAACATCGAGGTCGCCCGCTTCATGGTGCAGGGTGTGGACATCTGGCTCAACACGCCGCGCCGGCCCCTGGAAGCCTCTGGCACCAGCGGCATGAAGGTACCGCCCAACGGCGGCGTGAACGTCTCGGTGCTGGACGGCTGGTGGTGCGAGGCCGCCGGTCAGGAGAACGGCTGGGACATCGGTGCCGGCGAGGATTACGACGACCAGGACTACCAGGACGATGTGGAAAGCACCGCCCTCTACGAACTGCTGGAGAACGAGATCGTCCCTGCCTTCTACGAGCGCGGCAGTGACGATGTGCCCCGCGAGTGGACCCGGGTCATGAAGAACTCCATGCGCACGGTCAACCAGGAGTTCAACACCAACCGCATGGTCGAGGAATACACCGAGCGCTTCTACGTCCCGGGCATCGGGAACGTCAGGCGACTGACCGACAACGACTGCGAAAAGGGCCGCGAACTGGCCGACTGGCGCGGCCGCATCCGTCGGGGCTGGTCGCAGGTGCGGGTCGCCTGCGTATTGGAAGCTCCCGCGACAGCCCAGCCCATGGGTACTTCTCTCGAGGTCAAGGCCCTGGTCGAACTGGGCGACATCCCGGTGGAGGAAGTGCTGGTCGAGGTCTACCACGGCGAGGTGGACCCCAGCGGCTACATCGAGAGCGGCGACACCGCTACTCTCACGGCGCAGGAAACCACCGACGAAGGCGTGGTCTTCACCGGTGGGATTCCCTGTATCCGCGCGGGACGCCGTGGCTTCACCGTGCGGATCGTGCCCCGCAAGGACGGCTACCCCCTGGATCGCTTTGAGACCGGATTGATTACCTGGTGGAACGGCGCGCCGTCGCCGGTGTGCGAAACCATCGACGCGCGGGAGCGGAAGCCCGCCAAGACCGGGACCTGATTCGAGATCAGCGGCTGGTTGGGGGTAGGACGCGGGTCCTACCCTTTTCCTGTTGCCAGCTACAGGCCGGGAACAATTGTCTTGAGATCGGCAATGTAGCGCGTGAAGCCCCTCCGGCCCGCCGCCGTGACCCGCACCCTGGTCACTGGTCGTTTGCCCACGAACGACTTGGTGACCGCCACGAGCTTCCCCTCCTCCAGCTTGGCCAGATTCACCGAAAGCGTGCCGTCGGTCAGACCGAGTCCCTCGCGCACCTCCGTGAAAGTACGGGGGCGCGGATCGCGCACGAGGAAGGACAGTATCAACAGCCTGATCCGGCCGTGGATAAGGGGGGGCAGGGGTTCACGACCCCCGGATCCGCTTCCCAGCGGTTTGGTCTTCGCGGCGCCCATCGGCCTCCCTGCCGTGCGTGCGCTGCGGCGCGTTCCTCCCCCGCCTCCCTGCGGTGGGGATCGCTACGCTTTCCATGGTCCGCGGAACGTGTCCACAATGACTCTCCAGGCGGCGGCCGCCGTGCCGCCGCCTGGAGCGAGTCTGCCCCGGGGTCAAAACCACCGGTTGCTCGCGCCGCCTCCGTGTGGCGCGGTGGTGACGAGGGACGGCTGGCACCCAGGACCATTTACCGTCTCCTGCAGCCGCCCGGAGATCCTTCTCCAGCCCCTGTCGGGGGTCCTGCGTTCCGTCGGGACCCGGCGCCACCGCGTCGGCAGACCTGAACCCTTCACTTGGCTCGGGGTTCGTGCGAGGTGAATCGTTCCGATGGGAATTCCTTTTCCACACCCGAACTCTCACCGCCGACTTATACTTTAATAACAGAAGTACTTTTGTTTTTCAAGTTATAAATGAAGAAAAATCGGAGCACCCGCCAGCGTGGCTCCGGGGCCCTGTCTGGACTGGACTTGGCGCGATACGAAGCTATCTTTGGGCGGACTCCGCGCCGTTGCCGGCCTTGCTGCCGGGCCGCGGTTTCTACCAGCACGAATCCGCCGGGCGGGCCATTTCCGGATCACTCCGGTCCCGCCGTACGGGTCACGACATCCAGGAGGAGGTTTGCCATGAAGACGGACAAGCTCATCGCCATCGAGGACGGCTTCGGAGCCCACAACTACCACCCGCTCGACATCGTTATCAGCAAGGCCGAGGGCGTCTGGGTCGAAGACGTCGAAGGCAAACGCTACATGGATTTTCTCGCGGCCTACAGCGCCGTGAACCAGGGTCACGGTCACCCGCGCATCCTCAAGGCGCTGCGTCGCCAGGCCGCCAAGGTCACCCTCACCAGCCGCGCCTTCCGCAACGACCAGTTGCCCCTGTTCTGCCAGGAGATCTGCGAGCTGACGGGATATGACCGCGTACTGCCCATGAACTCGGGTGCCGAGGCCGTAGAGACCGCCATCAAGGCCGCCCGCAAGTGGGGTGAGAAGATAAAGGGCATCGGGAAGAACAAGGCCGAGATCATCGTCTGCGCCGACAACTTCCACGGCCGCACCACCACCATCGTGGGCTTCAGCACCGAGGAAGCCTACAAGGACGGCTTCGGCCCCTTTACCCCCGGCTTCAAGGTCATCCCCTTCGGCGATGCCAAGGCTCTCGAGAAAGCCATCACGCCCAACACCTGCGCCTTCCTGGTGGAGCCGATACAGGGCGAGGCGGGCATCAACATCCCGCCCAAGAGCTTCCTGAAGAAGGCCGCCGCCCTCTGCCGGAAGAACAAGGTCCTGTTCATCGCCGACGAGATCCAGTCGGGCCTCGGACGCACGGGCAAGCCCTTCGCCTATGAGCACGACGGCGTCAGGCTTGACGCCGTCGTGCAAGGCCCTCAGCGGCGGCTTCAACCCCGTCTCGGCCTTCCTCGCCAACGACGAGGTCATGGGCGTGTTCACGCCGGGCGTGCACGGCTCGACCTTCGGCGGCAACCCCCTGGGTATGGCCGTGGCCCGCGAAGCGCTGAAGGTGCTGGTCGAGGAGAAATTGGTGGAAAACAGCGCCAAGCTGGGACCCTGGTTCATCGAGAAGCTGCAGGGCCTGAAGTCCAAGAGCATCAAGAAGGTCCGGGGCCGCGGGCTGTTCATCGGCCTGGTGCTGGATCGTCCGGCCCGCCCCTACTGTGAGGCACTGATGGACCTGGGCGTGCTGTGCAAGGAGACCCACGAGAACGTCATCCGCTTTGCGCCGCCGTTGGTGGCGACCAAGAAGGACCTGAACTGGGCCTTCAAGAGGGTCGAGAAGGTGTTCAAGCAGCTCGACAGCTAGATCGAACCGGGCGGAACCGGCCGACGCGCCGGTTCCGCCCACCCCCACCTGGAGGCCGCGCCCGTGCCCAGCGCATTCTTTACCTCCGATCTCCATGGCCACGTCGGTCGTTACCGGGCCCTGTGGCGAGCCGCGGCCGCCGAACTACCCGACGCTATCTTCCTGGGCGGCGACCTCTTCCCCCATGCCATGGACCGTTCATGGGACACCGCAGGTGCCGGCGCCGACTTTGTCAGCGGAATCCTGGCCCCGGGATTCGCGGAACTCCGTCGTCGCACCGCCGGGCGCATCCGCGTCTTCCTGATCCTGGGCAACGACGACCCGGCAGCCTGGGAGTCTGATCTGCGGACCTGCCAGGAAGATGGTCTGTGGGAATATATCCACGGCCGCCGCGTCGAGTGGGGCAGCGTTCCCGTCTACGGATACAACTGTGTACCCCCCACACCGTTCCTGCTGAAGGACTGGGAGAGGTACGATGTATCGCGGTTCGTGGACCCGGGGTGCGTATCGCCGGAGGAGGGCCAGCGCACGGATGAGCTGACCGCGCGGGATATGCGCTGGACCACGATCAAGGAAGAGTTGGAAGCCTTGGCGGGCGATGATGACCAGGCGGATGCGGTGTGGCTGTTCCATACGCCACCATACGACACCAGACTTGACTGGGCTGATCTCGACGGGCGCACCATCGATCACGTGCCCCTAGATCCACACGTGGGCAGCATCGCCGTGCGCCGTTTCATCGAGCGGCGGCAGCCGCGGATCACCCTGCACGGCCACGTCCACGAGACCGCTCGCCTCAGCGGGGACTGGCGCGACGGATTCGCCGCGACACATTGCTTCAGTGGCGCCCATTACCGTACCGGGTTGGCCCTCGTGCGATTCGACCCGGCCCGACCGCAGGACGCCACCCGCGAGCTGCTGTCCGTCTGACGCTCTACCCGCCCGACAATTCCGCTGCCGCGTCAGTAACCGCCCCGATCTTCACTGCGTAACTGGATCGGTCGATGATGTCCTGGTCACTGACGAGATGCACATCCAGCAGCCCATCGGTCCGGTAACCGGTGCGTTGGTAGTTGAACTCCGACAGACAGCGGCTCCAGCCGTCCAACCAATCCGTGAGCTCGCCACGTTGGGTCTCATCAGCATTGATATGCAGCAACAGGTCGATGTCACTGCCGGGACCAGCCGTGGCATTCTTCACCGAACCGAACAGGTAGACGGCAACGACTCCAAACCGCTCACGGTCGATTTCCGTGGCGATACGCTCGGCCATCTGTCGACGCCACCGCCAGTGGCGATCAGGTGCACGGACGGCCGACTCGATCGGGGCCGCGATGGGCAGCGCCTGGGTCCCTGGCTCAGCCAGGTGGGCAACGGCCTCGTCCAGGTCCGAGTTCAACAGGACGCGCAGGGTCCGCTCCGACGACTCGGCCGGTACGTCGATGACCCTCACCACGTCGGCAAGATGGGCGTATGCCGGCAACAGGTCCGACAACAGGTTGGTCGCACCCAGCAGGAACCGCTCACCGAAGATGATGCCCTCGTCGTCCGGGTAGATGGGCAGGTAGCCAATGGACGCCTCGACGAGATCCTGGAAGAAGTGCGTACCGAATGACACATCCGGCACATAGTCACCGGTACGCCGGGCTATCTCGATGAGCATCGCCGTATTGCTGATATCCGCATACGTAACGCTGACGCCGAGTTTGATATCGCCACGGCTGCCCCAGCGCCCGGGCCCCATGAGAATGAACTGCTTCTTCGGCAACAGCTTGTTGAGCTCACCCACGATGCGGCCCACGGCCTTCATCTCGTTGCGGCTACTCAGGGCACCGTAGCTCTCGGGGTCGACGTACACGATATGGTTGATATCCGCGATACGACCGTTGGATACGAAACGCGTCGCGGAGAAAATAACGTCCGACTCCGGGATATCGCGCGGTATGGGTGCGGGCGCCGCAGCATCAGACTGGCTCTGGGGGCGGCACTGCAGCAGGTACAAGTGCTCACCGTCGTGGGCAAACTCCACATCGACCGGACACTTGAGGGCCTCCTCGAGCACGCGCAGGGTTTCACGGATCTGGGCGATGAACGGGGAATTACCGCGCAGCCCCTCGAAGCACGCCACCAGTTTCCTGGGCGCGCTGTCCATGAAGTTGCTGACCGGTCGCGTGAGGCGTCCATCATCGACCCGGCAGAAGACCGTGGACAGGGCGGGATAGCGACCGCCCGTGGTCTCCAGAAGATCCGGTATCTCTAAGGTGTCGAAGGTGCCGGTGGCAAGATTCACTACATCCAGGCACCGCGGCGAATAGCGAATCACCTCGTCCACTGCCACATTCACCCGCAGGTCGGGTTTGCCGGGTACGATCAGTGCCGGGTAATCGTCGCCCGTACGGTCGACAGCCCGGGTACCCAGCCCCGGCACCAGACGCACGAGCCCATCCTCGCGGGTGATGCGCGGCGACCAGCGGAATTCGTTGCGACTGAAGGCAACCCCGGCGAAGGAAGGAAAGAACCAGTCCCCCAATCGTCCACCGACAACCTGCTGGATGAGCACGCCCATCTGCTCGTCGAACTCCAGCACCCCGCGCTCACGCCGGTACAGGATGGGATCCGGGCCGAACATGGACGCGTAGACTTCGGCCACCGCGTCGAGCAGCGCGGCCAGACGCTCCTGCTTGCTGCCCTGGTTGGCCAGGAACAGGCTCTTGTATTTGCCGGAGAACGCGGTCCCCACGCGATCCTCGAGCAGACTCGAGCTACGGACCACCAAAGGTGCCTCTGCGAAGTCGTCGAGAGCCGCGGCCAACCCCTGCACCAGCGCCGGGGGAAAGGTCGAGTTCTTGAAGAGACGGATAATGTTGGGATAATCGCGCCGTACCTCGTCGATGGTCTTGTATTTCTGGTGCAGCACGTCATCAAGGTCGTTGTACGCGATGAAATCCAGCACGGCGTCCGAGGCCACGTACCAGGTCAGGGGAATGCGCACGTCGGCCAGGGGGCCGGTCACCTCGTCAGCCGCGCCATCCTCGCCCGCCACTTGGGCCCCGCGATTTTGTAACACCCTGTGTGCCAGCAGCATACCAGCTGCCTTGCCACCCAATTTGCCATGGCTTTCGGTACCGGTGACGATGTGATCAAGAATCTCGATGAAGAAATCGACCGAAACCTCGTCCTTGGCAGTCTGGACAAAATCCAGCTGCTCGGTCAATACCCGCTGACTGAGTGCCACCCGTACACTCTTGAGCGTGGACTCGGGCAGACCCTCGCCGTGGGGTACTATCTGGTTGAAACGGCGCAACGCCTCGCGCACCTCCACCAGCGTCGACCGCGGATTGTCCAGAATCTTCAGGAACTGGCTCGCCTTGTCGGCCTGCACCCACTTCTGCACCCGCTTGATGATCTCCTCGCCCGCCAGGTGACGGGCGGCAATCCTGAAGGGCCGGCCGTCTACCAGCAGCGAGCGATCGGTCTCGAGCCGGTGCTCCGGCACATTCACCTCGCCGGTCTTGTCGTCCAGGGGATCCCAGTCCAGGTCGATTTCCCGCAGCATGTCCTGTGCTTCGACCACACCGATGGCGCACAGATGATTCAGCATCTTGCGTGCTACACGGACAAAAAGAGCCTCATCGGTTTCCTTGAGCAGCTCGATCAGCACCCGCCAGTTTGCCCCCGCGGAGGAACCGTCGTCCTGTCCCAACTCACGCCACTTGCGCCCCATGCTCTTCAGTTTACGGAAAAGGACCCAATGACCGAGGCGGTCGGCCAGGCTGTGGATCAGGCGCACCTCGTCCGCGAGAAACGGACCGTCGTCCTCCGGCGGCCGCTGCGCCAGATAGCAGACTCGCAGCTCGCCGACGACATCGTCTTGCACCATGATGGGCGCCCGCAGCAACCAGGGTGATTCGCGGTAGCCGGGCGTCGCGTATTCCTCCTCCTCGATCCGTACGTGGGCCTCGCAGGTTTCGGGATATTGCCACCCGGGGGGTATCACCGCGACAATATCCACGAGAGCTTCGGATATGTCGCTGTAGTCACCGGCCAGTGCCTGTTCAACCCGGTACAGGCAGTTCAATTCCTTGGCGCGCTCCTGCAGTGCGCCCAACAGGTTCCTGGCATCGTTCATGGTCCGTTCCTCCCGATGACACCGAGTCCGGCCAACCCATCCACACGTACATTCAACGGTGCGGGCAATTGTACATGGCGAACATGGTCCGACTCGTTGGCCGCCGGTTGGTCATCCAACCATTTCCATTCGACCGAACCACCTCCCGTCGAGGCCGTCAGGTAGAATACCCCGAAACTGATCAGGTTGTGGAAGAAGTGGGCGCCCTGGCTGGGGTCCGGGTTCATACCCGTGATCGAAGTCTCGACAATCACCTTGGCCTCGCTGATCTGGCCCCATTCCACCGGTACACCCAACCAGGGATCGGAGCTGCCCCAGCGACCGAAGCCCACCAGTACATACGGCCGCCCCGCGGTACGCAGAATCCGGTTGAAGCTGCCGATCTCCAGGGCGATTGCGGGGGTTTCAGCGGCCGCGAAGGCATCGGGTTTGAGGTAGACGATGTCTACGATATCCCGTCGGGTACCGCATCCCATGGCCCGATCGGCTGCTACCAATACGTCACTGCCCGTCAGGTCCACCGGTGAAACACGCGTGTCGCCGGTTGGAATCGCCATGGGCCTCATCTGCAACAGACAGAGGCGGTAGCCGGCGCCGGAGTCGGGCTCGTTGTCGAGGGCGAACTCCAGTTCCACCGGACAGCCGACGGTGCGCTCGGCCAGGGGAAAGAGTCGTTGGAGCAATCCGTTCACCGGTAGGGTCTCACCCACCAGGATCGGGCAAAATCCAGGACCCGCGGGCCCACACCGGCGCACCCCATGCGCAGACGATCCGAGCGGGGGTCGTAAGTCGAAACCAGGTGGTCCAGCACGCCGTCGGCCGCCGCCACCTCCAGGTCGGTCCGTTCCAGGTACTCGGTCTCCCGCATGGGATCCGGTGGGGGCGGTGTCCCCATGTTCACCGACCAGAATGTCGTCTGGGTGCTACGCATCCGGTCGCCCACATCTGCGAAAGGCGGCGGCGCAGCTGGATAGGCCGGCGAATAACCCCAGGAAAGACCGCCGTCCACGATCTGGCGACCCAGCCCGAGGGCCAGGTTCACCACGCCGTCGGTGGGCTTGGCCGCACCGCTGGGGTAGTAGTTGAATGATCTCGCCACACCGGACATGACAGGGTAATAGCGGTCACCGTGCCGGTCACCCACCACCTCCTGCAGAATGACCGCCATCTTCTCGGCGGCATGATCGCGACCCGAGCCGTCAAAATAGTCCTGAGCGGTTTTCAGGTACGTCGCTGCATAGACGAACCGGATGGCTGCGCATAAGGCCTGGAAGCGCTGGTCCTCGTCGATCTGGTTGTTCGGGATCATCTTCGTGCCGTAGACGCCGGCAAAAGGATGGTCAAGTGCGTCCTCGAGCAGGCTGGACGACCGTACCGCCAGGGG
>Ga0164315_10003437_pt1 | contig 12284 bp, 12 predicted proteins | sample GuaBasSedimGuay6_FD_113737 | JGI IMG/M metagenome (GOLD analysis project Ga0164315, IMG submission 113737) | Subseafloor sediment microbial communities from Guaymas Basin, Gulf of California, Mexico - Guay6, Core 4569-2, 0-3 cm | ecosystem: Environmental > Aquatic > Marine > Hydrothermal vents... | reverse complement strand
CGTAGAAAGAAACAAAAGAGAGAGGATGAGAACAGCAAAAGAATGTTTAGTTTTAGTCATAGTTAAGGTCTAAGTTGGGTCAATATAAAAGGTTATTATGGCGAAAGTTTCGCATATTAGAGGGATTCGTCAAGAGAAAAGACAGTTTTTCAAGCGGTTAGAGCTAGAAACGTCGGATCATTTGTTGAAAGAACAGTAGATCATTAGGGTGGCTGGACTTTTCATAGCGAAGCCGCTGATAGGTTTCGGTAATGAGTTTCACCTCTTTTTCCAGGGTTGGAAATTGTGCGATTGCGCGTTTAGAAAAAATGGATGCGGGCTCGGAAGGGTGTCGTTTAATCCCCTTTGCCGCTAGCTTTTCGCAGTAATGTAGATAAAGGCGTGCAACTTTGTCATGTTCTTTTTTCCGCTGACGAAGAATAACAAAGGCGATAAGTGCAAAGAATAATAGCGAGCCGCTTGAAACAATCCATAAAAGCTCGCTGAGTAGGCCAGAAAAGCCGAGCTGGGTGAGAAAGCGGATCTGTTTTTCAAAGGAATAGCCTAATACCCAGGTTTGCCAGTTGTAATCCAGGCTGTTTAGAAGGTGACGGATGGATAGCCCAAGCTTTATAAACGCACTAGATGGGTGGAAGGCAAATCGTACTTCGTGACTGGATAGCTGATCGCGAAAATTAATTCCAAGCTCTACCCGCTCTGGTGCAACAGCTGCGGTTGGGTCAATTCGTACCCAGCCTTTATTCTTTAACCAGATTTCAGACCAGGCGTGAGCATCGGCCTGGCGAACCTCTAGAAAATTACCAACGGGGTTATATTCTCCGCCCTGATAGCCTGCAATAATTCTGGCTGGAATTCCAGCTGCTCGCATTAGATAAACAAAAGCCGTTGCATAGTGCTCACAAAAACCTTGTTGGCTATTGAAAAGAAATTCATCTATAGGTTGTTGGCTTAGTAGTCGTGATGGATTGAGCGTGTAGCTAAAAGGTTGTGTGCGAAAATACTGAAGGGCCTGCTCGGCGATTAATGCGGGATCATTTCCCTTTGATCTCCACTTAGAGACTAAGGCGCTAATTTTATCGCTGACCTCTTCAGGGAGGTGCAAACCTAAAGAGCGCTCTTCTTTAGAAAGCAGGCCAGTATTGTAATTTGGTCTTGAGATGACCGAATAACGGGTGGTTTTTGAGATCTTGTTGGCTGAAATAAGCAGGTAATCACTATTAATAGCGCTTCCTGGATAACTTGACTGGCTGGGAAGATCCAGCGCAACTAAGCGGTTTTGTTGGTGCGGCTCTAGCATTACAGAGTAACGATACGACGGACCTGAGACGGTGGTTTCAGAAGGCTTTTGCCAACGATTTAGGGGAGATAATACCCATCGCCGCCCGTTGTCAGATGCTTTCCAGAAAACCTGGCTACGCCAATATCGCTGAACGGGTGGAGGTAGTTCTCCTTCGAAAGTGACTCGAAAAGCGGTTTTGCCAGAAAGGCTGAGCCGGCCAATGGAGCCCGGCTCCATAATTGGACTTAACCCCCCGGATGAGGCGGATGAATCATCGGGCAAACTCCAGAGAGGCGCACTGATCCTGGGAAAGAAAAGAAACAACAGCACCATAACGGGAAGTGCCTGAAAAATGAGTTTAGAGGTTAACTGTAGAGCATCAGTAAAGCGGGATGAAGCCAGATTTTGATAGATTAGAAGTGCAATGAGGGCGAAGGTGGTTAAAAATAGATAACCCGCCAAGAGCATGGATTGGTCAAAAATAAAGTGAGTCAGGGTAGTGAAAAAGCAGAGGAAAATAACTAAATAAAAGTCCCGGACTGTTTTCAACTCCAGTAACTTTAAAGCAAGCATCGTAACCAGCAGGCCAACACTTGCTGTGTGGCCAAAAAGAGTACCTGCTTCAAAAAATGTCAGAGCGATTCCGAATAAAGTGAAGCCAAATAGTAACCAACGATTTGGCAACCATTGGGGTTTCGAACCCCCAAGATATCGCCAACTTGAGAGGAGTGTAAAGAAGAGAAGAAAGGGGGGCGACAGGTTCAATGCGTGGGGTAAAACAACAAGAGCAGAGAGTAAGCTTAGCCACTGAACGGTGCGTGGGTTTGCAACGGTCCTCTTCATGACTGAAAAAGAGCTAGCTGTTTGAGTGTTGCCTTGTAATGAGCGGGGCCAGAAGCCGGTGGAATAGAGAGCCCAGGTAGAATAAGGCCATAATGAATAGAACTGTTTTCAGCCTCAAGGATTTGCCGGCAAAGTTGGCTGAGTTTTTCTTCAGCAGTTGGCCCAGGCACTTTTTCCCAATCTAAAGTAACTTCGGTTGTTGAGCCCTCCTCAAACTGTTTGACGAAAACCCCCCGCTCTTTTGCCGTGGCTTTCCAGTCAATTCGTTTGATAGGATCTCCAGCTCTGTAGTCGGCTAAGCCAGAAAAGTCTTCATCACCTGTTTTGAGCAAAGAGAGATTTTGAGCATGATAAGACGGGCTGTATTGAAAAGGGATTAAAGTTTTGGATGGTTTTGGGTAAACAAGGAATTCCTGACTGCTATTAATAGGTGACCAGGCACGAAAGAGACCCAAAGGGAACTGTGTAGAGAGCGTGAGTGTACCGACTGTGTGACGCCCACGCCCTTCCCCCTCAATGCAAAGTGGCAAGATAACCGTTTCATTTGCAGTAATATTTCTTTTAGCGTTCGGCTCTTTATTGCGCGCTTTTGAGAGCATAATCGCCCATCTGGTACGTGAATGATTAATGAGCTGGACATTGATAGTAGTTGGTTCTCCAGCAAAAACAGGGTTTATCGATTTAACCTGAAAATTGAGCCCAGCAAGGTTTTGAAAACAGTGGAAGATAGAGACCACAGAAAGACTGCCGAGCAAAAAAGTGAGCGCAAAACCGAGGCTAATATTGTAGTTAAGAGAGACAATCAGCATGAGTGAAAGCATGATTGCAAAAAAGAGTCCCTGCCCGCTCGGTAATATAAAAATCTGCCGGTGGTTAAGGGTTATTGGTCTATGCGTTGCTTTTTCACCCCTTATAAAACGGCTGGGGTGAAGTCGCTCCTTAAGCGTTAAAGTGTTACGCAGGGATTGCAACGTCTTTCAGGATCGGGTCGATAATTTGTTCGCGGCTTTGGGTTGGATCAGCACGCAGTCGGTGAGCCGCAACGGGCAGGAGTACCGCCTGTATATCTTCGGGGAGAACGGCATCGCGGTTGTCCAGCCAGGCCCACGCTTTTGATGCGCGTAACAGTGCTACCCCTGCTCTTGGTGATAGCCCCGTCGTGTAACCGGTGTGTTCCCGCGTAAAGCGGATAATTGCTTGTAGGTAGTCAAGTAGAGCCTCCGATACATGCGTCTGAGCCACCTCATTTTGAGCGTCCTTCAGCTCATCTGAATTTAGGCGAACAGGGAGGAGCTCCAAAAGAGCACTTCGATCGGTATTTAAAAGAAGATTGCGTTCGGCTTCAGCATTTGGATATCCTAGCTGTAGACACATTAGAAAACGGTCTAGTTGTGATTCAGGCAGAGGGAAAGTGCCGATTTGGCTAAAAGGGTTTTGGGTAGCGATCACAAAGAACGGGCTAGGCAGCGGCCAGGATTTGCCTTCAACAGTTACCTGCTTCTCTTCCATGGTCTCGAGTAAGGCACTTTGGGTTTTGGGCGATGCGCGGTTAATTTCATCAGCAAGAATGAGTTGGGTAAAGACGGGTCCCGGCTGAAAATTAAGTAATTTTGTTCGGGGGTCAAATTGTGAATACCCCAGAATATCAGAGGGCATCAGATCGCTAGTAAACTGAATACGTCTGAAATCGAGCCCAAGCAATTTTGCCAGTGTATGAGAGAGCGTTGTTTTACCGACACCGGGTAAATCCTCGATTAGCAAATGGCCTTCTGCCAAAAGACAGCAAAGGGCTAGTTTTATCTCATGCTCTTTTCCTAAAACAACTTTTGAGGCGGTTTCAATTAGGCGTGTGCAATTTGTTCTGCTGTCCATAATTTTTAGTGAGTTTACTGCTGTAACCATTATTACGGCCCTGTGTGTAAGTTGTCCAAAAGTTCTTACTACCTTTTAAGGGACTTTCTGTCCGCTAATGTTGTTTAAGCGTAGCGAAAACAGTTGAACTTAGTGTGAACAGGGTCACATGTTGTTGTACTGAGAAAAGCTGTAAGAGTTGTTGGAACTAGCGAGTTAACTTAAAATAACCGACTGTTTTATATTGGATAATTACATTGGAACTGGAAAGAGAGTTTGGCGTAATCGTTATTGGTGGTGGCCATGCGGGCACAGAGGCGGCGATGGCTTCCGCACGAATGGGTGTAGAGACACTCCTGCTTACGCAGAATATTGATACGTTAGGCCAAATGAGTTGTAACCCTGCGATCGGTGGTATCGGTAAGGGGCATCTGGTTAAAGAGATCGATGCGCTAGGTGGTTTAATGGCGAAAGCGACTGATCGTGCGGGCATCCAGTTTAGAATTCTGAATGCGAGCAAAGGACCTGCTGTACGGGCAACTCGGGCTCAGGCGGATCGTTCGTTGTATAAGAAAGTGGTCCGAAAGGCGCTGGAAAACCAGCCAAACCTCTCTCTTTTTCAGCAAATGGCTTCAGATTTGATTGTTGAGAACGGAAAAGTTGTTGGGGTAGTCACCCAGATGGGGCTTCGGTTCCGCGCACGCACGGTTGTGTTAACAGCAGGGACTTTTCTGGGTGGGCGGATTCATATTGGTATGGAAAACTATGAAGGGGGGCGCGCGGGTGATGCGCCTTCTAACGCACTAGCTGAGAGGTTAAGAGAGCTTCCTTTTCGGGTTGACCGGCTCAAGACCGGTACCCCACCCAGAATTGATGGGCGAACGATTGATTATAGTGTTTTAACCGAGCAGCCGGGTGACACCCCTACCCCACTGTTTTCATTTCAGGGGCAGGCGAGCCACCATCCTCGCCAGGTCGCTTGCCATATCACCCGCACTAACATGGAAACACACGACATCATTCGCTCGGGAATGGATCGTTCGCCGATGTATACCGGCATTATTGAGGGCGTTGGGCCACGTTACTGCCCATCGATAGAAGATAAAGTTGTCCGTTTCAGCGATAGGGAATCACACCAGATTTTTGTTGAACCAGAAGGGCTTGATACGCACGAAGTTTACCCCAATGGAATCTCAACGAGTTTGCCGTTTGATATTCAGCAGCGTTTTGTCAGATCTATGTTGGGGTTTGAAAAAGCCCATATCGTTCGTCCAGGTTATGCGATTGAATATGACTTCTTTGATCCAAGAGATCTAAAGGCCTCCCTTGAAACCAAGCATATGCCGGGACTATTTTTTGCCGGACAGATTAATGGCACAACGGGTTACGAGGAGGCGGCAGCACAAGGGCTTATTGCCGGATTAAATGCGGCACGTCAGGTTTTGGAGCTAGAGCCCTGGTCTCCCCGTCGCAACGAAGCCTATATTGGTGTGATGATTGATGACCTGGTGACTCGGGGAACGTTGGAGCCGTACAGAATGTTCACAAGTCGTGCCGAATACCGGCTGCTTTTACGCGAAGATAATGCCGACTTGCGGCTGACACCAAAAGGGCGAGAACTGGGTCTGGTTGGTGATGAGCAATGGCAGTTTTTTGAAAAAAAAGCGCACGCGATTAACGCTCTTCAGGAATCCCTGGCAAAAAACTGGCTTAGGGCCGAGACGGAAGATGCATTGAGGGCGAGCGAATTTCTTAAGTCTCCACTGACTCGTGAGGCTAACTTACTTGACCTATTGCGCCGTCCAGAAGTGACAGCTGAGCAGTTAAAGCCTTTTTCAGAAATGTTAGAAAGTGAAGTGGATGATAGTGTCGTCGAGCAGGTAGCGATTCAGGCAAAATATGCTGGCTACATCGAGCGGCAGATAAAAGAGATTGCCCGGACACAGCGCTATGATGATTTAAGGTTGCCAGACAAATTTGATTACAATAACGTGACTGGGCTCTCGTTGGAGGTCTGTGAAAAGTTAAAAAAGCAGATTCCAGAAACTTTGGGGCAGGCATCCAGAATACCGGGAATAACACCCGCCGCGATCTCCCTCTTACTTATATATCTTAAGAAAAAAAGCGCATGACTTCGAGCCTGAAAAAGAGGTTATCAGATGGATTAGCTCAACTGGATCTTCCGGTGGATGAGGAAACTATTGGGAAATTGATCCAGTTTGTCACGTTGCTCGATAAATGGAATAAAGTTTACAACCTTTCAGCGATTCGAGATCCGGAGCAGATGGTCGATTTGCACCTCTTAGATAGCCTGGCAGTGACGCCTTTTCTTTCTGGAAATAATTTTCTAGATGTAGGCACAGGTGCGGGGTTGCCAGGTATTCCACTGGCACTAGTCTGCCCTGATCAGCATTTTGTATTGCTGGACAGTAATGGGAAAAAGACCCGTTTTATTCAGCAAGCTGTTCTTGAGCTGGGTTTAAAAAATGTTGTAATTATTCATTCTCGTGTCGAGGATTTTCATCCCACTGAACTCTTCGATGCCATCATTTCACGTGCATTTGCGTCACTTTCTGATATGCTCGCTGGCACTGCACACTTGGCGGTAAAGGGGGGGCTCTTACTGGCAATGAAGGGGCGGCTCAATGAGCAAGAGCAAGGGGCGTTGCCTGAAGAGGTGCAAATAGAAGAGGTAATTGAATTAACCGTACCCGGTGTCGATGCAGAGCGGTGCCTCGTGAAAGTACGCCTACCGGCTTAGCAGATATTAGGAATATGGGAAAAATAATTGCGATTACCAACCAGAAGGGAGGTGTTGGTAAGACGACAACAAGTGTCAATCTGGCCGCCTCTTTAGCGGCAACCCAACACAGTGTGCTGCTTGTGGATCTTGATCCTCAAGGGAATGCGACAATGGGCTGTGGCATTGAAAAAAATGATGTCAAATACTCCTCCTGTAGCTTACTTCTTGATGATATAAGATTTAGCGAAGCGGTACTTTCCCCAGAAGCTTTAGGTTTTGACTTAATCGCAAGCAATGCGGACCTGACTGCAGCCGAAGTGGAGTTAATGGGTGTTGAGGAACGAGAGCAGCGATTAGCAAATGCACTGGAGGCAGGGAGAGCCGGTTATGAATATATTCTGATAGATTGCCCTCCATCACTAAACTTACTAACTCTAAATGCATTGGTCGCGGCAGATAGCGTTTTAATTCCAATGCAGTGTGAATACTATGCCCTGGAAGGGCTTTCGGCATTACTTGATACGCTTAGCCAGGTCAGAAAAAGTGTCAATCCGAAACTCAATTTAGAGGGGTTGCTGCGGACAATGTACGATCCTCGAAGTCGGCTAACAAGAGAGGTGTCCAATCAGCTCGTTAACCACTTTGAAGACCGTCTCTTTAGAACAGTAATTCCTCGCAATATACGGTTAGCAGAGGCACCAAGCCACGGGCTGCCGGTCATAAAATATGATAAATCCTCGAAAGGTGCCCTCGCCTATCTCGCGCTTGCTAGTGAAATGGTGAGGCGAGATGAAAAAGAGGCGCGAAAAAAGAAAAACAAATTGATGTGAACTGAAAAATGAAAGCAAAGAAACGTGGTTTAGGAAGAGGGCTTGATGCGCTACTGGGTGGAGTTGATGTTAGTGCAGATGGTGATGATAGCACCATGCAAAAGCTGGCTATCGAGCTTTTGCAGCGAGGGAAGTATCAACCTCGTAGAGAGATGGATGCTGAGCGGCTTCAGGAGCTGGCTGACTCGATCAGTGCACAGGGGCTGGTTCAGCCAATCGTTGTACGAAAAATAGCCAGAGAAAAGTACGAGATAATTGCCGGAGAGCGGCGTTGGCGAGCAGCGCAACTCGCGGGCTTGAGCGAAGTACCGGTCGTTATTCGGGACGTCCCAGACCAGGCTGCGATGGCAATGTCACTGGTTGAAAATATTCAGCGAGAAGATCTTAACCCACTGGAAGAGGCGGAGGCACTTCAGAGGTTATTAAAAGAATTTAAAATGACTCATCAGCAGGTGGCTGATGCGGTTGGTAAATCGAGAACAACGGTAACAAATTTGTTGCGACTTCTAGAGCTTGAGGCAGAAGTGAAGTCCTTGCTGGACAAGGCACGTCTTGAAATGGGTCATGCCAGAGCGCTCCTTGCATTGAGCGGTGAGGAGCAATGTCAGGCAGCCAGAAAGGTTGCGCAAAAAAACATGACGGTTCGGGCAACGGAGAAATTGGTCAGAGAGCTTCTGTCCGGTGAGCCGGCTCACCCCAAAAGCACAAAAATGGATCCAGATATCATTCAGTTGCAGGACGAGCTATCAGGGAAACTTGGGGCAAAAACGATCATAAAACACAATGTAAAAGGGAATGGAAAAATAGTTGTTGAATACTCAAGTCTAGATGAGCTGGAAGGATTGCTAGAGCATATCCACTGAATTGACGATGATTTTCTTTATGGGTATAATTCAAAATCTTTGTAGCCCAATATTCATTTTGTAAGGGTAAAAAGAGGGTGAAAAAGAAAGGTGTCGGATCAGTGCTATGGGCTCAGGTTGTAGCAATAGCAATCACAATGACAGTTGTGTTGATCTGGAATCAAAATGGAGCTTACCAGGCGCTATCAGTTGCTTTTGGTGGGTTTTCAACGATTCTAGGCACGGGTATTTTAGCGTGGAGAGTGAGCCGGTCTGTTGATGCGGTCACCAAAGGGAAGAGTCACGCTGTGCTGTATCTCTATCTAGGGGCGATAGAAAGATTTTTATATACGGTCTTGTTATTTGGCCTGGGCATCGTGGTGCTCAAGCTGGCGATTTTGCCAATGATAGCGGGACTGATTGCGGGCCAAGTTGGATTTTTCCTTGGCGGATTAAAGAGTCAAATTTGAGAGCTGGATAAAATGGCGAGTGAAAACCTTACCTCTTCAGAGTTTATTAGGCACCACCTTCAGAATTTAACATTTGGCCAGCATGCAGACGGCAGCTGGGGCATTGCTCATGGGGCGGAGCAGGCTAAGGAAATGGGTTTCTGGGCACTGAACATTGATACGCTATTTTTCTCGGTGGGGCTCGGTGTTTTATTTCTCTATTTCTTCAATAAAGCGGCTAAGCAGGCAACAGCTGGAGTGCCTTCGGGGCTTCAGAATTTTGTTGAATGGGTTGTAGAATATGTTGATAATAGTGTGAAAGAGTCGTTTAGTGGCGGGAATAACCCACTGATCGCACCGCTTGCGCTAACAATATTCATCTGGATTATCCTGATGAACACAATGGATCTTATTCCGGTTGACTACCTGCCGCATCTGGCGGGGATGGTGGGGATTCCTTATCTAAAGGTTGTTCCAACAACAGATCCAAATCTCACATTTGCGATGGCGCTGGGTGTGTTTGCGTTGATTCTTTACTACAGTGTGAAAATGAAAGGCCTGGGTGGGTTTATGGGTGAGCTTTGCTTCCATCCGTTCCCAAAATTCTTGATGCCTTTTAATCTGTTTTTAGAGGGTGTGAGTTTAATCGCTAAGCCTATTTCACTTGCGCTACGTCTGTTTGGTAATATGTATGCAGGCGAAATGATCTTTATCCTGATTGCGCTACTGCCGTTGGGCATCCAGTGGACTTTAGCGCTACCTTGGGCAATTTTCCATATTTTGATAGTACTTTTGCAGGCGTTTATTTTTATGACACTAACAATTGTCTATCTGAGTATGGCGCATGAAGAGAGTCATTAATTAATTTTTAACTTAAGCTGTATTTTAATAAAACCTTAACAGGAGATAGTAATGGAAGAAGTAACTGGCTTGTTGTATATCGCTGGTGCCCTTATGATGGGTCTTGGTGCTCTGGGTGCTGCTGTAGGTATCGGCATCCTCGGTGGCCGATTTCTAGAAGGCGCTGCTCGTCAGCCTGAATTAATCCCAATGCTTCGCACACAGTTCTTTATTGTAATGGGACTGGTTGATGCGGTACCTATGATTGCTGTAGGTATTGCTATGTACGTTCTGTTTGCTGTCGCTGGATAAAGCAAACTTAACTACATAATCAAGCGAGGATAGGTGCAGGTATGAATATAAATGCAACCCTGATTGGCGAAACTATCGCGTTCTTTATGTTTGTCTGGTTCTGCATGAAGTTTGTGTGGCCACCAATCATGAGCGCTTTAGAAGAGCGCAAACAGAAGATCGCGGAAGGCCTTTCAGCTGCGGAACGTGGGCATAAAGAGCATGAGCTCGCAGAAAAGCGGGCAAAGTCTGTAATTCATGAGGCTCGTGAAGAGGCGAAAGGAATTGTAAGTCTTGCCAATGTGCGTGGTAATGAAGCGGTCGAAGCGGCAAAAGAAAAAGCAGTTGTTGAAGCCAGTAAGGTGAAAGAGCTAGCCCAGGCAGAGATCGAGCAAGAAGTTAATAGTGTTCGTGAAGCGCTAAGCAAGCAAGTTGGTGCGTTGGCGATTCAAGCGGCAGAGCAAATTCTTAAAAAGGAAATTGACGCCAGCAAACACAAAGAAATCATTAACAGCGTTAGCAAGCAGTTAGGTCAAGCGTAATGGCTGAGCTAGCGGAACTTGCACGCCCTTATGCCGAAGCGGTCTATAAGATAGCGAAGGAACAAGGCGGGGCTCAAAAATGGTCTGAAATGTTGGAGATGCTTTCTTTAGTGATGGCGGATCAAGATATTTCAAGAGCAGCGCGTAATCCTCGGGTTGGTAATGAGCGTTTTATTGCTTTGCTACTCGATATCTGTAGTGAAAAACTGAATAAAGAAGGCGTTGCTTTTGTAAAAGTTCTTTCGGAGAACAAGCGACTAAATTTGGTTGGCAGCATTGCCGAGCTGTATGAGCAATATCGATCAGATGGTGAGGGTTACCTTGCTGTCGGTGTGACATCAGCGTTCCCAATGGATAAGAAAGAGCAGGAAAAGCTTTCTAAAACATTGGCCAAGCAGTTTGGCAAAGAAATCAGGCTTACGGTCGAAGAGGATAGCTCCTTGATTGGCGGGATCATTATACGGGCTGGCGATAAAGTGATTGATGGCTCGGTGAGTGGTCAGATTGAACAGTTAGCTAAGCAACTCTAAAGCTAGAGAGAGAAAAGAAATGCAATTAAATCCATCAGAAATCAGTGATCTGATAAAGAAGAAGATCGAAAGTTTTGATTTAAATGTTGAAGCAAAATCAGAGGGAACCATTGTTGCGGTTACCGATGGGATTATCCTGATTCATGGCTTAGAAGATGCTATGCAGGGTGAGATGCTTGAGCTTCCTGGTAATACCTACGGCATGGTATTGAACCTCGAAAGAGATTCAGTAGGCGCAGTAGTTTTGGGATCATATGAGCATCTATCTGAAGGTGACACTGTAAAGTGTACTGGCAAGATTATGGAAGTTCCTGTTGGTGAAGCGCTCTTAGGTCGTGTTGTCGATACATTAGGTAATCCGATTGATGGCAAAGGTCCTGTTGAAACTGAGCTTAGCTCTCCTGTAGAGAAGATTGCGCCAGGCGTAATCGCGCGTAAGTCAGTTGATCAGCCAGTGCAAACAGGTCTTAAGTCAGTTGACTCAATGATCCCGGTTGGTCGTGGCCAGCGTGAGTTAATTATTGGTGATAGGCAGACCGGTAAAACTGCGATTGCTATTGATGCCATCATCAACCAGAAAGGCACGGGCATTACCTGTGTTTATGTGGCGATTGGTCAGAAGCAGTCTTCAATTGCGAGTGTTGTTAAGAAGCTTGAAGAGAATGGCGCGTTGGCTCACACCATCGTTGTTGTTGCATCAGCATCTGAATCTGCAGCGATGCAGTTTCTTGCTCCTTACTCTGGTTGTGCGATGGGTGAGTATTTTCGTGATAAAGGCGAAGATGCACTGATCGTATATGATGATCTGACTAAACAAGCATGGGCATACAGGCAGGTTTCACTATTGCTACGTCGTCCACCAGGTCGTGAAGCATACCCAGGTGACGTTTTCTACTTGCACTCAAGATTGTTAGAACGTGCAGCGAGAATCAACGAAGCTGAAGTCGAGAAATTAACGGGCGGAAAAGTAAAAGGTAAAACAGGTTCTTTGACCGCTTTGCCAATTATTGAAACCCAGGCGGGTGATGTATCTGCTTTCGTACCAACAAACGTAATCTCGATTACGGATGGGCAGATTTTCTTAGAAACAGATCTATTTAACGCCGGTATTCGTCCAGCGGTTAATGCGGGTCTTTCTGTATCACGTGTAGGTGGTGCAGCTCAAACTAAGATCATCAAGAAGTTAGGTGGTGGTATTCGTCTTGATTTGGCTCAGTATCGTGAATTGGCAGCGTTTGCTCAGT
>Ga0164315_10003436_pt1 | contig 12288 bp, 10 predicted proteins | sample GuaBasSedimGuay6_FD_113737 | JGI IMG/M metagenome (GOLD analysis project Ga0164315, IMG submission 113737) | Subseafloor sediment microbial communities from Guaymas Basin, Gulf of California, Mexico - Guay6, Core 4569-2, 0-3 cm | ecosystem: Environmental > Aquatic > Marine > Hydrothermal vents... | reverse complement strand
GCAGAGTTACCAGTTGCTTTTTCTGCCGATGCTAAGTTCTTACGTGGTTAATGATGTTAATGCCGGGAAACGTCACTATTTCGATAGCCTGGACGAGGCGGTAGAGTACATGGAGGTGGTTTACAATTACCCCATGCTCGATATTAGCAATTTTGACTTCAATCGCGAATTCTACGCGCGTACCCGTTTTAGAATCGATAACGATGCGTTACCCCTGCCTTTGAAACCAAGTATTTTTTGGCCTAGCGACTGGGATGAACGAAGTAGCTGGTATTCCTTCGAAATGATATCGCTGAACTCAGGCTTAAGCGGATGATTCACAATGCCCTCAGGGTTTGGCTCGTGAGCGTTAACCATGAATAACACATTTCGCAACTCGGCATCGATTTTGGCAGTAGTCACTCTGCTGATGGTATCGCTGTATACGATTAGCGACGCTACCTCCAACTCCGCGACCTTCGGAAAATATTATAACTGGTTGATTTTTTTCAACCTGATGGGCCTGGCGGCGCTGACGGCATTAATCGCCTACAACGTCTACAAGCTATTCGTGCAGTATCGGCTGAAAACTATTGGTTCACGTCTGACTGCGCGCATGATCGGCGTATTTGTGTTGTTGACCATCATCCCGGTAAGTATTGTGTACTATTTTTCGCTTAGTTTTTTGCATCGAAGTATCGATAGCTGGTTTGATGTGGGTATCGAGATTGCGCTCGAAGATTCATTGCAGCTGGGTCGCAGTGCGGTAGATTTACGCAAACGCGAGGCCCTCAATAAAACACGTGCGATCGCACTTGAAATTTCAGCGGTAGAAGATGAAATCCTGATTGTTTACCTCGACGACGCACGCGAGAGAATCAGTGCGAATGAACTGACCCTGGTCGATCATGATCAGTCTATCATTGCTTCCAGCAGTATCGATTCGACTCAACTACCTACCGCGTTGTCGCTTACCGATCTTGGTGAGCTCGGCGCTGATATCCATTATTTAAAGCTGGAGGACGATCCGGTTTATGGACTCGCGATTCGAATCGTAGTGCTGGTGCAGAGTCTGGATGCGACCGAAAGAGCAAAAACTCTGCAGGCGCTGTTTCCATTCACCGATCGATTAAATGAACTGACGATCGGCGTACAGGCTGCGTTTGACAAGTACAAGCAGTTGGCTGTCTTACGAAACCCGCTGAAGACCAGTTTCACCCTGGCCCTGTCAGTTATCTGGTTGCTCAGTGTTTTGTCAGCCGTGTGGATCGCATTTGTCTCAGCGCGCAAACTGGTCTCACCGATTAATGACCTGGTGGAGGGAACCCGGTCGGTCGCCGCCGGTGATTATGAAAAGCAACTCAAGGTCTCGGGTGATGATGAACTCGGTCTTTTGTTGCGCTCATTCAACACCATGACGCGGCAGATTTCGCGAACCCGGGCAATAGCCGAAAAAAGCCAGTTAATGGAAGCAAGGCAAAAGAATTATCTCGAGTCGGTAATGGAACATATTACCTCGGGTGTTTTGACTATCGATGAAAGTGGATTGATTAAGCGCGGAAACCCGGCGGCCTGCTCGATATTCGGCATCGGAACTTTTTATTTTACCGAGATTAATATAGACGACGTTTTGCACGAATATCCAATGATGCAGGCTTTCTTCGATGCGGTGAAAAATAATATGCAAAGCCAGCAGCAATGGCAGGAAGAAGTGGTAATTTTTGGCCCAAGCGGTAGAAAGATACTGCGCGTAAGAGGTGCGCCGTTACAGTCACAATCCGATGACCGGCAGGAGCAGGTCATAGTAGTAGATGATCTAACCGAGTTGATTCAGGCCCAAAAGGATTCAGCCTGGAGTGAAATGGCAAGGCGCCTGGCGCACGAAATCAAAAACCCGCTGACCCCGATTCAGTTATCCGCCGAGCGCTTGCAGCGAAAACTGAGCGGTGAAGTAGCCGGGGACAAGCGGTCCATGCTGGATCGTTACACGCGCACCATCGTCCAACAGGTAGAGGCGATGAAAACGATGGTAAATGCCTTCACCGAATATGCTCGCTCACCGTCTCAGAATTCAGCGGTATTAAATTTGAATGAATTGCTCGAAGATGTCACCGTGCTATATCATGAGAACTACACTGAAGTAACGATCAAGCTGGAACTGGATCCCTCGATCCCGTTGATTATGGCTGATGGCGTGCGACTACGTCAGTTGGTGCATAACGTGGTGAAGAACAGTTTCGATTCAATCGAAGCTGGTGGCTGGATTAAGCTGAGTACGCGTGGTGTCAAGGAATTAGGTCTTCAATACCTGGAGTTTTCGGTCGAGGACAGTGGTGATGGTATTGCTGACGAAGTGGCCGATAATTTGTTTGAACCCTATGTTACTACTAAAACTACCGGGAGCGGGCTTGGTTTGGCAATTGTGAAGAAAATAGTCGATGAGCATAGTGGTATAGTATGGGTCGAAAAGGCTGAACAGGGAGGGGCTCGTTTCGTAGTACGTCTGCCCGCAATTTCGCAAAGGGATAACAAGCTGCAAACCCAGTTACAATCAAACAAAGATACCGAGGTAATGCCATGAGCGCGAGAATCCTGGTAGTTGATGATGAACCGGACATCAGGTTTCTGCTTAGAGAAATACTGGAAGACGAAGGCTATGAAGTAGATGTCGCCGAACACGCTAAAGCGGCGAATGAAATCCGCCGCAGCAGGACCCCTGATCTGGTACTGCTCGACATCTGGATGCCTGAAATTGATGGCGTCACCCTGCTCAAGGAGTGGAAGTCCTCGGCCGATGATCACTGCCCGGTGGTGATGATGTCTGGCCACGGTACGGTGGAGACAGCGGTGGAAGCAACAAAATATGGTGCATTCGATTTTGTCGAAAAACCGCTGTCAATGGCCAAGCTGTTAAGTACGGTGAAAGCGGCCCTGTCCAGTTCTGAACAATTCGCCGAAAAAGAATTGCGTCGAAATAAGGAAGAACCGGTGGGCAATAGTCGAATTTTGCGCCAGCTGAAACAGCAAATTCAGACCCTGCAACATTCTAATAGCGCGGTATTCTTTAGCGGCGCCAATGGCAGTGGACGAAGAATCTGGGCCTCTTATTTGAGTATGCTTTCGGATTCTAATGAACCGATGCAGGATTTCGATTTAAACCGGGATCTGGCCGAGTTACTGCCATTAAAAAGCAACCTTTATATAGCAGAAATTACCGATCTGAGTCTGGATCAACAAACCCGGCTTTACGATGCTATCCAGAGTAATGCCGGATCATCTCCTTATCGTTTTATCGTATCGAGCCACTATGACTTTGCACAGTTAAGCAAAGACAATAAAATCCCGGCTCGACTCGCGGAGTTTTGGCAGCGCGCAATTCGTATTCCTTCGCTGGATGAGCATATTGAGGATATTCCAGAATTACTCGAGTATTACGTCAACTGGTACAGTGAACACGAGCAACTGCCCTACCGGCATTTTGGCGTCGCGACCCAGAACCTGCTGCGTAATCATCACTGGAGTGGCGAAATTTCACAATTGAAGCAATTCATTAAAACTGTGCTGGCCAATAGTGAAGACGAAAACATAGAACTCGAAGAAGTTCGGCAGTTACTCCAAAAAAGTGACCTGGAGAATCCTTCGAATAGCGAAAATACGATACAGTTGACGATCAGCCTTGACCTCGAATTACGTGAGGCCAGGGAAATGTTTGAACGAGAATTTCTGTCAAGGCACCTGGCCTTAAGCGGCAATAATATTACCGAGCTGGCGAAACGGGTTGGGCAGGAACGAACTCATCTTTATCGTAAACTGAAAACACTGGGTCTACATACCAAGAAACAGTCCTGAACTCAGAGACTCCCTGGATGCGTATCACTGCAATATGAATTTTACTGACTCGATAAATCAGCCGCGACAGGGCATGCTCGCAGTGGTGTTTTTTTGTCTGAAAGTTTTATCGACAGGCGCAATCTTCGCCTCGCGGGAGTAAAGAATTGAACATAATCATACTAGGCGCCGGACAGGTCGGTTCGACGGTTGCGACTGAACTGGCGAGAGAGGAAAGCAACGAGATAACGGTTATCGATATCAATCAGACCATTCTCTCTGATCTGCAGGATAGACTCGATCTTCGCACCATTTGCGGTAATGCTTCCTACCCCAATATGCTTGAGGCCGCCGGTGCCGACGACGCCGATATGCTGATCGCCCTCACCAATAGTGACGAGATCAACATGGTGGCCTGCCAGATAGCATCCACAATTTTCCACACGCCGACGAAAATTGCGCGTATTCGCTCGGTTGAGTATTTGCGTCATCCGGGCCTGTTTGCGCCTGAATCGATTCCGGTCGATTTCATGATCAGTCCCGAATCGCTGGTTACCGAGTATTTACATCATTTAATCGAGCATCCGAGTGCGCTCCAGGTGCTCGATTTTGCCGATGGCATGGTACAACTGGTGGCAGTCAAGGCCTATGACAATGGCCCGCTGGTCGGGCACGCGCTGAAAGCGATGAAGCAGCATGTACCCGGGGTCGAAATGCGTGTTGCTGCTATTTTTCGTGAAGGGCAATCCATATCCCCCTCAGCCGATTGCGTTATCGAAGCCGACGACGAGGTGTTTTTCCTCGCCGCCAGAAAGCATATTCCGACCGTAATTGCAGAGATGCGAAAGTTGGACAAACCGGTTAAGCGGGTGATGCTGGCCGGGGGCGGAAATATAGGTGGTCAACTGGCAGCACTGTTAGAAAAGGATTACCAGGTAAAGGTGATCGAAGCCAATCCGGCCCGCGCAAGGCAATTATCCGGAATGCTTGATTCCACCATCGTGTTGCTTGGAGACGCGGCAGATCCGGATCTTTTACTGGAAGAAAATATAGAATCGATGGATGTGTTCTGTGCTTTGACCAACGATGACGAGGCCAATATTTTATCCTCCATGCTGGCAAAGCGTATGGGCGCCAAAAAAGTAATGTCGCTGATCAATCGATCCGCTTATGTTGATCTGGTAGAAAGCGGTTTAATCGATATAGCCATTTCTCCGCACCAGGTCACAATCGGTGCCCTGCTCGCGCATATCCGTCGCGGCGACGTGGTCGCAGTGCACGCGTTGCGCAGAGGTTCGGCGGAAGCAATTGAAGCAATCGCCCACGGTGATAAAAACTCGTCCAGGGTTGTTGGGCGATCGATCGATCAAATCAAGCTGCCGGCGGGTACTACCATAGGCGCGATTGTACGGGACAAGAAAGAAGGCAAGAAAGAGGGCAAGAAACCGGAAAAGAAAGTGATCATCGCGCACCACGATACGGTGATTGAATCCGAGGATCATGTCATTCTGTTCTTGACCGATAAAAAGAAAATAACCGACGTCGAAAAACTGTTTCAGGTCGGTTTAACCTATTTTTAACACCGTTTAAAAAACACCCAGGAAAAATCAGGCTATAAACCATGCAATTGTTGGTCATTCAGCGCATTCTCGGCTTACTGTTGATGATTTTCAGCAGCACTTTGCTGCCGCCTGTATTTATCGGACTCTACTACGGTGACGGGGCAACTGCGCCATTTATCGAGGCCTTCGGTTTAACCATAGCCTTTGGCTTGCTGCTCTGGTTACCGGTTCGCAATCAAAAGAAGGAACTGCGCCTTCGAGACGGTTTTCTGGTCGTGGTTTTGTTCTGGACCGTGCTCGGTATATTCGGCGGCCTGCCAATTTATTTATCGGGTATTTACGGCATTTCGGTCACCGATGCGGTTTTTGAATCTATGTCGGGGCTGACCACTACGGGTGCGACGGTTATCAGTGGAATCGACACCATGCCCCATGCGCTATTGTTTTATCGGCAGGAACTGCAATGGCTGGGAGGTATGGGAATCATCGTACTGGCGGTGGCAGTACTGCCTATGCTGGGCATCGGCGGCATGCAATTATTTCGTGCCGAAACGCCCGGACCGGTGAAGGACAATAAACTCACCCCGCGTATCACTGAAACCGCAAAGGCCCTGTGGTATATCTATCTGGGATTAACCATTAGTTGCGGCCTGGCATACTGGTTGGCCGGCATGTCTCTGTTTGATGCGGTCGCACACGCTTTTTCGACTATTGCGATCGGGGGATTTTCAACTCACGATGCAAGCATCGGTTATTTTGACAATACCGCGATTGAACTGATTGCGGTGGTATTCATGTTGTTGTCCGGCGCTAATTTCGCGATTCATTTTGCCGCCATAACTCATAGAACACTGAAACCATACAAACGCGACGCCGAATTCAGAACCTATATCTGGGTGTTGTTAATAGTCAGCATTATCACCATAGGTTACCTGCAATTCACCAAGACTTTTTCGTCAACCACCGAGTCGATTGTTGAGGGCCTGTTTCAGGTGGTTTCGATTGGTACGACGACCGGCTTTACCACGGCCGAGTACTATAGTTGGCCCGGGTTTTTACCGGTGTTGCTACTGTACGTGAGTTTTATCGGCGGTTGCTCCGGGTCGACTGGCGGTGGAATCAAGGTAATCCGGATACTGTTGTTGGTGAAGCAGGGCGTGCGAGAGTTGAAACGCCTGGTCCACCCGAATGCGCAGATCGTCGTCAAAATTGGCAAGAAACCCTTGCCCGAAAAGGTAATCGAGGCAGTATGGGGTTTTTTCGCGGCATATTTTGCAATCTCGGCACTCATGATTCTGTTGCTAATGGCATCGGGTCTTGATCAGGATACCTCCTTTTCAGCGGTCGCTGCCTGTCTCAACAATCTGGGTCCAGGTCTCGGCGATGTGAGCCAGAACTATGCTTCGATTAATGATTTTGCGAAGTGGGTACTGGTGCTTGCGATGTTACTCGGCAGGCTCGAGATATTCACCTTGCTGGTTCTGTTTACGCCCACATTCTGGCGAAAATAACTATGCGATCAACACCAAATCAGGAATTGGAAAAACTATACAAGAAAATTCGGTCGCAGGCTGGCCGCGCTATTGCCGACTTCAATATGATCGAGCAGGGTGACGTCGTAATGATTTGCCTGTCGGGTGGCGCGGACAGCTATACCATGCTCGACATGTTGCTTGGCCTGCAGCGGGCGGCTCCGATTGATTTTAAACTGGTAGCTGTCAACCTGGATCAAAAACAACCTGGGTTTCCCGAGCAGATATTGCCAGACTACCTGGAATCGATTGGCATCGAATACCATATCGTCGAGGAAGACACTTATAGCATCGTCAAACAGCTAATTCCCGAGGGTAAAACTACCTGCTCGTTATGCTCGCGTTTGCGCCGGGGTGTGCTGTACAAAACTGCCCAGAACATTGGCGCCAGCAAAATCGCCCTCGGTCACCACGCCGATGATATGGTCGAAACAGCTTTTTTGAATATGTTCTATAACGGACGACTCAAATCGATGCCCGCCAAGCTAGTCAGCGATGATAAGAGGAATATTGTAATTCGTCCCTTGGCCTATGTTCGAGAAACCGCGATCAAGGCATATGCAGAACAAAAGTCTTTCCCTATCATTCCCTGCAATCTTTGCGGGTCGCAGGATAACTTACAACGCCAGGCTGTAAAAACCATGTTAGCTGAGTGGGACAGGAGTAACCCCGGCCGGGTACAGAATATCTTCAACGCCCTTTGCCGTGTGACACCCTCACATTTACTCGATCGCGAACTGTTCGACTTCAGTAACCTTTCCATCGCCGATGCTGACAATTTAGATGAGCTGGACGAGGCCTTTGACCACGATTTAACGCCGGAATTGCTGTTTGAGTCAAAGATTCAGACGGGTTAACGACAGCGCATGAAAAAGCCCTGATCGTTCCGTGACCAGGGCTGGGAGTTTCTCCTTCGGAGAATTTACCATCTCATCCTTGAGTGTGCTTCCTTGCAAGCTCATCCTTAAGCCAGCTTCCCTGCACAATACCGCCTTTCCTTTCGTGTTACGGCCTGTCCTTAGGTCGTGTTAGTATATTGTCATGCCGGAAGCTCGAATTATATCGAAGCAAGGCCGAGTTATAGTCAGTCCTGGTAGTATATTAACGTAGGTAAATTCCTACATCGGCGCTGCAACAAGCTAATATTGAATGATAAGGAATGAGAAACTAAAAATAGATATGTTGTTCCCAGCCATACAGCCCGACAAAACCTGGCACTTCCCGGTATCGGATACTCACACTCTGTATATCGAAGAGAGTGGGAATCCCGAGGGGGTGCCGGTGATTTTTTTACACGGAGGTCCGGGAGGGAACTGCGAGCCCGGGCATCGTCGATTTTTTAATCCCGAAGAGTATCGCATTATTTTATTCGATCAACGCGGTTGCGGTAAATCAAGGCCACATGCTTCCCTGGAGGAAAATACTACCTGGGACCTGGTTGAAGACCTGGAAAAAATCCGTAACTATCTGGAAATAGAAAGCTGGGTCATATTTGGCGGCTCCTGGGGTTCGACACTGGCTTTGATTTATGCGCAAACCTATCCTGAGCGGGTACAGGGGCTTATCTTGCGGGGCATATTTCTTTCTCGGGACGAGGATATTCAGTGGCTTTACCAGGGTGGTGCGGCAAGAATTTTCCCCGAAGCCTGGCAGCATTACCTGGAACCCATCCCGCAAGATGAACGCGAGAATATGATCGCCGCCTATTACCGGCGACTCACCAGTGAAAATGAAATTGTTCGTATGGGGGCGGCCAAGGCCTGGTCAATCTGGGAAGGCATGACAGCGACGCTAATGCCGGACAAAAACGTGGTGGACCATTTCAGTGATCCGCACATTGCACTGAGCATAGCGCGTATCGAGTGCCACTACTTTATTAACAACAGTTTCCTCAGCCCTGGACAGGTACTCGACAATGCCCATAAATTGGCAGATATACCTGGTTATATCGTTCATGGCCGTTACGACGTAATTTGTCCGATCGATCAAGCGGTCTTGCTTAACCAGCACTGGTCCAATTGCAAGCTTAAAGTTATCGATAATGCGGGGCATGCGGTCACCGAAAAAGGAATTAGCGATGCCCTCGTAATTAGCTGTAATCAAATGCTAGACGTCCTTTCTTGATTGCCCTGTTGCAGCGTGTAAGCGAGGCGCGAGTGGATGTGTCCGGAGAATGCATAGCTGGCATCAAGCGGGGAATTCTGGCACTGATCGGTGTTCAGGCCAGCGACGATGAGAGTACCGCCAGCCATTTTGTTTCGCGCATTTTGAATTACCGGATTTTCGCCGACCAGGAGGATAAAATGAATCTTTCCCTGACCGATATCAATGGTGGTTTATTGCTGGTGCCTCAATTCACCCTCGCGGCAAATACGCGCAAAGGCCGGCGACCCAGTTTTACCTCGGCGGCGCCGCCGGCGCTGGGAGAATCCGTATTTCAGGCCATGCTGAAAATTGCGCGGGAATCCCATGGAATCGTCGAGAGCGGTTGTTTTGGCGCCAACATGCAGGTGCAATTGACCAATGACGGTCCCGTTACTTTCATCCTCGATTGACCGGAGGCTAGAACTTGAAAACTTGTCTGATGGTCCTGTTGCTCGCGTTAATGCTGGAAAACAGCGTGATTGCCGCTGCCGACCTGGAACGTGAAAGACGTATGGCTGAAGAAATCAGCGACGTTATTCTGGATGGTGAAGTTGAAATGTTAAGGGCCGGTGATCACGAGTTTCTGAGTATTTATACAGAAGCCGAATCGGCAACGCGGGCCCTGTTAATCATTCACGGCCGCGGATTCCACCCCGATTGGGCCGACACGGTGCAACCCCTGCGCGTGGAACTGGTCGAATATGGCTGGAATACCCTGTCTATACAGATGCCGGTGCTGGGTAAGGAGGCCAAATACTATGATTATCTGCCGATTTTTGACGAGGCCATCCCGCGCATCGAGGCAGGGCTAGAATTTTTGCGCGCCCAGGGAAATACCAACATTGTCATCGTCGCCCATAGTTGTGGAGTTCATATGTCGATGCACTATCTGAAGCAGCAGGGCGACGACCAATTGTCGGCTTATGTCGGTATTGGTATGGGCGCTACCGATTATCGCCAGCCGATGCTTGAGGCTTTCCCGCTGAAGGCGATTTCTGTACCGGTACTCGATATCTATGGCGCTGAGGACTACCCGGCGGTACGACGCATGGCGCCCGCACGCTGGCAGCATATTCAGGCGGCGGGTAATTCGTTATCTGCTCAGAAAGTCGTCGACGATGCGGATCACTATTTCACCGATCAGGGTGATTTGCTCGTGGAAGCGGTAGGCGAGTGGCTAGGCAGTCTTAATATTGAGTAGATAATGAATGACTAATTAGTCGTATTTCATATTAATGTCGATTATTATCAGCGTCCATTTCAGATAAAAACAGAATCGTTTTCCTATGTCAGATCGCACTGCCACCGTTAACAGAGATACCCTGGAAACACAGATCAAAGTTTCCATTAACCTCGATGGTACTGGTCAATCCAGTTTTGAAACTGGAATTCCTTTTCTCGAGCATATGCTCGACCAGGTGGCCCGTCATGGCCTCGTTGATCTCGAAATTAGCGCCAGTGGTGACCGCCATATCGATGACCATCACACCGTCGAAGATATTGGAATTACGCTGGGACAGGCCTTTAACCAGGCCCTCGGAGATAAGAAGGGCCTGATGCGTTATGGGCACGCCTATGTACCCCTGGACGAAGCATTATCCCGTGTCGTCATCGATTTTTCCGGCCGACCCGGGATCGAATATCGAGTCGAGTATCCGCGTGCACGCATTGGTGAGTTTGATGTTGACCTGTTCCACGAGTTTTTCCAGGGCTTCGCCAATCATGCTCCTGCGACTTTGCATATTGATAACCTGGAGGGCAAAAATGCCCACCACATTGCCGAAACCGTGTTCAAGTCCTTTGGACGAGCGCTGCGCGTAGCGGTTTCCCGGGACGAGCGAATGAGCGGCATGATTCCATCGACGAAGGGGTCGCTTTAGGCCATGCAAAGCATTGCGGTAATTGATTATGGAATGGGTAACCTCCGATCGGTAGTCAACGCACTGGAACATGTGGCGAAGAAGAAACACAAGATAGAACTAACGTCGGATCCAGATCGGGTGATGTCGGCCGATCGAGTGGTTTTTCCCGGCCAGGGAGCCGCCGGTGATTGCATGCGGGCGATAGATGAATACGAATTGCGTGAAACCATTATAGATGCCGCGAGCAGTCGACCTTTTCTCGGAATTTGCATGGGTATGCAGGTATTGTTCGAACATAGCGAAGAAAATCAGGGCACCGATTGCCTGGGCCTGCTCGCGGGCCAGGTTCGATATTTTGGAGATACGCATCATGATACCGATGGTGCAAAACTAAAAGTGCCCCACATGGGCTGGAATCAACTGTACCAGTCCGGCCGGCATCCACTGTGGAATGGTATCGATGACGGTGAAAGATTTTATTTTGTACACAGTTACTATCTAGAGACGACAGACCCGAACCTGGTAGCGGGCGAATGCGATTACGGCTATTTATTTACCAGTGCGATCGCCAAAGACAACGTATTTGCGCTGCAATGTCACCCAGAAAAAAGTGCCGATGCCGGTCTCCAGTTGCTGACTAATTTTATCGCATGGGACGGTCAGGCGTGATACTGATTCCGGCAATAGATTTAAAAGAGGGACAGTGTGTGCGATTGCGCCAGGGGCGTATGGACGAAACCACTGTTTTTTCCGATGATCCGGTAGCGATGGCCGGCAAGTGGGTGGCACAGGGCTGCCAACGCCTGCACCTGGTCGATCTGGACGGCGCATTCGAGGGAAGCCCGGTGAATGCCGATGTGATCGAAGAAATTACCGCCGCTTTCCCAGGCCTGATAATCCAGGTCGGTGGTGGAATTCGCACGGTAGACACTGTCGAGGCCTATCTAGCGGCCGGGGTCAATTACGTGATTATAGGCACCCAGGCGGTTAAGGAGCCCGAGTTTGTCACCGAATTATGCGCCGAGTTCCCCGGTAATGTAATCGTTGGAATCGATGCAAAAAATGGAATGGTCGCGGTGCAGGGCTGGGCCGAGGATTCTGATCATTCGGCCGAGCATGTGGCGCTTCGCTTCGAAGACCAGGGCGTATCGGCGATCGTCTATACCGATATCAATCGCGATGGCATGATGCAGGGTGTGAACCTGGAAGCGACCAGACAGCTGGCCGAATCGGTGAGTATCCCGGTTATCGCCTCTGGCGGTGTTACCGATATGCAGGACATTAAGGACTTGAACAGTGTAAAAGGTGCGGGTATTGAAGCCGCGATCATTGGGCGCGCGCTGTATGAGCGAACCATCGATCTGAAAGAAGCGCAACGAT
>Ga0164315_10003433_pt1 | contig 12290 bp, 12 predicted proteins | sample GuaBasSedimGuay6_FD_113737 | JGI IMG/M metagenome (GOLD analysis project Ga0164315, IMG submission 113737) | Subseafloor sediment microbial communities from Guaymas Basin, Gulf of California, Mexico - Guay6, Core 4569-2, 0-3 cm | ecosystem: Environmental > Aquatic > Marine > Hydrothermal vents... | reverse complement strand
GCGACGTCCGATTCGGGCTCTTCCTCGTCGACGAAATCCAGTAGCGGCGAGAAGTCCAAGAGCAGCGATTCGCGGTCAACGACCTCGAAAGCCTCATAAGCCGGTGTAGCCGGAACCAAAGAGTGCCCGACCGGGCCCTCTGGGTAGCTGTCAGCTCAGCCTCTTGCAAAAATCCCCAATGTCATCCTGAGCGGAGCGGCCGGAGGCCGCAGAGTCGAAGGATCCCCTCCAAATGAGCGGCGCGATTCTCGCAAAATACCGCAATACGTGACTTTATGGAGACCCTTCGACTCGGTCGTCGGACTCCCTCGCTCAGGGTGACACTCAGGGCCAACTCGTTTTCCGGTAAAATACGAATTATGCAAGCAGCTCAGCTGATAGCTGATCGCCACTCATCCTAAATTTCTTCGACCTTCAAAGCTCTTCGTGGATGAGTGCTTACCGTGTTGTCTCCCGCGGAAATCCCGGAACCCGCTCGAATTTCAGCTGAATGCCCTCGCTGAGGCCGTATGACTGCGCGACGCCGGCAGCGACTTCGAGGACCGCCAAAGCCTCTGTTTTGGCCACATACTGAGGACAAGGATCATTGGTGCAAGGAAGGGCATTGTAAATGATATCGACGATGGTGCCGTCTGGGGAGAGAAAAACCATGTCCAGTGGAATCAAGGTATTTTTCATCCAAAAACTCGGGATTCGTTTCTCAACAAACAGGAACAGCATTCCCCGGTCGTCAGGCAGGGAGTTCCTGAACATAAGCCCCTGACTGATCTCGTCCCGTGTCAGCGCCAGTTCAAGGGTCAGGCTGCGCCCGTCGGGAACTATGGCCTCGGGCAGGGCGCGGGTGGGTTCAGGCACCGCCGCGGCCGTGGTCGAAACGGATTCAACCACGGGGTCCGGTGGGGTGCCTCCGCACCCGACGAGAGTGACAACAACCAGTGTGATGACGAATTGACAGCTGATAGCTGATCGCTGATAGCATTTCATGAAGGCTCCTCATTAAGGGGATGATCCGAGGCTGAACTGGTCCGGCTCAGCCCCATCTTTTCTGCATGGTACCGGAACGCTCGGTAGGAGAGGCGAAGCAGTTCTGCTGCCCGCTTCTGGTGGCCTCCGGTCAGATCCAACGCTTGCCTCAGGAAATCCGTACGGACACCATTGAGGTACTCTTCGAGGTCGAGACCCTCTTCGGGCAAGACGTGTCTCCCGTGGAGTCTTGTGTTGGAGGCGCCATGCAGATGTTCAGTCAACACACCGGAGGAAATCAGCTCACCGTTTTCCAATGCCACCGTTCTTTCGATGACGTTCTCCAACTCCCGGACATTTCCGGGCCAGTTGTGGGCTCGGAGTAGGCGGATGGCATCGGGTGAGATCCGCTTGGGCGGCAAGCCGAATCGGTCGCAGCAGCGCTGCACGAAAAAGTGTGCCAATTCGGGTAGATCTTCCAGGCGGTCCCTCAGCGGAGGGAGGTGGATATCGATGACGTGAAGACGGTAGAAAAGGTCTTCCCTGAAATTACCCAACCGAACCTCTTCGGTCAGATCCCGGTTGGTGGCGGCAAGCACGCGTGTATTGATCTCGATCTCTCGGTGACCGCCGATCGGTCGTATGCGCCGCTCCTGCAGAACGCGGAGTAGTTTGACCTGCATTGAGGGGGTCATCTCCCCGACCTCGTCCAGGAGGATCGTGCCGTCGGCGGCCTGGGCGAAGAGTCCTACATTGTCCCTGACGGCGCCTGTGAACGCACCCTTGACATGGCCGAAGAGCTCGGACTCCAGGAGGTTCTCGGGCATTGCGCCGCAGTTGATGCTCAAAAACGGTCCGGATGCAACCGGTGAGGCCTTGTGGATCGCACGCGCAAGCAACTCCTTGCCGGTACCGCTCTCGCCGCTGATCAACACAGTCGAAGGTGTAGCCGCGACCCTTGAGACCAGGGAAAGAACGGATTGAATCGCCCGACTGGACCCGATCAACCCTGAGTCTTCAAGGGGGGCCTCGGTGGGCTCGGCGCCCAGGATGTTTCTCAAGATCAGTCGGAGGTCTTCGACGTTGAATGGTTTGGAAAGGTACTCGGTGGCCCCGGCTCGAAGGGCCTCCAGGGCGTTCTGGGGCGTGGTGTGGGCGGTGATGATGATGAATGGAGGTCCCGCCGGGTTGTGTCGGGAATGTTCGAGAACCTCAAGGCCGGTTCCGTCGGGCAACCTGAGATCACACATCACCAGATCGAAAACACCGGTGTCGACGGCCGCAATTCCAGCCCTGACGCAGTCGGCGGTATCGACGATGTAGCCCATTTCCTCGAGGAAGATGGTCAACATCTCTCGAATCGACGGCTCATCGTCGATAACAAGGATCGTATGCTGGCTGATCATGCCGTCCCTCCAGGTCTCAGGCGGTGCATTTCGATTGTGAGGGTGGTCCCGGCACCAGGGGTGCTGTCTATCTCGATGGTGCCGTTATGTTGTTCAACGACGTTGTAAACGACGGCCAGGCCCAGCCCCGTGCCGCCAGGGGTCGATGAGACGAAGGGCTCGAAGGCGTGTTTCCGGACCTCTTCGGACATGCCGACCCCGGTGTCTGAAAAGGTCAAAACAAGATTTTCTGGGTGGTTTTCGCCGGTGATCGTCAGGGCGCCCCCATCAGGCATTGCCTCCAAGGCATTCCGGGCCAGGTTCCAAAACATCTGACGGAGCAGGGGTTCTTCACCGAGAAGCAAGAGGCTGTCGGGGAGGTTGAGTTCGATGATGTGGTCAAGCCTCAGAAGGTCTGAGCGCCTCAGGAGATCTACGCAGTCGGTGAGCAGCAGTGTCAGATCGCACTGGTGACGACTGCCGTGGCTGGGCCTTGAATAGTCGAGAAAATTGTCGAGGATGGTGGAGAGCCTTTGACTTTCGTCAACGATGATCCGGAGCAGACGTGAGGTCTTGTGGTCGGTGCCCTCTCTTGAAGCCAACATTTGAGCAGAACCTGAAATGCCGGCCAGGGGATTCTTGATTTCGTGGGCCATACGTGCCGCCATTTCACCAACGGCCGCCATTCGTTCCTGCATTCGCTGGCGGGCGGCGGCACCCTCGATTTCAGAGAGGTCTTGGAAGCTGATGATGAACCCGGCAAGGTTGTGATCTTCGTCTTTGAGAGGACCCAGGGTCAGGCCGAGGCTTAACCCGGTAGTTCGGTGGTTATCCTCGATTCGAATGGAGGACAGTGAACGCGCTCGAGTGTAGAGCAAGCCCCACGAATGATCGGCCAGAGGCATGACCTCGTCGAGGTCTGTGCCTTCCGGGAGCGCCTCGGGTGCAAGGTCAAGAATTCGACGGCCTGCGGGATTGAGGTGCAGTACACGTCCATTGAGGTCCGTGGCGACGATGCCGGCGGCAACTGACCGCACGACGTGGTCAGTCACGGCTGCAAGGCGTTGGGCCCGTTCGATTTCTTCACTCAAACGGCTCCGTGCAGCCCGGAGGCTCTCGGAGAGATAGGAGACCAGGATAGCCACAAGGGCGAATCCCATGACGTTGATCAGAAGCTGGGTCAGGATCCTGGGCAGCGACAGCGACACCTGGATACCGCCAAGGGTTGGAGGGATCGGCAGGATGCCAAATACCATCAGGTCGACCAGAAGTCCGTAGGCAATTGCGGAGAGTCCCGCAAAAACCAGGCCGCCCCCGCGAAATATGACCGCCCCGGCAACGATCACCGTCAGGTAAAGAAAGGAGAAAGGGGAATGGTAGCCCCCTGTGAAATAGACCAGGCCCGTGACTATGCCGATATCGCCGAGCAGTTGAAAGAACGCCTGGAGTCTCTGGGAGACGCCGATCAGATGGAGGATCAGGTAACCGAGGCTCAGTGCGTAAGTGGTCAGGATGATGCCATAGAAGTGTTTGAGCGGCAGAATCAGCGGAGTCGTAGCCTGAATCAGGAGAATACCGAGAAACAGCGTGGAAATGACGACCAGCCGAAGACCGAGAAACCAGCGAATGGTCGTCGGGGACGGAGCAACAACGGGCGGGGTAGATGCCCCGCCCGTTGTCTTCGAGTGCTTTTGGGGTCCCTCTGGCATCAGCCGATCTGGCTGATCAGGGAGAACATCGGCAAGTACATCGCGACGACGATGAGGCCGATGACGACGCCGAGAAAGGCGATGATGACCGGTTCGATCAGGGACATCATGCCCTCAACGGCCGAATCGACTTCATCCTCGTAAAAGTCGGCAATTTTCGACAGCATGGTGTCCATCGCACCGGTGTGTTCACCGACGCCGATCATCTGGCAGACCATCGGAGGGAACTGCCCAGTCTTGGTTAACGGTTCAGCAAGGGTCTTTCCCTGTTCGACTTCTTTTCTGACTTGGAAGATCGCCTCTTCAATGACGGCGTTACCCGACGTTTTTGCTGTGATTTCGAGAGAGTCCAGAATCGGAACACCAGAGGAAAGCAGTGTGCCGAGGGTGCGGCAGAAACGAGCAACGGCGATTTTCCTCAAGAGCAAGCCCATCGCCGGCATCTTGAGCATCAACTTGTCAATTTGATAACGCCCTTGCTCGGTCGCATAATATTGCCTCAGAGCAAAGATGGCCGCAAAGAGCACGATGAAGATCAGCCACCAAAAACGTCCGATGAAATTCGAGGCCGCAACAACCGCTCGTGTCAAAAACGGGAGCTGGGCGCCCAAACCTTCGAAGAGACTGGAGAAAACCGGAATGACTTTCCACAGAATCACATAAACGACGATGATGGCGATCGAGACGACGGCAACCGGGTAGACCATCGCGGACTTGACCTGGCTCTTGAGTTTGACGGACTTCTCGATATAGGCAGCCAGCCTCTGCAAGATTGTATCCAGGATACCGCCGGCCTCACCGGCGCCAACCATATTGACGTACAACTCGTCGAAGGCCTGGGGGTGCTTTCTCATGGCTTCCGCCAGAGAGGAACCACCTTCGACATCCTGTCGAATCTGCAGGAGGATCTTCTGAAAGCCCTTGTTTTCCTGCTGTTGTCCCAGAATGTCGAGGCACTGGACCAAAGGCAGACCCGCATCGATCATCACCGAGAATTGGCGGGTGAAGATGGCGATATCTTTGGACTTGATGCCCCCGCCAAACTTTGGCAGGGCTATTTCTTTGCCCTTCTCCTTGACGGTCGTGATGACGATCTGCTGTCGGCGCAGGGCGGCAATGACAGCCTCTTTGCTGTCGCCGATCAAAACTCCGGTCTGAGGGTTGCCGTTGCGATCACGGCCTTTCCATTCAAAACTGGCCATGGTCAGGACCTCCGCTTCTTCTTCGCATCAGGAGTCTGTGTGGGTGATCCAATGCCCCGGTTGATCATATCCTGGAGTTCGTCGGGCATGGAGCTGTGGGACATCGCGGTTTGCAGGGAAATCTTGCGCTGCTGGTAGAGCGTTGCAAGAGCCTGGTTGAAGGTTTGCATGCCATACCTCAACTGACCGGCTTGCATCATCGAGTAGACCTGGTGGATCTTGTCTTCACGAATCAGGTTGCGAATGGCGATGTTGGGAATCAGGAGTTCAACGGCCAGGGCCCGCCCCTTGCCGCTGGCTCGTGGAAGGAGCGACTGACAGATGATGCCTTCGAGCACGAAGGAGAGCTGAGCGCGAATCTGACTCTGCTGATGCTCCGGAAACACATCGACAATTCGGTTGATTGTCTGGGGCGCCGAGTTGGTATGCAGGGTGGCGAAGGTCAAATGACCGGTCTCTGCAATGCGAAGGGCAGATGAGATGGTCTCCAGATCTCGCATCTCGCCGACCAAGACGACGTCGGGGTCTTCACGAAGCACCGATCTCAGAGCTGCGGCGAAGGATAACGTGTCGGCGTGCAGTTCCCGCTGATTGACCATGGCCTGCTTGTGAGAGTGGAGGTACTCAACCGGGTCTTCGATCGTCAGGATGTGCAGAGGTTTTTCGCGGTTGATCTTGTCGATCATCGACGCCAACGTCGTTGACTTACCGGACCCCGTTGGTCCGGTGACCAGGACCAGGCCGCGGGGCTTGTTGCACAGGGACTCAACGGCAGCGGGCAAACCCAACTCCCGGAAGCCCAGAATCTCGTATGGGATGCGGCGGAATGCTCCGGCAACGGCGCCCCGCTGTTGGTAGATGTTGGCCCTGAAACGAGCCAGACCCTTGACGCCGAAGGAAATATCCAATTCCAAATCTTCTTCGAATCGATGTTTCTGCGCGTCGGTCAGAACGGAGTAGGACAACCTCTTGGTTTCAACGGCCGTCAAGGGCGGCTGATTCTCCAAGGGCAGGAGGAGCCCGTCAATCCTGATCAGAGGGGGGGAGTTGGTTGTGACATGAAGGTCGGTTCCACCCTTATCGACCATCAAATTGAGCAGTTGGTGCAAGCTGGTGGCCACTGGGCCTCCTTTCCGGCGCCCTAAAGCACGCTCTCGCGTACCACCTCTTCTATGGTGGTGACGCCTTCCCGGATTTTTTGAAGGCCCGATTGCCGCAGGGCGATCATGCCTTCCTCCATCGCTTTTCTGCGGAGTTCGATCGCTGAAGCGCCCGAGAGAATCAACTCCCTAACGTCTTCGGTAACTTTCATCACCTCAAAAAGACCGACCCTTCCTTTGTAGCCTCTCTGGTTACAGGCCTCGCATCCGCGACCCTTGTAAAGCTGGATATTCGGCGCTTCGCTTTCTGAAAAGCCGACATTGAGCAAGGCCTGAACCGGAACGTCCTCGACTTCTTTGCACTTGGAACAAATCCGACGAATCAATCGCTGGGCGACAATCAGATTGACCGACGTGGCTACGAGGAATGGCTCGATACCCATGTTCATCAACCGGTTGATCGTCGACGGAGCATCGTTGGTGTGCAGTGTCGAGAGGACCAGGTGCCCGGTCAATGCCGCCTTGATGGCGATCTCGGCCGTTTCGAAATCTCTGATTTCACCGACAAGGACAATATTGGGGTCCTGGCGGAGGAAGGACCTGAGTGCGGCTGCAAAATTAAGGCCGATACTCTCCTTCATCTGAACCTGGTTGATGCCCGACAGCTGAAACTCTACTGGATCCTCAGCTGTCATGATGTTGGTCTCCGGCGTGTTGATCCTGGAGATCGCTGAATAGAGGGAGTTTGTCTTGCCTGACCCGGTCGGCCCGGTCACCAGAACCATGCCGTAGGGCGAGAAGATTGCTTCCTCGAACCACTTCAAGCTTTGTTTTTCAAAACCAAGCTTGGTCATGTCCAACATCAAATTATCTTTGTCGAGCAGGCGGAGAACGATTTTCTCGCCGTGGAGTGTAGGCAGGGTCGAAACGCGGTAGTCCAGTTCCTTGGGTTTGCCCTGGTATTTCATCTTGATCTTGATCCGGCCGTCCTGAGGCAGGCGCTTTTCAGCGATGTCCAGTTTGGCCATAATCTTGATTCTCGAGGAGATGGCATCCTTGAGCTTGAGCGGGGGGTTCATGATTTCGTACAGAATGCCGTCAATTCGAAAACGAACCCTGAAGCTTTTCTCGTAAGGTTCGATATGGATATCGGATGCGCCTCGTTTGAGTGCGTCGGTCAGAATCAAATTGACCAGGCGCACGACCGGCGCTTCATCCGCAGACGCCTCGAGGTCGGCAACATCCAGTTCCTCTTCCTCTTCGAGGATTTCAAGAGAGGCCTCATCAACGGTCGAGAGGTCGTCCATGACCTTTTTCAGCTCGATCGCGTGGGTCGTGCCGAAATATTTGTCGATTGCTTCCCTGAGAGCCTCCTCGGATGCCACCACGGGCTCGACTCGGTAACCGGTGATGAAGGTGATGTCGTCCATCGCAAAGACATTGGTCGGATCACCCATGGCAACGGTCAGGGTGGCGCCGGTCTTCGATACCGGGATGAATTCATATTTTCGGGCCACATCGGCCGGGATCAGTCGGATAATCGTGTCATCGATGTCGAAATGGCGGAGGTTGATCGACGGGACACCGTACTGCTGGGACAAACAGTCCAGGATATCCTCTTCACTGACAAATCCGTGTTTGACCAAATGTTGGCCGACACGCCCGCCGGTCGTTTGTTGATCCTCAAGGACCTTTTTCAGCTGATCTTCTGTGATCAACTGTGCTTTGAGGAGAAGTTCTCCGATCTTCAGTGGCATCCTTCACCGTCCGTTCAGTTTTGTTCCTCTCGAATTGTAACACCAGCCAGGAGCTGGGCGACCTTTCGGTCGATTGTCTCGGCTGAGGGCATGACTCCCGGCCTGGCGCCGGCTCTTCCGGGATGGACCTTCTGGGGAAGTTGGGCTGCGGAAAGGACTGCGGTGTGTGGCCCCAGTGGGCCGTTTCGGCGCCAATCAGTCGTCAGAAAGACCCCGAGCGTTGGAGTTCCAAGACTGGCTGCGAGGTGAATCGGCCCGGTGTCTGCTCCGACAACGACCGAGGCGCCACCGAGCAAGACGGCCAACTGCTCGATATTGGTGGGCGGAGCCACTTCGGCGGTTTCCCCGGCCCCGGCGACGACAGCCTCGGCTCGTTCGAGTTCGCCGGGGCCCCAGGCAACAACCACCTCGAGGCCCCGGGACTCCAAGAGACGGGCGAGGGTGGCGAGGACGTCAGTACTCAGGACCTTGGAGGGCTGGCCGGCACCCGGTAAGAGTACTGCGTACGGCGCCTTTCTCCGGAAGTCGGGCCAGCGTTCGAGGGCCCGTTCCAGAAGCCAGCGCCCGTCCGGAGATGGCGTATTGGGTACGGGCTCACCACCAATAGCCCTGACCAGGTGGCAGTTTGTTGCGACGACGTGGGGGTCACCCTCGGATCCCGGGAGGACCCGCGAATAAACCAGGGCGGGCAGTAACTCACGTCGCCATGGCCGGGCAAGGCCGACCCGGTCGACGGCGTCGGCCCACCGGGTAATCCAGGCCGATTTGGTGGTTCCTTGAGAATCCAAAACCAGGTCCGGGGTCAATTCTCGCAGCCGAGTTTTGACGGCGCCGGTTTCCGCTCGTGTCTGTTGAGTGAAGGGCGCCTTGCGCCACCGCTTGGTCGCCACCGTGATGACGGAGTCAACGGCAGGATGGTCCTCCACAAGGGGGCGAAAGGGCTCTTCGACAACCCAGGTCAAGTGTAGGTCAGGCCGGTGGTTCCTCAGAGACAGAACCAAGGGCCATGTGTGGATGATGTCGCCCAGGGCAGAGAGGCGGATCAGGGCCAGGTGCATCAGTCGGGACCGAATCGCTCGAGAATTGTGCCAACCAGGTCAGTCGTTGCGTGGTCTTTGGGGTCACCGCAGATCACAGTCCTGCCGCCGTAGGCTTCGACAACCACGCGCTCAGGAACATTTGAGACCGTATAGTCCGTGCCCTTGGCGTGGATTTCGGGTTTGAGGACCTCGAGAACGGGGGCAACGGTTGGCGTGTCGAACAACACGATCGCGTCGATGACGGCCAGGTGGGCGAGGATTTCAACCCTTTCGACCTGGGGAATGATCGGCCGCAGTGGGCCTTTGGAACTCCGAACGCTCTCGTCGGAGTTGACGGCTGCGATAAGGATATCCGCGTGGCGGGATGCGTCGGCAAGGTATCGAAGGTGGCCGACATGCAGAAGGTCGAAGGCGCCATTGACCAAAACAACGGTCAGGTTGTCTTTTCGCCACCTGTGACAATCTTCGGTGATCTCTTCGAGGGACCGCAATTTGGCCATTGGATCAGCGTGTGCGGACATCACGGCTGACTTTGCAGCGAACGCACGGCGCGACTGAGTTCGTCGGCGTTGACGGTGGCCGTCCCGAGTTTCATCACGACCAGACCGCCGGCAATATTGGCCAATTCAGCCGCCTCGTTCGGGGTGGCGCCGGCCGCCAGAGAGGCGACCAGCACTGCCAGTACCGTATCCCCGGCGCCTGTGACGTCAGCGACCTCGTCCGTTCCGAACACCGGGATATGATTCGGTGGCTTGTCGATTTCCGCCAGAGTCATGCCTCTGTTCCCGCGAGTCGCCAAAAGGAAACGGGCGCCCAGGGCCTGCCGTAGGCCATCGGCCGCCTCCGAAACGGCCTGATCGCTCTCCAGAGATTGGCCCGCCCACGCCTCAAGCTCTTCGAGATTCGGTGTTGCACCATCGACGCCGGGGAAAAGACCAGTCCGATACCTGGAGTCCAGGCAGATCCATGGGGTGGGATTCCGAGAGCCTGTGACCGTGGACAAAATGTCGGCGGTAACGGCGCCGTAGCCATAGTCCGAGACTGCAACCGCATCGGCATCCTGGGCCGCCGCTGAGAGGTTATCGGCCAAGGCGGAGGCCCAACGGCCATCGGCAGGCAGATGATCTTCGATATCGTACCGGGCGACCTGGTGTTTCAGGGAAGAGGCGCCGCCGCCGAGAATTCGGACCTTGGTAGGCGTTCGGAAGTCAGGCACGGTGACGATTCTGGCCGTGTCGATGCCCTGGTGGTCCAAGAGGCTTCGAAGTGCCTGGCCGGGCTCGTCATCTCCGACAACCCCCACCGGTTGAACCTTGATTCCAAGGGAAGCCAGGTTGGCCAGGGCGTTGGCGCCGCCTCCCGCAACATCGACCTGCCGTTCGTGGCGAAGGATGATGACTGGCGCCTCCCGCGAGATCCGTTTTGGGGTTCCCAGGATAAAGCGGTCTAATACCAGGTCCCCATAGAGGACAGCACGGGCGCCGGAGAAGCGTTCAATGACGTTGAGAAGGTGTTGCGGCTCGGTCATCGATGGGAAGTGTAGCGCAGGGAAGGGTCGAACCGAAACTGGATTCCAGTTTCTAGTTTCGATCCTCCGGACCCGCTATGATGACTCTGAAATGACTGTCCCCCTCCTCTCCGCCCCGCTCGTACGATGGGACGACCTCCATCTGGTATTCGACATCCCGACTATCGAACGGATTCTCAGGCGGCGTTTGGCCGAGGTGGACGCGCTGTCGAGCCCGGACCTGGAGGGACAAGACGACAGAGTGGGCCTGGTTCTTCGAGTTCACTGGAAGTCGATCTCGATGAAGGTCCGGGTGGATCTGAAGGAGATCAGGCTCCGTCATCGACGGCTGGGTTTTCGCCTGGGACGTCTCAGGGCTTTGGGTGGTCTTCCGATTCCGAAGATCGCGGTTCTTCGCACGCTCCAGGAAATCCTGCCAGACCAGGTGACCGTCCTTCCCGGTTCAGATGTCGTTGTGGTCGACCTACGCACCTGGATCCCTCCGGAGGTCTGCCTTCGGGTTGTGGCGGTTCAAGTCGTCGGTGAGGGCCTCCATGTTTGGCTGGCTTCGGGCTCGGTGAGTGAAATCCCACCGCCCCAGAGCCAGCAACTGTCGTCTGGAAACCCCGAAAAACGCCTGCCATCAGAGATTGCTTGACAGCCGGTACATGCTCGGGTAGAGTCCGGCTCCCCTGTGTCTACAGGGTAAGTCTATGTGGGGATTGAGAAGATGCGTAGTTACATTCCGAAAAAGGAAGAAATCTCTCGCGAGTGGATGGTGGTCGACGCCTCAAACAAGGTTTTGGGACGTATGGCAACCGAAATCGCGCGGGTTCTTCGCGGCAAACACAAACCCGAGTTCACGCCCTTTCTCGATACCGGAGATTTCGTGATTGTGATCAATGCTGCCAAGGTTGCAGTGACCGGTCGCAAAATGGAAGACAAGCTCTACTATCGGCACTCCGGATATCCAGGTGGGCTGAAATCGGAGACCCTTCGCGAGCGGTTGGATAAGTATCCCGAGAGGGTCATCCGTTCAGCGGTCTGGGGCATGCTGCCCAAGAATCGTCTGGGTCGCCAACTGCTTCGTAAACTCAAGGTGTACGCAGGGTCGGAGCATCCGCACCAGGCCCAGCTGCCTAAGACGATGACGTTATGATGCCGATAGGGGGACATCGTGGCTGAAATTCAATATTACGGGACGGGGCGCCGCAAGACTGCGGTGGCTCGCGTCTACCTTCGCCCGGGTACCGGAAAAATTGTCGTGAATCGTCGCGATTTCGATAGTTTCTTCCCCAACCGGGTGTTGAAGATGGTGATTCGACAGCCGTTGCTGTTGACTGAGACCCAGGATAAGTTCGATATCCTGGTCAACGTTGACGGCGGTGGTTCGACAGGACAGGCTGGAGCTATCCGCCACGGGATTTCGAGGGCTCTCCTCGAGTACAACGGTGAGTTCCGACCCCAGCTAAAGGCTGGTGGTTTTCTCACTCGTGACGCCCGAAAGGTGGAGCGCAAGAAGCCTGGACAGCCCAAGGCGCGGAAGCGCTTCCAATTCTCCAAGCGGTAAGGGAGAGAGTAGTGGCCACGATTCAGATGAAAGAATTGCTCGAAGCGGGTGTGCACT
>Ga0164315_10003432_pt1 | contig 12292 bp, 13 predicted proteins | sample GuaBasSedimGuay6_FD_113737 | JGI IMG/M metagenome (GOLD analysis project Ga0164315, IMG submission 113737) | Subseafloor sediment microbial communities from Guaymas Basin, Gulf of California, Mexico - Guay6, Core 4569-2, 0-3 cm | ecosystem: Environmental > Aquatic > Marine > Hydrothermal vents... | reverse complement strand
GTTTCTTGGCATCTTTTACTTGTAACCTCGGTATTATTAAAAGCCTTGCATTTTCTACGTTTCATTGTAGTCAACTCCTCCCGATTAGTTATAATCTATTTTAACAAAAGACTACATTGCCTAATAGTCGTGTAGTAACATCTGTTAAAAGATATAAACTAGGAGGACTATTATGCAGAAAAGAAATACTATTCTTATATGTGATGTATCGTCCCTGGTACATCAAATGCCAAAAAGCATGGAGAAACTTACGACCTCTTCTGGTATCCCCACAGGGCACGTATATTCTTTTGTAAAAAAATTATTAGAAATAAAAGCGTTACCTTATAATATTCAAAGTGTTTTATTTGCTTTAGATTCGGGTTATACGCATCGGTTGGAAATAGATCCTGAATATAAGGCGAATAGAAGAAAGAGAGGTAGTAGAGGAAGTATTAAGGTAGATGATGTTTTTCCCTTAGTAGAAAGTCTTCCTGTTTTGACTCTACGTAAAGAGGGTTTAGAAGCGGACGATATAATATATACGGTAGTAAAGCGATTGCATAATGATTTTAAAATTGTTATACTATCCAAGGACTATGACATCTCCTATCTATTGAGGTTGTATCCTAATGTTAGACATTTATTCACATTTAATCAAGAAATAACACCTTCAGGTATATTCCTGCGTTTTGGGGTCGAACCTAAATTTATACCTGTATATAAAGCTTTATTCGGAGATGCCTCAGACAATATAAAACACCCTTTACTAGGAAGAGAACGTAGTAAAATACTGACCTTATTACCTAGATTAGGGATAGACGATATAAATGTAAGAACCTTAGTAAACAATTTGGATGAAGATATACTGAAACGAATCATAACAAACTGGAAAGTAATACAAATGAGAGATGCTTTGTCTATGTCTGCCATTAGAGGTTCAGGAGAATTGGATAAATTGAAAAGTTTCCTTGATATCTACGAAATAAAAGCAATCACAGGAGAGGACTTACTATCTGCTATTCCTTATAATAAAAAACTGTTAAATAAAGTAGAAACTATGCTAGGAGGCTGTAATGAGTAAAAGTATACCTATTCCTGTATTTGTATCAGGTAATCCCGTAAAATTATCTTCTTTTCTTAGAGAGAAGGATTATAAGCCTATTATATACACAAGAGACTCTTCTTTGGCGCCTACTAGAAAGGTGGTATATATACTTTTATCCTTTTATGACCTATCAGTGTTTATCAAGGCGATGTCGTCTATTTCCCTTAGGTGTAGATTTGTGATATTTTCTTCGCATAAGGAAATAAAATCATTGAATCTCGAATCTATTAAGTATATAAAGTTGACGTCAAAAGATATAGAATCTTATGAGCCTGGATTAAATGACCTAGAGTCTTACAAATCATTTAGTATTACTAACAACGTACAAGGTGAAACTCGACTGGGAAAAATTCAATCAATCTTGGACAAAGTTTTAAAGGAGACTTACTATGGAAGACGTTCAAAATCAAAAGGCGTTAGTGGAAAAAGAAATTGAAAGGGTAGGTATAAAAGGATTAACCTACCCTATTATACTTGTTATGAGGTGCAGTGGAGATGCTGAGATAAAAAAAGAAAATATTTCAGCCGAAGTTGATATGTATGTTACATTACCGAAAGAGTTTAGAGGAACGCACATGAGTAGGTTTGTGGAACTTCTACATGAAGAGCATACTTCCTTGGATCCCCACGATTTAGAAACTATTACATGGAGATTACTTGATAGGCTGCATTCTATCAAGGCTGAAATATCTTTGCGCTTCACTTTATTTATTTGTAAAAAAGCTCCTATTACAGGTATACAAAGCTTTATGTCCTATGAATGTATGTTCACTTGTGTTCAAGCACTACTAGGCAAGCCGGTATCTAAGATACAGGTAAAAGTTCCTATTATGTCTGTTTGCCCTTGTTCTGTGGAGATAAGCGACTTCGGAGCGCATAATCAAAGGTGCAATGTAACAGTAGATGTGGAAGTAGATAAGAGTAAGGGTATTTTATGGTTAGAAGACCTTATAGAAGCAGTAGAGAAGTGCGGTAGTTCGCCTCTTTATTCTGTACTAAAACGACCCGACGAAAAGTTTATAACCGAAATGTCTTATCTAAAACCCGTGTTCGTAGAAGACATTGCCCGTAACGTAGCCAAGATTCTCGACACCTTCGTGAATATCATACAGTATGAGATAAAAGTAGAGAGCGAAGAATCCATTCATAATCATCAGGCTTATGCCTATATAAAAGAAGATAGGGGGAGCTATGCCCACAAAAGAAGTACGTAGGTGCGTGTCTTTCTTGAAAGACTACGCACCTGAACTATATGCGTATACCGTTGTAAAAGAGTCCCTTGTTTCCATAACCTCTAAACAGATTGATATAGTTTTCGATATCTCGAAAACGAGAATGATAATAACAGGACAGCAGGCACTGACTGCCTTAGGTATCAGCGGCAGATTGGGTTTTGAGTATGTTCATTGGTTACAAGATACATCTAAAATAGTAATAAAGGGATTGGCTCCTCAGTCAAAATCATGCTCGGTAGACCCCTTTTGTTTATTGTTGACGTTCTTATCTATGTTTCCCGATGTAAATTTAAACTCTGCATTTAAAGATAGACGGTGTGTAATCAAGTTGAATAAAGACGATATATTTGTAGACCTTTATATTTTCTTAGAGAATGAAATTATATTAAGAATAAAAGACTACAAAAAAGATAAACCTATAATAACAACAAAACTGATATCCGTTGACTCTTACTTGGAAGTATTAAAGAATCCGGATAAAGCTAAGGAGGTGATTCTTACCATGGCACACAGCGTATTAGATAGAGACAAAGAAGAACAGGATCAAGCAACAGCAGTGTACGGAGATGCAGAGGAAGCCTTAGATATAAACACAGATTCTCGAAAAAACAAGAGGCTTAATGAAAGTGAAGAAGACTAAGGTATCGGAGCAAGAGGATAGATGGGCTGAATTATCTGATAAACTGTATGTTCCCGCTAAGTTTATCAATTACGAAATTCAGTCCAATCTATCCCAGTTATTTACCAAAGATATTTCTATATATCTGCCTAAATCTTATTGTTCTCAGTGTTATCTAGGACATGAATATGCGGTTCCTTGTGAGGACGGGGGAGTTTGTCCGTACAAAACCAAAAAGCTTGTAATGTATGATAAATCTAAGTTAGACGGGAAATCTGCTTTAGGTATATGGCGAGGTAACATACCTCTATTACAACAAATATTTCAGGGTTTTAGGGTTATTGATACCCGTTCTAAGCCTACTGTTACTCATTCTTTAGAGTTTACAAAAAAACTAAGATCCTATCAAAAGGAAGCTATAATACAATGGGCTAGAGCAAGGGGTAACGGTATCATTGAAGCCCCAGCTAGGTCCGGGAAAACAGTTTTGGGGACTTACATAATATCTCGGTTAGGATTAAAAACATTACTACTATGTCATCAAGAAGAGTTACTAGACCAGTTCTACGAAACCTTTGAAAACTTTACAAACCTAAAAGAAGTATCTAAATTAAACAACGCTCCTGTTGTTTGTTTAGCAAAGGGTGGAAACATTACTGATTTAGTTAAGGCAGACGTAGACGTAATATTATCTACCTATCAAACATTTATTTCTACTTACGGTGCAACTAGATTACAGAAAGTCAAGGATAGCTTTGGTATGCTAATGGTAGATGAATGCCATACGTGTGGAGCAGACAAGTATTCCAAAGTTGTGTCTCGAATAAACTCTGTGTTTCGTATAGGGTTAACAGCAACACCCGATAGAAAAGATGAAATGGATGTTCTGGCTAAGTTTGCATTAGGCCCTGTGGTAGCGGCTGTTACCCCTAAACAAATGACAGGCCAGGCTAAACTAATACACACCGGGTTTAAACCTAAAAATTGGTCGCATTGGCCCACGTTAATTAACAGGATCAGTAATTCAAAAACTAGAGACAGGTTGATAATAAACTTTGTACTAAAGGACTTAAAAACAAAACGCCATTTATTATTGGTTGTAGATAGGCGGAAACATGCACTTGCTTTAAAAGACCGGCTAGATAAGAAAAACGTACACTCTGTAGTATTAATGGGAGGTGTACGTGATTCTAAAAATATACTAAAGCAGGCAAGACTAGGAAATATCCCTGTGACTATAGCAACAAGGAAAAAAGTTCGTTATGGTATAAACGTTCCTATATGGGATACTTACTACTGTCTAACTCCCCTAAATAACCCCCCAAATTTCTATCAAGAATTTTCTCGTATTAGAACTCCTCACAAAAACAAGAAAGAACCTCTTGTTAGACTATTTATAGATAACTCCAAAACGTGTATGGGCTGTATGAACTCCTGTAAAAAAGTATTAAGGCAACAGGGATTTACTATCAGTAAAGATACAACCACATTCCTAAATCGTGATAAAGCCTCAGATAAAGGGAGAAAATCGTCACAGTGGGATAGATTCGGGTTCTTACCTGAGTTCTGAATTTGTTAATATAAAACAAAGGAGTAACTATGCTAGATACCTCAAATTTGTTAGGTACGAAAGGTGCGCACTTTCTATCTAGCGCAGTATTAAAAGACAATCAAATAAAGTCACTCCCTGTTCTTAGAAAACCTAAGGCTGGAGGTATTCCTCCTCTTAGAACACTGACTATGGAATCACGTATGGATTTAACAGAAGATATTCCTAACTCTGTAATAAAGGCGTTGGATAAAAGACCCTCGCAGGCTTTAAGAGCTTACGGTGTACCTAATAAGTTTATAATAGCTCCGCACAAGATAGATGATTTGTGTTTAGTTACTTCCTATACAGTGTCAGAAGAAAAACGAGGGATTTATTACAAAGAGTTGACAGTAGGATGTGAGCGTCAGTTATTTTGGTTGATTCTAATGATATACCGTCCTAATCAACCTTACTTGTGTATAATGACCTCTGAGGAAGATGATCCTTCAGCCGGTATACTAGCAACAAACATAATTAGCAAGTATGCCGTATTAGCCGGAGAAGGAGCTAACAACATAAAATGGTACAGGTCTTTAGAGTATGTTCCTAATAAACCTATGCCTGACGTTCCTGGTGTATGTGTTATTCAGTGTAGACATCCTGTTTGGGCAGACACACCTACTAGATTCTTTCACGCTGTAGAAAACGCTAGGGCTTCTATGGAAAATATGTTTATGATCCTGATTATGAATGAAAATGATTTATCTATAGCACCTTTGTTGCTAGCAAACGAACCGTATGGGGTTCTAATCAAAGTTGCCATTAAAGAAGATGTGTTGACTAAGAACAAACCTAAGTCAACATCACTATCCGGAGTTATGAGGAGAATCAATCAACATGACAAAACAGGTAAAAGTAAGGGACGTAAAAGCTGAACTCCTTCTGATTAAAACCTTCTGTAAGTCAAAAAAGAAAGGACGTAACTATATACAAGAAAACGTCGAAGAAAGTCTATTCGGATCTCAAATAGGTAAGTTAGTATGGCGTAGAGCGCAAGCCTTGTATATAAATAGAAAACTCCCTTTAAAGGGAGGATGGGAAATTCTATTAGCGGATCCTATAATTCAGAATAATGAATATGTGCATGAAACCCTTATTAAGATAGAAAAATTAGAAGTATCTATAAAACCCGATTTTGTAAACGAATTACTCAATAGTCTCCGTGTTCATGAAGGAAAACGAAAAGTATTTGATGCCTTACAATCTTCATACGACCTACTATTAGACTCGGAAGCGAAGGAAGATGTATTTGGTTCACTGTCTCCAATACTAGCTGTGGCACAAGAAACCCATGAAACATCCACGGCTGACTCTTTTCAAGAAATAGGAGAAGCTAACATAGGTTCTCGGTTAGAAGAACTAGCCGAGCTAAAAACACACAGTAATGTATTGTCTACTTTGTGGCCACAATTCGATATCATAAACACGGGTATGTCTCGTGGTGCTTTATGGGTTATAGCAGGATCAACAGGTGGAGGAAAGTCTGCTGTATCAGGTATCAACCTCTTGATGAACTTTGCTTTTCAGGGATTGCACGTAGTAAACGCCTCTCTTGAAATGCCTGAGTTTCAAGTAGTAGAACGACTGGCAACTTACTCTTCAGGAATACCGTTGCATAAAATACGAGCCTACGTGGGGTTAGGGTTAAAAGAAAAAACAGATATCGAAGGTAGATCGTTGATAAACTCGGCTGCAATTAGAGAATCCGGGGGAGCTTATTGGTTATTTACGCCGTTAAAAGATTTGTCCATAGAGGAAGTTCTAACTTCTGCTTACACACGAGCCAAGGATGTGATTCTAGTTGACTACATAAACTTAATACGAAGAGATCCTAAACTAGATATGAAAGATGGTTTGGGAGAAATAGCTAGGATAAGTAAAAACTTCGCCAAGAATAACAACTGCCTAGTTATACTATTAGCTCAGTTAGGAGCAGATGAACGGGTAAAATACTCCAAGGCAGTAGAGGAACATGCAGATAACGTTTGGATATGGGACTATCCTCCAACACAAAGACCTGGTTTTATTCATGTACGACAAACAAAGGCTAGGAATCAGGTACTGTTCAATTTCTATCTAGTAGAAGACTTTGCTACCATGCGGGTGTACGACCTTCTTGAACCTTATGGGTTAGCCTTGATGTTGTCTAAGTCAACAGGGATGCTGTATAAAAAGAACTATGTTCAATTATTCGGTGAAGGTCGTTTAAAGGATATACAGAAAGTAGATAGCATCGGGAAAGTTATAGGTTTCGACAAATCCAATATACCTGTAGATGATTGGGAAGATATGACGTTTCAAGCAATACCTATTCCAGGTGTACCTGACTCTCATTCTGTTATAGATATGGTTAGAGAGATGATAGCCAAAATATCGGTCTATGATCCTAAGCTTACTGATACCATTTTGACTACCTTGAAAGAGGCAGATATCTTGAGACCGTTCAAAGAATTTATTGATGATATAGAATTACCACAAGAAGCTAAACGACAACTAGAGGAAATTTCACAGGAAGATAGTACGGATCGTACATATGAAAATGCTGAGGATGTGGTTGAATCGTTAGCAGAAGCTGTGGAGAGTGACTTGGCAAAAATAACAGATCATAAAAAAGTAGACTCTGAAAAACTGGCTGATAAGATAAGACAGTATGACGGAGACGTTGTGGAAGAGGATATATATTCTTCTATGACAAAAAAGAAGAAGAAAACTTTACCATCAAAAAGAACAAAACAAGCAGAAGGAAAAAACTGGGACAAAGTTCCTAGAAAAGAAACAGAGAAAGAAAAACCGAATCTAATAGAGACAGGGGGTAACCCATTGGATGGTCTTAAATCATCTAAAGTAGATAGTAAAGCAGATTTAGTTGACTTACGGTCTATAGACTCTAAGGAGAGCTTAGAACGATATACAAAGCACTGGAAGAAAACCTATAAAGAACGTACCCCATCTATTGACCATATACGCAGTCATCTAGAAAATACTGGAGGTCCCCCACCCCCTTCTTTTTTAGCTAGTGTTAATCCTGCATACATCGAAACTATGGAAAGAAAATTAGAAGCTATAGGAGGGATGTACACCTCCTTGACTAATACTATATCCCGACGGGCAGAGATATCAGTATCCAAGGTATTTAAAAATAAGCACATATCTGAGTGGATGAGGGGTTACAAAAACGAGGAAGATGTTAAACGTTGGGTAGCTGAGTGTACACATGAAGTATGCGCAGGGTTACAGGATATTGCTATCCCTAAACTTACTACCGTTTCATCTAAGTCCCAGATAAAAATAGAAAAGGGTATTTTGACAAAGAACATAACTGTAAATAGAAGAGGTATTGATATTCCTGAAAATCGTTTGATAGGTATATTATCCAAAACAACTATACCAAGAGAAAAAGAATATGAAACATTTAATAATATAAAAACAAGAAGTACCCATTCTACATCTAGTATAAAGCAATCGTATAAACCTGATAAAATTCTAACAAACAGTCCGTATGTCTGTTTGTTTAAACGTCCTGAATATATCGGGACTATATCCCCAAACAACGTAACAGAAATAGATTCGGCATTCGTTTTCAATATACTAAAGCAGGGTACTTTTAAGTTGTTGCTCGTGGAAAGGAGTAAAAATATTTTCAAGACCCTGCATTCTGTATCGTGGGCATTGACTGCCCCAAAACACAGGGATAATATCGTACTATTGACACAAATATCGGAGTGTCTGCGTAACGTCTTATTTGACTTGAGTAAAACTAGGACAGTTTTATCTAATCCCTATATTCTGCAATAAAACCCCTCAAACGCTGCAATATACGCGGAAAGGCTGTAATATCAAGCCTTTCCGAGCTTTTCATAATAGCCCAAAATTCCCCAAAAATCGACTTTTTTGCTTGAAAATACGCACTAAATTGACAAAAAAAGGACAAAAAGGAGCTTATTTTTAGCCCCTCTGAGGGTGTTGATATCAGCGGGTTTAAGAGCAGGTCTCTGAAAAACGGCTTTTTTTCGCCCGTTTTACTATTGACTTTTAACGAAAAATCTGTATAATAAAGGAGTAAGTGAGGCAAGCAAAAAGTTCTGTTTCACAGAAACAAGAAACGACAAAAACCCAACTTTTGAGGAAAGGAGAAATTGAAATGAACGACATTAATGAAACTATCTCAGATGATATACCGTGTCCGGGTTGTGGTGCTTATTGGGGGCACCCTGATGCTACATTAAACTACCATAACAGATTCAAAGTAGACAACTTTTGCAAGTGTTACAATCCCAAGTGTACGGTTGTGTACTATAATCTGTACACAGGTGAAGCAGAGTACACAGCTACAAACCATGTTTTGAAAAAAGTCAAATAGTAACGAAGTCTAAGGTACTAACTTAAACCCTACTTTTGAAAGGAGATTTATTATGCCAAAGAAAAAAGCGTGTGTACCAGAAACTATTCCAGGAAAAGCAACCTTGAAGACTGATTCAAACGGTAGGCCAGTTTACACAGACGTTTTCATTCTGCCTCTGCTCTCTAAGGGAGAAAAGAAGGTAAAGGTTCAGCTAGATCCTAGTTCTACTATAGTCGGAACTAACCTGTATGAAGGCGTGTCTATATATGAAGATGTAATTATATCCCACGATAAAAGTTTTCGTGGACGTTATGCGTGGGTTCCGGTTGAGTTTGTCTATGACATAGACAAGGATGGAAAGCGTACAAAACCTATTGATATACAGAAAATAAAGAACTGGGTATTGACGGTAGAGAAACAGCGTTTTGAGGGTACTACTCAGGATGTAGACGGAGATACAGCCGTAGACGACGACGTGGATCAGACCGTGGACGAGGGCGAGTATGATTTTTCAGAAGAGCGGGCAGGATATGAACGTCATACTGACGAAAGCAAGGTTGACGAAAGCAAGGTTGACAAAAACGAGGTTAACAAAAACGAGGTTGACGATAAGAAGGGGAGCCCTACATACTACCGCAGATGGCAGATGAGCCGTAAAACGGTAGAGGAAGGCGATGACTGTTTAGAACTAACCGACGGAGTAGTCGATATAGAGTTTGATTCTCTGCGTATAGAAAATAGGTGTAACTGGGTGTACCCCTTCACGTTTATTGGAAATGGGGGAGCGTCTGTTGCTCTGACGTGGGCACAGATGGCCTACGTAATGGGTGAGTATCTTCGATATTCAAGCAGCGAGATGATATACACCGAAGACGATAAACCTCAGACCGTCGAGATAGACACTGTGGCATTTCGTTTCTTGGTAGACACAACACTGAGAAAAAATAGAAAAAAATAGTCGTAGAAACGAAAATAGAAAACCTTGTTTGAAGGAACGCTAATAAACTAAACCCTACTTTTGAAAGGAGATCAACATGAAAAAAGCAACCGTAAAGAAACTTCACAAAAAGATGGAAAGACTCGAATTAATCACAGGCGAGATTTTTGATATTCTTGAAAAGGCTCTCGAAGAAGAAGACACTTCTGAGACAACAGAAAAGGAACCAAAGGCCAAGAAGTCTTCCAGCAAGAAGTCAGACAAGAAGAAGTCAGAAAAGGAACCAAAGGCCAAGAAGTCTTCCAGCAAGAAGTCAGACAAGAAGAAGTCAGACAGCAAGAAGTCAGACAAGAAGGTCGTCAAGAAAGCGGACAAGAAGAAGTCAGACAAGAAGGTCATCAAGAAAGCGGACAAGAAGAAGTCAGACAGCAAGAAGTCAGACAAGAAGGTCACCAAGAAGAAGTCTAGCGACAAAAAGTAGGAACCCAACTTTGAGGGGATATAGTTATCATGGAATTAGTAGAAATAGTAAAAGCGATTTGTGTAACCGTTGTGACAATAGTGATAATCAAAAAATTTAAAGGAGGTACAAAATGGCAAAGGAAGAAGAACGTCCTACTAAGATCACGGTAGAGGCGAAAACTACCAAAGCGTCAAAACGGTATAACAAGTTCGTTATTGAAACGGATGAGGATATTATCGTTAATTCGATATATATTTCGAAGGACATCCCTATACCAAAGTTCTTGGTTATAGTGTTACCTTCCTGAGATTTGATCAGATTTAGAATAAAACCTGATTTTTAAGGAGACGTGTTATGGATACAGCTAAAGATACAACGGTAAATGTTAGAGAGAAACAATCACATCTATTTGATATTAATGAGATTGAGATTATCAGAGAACTAGACCTCAGAGGTACAGAGATCACGGAACTCCCCGCAAATCTCTGGGTACGCTACGACTTGGATCTCGAAGGTACAAAGATCACGGAGCTCCCCGAAGACCTTCGGGTGGGAGATAGTCTGTATCTGCAAAATACAGATATCGCGGAGCTCCCCGAAGATTTGAAGGTTGGGGGTCGTTTAGACCTCAGAGATACAAAAGTCAATAAATTATCCGCGGGGTTGAAAGTCGGAGGTCATTTAGACCTTCGAGATACCGAGATCACTGAACTTCCTGAGGGTCTTGGGGTGGGAGGTAGTTTAGACCTCAGAGGTTCAAAAGTCACAGAGCTCCCCGAGGGGTTAAAGGTGGGAGGTAGCTTATACATCGCAGGTACAGATATTGTGAAGATCCCGAAACATCTTGTATTCAAGACGATAGTATAAACCCCACTTTTGAAAGGAAAGGAGAACTGAAATGAGTAACACTGAGAAAACTCGCCCCAAAAAAGCAATCAATGCAAAGGTAATGTTATCAAAAGACGCAAAAGGTAGGCCGGTTTATACGAAAGCTATTGTTTTCCCTCGTAGTGCATACCGAGGGAGGGTGTATGCCAGACCAACATCATCAAATCTTGTTAGTTTAAAAAAATTACGAAAACAATCACGCAGATTGTCCATACCCGGGTCAATCCTGGTCCCTATTGAAGATGTTTACACCGTTGACAACGACGGTCGTATCATTGGACGTCTTGATCCTGAGTTCTTTGCTACTTGGGTAACAGACGTAAAGGAGTATACAGAAAGTCTTATATCCGACGAGGATGACGAGGATGACGAGGACGACGAGGACGAGGACGATGACTATGATGACGAGGACGACGGGGCTATAGCCCCACAAAACAAGCGGCGTAAGATAAAGGAAAAGGAGATAAAACAAATAAAACAACGTATAGCTAGAAAGAGTGTAGCTAGAAAGAACAGGAATGAAAAGAAAAGAAAAGCGTTAGCAGCCTACGAGGCCGTTGAGAGAGTTAGAAAACAAGGTAAACGCTTTCTGATTACTGTTGATGCTGATGCGCAGTTCCAGTTTTGTGAGATACTTGTTGAAGTTGAACCGCAAGACGAAGCCGGCAAAACGGCATCGAGGATACAGCATCATTCAAAACTCCTCACCTCGGATATGTGTCCTCTAGACGCGGTTCTCACCGGTTGCGGCATACTAACCCTTCAATAACAGCTTTTAAGATAGCTCGGTACACAACGGTTTAAGCATGTACCGAGCTAAACCCAACTTTGAAAGGAAAGGAGAACTGAAAATGAATCCTGCAGAAGAGACGTTATGGGACCTTGTGCTACAGAGATTACGGTTTGCGTTACAGCTACTCAAGAACCGGGGGATTACTATTTCTGACAACCTCGAAAAGGTTGAAGTTACAGGTGACTTAGACCTCAGATATTTAGAAATTGAGGAACTCCCTGAGGGTTTGCAAGTTGTGGGGAACTTAGACCTCAGAGATACAGCAATCACAGAGCTCCCTGAGGGTTTGAAGGTGGGAGGCAAGTTGTATATCAGATACACGAATATCACGGAGATC
>Ga0164315_10003430_pt1 | contig 12299 bp, 7 predicted proteins | sample GuaBasSedimGuay6_FD_113737 | JGI IMG/M metagenome (GOLD analysis project Ga0164315, IMG submission 113737) | Subseafloor sediment microbial communities from Guaymas Basin, Gulf of California, Mexico - Guay6, Core 4569-2, 0-3 cm | ecosystem: Environmental > Aquatic > Marine > Hydrothermal vents >... | reverse complement strand
ATTCAGGATATTATTTCTGTTTAGTATTATTTTGCTACTTACAAATTTAATAGGTGGATTTGAATATTTCGGTCTCCAGTCGTATCCTCTTACATATAAATTATTAGATGCAATTAGTAATGGTACATTTATTTTTGTAGTTATAATATTAGTGTTTTTTAGTGGTGAACTAATATGGCGCGACCGCACTAGTAATATCAACGAAGTAATTGATGCTACTCCACATACTTCTTTCATTTCATTGTCAGCCAAGGCACTATCACTTGTTGCAATAACTTCCATTCTTCACTTCTTTTTTATTGCTATTGGTATTATTTATCAGTTGGTTAATGGCTATACAAGAATTGAGTTGGATGTTTATCTACTTGATTTTTTCTATTCCGATTTCATGATGTATGTTGTTTGGAGTGGAGTTATGATTATGATTCAGGTTCTAATGAATAATAAATATATTGGCTATTTTATATCAATAATTGTAATTTTCATATGGGATCTCATCCTTGCAGCATTTGATGTTAGTAGTAATATGGTGGTTATTGGTGGAGGGCCGTCTCTAACATATTCTGATATGAATGCTTTTGGCCCAGGATTATATGGGGCAATGTGGTTTAATATTTACTGGGTTTTGTTTTCAGTAGTCTGTATTTTAATTGCCGGCGCAGTATGGAATAGAGGTTCTTCCAGTTCTTTAATGGAGAGAATTAAAACTGCAAAAAAGCAAGTACCTAGCAGTTACCGACTTATTTCTTTAGTTGCAATTGTTACTTGGATAGTTGTTGCAGGGATTGTTTATTACAATACTCAAGTTTTAAATGAGTATAAATCTTCCGATCAATATAAAGAGTATGCTGCTGAATATGAGAAGAAATATAAAAAGTATGAAAATGTAAATCTTCCAAAAATTACAGATGCAAAATACTTCGTCGATATTTTTCCTTATAAAAGGGATGCTTATGTAAGAGCGATACTAAAACTTACAAATGAGACAAATTCATCTATCGATTCAATACATTATAATATTGATGAGGATTGGAATCCGGAAATTAGTATTCCAAACTCAGAATTAGTATATGAGGATACAGACCTTGGCTATGTGATTTACAAACTCAATAAACCACTCAAGCCAGGACAAACAATAGAAGTAGAAATCCAGACCAAAAATATTTCCAAAGGTTTTAGTAATGAAACTGGCAATACATCAGTAATTAATAATGGAACATTCTTAAATAATTTTGAGGTTTTGCCTTCTTTGGGTTACAACTCGGGTAGTGAATTAAGTGATAAAAACACTCGAAAAAAATATGACTTAAAGCCAAAGGGCAGAATGCCCGAACTGGAAGAGAATTGTAGTGAGAAATGCATGGATAACTATCTCACAGATGGACATTCTGATTATATTAATGTAGAAACAATAATATCTACTGCCGGAGATCAGATTGCAATTGCACCTGGTTCGTTGATCAAGCAATGGAAAGAAGATGAAAGGAACTACTATCATTATAAAGTGGATCATCCATCACAGAACTTCTTCTCATTTATTTCTGCAAAGTTTGAGATTACTAAGAGGAGATGGAATAATATAGATATCGAAGTTTATTACGATAAAAAGCATTTGGTTAATGTAGAAATGATGATAGATGCTGTTGAAAGGTCACTAAAATATTATACTGAGAATTTTGGTCCTTATTATCATAAGCAGTGTCGGATAATTGAGTTTCCGCGTTATGCATCGTTTGCACAGGCATTTCCCGGTACTATGCCATATTCTGAATCCATAGGCTTTGTAATTAATCTGGAAGATGAGACTAAGAATAATATTGTAGATGCTGTAATTGCACATGAAATGGCTCATCAGTGGTGGGCACATCAAGTTGTAGGTGCTAATATGCAGGGAGGAACTATGTTAAGTGAGAGTTTTGCTGAGTATTCATCCCTAATGACAATGAAGAGTATTGCCAAAACTCCAATGGAAATGAGAACATTTATCAAATACGATCACGACCGTTATTTGAGGGGGAGGAGTAGAGAGACTGATAAGGAGTTGCCTCTTTATAAAGTAGAAAATCAAACATATATTCATTATGGAAAAGGGAGTGTTATCCTATATGCTTTGCAGGACTACATTGGAGAGGATAAAGTAAACCTTGCCATGCGTAATTTCTTAGATGAATTCAAATATAAGGAACCGCCTTATCCAACATCATTAGACTTTTTGAGGCATCTTGAGCCATTAGTGCCAGACTCGTTGAATTATCTGATTAATGATTGGTTTAAAGAAATCACACTCTACGACAACAGAATGAAAGATGCTTCATATGTGAAACTTGACAATGGAAAGTATGTGGTTTCTGTTAGCATAGAATCATATAAAATGTATGCAGATACAATTGGTAATGAAACTAAAATCCCAATTAATGATTGGATAGATATTGGTATTTTTTCAGATGATGAAGAAGAGGATTTATTATTTGAAAAAAGAGTAAAAATTAATAATTCTGAAATGAGTTTTACTTTCGAAGTAGATTCATTGCCAGTTAAAGCAGCCATAGACCCTAGGAGGCTATTAATAGATAGAGTTTATGATGATAATATTAAGACTGTTGTAGAGAAATAACACTAAGAAATATATATAAAAAAGGCGACTTGATAGTCGCCTTTTTTCAATCTAACAGTTAAACCAAAAATTAATCAATAATAATCTTCTGAACATTTATGTCAGAATCAGAAGTAATTACTATTACATAAATTCCATTTTCAAGTGACGAAATATCAACACTTGTATTATCTTTTGTATTTCCTTGAAGGACAAGCGCTCCAATCATATTATGAATTTCAAAATTCACAACTTTGGTATTTTTAATAGTGATGAAATCTGAAGCAGGGTTGGGGTAAATAACAGTTACATTGTCATTTATTTCTTCAAAGCCCGTACAATCATCAATGGTCACATCAAATACTTCTGAGGTTCCAATACAGTTTTCTAATGTTTGTGTTAACTCAACAGTAGATGCTCCGGCATCTCCCCATAAAACAGTAATGAAGTTGGTTCCCGCTCCGTCAATAATGTCACCTCCCGTAACTATCCAATCATAAGTACTTCCTGCAATATCACCAACCTCATAATCAGCATTTTCATTGTCACAAACCAATGCCAATCCAGTTATTTCAGGAGTAGGTGTTAATGAACAATTTATTTCCAAAGCATCCGATTCATCACCAAATCCACATGTATTGTGTCCTTGAGTAGTTAAACTGGCAAGACCACTGTAGTCGGTATTCCAGACGATAGAAATATTTTCTCCATTACCAATAAATGTGCCTGCTTCAGTAGGTGTTAAAGTCCAGTAAATAGTGTCGGCGCCAACAATTGGTTCACAAGTGTAATCAGTTGTTGTCGATCCACAGACTGAGGTACTGCCGCTAGGTGTAGTTGCAAGTTCCGGAAGATTGTCGACAACAATAAATGATGCCCCAAGCATATCTTCCACACAACTTCCACTACTGCCAACTGCTGTATAATTACCTGGATTAAAGAAGAATCCATAACTTAAATCATCGCCAGTTCCTGCCACAATGGTTCCTGTTGTAACTCCTTCATAAAACAGTTCATAATTAATTCCCACATCCGAGCCATCCTGAGTTATTTCAATTCCATCACCACCTTCACAGTAATTACCGCCATCATTTAACTCATAAACATCTGAATTTAGGAATAGGGTACAGGCAATACTCTCTGACCATGCCCCTTCACCACATTGATTGGCTGCTCTTACACTAATAGTGTAATCACCAGACCATCCTGCTGCAGCATTAAAAATGACGTTAATGCCACTTCCTGATATGGTCCCTGCATCAACAGGATCGACTAGCCACTCATAGTATGTGGCACCTGTAACGGCTGTTGTTGAATAGTCATATTCACCTCCTCCACAAACCTCTGTTGGACCTTGAGGTGTACTTGCCTGATCAGGTGTTACACTAACTAAAATATAATCTATTTTAACAATAGTGCTGTTATGCTCACTATCTGAAACCTCCAGAGTAACATCAAATTCTCCAATGGAGTTGTATGTTACACTTGGATTTTCATCTGTAGAAGTTGGTGGAGTACCACCTTCAAAAGTCCAGTTCCATGAAGTAGGTGTGCCTACTGAAGCATCAGTAAACTGTACTGTACTTCCCAGACAAACCTGTGTATTATCTGCAAAAAAATCGGCTGAGAATAGGATTAGATAAGGGTATGCTCCCTGATCTGCTATTGAACCATCTTCATCCGGTGGTGAAGCAGGATCTCCGGCATCAATACAAGGAGATGATTCTGTAAGTGTGTAATCGTCATTTGATGCATCTGCAAACAATGGGTCGGTATCGAGACAGCCTGTTCCAAACCAGGTTTCGCCTGAGGCACCTTCAACATCAGTGTATGTTACAATTGGAGGGTAAACACTTGAATTCACAAAAATCTCCAAATTGTAGGAGCATACATTATTAAATAGAATACAGTTTGTTATTGTTGGTTGGCCTTGTAAACTTGTTAAATAAAATGCACCACCATAGGTTGAAGTATTATCTGAAAATGTACAATTAATAAATTCTGGGGTGGAATAATTATAAACATAAACAGCGCCACCGAACGGAGAATCATTTTCATAAAACAAACTATGGTCTATTTCAGGACTTGAATATGAAATTTGCATAGCGCCACCATGACTGGAAGTATTGTTGGTAAATACACAGTCAGAAAATGTTGCATGTGCATTGTTATGGCAATAAACTGCACCACCTTCGTTTGCATCGTTGCCGGTAAAAGTTAGGTTGGTACATGTTGGTGTAGCCCCATTGTCCATACAACATAATCCACCACCATAACTATCGCCCGCATCGCCATGATTGTTTAAGATTTCTAAGTAAGACAGGGTTGGACTTGTGCCCTGACAGTAAATGCCTGCGCCATAGTAGGCACCACCATTTGTAATGGTTAATCCTGTTAACTCAGATGTTGAGGTTTCTCCACTGGTGAAGGCTACGCATCTGCCACTACCACTTCCATTTATTATGGTTGTACTGATATAACTTTCATCTTCAGTTGTCAAAAATAAAGATCCAACAGTAATTGCTTTACCATTAAAGTTAATATGCTCATAGTAGGTTCCGGGCTGAATAAGAACTATGTCTCCATTTGTTGATGCATTAATCGCAGCTTGGATTGTTGCATGATCCCCTGGAACATTAATAGTTGCCGCTATCGTATTGCTACTAATAATTATTGCAAAAACAATTCCTAATATTTTAATGATTCTCGACTGTGATTTCATTTTTGTATTTGTTTATTTGATTATGATTTTATTTGAATAAAAGTTGCTATTATTCTTGTCCCAGGCTTTCAAAACATAAAATCCTTGAGGCCATGTCTGCACATTAATTGATTTTTTTTTAGTCTTATTATTGCTCCCTGCCAGAATCAATTGTCCGTTGATATTGTAAATTTCAAACTCTGATTCTTCGTTTAATCTGGTGAAATCGATTGTGATTTTATCTTCTGCGGGGCAAGGGTAAATTAGAGGTTTGTCGTTAATTACTTTTTTGTTAACTGATGTGAGTTTATCTTCAAATTTCATTATCATTCCTGAAGTACCAGCAATATATGATACTGTGTCGTATTGAAATACTGAATATGGTGTTCCTACAAGTCCACTGAAGTTAAGGTCCCATGTTTCTCCACTATCAGTTGATCTTAAGATTCCATTATTTGAGCCATACTTTCCTGCTGCCCAGCCAGTTTCGCCATCAAAATGTAAACACTCCAAAACAAAACTGTAATTTTCAGACAAAACGTCTTCCCAGTTTTCACCACCATCGGTTGTCCTTTTAATTGCAGCCTTGGAGCCATCAGTCCCAACGATTACACCTGTGTTTTCATCAAAGAAATGCATCCCTCCTATAGTAAAACTGCTGCCAAAGTTGCTTATCTGCGACCAACTATTTCCATCTGTTGTTTTATAAATTTTGTTAGTACTTGCATGATCACTTCCACAAGCAGCAAATCCAAGATTCTCATCAATAAAATGCATTCGCCTGAAGGTTTGTGAACTTCCAGACGTAAGTAATGTCCATGAATCACCTGCATTTCCAGTTTTGTAAATTCTACCATTCCATCCGCAGGTGTACCCTATGCTTGGAGTTGGGAACTCAACACAATAAAAGCCCCATGTATTTGATTTGTTTGTTACATCCCAGGTCTCTCCACCATCAAAAGATCGCAAAATCAACCCATAATAATAAGAAGCATTACAACCTACTGCAAAAATGGTGTCAGGGTTAAGGACATTTACTCCAAAAATACATGAGGGAAAACTAACAGGATTTTGTGTTGTCCATGTCTCACCACCATCATTAGTTTTTGAAATAACACAGGTTGAAGTAAACTCCCATGGACCTCCACCGGCATAACCATTGTTTTCGTCAGCAAAACTTATTCCCCAAAAATCCTGTGTTGTTGCTGGATCTTGTTGAACCCATTGAGCATTTATTTGTGTAACGATAATTATTAAGGCAATTAAAAGGGCTGCCCTTTTGAAATTAGATAAGTGTAAAGGATTTTTCATGGCAATTTTATTTTAATGCTCTAAAAAAATGATGTTACAAAGCAACAGAATTGGAGGTCAATGCCATCTTTAGTTTTGCCTAATAAAACCTAAAAAAACCTAAAAATGCTACTGTCAGTAACTTACAGGTAAATATTTTATATTTTTGAAAAATGCAAAATCGTAAGTATGCTGTCTTGATTGTATTGTTCTCCATGGCTGTTATTGGCTTGCTATGGACACAATATTATTGGATAAACTCATCTTTCAACTTAAAGAGCGATGAACTAAAGACCAATGCAAATGAGGCTTTGAAGAATGTTGCAACAAAAATTGAGGAGAGTTATTATTGTATTGATTTTTTCTCAAACTTTCAGGTGTACCAGGGCGATAGGTTATTTGTAATGAAGGATAAGTTTGGGGTTGAGCCTTCAAGAAATATTCCGGATACAGTACCTACTTTTTTTTGGTACGGTAAGCGTTACGATACACTTCAATCATTTAACACAATTGTTCTTCCATTACCCGCTACTATCCAAATGAAATTGAGTATTCAATATCAAATGGAGGAAGGGGTAGAGGCAAATAGAGAAATTAGTAATCTCCATAATCTTACCATAAATTCTTACCGTAATTCAATCGATGAAGATCCGGGATTTATTCATGCATTCGATTCTCTATTAAAAATTGAATTGCATAATAAGCATATTGATTTTGAGTGTAACTACGTAATAAGCAAGGGGGAAAATGATTCCATAATATTTTCAAATTCAGATAATTCTAAAATATTTGAAAGTCCTTTGACAACTACTGTTTTTAGTGACAATTACTTCTACAACCCACTGAGGGTGCATATTGAATTTCCTGGTAAGGATTTCAAAATGATGAAGGAACTATGGGGTGTTATTGTAATCTCTGTTCTCATACTTTTGGTGATAATACTACTCATTGCCTACATTTTTAAAACTATTATCTCAGAGAGGAAGTTATCGGAAATGAAACTGGATTTTATTGGTAATATGACACATGAATTCAGGACGCCTGTTGCTAATATTAAACTTGCCCTAGCAACTCTTGCAAAAAAAGATATCCCTGATGAGATTACCAATATCCTTGAAATTCTGAATGAAGAAAATACTCGAATGCAGAATAATATTGAATCTATTTTGGAAACAGGTTTCCTTGATAAAAAGGAATTCACTTTGAGAAAAGAGAATATTGGTGTTAATGAGATTGTTACCAGAGTTGCAAGATCATTTGAGTTGGAAATAAAAGAAACTAAAGGCAGTTTAAATTGCAAACTTAAAGACGAAGAAGTTTATTGTTGCATTGATGAGACGCACTTTTCCAATGCTTTGTCAAATTTAATAGATAATGCAATTCAGTATTGTGATCAGCCTCATAATATTGAGGTAGAATCAAAACTATTGAACAATTATTACAGTATTTCAATTATAGACAATGGGATAGGAATTCCTACTGAGGCATTGAATAAAATATTTGATAAGTTCTATCGTGTACCAAAAGGTAATTTACACAATACCAAAGGCTTTGGACTTGGCCTGACTTACACAAGGAAGATTATTGAAGCCCATGGTGGTAAGATAAGTGTGGTAAGCAAAGAAGGCAAAGGAAGTACATTTGAAATATTAATACCTTTATTATCATAACTAATAATGACCAAAAAATAGGATACAAGAGCCAAGATACAAGAATCAGGATAAAATGTCAACTCAATGACCAATGACAACAAATGACCAATAACTAATCACCAATGACCAACAACCAAATAAACATACTTGTAGTTGAGGATGATAAAAACATGGGCTTTTTATTATTGGAAAATTTAAGGACTGCTGGATATTATCCAATCCTTTGCAAGAACGGTGAAGAAGGTTTAACGGAATTTTTCAAAAGCAATTACGACCTTTGTTTGTTTGATATTATGTTGCCTAAAAAAGATGGCTTGTCGTTGGCTCAGTCCATAAGGGAAACTGACAATGATGTGCCCATTATCTTTCTCACTGCCCGAACCATGGATATGGATAAAATTGCCGGCTTTAAGGCTGGCTGCGATGACTATTTAACTAAACCATTTAATATTGAAGAACTACTTTTAAGGATAAAAGCCTTGCTGAAAAGGTCAAAAAGAGAAGTAGGTACAACAACATCCAATATCTTAATTTTTGGAAATACAACTTTTAATACTTCAGACAGAACAATTGAACTAAATGGTGAAATTGAAAAACTAAGCACACGAGAGGCAGGCATAGTTAGAATATTAACCGAAAATAAAAATGAGGTTGTTTCACGCACCATGATTATGCAGGCAGTCTGGCAGCGCGACGACTATTTTACTTCCAAAAATTTAGATGTTTATTTAACCAAACTCAGAAAACTAATTCATAGGGATAGAAGTGTAGAAATACAAAATATTCATGGTTATGGGTATAAGTTAATTGAAAAGAGGTGATTATATTTGTAAACCTTATTTAATATTTTCAATAACATTAATTATGAAAAAAACCATACTCCTAATTGTATTAATTTTCAGCATTACCCTTTCCAATGCCCAGTGGCAGGTAGTTACACAAGACATCGGAGATGGAGGTGCAGCACGTACCGATATAGAAATTGCCCCTGATGGAACCATGTACCTAGCATATTTATCGCATATCAGTGGTACATATTCTGGCATGGTTAAAAAATACAATGGCTCAAACTGGGAAGCAGTAGGTAGTAGCATTTTTGAAATGACTACTTTTTGGCGTTTCGACCTGGAGATTGACTCCGATGGGACTTTGTACATAGCCTATAACGATGAATCCACAGGGGAAAGAAAAATGTCTGTTAGTAAGTACAATGGTGTTGATTGGGAGTTTGTTGGTGCTCAAGGATTCTCAGCAGGAGAAATCCAGTTCCCGCAAATGGCTTTCGATAATAATAATGTTCCTTATGTTGTGTATCGTGATTTTGCAAATAGTCATGGCGCTACAGTTCAAAAATTTAATGGCTCTAATTGGGAACTTGTTGGTGATGCAGGTTTTACTGCTGGTGGCGCATGGTGCACTTCAATAATTCTCGACCAGAACAATGTGCCTTATGTTGCTTTTCAGGATTGGACTGTCGGGCAAAATGTAAGTGTAAACCGATTTGTTAATGAACAATGGGAATTAGTTGGTACTGCCGGATTCTCAATTGGACAAGCCTGGACAACTGACATTAAAGTTGATGCTAACAATATTCCTTATGTCATTTATAATGATCAGGGTGACAACGATAATTCTTATTTGAAAATGTGGAATGAATTAACATGGGAAACTGTTGGAGGGGTAAGTGTTTCTGATAATGCTGGTTTAGATGCCAATTTTGATTTTGATAGCGAAAATGACATTTACGTTGCCTTTCAGGATTACGATGTTTCGCAAGCACCTGCAAGCGTAAAAAAACTGGTTGGTAATAATTGGGAATATCTGGGCGAAGCAGGTTTTGCGGCAACCAATTGTCAATTCCCCTCTGTTGCAATTGCTGATGATGGGTCAATCTTCATTGCTTATGTGGAGATGTATAACGGACAAACCCTTACTGTTGCCACATTCCCACAGGAAATAACAGATATTGCAATACATACTTCTTCAGGTATAAGTATTTATCCTAACCCAACAACATCGGTTATTAATATTCAAATAGATGATTATCTGGCATATCCTGAAATAATTATAACAGATATCACAGGAAAAACAGTAATGAGAACAGATAATCTCAAAATTGATTTGAGCGCAATGAAAAAGGGGATTTATATTGTTATAGTGATGGGTAAAGAAAGTGTTTTTAGAAAAAAAATTGTTTTAGAATAAAGGTTAAAACAATTAGAATTTTTAAAGAATGAACCCTAGGTTTTTTTCGCTATTTTTTTCATATTTAATACAAAATCGAACATACTTTGCATCCTTTTTTTCTTTTTGCGTCTACAATATGCAAGAAGCAGATTAATTTCTTGTTTAATATTTATAAACACAAAAAAACTTAGATAATGTCAAAAGAAATTAAAGAAACAGTAAAAGAGAAATATTCAATAATTGTTGAAGAAAACCAGTCGTGTGGATGTGCTTGTGGAACTGATTTTACCTTCCCTGATGGAAGCAAAGATTTTAGCAAAGACTACACTAGTTTAAAAGGTTATGAACAAGATGCCGATTACAGTTTGGGCTGTGGTATCCCTACAGCCTTTGTTAGTGTTAAAGAGGGAGACACTGTTGTTGACCTTGGCTCAGGAGCTGGTAATGATGCCTTTGTCGCAAGAAGTTTGGTGGGTGAAACTGGTAGGGTAATAGGTGTTGATTTCACTGAGGCAATGATAAAGAAGGCTGAAATTAACAATGCAAAACTTGGTTACAATAATGTTGAGTTTCGTTTGGGTGATATCGAAAATATTCCTGTCGATGATAATACTTCAGATGTTGTAATCAGCAATTGTGTTATGAACCTTGTCCCAGACAAAGAAAAGGCATTTGCCGAGGTTTTTCGCATAATGAGAAAAGATGGCAAATTTAGTATTTCAGATATTGTTGTAAGTGGTGACTTGCCTGATAAGTTAAGAGCCTCAGCGGAATTATATGTTGGTTGTGTGGCTGGTGCTATCGACAAGCAATTATATTTGGATACCATTAAAAATGCTGGCTTCAAAAATGTGAAAATAGTGGAGGAAAAGAAATATGTTTTGCCCGAAAATCTTGTTAAACAATTCCTTAGTCAGGATGAGTATGATACCTATAAAAGTAGTAATGCCGAAATTTTGAGTATTACGGTATATGGAGAAAAATAATTATGAATAATAAGAGCAATTCAAAATCAGAAAAAACAGGCTGTGTTGCAGAAGCACTAATGTTTAAGGAAAGTAAAAGTAGATACGATTTTGAGTCGACTACTAAAATGGTCAAAGAATCGTTCGTAGAAAGTGGATGGCTGGTGCCCTGGGAGACTGATATTCAAAACAGATATCATAAGGAAGGATACTCAGATATGACCAAAGCAACCATAATTCCAATTTGTCGCCCTGAAGGTGGATACAATATTATTCAACATGATAAATTTAAACTAATAACACCACTAATGCCATTACAGATATCAGTTTATGAAAAGGAAGATGGCAATGTTTATATTTCCAGGATGAGAGTGAAAATGATGTCGAGAATGATGAGTAAAACAACTCGTAAGAATATGAAATACAGTGGAGTACTCATGGAACAGAACTTAAGCAGGATCGTTGTAAACTAGCAATAGTTTTAGTGCATAATTTTAATAATATTGAATAAAAGAAAATTGAATCTCATCTCTGGAAATATTCTGGAGATGAGATTTTTTTATGTATTGTCTAGTCGATTAACCTGCTGAAGGACACACAAAGCCAATAACTAAAGAATACGACTTTCATTAAAAGTTTTTTTAACCATCTGAAACACTTTTACTTATTTAAGTAAAGAACTACTTCTCATTTTACAAAACTTATCAAACTTATTATCCTCACTTTTTCTATTTTTTAAAGCAACCTTTTCAAATTGACAGGTCTTATTATTGTAGTGTATATTATTGTTTTAACTTTACAATTTATTGGCTTTTAAAAATAGTTTGTGAAAAAATATTTATTTATTCTTATCATCTTATTAATATCAAGGCTATTATCCGCCCAAAGCAAAACCGACAGCCTACAAACTT
>Ga0164315_10003428_pt1 | contig 12302 bp, 12 predicted proteins | sample GuaBasSedimGuay6_FD_113737 | JGI IMG/M metagenome (GOLD analysis project Ga0164315, IMG submission 113737) | Subseafloor sediment microbial communities from Guaymas Basin, Gulf of California, Mexico - Guay6, Core 4569-2, 0-3 cm | ecosystem: Environmental > Aquatic > Marine > Hydrothermal vents... | reverse complement strand
TTACCTGTTCCGATGGCCCAGACAGGTTCATACGCAATCACCAGTTTCCCCAGATCGTCTGAAGAGATGTTTTGTAACCCATTTATGATCTGTTTGTCAAGCACAGAAAAGGTTTTTTCTGACTCCCGTTCTTCCTCCGACTCGCCCACACACAAAATGGGAATTAAATTCGCCTGGATAGCTGATCTGATTTTTTTGTTCACCGTTTCATCTGTCTCGCCAAAATACTGACGCCGCTCAGAATGTCCGATGATAACATACTGGCATCCAGCGGCCCTGAGCATGGCTGCTGATATCTCCCCGGTGTGCGCTCCCTCATCTTCCCAGTGGAGATTCTGAGCTCCCAGCAAAACTTTGCTGTCTCTGACAATTTCCGACACCATTGAAAGGGCTGTGAACGGCGGGGCGATCATCACCTCCGTGTCGGCCACATCTGCCACAAGTTTTGCAAGCTGCCCGGCTGTCGCTACAGCTTCAGGCCCGGTTTTAAACATTTTCCAGTTCCCGGCAATAAGGGGAATCCTATTTTCCATTGATAAAACTCCTTGTCTCAGTTGTCCGTCATTTGGTATCTTGGCAAACTGGAAACAAATAAAAGACCATCCGCTCGGCCCGGATTGCCAAATCCGGGCCATGACCGCCGGATTTGGCAATCCGGCGGGAGCAGCCGGGGTGATTATTTTTTTCCGGTTCCCTATCAAAAAACACTTCGTAAATTCGTGTCCCCTGTCCGGCATCAGAGCCGCCGGACTTGCCAGTCCGACGGGAGCAGGAGGGGGGACGAACTTTCAAAATGGTGTATCAGACATTCACAAGGGCCGGAGAGCTAAAGCTGCGCGCCGATCATGGCGGCCAAGTCCACCATCCGATGGGAATAGCCGGATTCATTATCATACCAGGAAAGCACCTTCACCATCTCATCGTTCACATAGGTGGTGGGCGCATCAACGACTGAAGATAACGCGCATCCGTTGAAGTCAGAGGAGACCAAAGGCAGATCGCTGTATCCGAGGATTCCTGAAAGCGAACCTTCCGAGGCGTTTTTCAGGGCGTCGTTGATGTCGGAAACCGTGACTCCGGATTTCTCCACGGTCGCGACAAGGTCCACGATGGACACATTGGGCGTGGGAACCCGGATTGCCAGTCCGTTGAGCTTGCCAGCCAACTCCGGGAGCACCAGGGCAACAGCTTTGGCAGCGCCGGTTGTGGTGGGGATCATGGACAGGGCCGCGGCCCGTGAGCGTCTGAGGTCTTTGTGGGGGAAATCCAGGAGACGCTGATCCCCTGTGTACGCGTGAACCGTGGTCATCAGCCCGCTTTTCAGCCCGAAATTCTCCAGCAGCACTTTAGCAACAGGCGCCAGGCAGTTGGTGGTGCAGGAGGCATTGGAAATGATGTGGTGATGCCTCGGGTCATAGCGGTTCGAGTTCACCCCCATGACAATGGTGATATCCGGGTCTTTGGCCGGTGCAGAGATGATCACTTTCCGCGCACCCGCGGCCAGATGGCCAGATGCACTCTGCACATCCCTGAAAAGACCGGTGCATTCCGCCACAATATCAGCACCGAAATCCTTCCAGCCAATCTTTGCAGGCTCTTTCACCGATGTGATGGCAACTGATTTTCCCCCCACCTCAATGGCATCCGCCTTGACCGACACATCAGCGTCCAGTTTGCCGTGGACCGAATCATAAGTCAGCAGATGCGCCATTGTGGCAGCATCCGTGAGATCGTTGATGGCTACCACCTCCACATCAGGATGCGTCAGCGCCACTCTGAAAACCAGACGTCCGATCCTTCCGAACCCGTTGATACCTAATTTGATACTCATTTCTGCCTCCTTTCATCCGGGTGTAAGTCAGGATTGGCGTTTTCCCTAGTTTCGTGCGCCATACCTAACACCTGACACCCAATTCATCCCCGTTTGTTTCCTTTTAAGATTCCGCTTGCCAGAGAAATGCTTTTTTTACCATATTCCTCCACGCACTCGGCAAGCTCGATAAGCTCCATCCCTTTTCGGGAGTTGACTGCTTTGATCAGGATGGGAAGGTTGACACCGGATATGACCTCCACGCGCCCCTCTTCCAAAAACGAGTAACTCAGATTTGACGGGGTTCCGCCGAACATATCCGTCAGAATCAGCACCCCTTTTTTCTGGCTCACGACTCTGATTCCTTTGCCAACTTTTTTTCGCAGGTCGTCTGCATGTTCATTGATGTTGATCGAGACTGATGTAACAGCGTCCGGTCGTTTGCCAAAGATAAATTCAGCAGCATCAATCAGCGCATCTCCCAGTTGCGCGTGTGTGACAATCACAATACCTATCATAAAACTTCCTGTAATCTTTATTTTATCTTGTGTCTGAAAGATGGGGACACAGCTTCTTCTCCCCTTTTTCAGTTTCCAATATCCCGGTGGATCGTTTCAACACGTCTTTCGGGTTTGTTTATATGTGTGGAAACGGCATGTGCAATGGCTACGGATCGGTGATATCCTCCGGTGCATCCGATGCCAATTGTCAGATACGCCTTTCCCTCTTTTTCATATAAGGGGATCAGATAATCAAGCAGACTCAGATATTTCTCCAGAAAAATGCGAGTCTCCTTACGGTTCAGAACATAATTTCTGACCTCCCTGGTTTCTCCGTTCAGGTCTTTGAGTTCCGACACAAAGTAGGGATTTGCCAAAAACCGGACATCAATGATCATATCCGCGTCATGGGGAACTCCGTATCTGAAACCAAATGACAGGATATTGATTTTCATGGGAGCAAGATGCCCCTCTTTCTGAGCAATCGCGAGAATCAGCGATTTCAGTTTGTGGACGTTATAGGCTGAGGTATTGATAATCCTGTCAGCCGTCTCCCGCAATCGTCCCAGTTGCTTCTGCTCCGTCAGAATTCCTTCCAGAATACGCTTGTCCTGGGACAGCGGATGGGATCTCCGTGTCTGACTGTAACGCTGAATCAGAATTTTTTCATCTGCTTCAAGGAAAAGAATCTCAAAGTCATACCCTTTCTGGCGCAGGGAATCGAATATCACCTCATACTTGGAGAGAAAGCCTCTTTCCCGAAGATCCATCACAAAGGCGAGGCCCGAAATTTCACAATCGTTTTCAATGGGTAGCTCCAAAAACTTGGGAAGAAGCGCCACCGGCATATTGTCAACACAGTAGAAGCCTGCATCCTGAAACGCCGCGATTGCCGTACTCTTCCCTGAACCGGAAAGCCCTGTGATGATAAAAATTTTCAAGTTCTTCATATCTGATTACCGTTCATCATCTGCTGCCTTCTGAGAAATCTCCCTAATCTGCTCCCGTCTGATTTTCTCCTGTTCTTGCTCCTACAGATGTTCAGGAAATTAATGTCACAAGCGTTCCCCCTGAGCCTGTCGAAGGGAAGCAGGGAGGAGATCGTACAGGGGGCGCACATCTCCGACCGATGACACCGTGAGATCATTTTTCTGAATGTCTGTAATCCTGCCGGGTTAAGATAATCGGCATATTCATCTTGGAAAATCCCTAAAAGCTTTCATCCTCCTCTCTGATGATGTCGAACACCTCGTCACGGTTCACAGCACTTAAAAGTTTTTCCCTGAAAAACTCATTTTTCAGCATCCGTGCAATCCGGCCCAGGAGTTTCAGATGCGGTCCTGTTGAGTTTTCCGGAGTGATCAGGAGAAAGAAAATATGGGTGGGCCGTCCGTCTATGGACTCAAAATTCACGCCTTCATGGCTCATCCCGAACCCCACAAGCAGCGAGTCCAGATTTCTGATTTTTCCGTGGGGAATGCCAATACCGCCGCCAATGCCAGTACTTCCAAGCCGCTCTCTTTCCATCAGCACTCGGACCAGCCCGTGGTGGTCGGTCTTAGCGATGCGGGCGAGGGGCATTGCCAGTTCCTCAATAACGCCTTTTTTGTCCTGGGACTTCAGATCCGTCAAAACGGCTTCTTTTTGTAGCACATCAAGAATTTTCATATTACCTGTCCGGGGCATCGTGCGAACTGTCTGCCCGGGGGCAGACAGCCCGCCACAATGACGGAAATTACTAATTGCTGGGCTGAATCAGCCCGTAATTGCCATCTTTTCGGTGATAAAGCACGTTCACCCGATCAGTCTTGGCATTGGTGAAGACCAGAAAATTGTCATCCATCAGATCCATCTGCATAACAGCCTCTTCAACATCCATGGGCTTGTAGTCAATGTTGTTGACGATCACCTGCCGGCCCGTGTCTTCCTCAGGCAGCGGAGCCACACTCTCACTGATAATGTCCGCAACCCTGGCCTTACCTGCGCTCCGGCGTTCCCGGGTTTTCTGCTTGCTTTTCTTTATCTGCTTCTGAAGCTTGTCCAACACCATGTCAATGGCGGAGTACATGTCATTGGTTTCCTCCTTGCCATTTATCCGAAGCCTGTCGCCGATGATGTTGATCTCAGCAATGTGGCGAAACTTTTCCACTGAAAGAACCACGCTGGCTTCCGCAGGGTTGTCCAGGAATTTGTCAAACCGGTCGAGCTTGTCGCCGACATAAGACTTCAGCGTCTCCGAAGGTTCAAGATTCTTAAATGTTACAGATGTCTGCATGTTCAGCACCTCCTATAGTTGTCTGCGTTTGTTGGATGGCAGGATTCTCATCATCTCCCGATACTTGGCAACGGTCCTCCGAGCAATGTTAATGTTCATTTCCTCCAAACGTTGTGATATCTTGTCGTCACTGTAAGGTTTTCTGGGATCCTCGTTTTCGATAATCCGCCGAATCGTCTCCTGCACACTGGCAGAGGCAATGGCCTCTCCGCCATGAACCCGATTGATGGAGCTGCTGAAAAAATATTTCAGCTCAAATATCCCCTGCGGCGTATAAGCATATTTGTTGGTGGTCACCCGGCTGATGGTGGACTCATGCATCTCAATGTCCTCAGCAACATCTCTGAGTACCAGGGGTTTCAGATGGGTGACGCCATTTTCAAAAAAAGCCCGCTGAAACCTCAGAATACTTTCCATGACCTTATAGATGGTCTTCTGCCGCTGGTGAATGCTTTTGATAAGCCAGGAAGCGGAATTCAGTTTCTCCTGCATATATTCCCTGGTCCCTTTGCTCACTTCTCCGCCTTCGTTCACGATGTTGCGAAAAAAGGAATTGAGGCGAAGTCTGGGCATTCCGTCGTCGTTCAGAACGACCACAAAGTCGTCCTCCACTTTGTAAACATAAATGTCCGGCACAATATATTGCGAATTCTCATCATTGAATTCCAGGCCCGGCCTGGGTTCCAGCCCTTTGATCAGATTCACCGCAAAGAGGATATCCTCCATGTCTGCCTTTGTGGCTTTGCAGATGGCATTATAATTCTTGTTTTCAAGATTTCCCAGGTGGTTTTCTATGATCTCAGTGACAATGGAATTGTCCGCGCCCAGACGCTGTGCCTGTATCAGAAGACATTCTCTCAGATCCCTGGCCCCGACCCCCACAGGATCAAATGCCTGCACCATGAACAATACCTGCTCCACCTCCTCATGGGGGAAATCATTCGTCCTGGCGATTTCTTCCACGGAAGTGTCCAAATATCCGCTCTTATTCAGATTTCCAATAATAAGGCTTCCGATCTGCTTTTCCTCTGCCGTGGGTGAGATCATGGCAAGCTGCCAGAGCAGATGGTCTGTCAGGGACTCTTTTTTAGAGAGGAATGCCTCAAATCGCGGCACACTTTTTTCTTCAAACTCAAAGCTGGCCTTGCCAGTTGAATTATATTCGTCAATATAATTGCTCCAGTCAATGTCCTCGTTGATCTTCTCCTCAATGGTGACTTCTTTTTCCGAAGCCGCAACATCAGAGTCAGAAGCGGCTTCCCTTTCATTGGCCTGCGCTTTGTCCATCTCTTCGGCAGGGCTGGCTTCCTGAATCTCTTCCAACGCCGGATTTTCTTCCATCTCCTGATGAATCATATCCATCATTTCCAGCCGGGACAACTGGAGCAGCCTGATGGCCTGCTGAAGCTGCGGAGTCATTACCAAATGCTGCGTTAATTTGAGTTGTTGTCTTAATTCAATCGCCATATCATAACCTGAAAATTTTATAGGGTTGGGGAGTCTCTGTCCCGGTTGCTTTTATGTGCTAAGTCTTGTTAAGATCAGTTTTCCTTACCAGTCGCCCTTCGACAGGCTCAGGGTGCCCTGAGCCGGGATTATTTCAGTGTCCGGGGGCGGGGGCGGGGCTGCCAGTCGCCCTTCGACAGGCTCAGGGTGCCCTGAGCCTGTCGAAGGGAAACATCTACAATCTGAACTCATCTCCCAGATAAATGCGTCTGGCGGTCTCACTGGATGCAATTTTCTCAGGAGACCCGGATTCAATGATCTGCCCATCATTTAAAATATAAGCGATGTCACACGCAGCCAGAGTCTCTCTCACATTATGATCGGAAATCAGAATGCCGATCCCCCGCTGTTTCAGATGGGCGATGATATTCTTGATATCAATGACCGCCAGCGGATCCACGCCTGCAAAGGGTTCATCCAGAAGGATGAAACTCGGATTTGTGGCAAGGGCACGGGTTATTTCCAGACGCCGCCGCTCTCCTCCTGAAAGCACGCTGGCTTTCTGATCCGAGAGATGCCGGATGCCCAGTTCGTCCAGCAGCATCATGACCCGGTTCTCCCGCTCGGATGCGGACACTCGGAACATCTCAAGGATGGCCATGATGTTCTGTCTCACGGTCAGCTTCCTGAATACCGAGGCTTCCTGGGGGAGATAGCCCACCCCCTGACGCGCTCTCAGGTGCATGGGGAAATCGGTGATATCCGCGTCATCCAGGAAGACCTTTCCCCCGTCGGGTTTCACCATCCCGATGGTCATGTAAAAGCTTGTGGTCTTTCCCGCGCCGTTCGGCCCGAGAAGTCCCACCACATCACCGCTGTCAACCTTCAGACAGACATCATTGACCACACGCCGTCCGTGGTAGTCTTTGATCAGGTTTTGAAGGGCCAGCGTGGGCACTCATTCGCTCTCTTTCTTGTCAGAATCATCCGGATAAAACACCGCTTCCACTGGCTTGTCACTGCTGCTTTCGACCTTGATGCGTCCGTCCGCCCTGTACAGGGTGATCTGGTTCCCGGAAATGGAGTTGTTTCCCATGCTCACCTTTGAGTTTGCACCGGACAAAACCAGAATCTGATCGGCTGTGGTATAAACAGCCTGATCTGTTTCCGCCACTTTGTCATCAAGGGTGATTCTCACCCGACCTTCCGCAATGATCTTTTCTATGGTATCCTCACCCGAAGCTGTTTTTTTTCCCTGCCTTGCTTTGTAAAGAATCCTGAGACGATCCGATGTGATCACCGTGCTGCCCTGGGTGACCCTGACGTTTCCAGAGAACTCGCCATACTTGCCCTCGCCGTCCACCATGAGGTTTTTTGCCGAGATATGAATCTTTTCTTTCCGACTGGCAATGTCCGGCATCGCTGGTTGCGCGTGTGCGGATGTCACGATGAAAAATATGGCGCACACCAGGAGAATCCGTCGTATGAACGCAATTTGGCCGGATATGTGATCACAGGGTCGCATGTTCACCCAAGGTTCCTTCCACATTCCCCTCAAACAGGGCATCTTTGGAGTTCAGGTCAAGAGACATGGTGTCCGCCATAAATTCGAATGCTGTGCCGCTGATGCGGACTGGCATCTTTGAAAAAAGCATCCGTGGCCCATGCTCATAATACAATTTCTCTGTTTCAAGGCGGTAATTCTCATTTTTTACCACCACATGACCGCTGACCGTCATATCATTTGAATCCGTGCTTAAAATTCCCTGATCTGCGGTGAGGGACACTTCGTTTCCATCCTCAAGGAAGAAGGTCACGGAGAGTTTCTGGAAAATACCCTGCTTTTTTTCGTTAAGATAGCGGGCAGACCCCGCATCCAGCCGCCATTCCTTTATGCCGTCCCGTGTTGCAGTCTGGCTGACCTTGCCGATTGAGATATTGGCATCATCCGAGATGGACGAAACCGGTGTGTCCTGGGATTCCGGCCCCTGCTGGCGATCCCCGATGAACACCGCGACCACAGCCCCGAATACGCACACGATCACCAAGAGCAGGACTATTTTCAGTTTTTTTGAACGCATGACACATTGCTATCGGACCTGGATTATTCACAGATTCTGGCAAATTTTTTCCAACCGCTAATGAACACGAACGGACGCGAATTATTATGAGATGCTCACGAACAGCCCCAGGCGGGACATGCCCTTGCAACTCTCTCAGATTATTTTAAAAATAGCCATGAGTACGGATATTATTTGCGTTCATTTGCGTCCATTCGCGGTTAAAACAAAAAAATCGCAACAGCTCATGATAATCCAGGCTGAAATCAGAAGCGTTCCATTATTTTTTCCCAGAGGTTCTGGGCGGTCAGTATGGCATCACAGATTTCCCGTACTGCTCCAGCGCCGCCCCTGGCCCTTGTGAGCATTCCTGCCTGATCACGCACCATGCCATGTGCGTCTCCCACGGCAATGGAAAGCCCCACCTTTCTCATCAGCGGGATATCCGGGAGGTCATCCCCCGCAAAGGCAATGGCCTCCGGGGACACGCCGGTCTGTTCCACAACGGCGGGCAAAACAGCAGCCTTGTCCCGCACACCGTCAAACAGAAGGTCTATTCCCAAGTTTTGGCAACGATGGCGCAGTGCGCCGGAGCTTCTTCCTGTGACAATGCCCACTTTCAGCCCCGCATCCATGAGGCATCGGATCCCGGCCCCGTCCTTTACGTTAAAGACTTTGGTTTCCGTGCCATTCTCATGATAGATGATGCTGCCGTCCGTCAGCACTCCGTCCACATCCAGGAGCAACAGACGCACCTGCCTCAGTTTTTCGCTGATCTCATCACATTCCTGGTGCATCGGACGTTTCTCCTGACACCGCTCTGATCGCCTTGAGCTGAGAAAGCAGCGTCTCAAGGGTGTCCAGTCTCAGGGAGTTGGGGCCATCGCAGAGGGCCTTGTCCGGAGCCTTGTGAACCTCCATGAAAACACCGTCCGCGCCCGCGGCCACGGCTGCCCTGGCAAGGATCGGCGCGAACTCCCGCTGTCCCCCGGAACTGGTGCCGCTCCCCCCGGGAAGCTGAACACTGTGGGTCGCGTCAAATATCACGGGACAGCCCGCGTCCTGCATGATTTTTATCCCCCGGAAATCCGCCACCAGATTGTTGTACCCGAACATGGTTCCCCGATCCGTGAGCAGCAGCCGGTGATTTCCCGCGGAGGACAATTTTTCCACCACATTGGACATATCCCACGGCGCAAGAAACTGCCCCTTCTTTATATTAACGGGCTTTCCTGTTTTTGCAACCGAAATGACAAAATCGGTCTGTCTGCATAAAAACGCGGGAATCTGAATCACATCCAGTACCTCTGCCGCGGCCTCAATTTCCGCCATCCGATGGACATCTGAAAGTATCCTGATACCCAGCGATCTTTTGATGCGGTCAAGCATCTCAAGACCTGCTTCCATGCCCGGCCCCCGGTATGAATGCAGAGAAGTGCGATTGGCCTTGTCGTAGGATGCCTTGAAAATAAAGGGAATATCCAGCTTCTGTGTGATATCTCTGAGTGACGCGGCGATTTCAAAAGTCGTGTCATAATCCTCAATCACACAAGGGCCGGAGATCAGAACCAGAGGACATCCGTGCCCGACAACAATATTTTCGATTTCAACAATATTTCCCATAATCTAATACCTGCATGTTTGATATACAATCATCTATCGTGTCTGCAATTAAAAGTCAAGAAACGAAAAACAAGCCTTGATCACAAGCTTTTTAATTGTTATTGTCTGCCACAGGTTCAGGAAGGAAAACATAAATTTAACACATGCTGAAAAAACTAATGGAAAAAAATAAATTAAAGCTGACCGTGGTCTTGCTGGCAGCGATTGTCTTTGCTGTGGGGTGGCTTTTGCCTGTGAAACTGGAGGGAGAGGCCCCTTCTGTTCTCTTGGATTTGAAATTCCCAGCTATCGGCAAATCGCAGAAAGTTTCTGTCTCAGTGTCTGACAAAAACAGCGGCATACGCAAAATATGGGTGGGCCTGCTCAAGGGCGGTAAGGAACTTGTTCTGTTCAAAGAGGATTATCCCGCAGCGGGCCTGTTTGACACGGATAAGATACTTGAAGACGAGTTTGATATCCAAATTGAGCCTCAGAAACTGGGCATCACAGATGGCAAAGGGGTTCTTCGAGTGATGGCAAGTGATTTCTCCTGGCGAAGATGGTGGAACGGAAACAAAACCGTTGTTGAGAAAGAGGTGGTGATTGACACTCGCTCGCCCGAGCTGGATGTCCTGAGCAGTGTGCATAACATCAGCCAGGGCGGATCCGGCCTGGTGATTTACCGGGTGTCCGAACCCTGCCCCACAAACGGTGTTCAGGTGGGGGACAATTTTTTCCCAGGCTATCCGGCCCGGAATGTCATTGCTCTGCCTCAGTCCTCTGAAGCGTCCGACACTTCGGAAATCTTCATGGCCTTTATTGCGCTGAGACATGACCAGGGATCAGACACCGATCTTTTTGTCAAAACGGCTGATTATGCAGGGAACACTGCCAGTGCAGGTTTTCGGCACTATATCCGAAAGCGGTCTTTTAAGAAGGATATCATCAAGCTCTCAGATAATTTTCTGAACCGGAAAATGCCGGAATTTGACAGTGGGATGGCTCATGAGTCTTCTGCCACCCCGATGGAAAAGTTCTTAGCCATCAATAGGGAACTCCGCGCTGCCAACTATGAGAAGATCGTGCAGGTCGGAGAGCATACCGATTCCAAGCTGTATTGGGACGGTGCGTTTCTGCGGCTCCCCAACTCCGCGAGAAAAGCCGGGTTTGCAGATCGCCGTGAATACCAATATGATGAACGCGTCATTGATCAGCAGGTTCACATGGGAATTGACCTGGCCTCAATTCCCCGCGCCCCGGTTCCCGCGGCCAACGCAGGGAAAGTCTCGTTCGTGGGCGATATCGGTATTTATGGCAAAACCGTCATTATTGATCATGGGTTCGGCTTGTTTTCCACATACTCCCATCTCAGCCATGCCAGTGTGGAGCAAGGCCAGATGGTCTCAAAAAAGGATGTCATCGGGCAGACAGGGAAAACAGGGTTTGTTTTCGGGGATCACCTCCATTTTGGCATCCTTGTACACAACATCTTTGTTGATCCGGTGGAATGGTGGGATGCGGCCTGGATCGAAAACAATATTCTGTCAAAAATGAATGAGATGAAATCTCAGTAGCACGCCACTTTTTAAGTTCGTCCCCCCCTTCGACAATCTCAGGGGCCTCCTCAGCTCCCGCCGGACTGACAAGTCCGGCGGAGATTGGAAGCCAGACAGGAGGGACAGATTTACGAAGTGATGTGGTACCTGAGCAAACAAATTATGATGTGAAGACCTCCGAGGTTTTCAAAACGACTCGACTGAGCTCGCCGAAATCCTCGGGGTCTGATGTCCGGCAGTGTCCGAATCAGAGAGGGAAAAGATGAAAGAGCATGAAGTAAACAAAACATATCAGGAAATCAACGAAAAAATACGATCCGGCAAAGTGGTGGTGGTGACCGCTGAGGAAATCATTGATATCGTCAGAGACAAAGGCCCTGTTGAGGCCGCACGACAGGTGGATGTGGTGACCACCGGGACATTTGCTCCCATGTGTTCCTCTGGTGTGTTCATCAATTTTGGACATGCGGTTCCCGGAATCAAGGCTTCCAAGGTCTGGCTGAACAATGTGCCTGCTTACGGGGGTGTGGCAGCGGTGGACTGCTACATCGGTGCCACAGAACCCTGTGAGGATGATCCGCTGAACAAGGTGTATCCGGGAGAGTTCAATTACGGTGGCGGACATGTCATCCACGATCTGCTTGAGGGAAGGAATGTCCATCTTAAAGCAACAGGATACGGAACAGCCTGCTATCCGAATCGGAGCTTTGAGAAAACCGTGACTCTTGACACGCTTCCCCAGGCCACCCTTTGCAGCCCGAGAAACGGGTATCAGAATTACAATTGTGCGGTCAACCTGACCAAGAAGACGGTTTACACCTACATGGGAGCCCTGAAACCCAAGGCTGGCAATGCCAATTATTGCTCCGCAGGGCAACTGAGTCCCCTGTTCAACGATCCTTGTTACAAGACCATCGGACTGGGAACCCGGATATTCCTGGGCGGCGGCACAGGGTATGTGACCTGGCAAGGCACACAGCACAAGCCCACAGCGGAAAGGACGGAAAAGGGGGTTCCGGTGACACCTGCGGGAACCCTGTTCGTCATGGGCGA
>Ga0164315_10003426_pt1 | contig 12305 bp, 9 predicted proteins | sample GuaBasSedimGuay6_FD_113737 | JGI IMG/M metagenome (GOLD analysis project Ga0164315, IMG submission 113737) | Subseafloor sediment microbial communities from Guaymas Basin, Gulf of California, Mexico - Guay6, Core 4569-2, 0-3 cm | ecosystem: Environmental > Aquatic > Marine > Hydrothermal vents >... | reverse complement strand
TCCGGATCTTTTTCAATTAAATGGTAGAGAACCGGGAAATCAAAATTACTGTAATGCTCGGAGAGAATCAGGCAGGATTCTCCAGCCATGCTTCGTCTGTAGAGTTCTTTTATCGCATCTGTGTTTTCAATCCGGCTTCCTGGTAGAAGAAAGGTTTCGGCTAACCCTCCGAGTATGGATTTATTCTTCGGGCAGCCTTCCTGATAGACGTTTTCCGGGCTGAAGCTGTAATCTCCGGTAAGGTTTGATTCCATGCCGGAGATTTGATCGTATATTTCTGATATTTTCACATTAGTATTGTGATATATAATCAAGCTCATTGGAAGTGAAAGAGAGTAATATCCTGTTTTTACCTGATGACGGAGGCCGTTTCACCCCAGCCATTGTGCGAGCTGTTATGATTTTCCGGGTCGGTGATATCACGGCCGTTAACCACAAAACGGTAGAACCTGGCATTTTCAGGAAGTTTGAGGGAGACAGAGTAAACACCGGGATAAACGGGGGATTCTTCCATGGGTGTCAGATAAGGATCCCAGCGGTTGAAATCTCCGATGATTGAGACTCGTGAACTCTCATCGCCGAAGTAAACAAACCGGGTTTTTCCGTCGGGCATTCGGGTTATCCCCGGGGAAGGTATGGATGAATCAGCCGGAATTAAAACCGATGAAACCAATACACCGCGCATATCCCGCTGCTTCTCACTGTTTGGATCTATCGTCCACAATCCGTCTATAACCAGGCGGTATCTGATTTCGCCAATATTCTCCGGTATTGCAAGGCTGAGGATGAAAATCCCATGACGGTTTTTTTCGTATGTATGAAAAATTCGATACTGTTCACTCTCCAGAGCCAATGAAACTACCTGTGTACCCGGCCTGGCTGCATAGCTTAATACTATATGCTTATTCAGAATGTAAGGATTTGAAGACTCCGTTGCATTGATAATTCTGTGGTGGAGTTCTGTGTCGAATGTAACTGCAGATAACGGTGCAATCCCGAGAATGGCCAGAATTACTGCTGGAATTATGCTGTGGACTCCCGATCTTATCATTATCCCCCCCCCACATTCCTCATCTTCGGTTAATATTGAAGCTGCTTTAATACTTCTAATAGTTCAATGGAACATTTTTATCGCCGATAAAAGATGTAGGACACTATTTAATGCCGACTCTTGAAGTACTGGAAACATTAAAACAACGCATCAATGAACTGGGAGATGAGCCCCGGCTGCTCGAAGAGCGCGGTGAGTCTCTCGGGGATATTACTCCCGCAGCATCTCCGGTGGATTCCGACCTTGAGCAGCTTCTCAACGATGAGAACTCCGGTGGCGGTATCGACGAGATGGAGGCCCTGCTTGGATCTTATGTTGACGATCTGGGAGAAGCCGGTGAGGAAGAGGAAGGTGATTCCTCTTTTGACGACTTCAATCTCGATAACCTCGATCTGCCCGAGGAAATTGATGAGACGGAAGAGATGGAGGGACTCGATAATCCCGGAGAATCCGAGATAGATGATTTTTCTCTGGATGATTTTAATCTTGACGATGAGGCTGTAGAAGATTTTCAACTGGATAATGAACTTCCAGCAGACGATATGACTGAGGAGCCGGCGGAGATACCGGCTGAGGAGCCGATAGAAGAGTTGGATGAGCAGGATGACGAGAATCCTGCTGAAGATGGTGGATTCTCACTTGAAGACCTGGACCTGGACACAGATACTGAAGATCTCGGTAATCTCGAAGATCTTGGTGAACTGGACGATCTGGATGGTGATGTTGAAGATGACGGGCTGATAGATATTCCAGATGTTGAATCAGCTGTAGACAATCTTGGTGATCTGGATTCTTTAGACACAGAATCTCCGGATTCACTTTCCCTGGATGAAGAGCTGAACTTTGAGGAAGAACTCGGTTCAGATGTTCTTTCAGATATCAGTGATCTGGATGATGATTCCCAGCAGTTCTCGATGGATGATTTCGGGGATCAATACAACTTCAAAGAGGGAGATGTCACCTATTCCGGAGATCTCAGTGTCGATCTGGATCAGCTTGAACAATCTCTTGATGAAGCATCTGAAGATGATGAAAAACCATTTACAATAGACGAAGAGGATTTTAATACAATTCGTCAGACCCTCGCTTCACTTCCCCGAAATCTGAAGATAGCTCTTGAGGAGCTGTTGGCAGATGAACGCCGAAGCCCTGAAGACTTAAAGCCCATTATTGATGCATTAATTGTCGGAGAAACTCCGAAAAGCCTGGCCGCCAGATTCAAAACGCTTACAAAACGTAAAATTGACCTGCCCAGAAGCTATGAGAAACGCTCTGGTTTGGCTCTGGAGGCGCGAAGAGATTCTCTGGTGTATCAGCTGATTCGGGAGGGCTGGCCGGTTATTCGGATAGTACTGCTGGTAATCAGTATCACCTGGATATTGGGGGCTTCTATTTTCATGTGGGTTTATCGTCCCCTAAAAGCCCACCAGCTTTACCAGCTCGGGCTGGACGCCGTCAAGGTAGATGATGTTGATAAAGCAAAAGAGTATTTTTATGATGCCTGGGATGGCTGGCCCCTCTTTTACTCTGAGGAGAAGGATCAGGATCGGATTGCCGACTCTCCTATTGTTGTAAAAGGCTGGAAGACCGATAACGAATGGCTGTTGTACGCCCGAGCCTTCAGACGCCGTAAACAATGGGATACAGCCATGCAGTTCTATGAAGGCTATCTCAGTATCAAGCCGGGTTCAAAAGATGTACGCCTTGAATATTCCAGATTTCTTTCCGGTGTGCTGGGGAAATATCAGGAAGCATTCAATCTCATTGAAAGTGCACCGGTTGCCGGCCGGCTGGAATGGGACAGGGATTATACTCTTGCCGCAGGGGATGTTTTACTCGATTGGGCTGAGGACGATCCCACTAAATATGAAGATGCCCGTAAGCGTTATGCCAAGGTTCTGGAATTGTCCCGAAATGACGAGAGAGCAGTACTCTCAATGATGAGATATCATCTCCGCCTGAAAGACAGTGATGAAATTGAACGGCTGCTTCCAATTTTTGATAAAGAGATTGCCGGCCGTACCGATTCTCCTCAGCTGGCATCGGAAGTATTTGCCGGGCTTGGAAATTATCAGCTGGCAAAAAGTAATGAAAAAGAGGCCCGTCGTTTTATTGATCTTGCAATTACTGCCAACCCGCAGTCCCCCGAGGCTTCGTTTATGGATGCTATGTTCTGGCGGCAGGTTGAAGATGAGCAAAAAGAACTCTCAGCATATAAGCGAACTCTGGTAAATCTGGAAGGCAAGGAATCTTTAACCCGGAGAAACCTGGAAATTAGAATACTCACCCTCGGCGGGATGGGACGTGTTCATGCCTTAAACAGAGATTTTACAGATGCAGCATCCAGTTACTATAAATCTGCAAGTCTGTATGAAGATGCCCGGAGTCGAAATCAGCTGGGTGCAGATCCGGCATTCGGGCAGATATATCTGGACCTTGGAAATCTGAAATATGCCGGTATTGAATCCGGGGGGGAATCTTCAGACCTGCAGCTCTCCCTTGCTTCAAACCGGGAGCTGGTGAAAGAAGGATCTGACCGTTATGCAGAGTTGGATCTGGCAGATTACTATTTTACTGAAGCCCAGAAGCAATTTAACGGGAGCCGCCGGAGGATGGGACTTCCAACCGGCTCACTGTACCGCCGGGGCTATGCACGCCACGAGCTGGGCAGGGATGATGCACTTCTGGATTTTCACAGGGTGGCGAGATTGAAACCGGATGATTATGAAGTCCGGATAGCTCTGGCAACGGTACTGCTGGAAAGCGGTGATTATGAGGCTTCTCGGAATCAGTATGCCAGGGCTTTGGACCTTCTGGATGAGGAACTACGCAGAACCGGAGGGGTACTGAACCCGCTGGACAAACAGAGTCATTCGGAACTGCTCCTGCGCTACATCATTGCCTGGAATAATCTTGGTGTCGGACGGGCACGTTCTGCAGCCAGGGGAGGCGGTGAGGGAGACTATGCTGCCGCCTTGAGTGCTTTTACCATGGCCTCGGAGTATCTTGATGAGGTGTACGAAGATATGCCCGACGTAATCAGCCGGGGTGCTTCAGCTGTGAGAAATATTGATGGTGAACGGATTGTTAAGGATGTGAACGGCCTCAAGCTGCTGGAAGAGATTACCACTATTCCGTATCTGAACCGGATGAGACTTCTCGGTCTGGAGGAAGCTCTTGAAGGTACAGATCTCTATATGATGTATCCGGATATTCCCTCAGATCTTCACGGCAACTAATTCATTCTAAATCTAAACGTCGGCCATCCAGCCGTAACGGTCTTCAATGGCTCCATACTGTATCCCCTTAAGCTCTTTGAGGAGCTTCATGGATAAGGAATTTTCTTTCATGCTGGAGAACTCACGTTTTTTACCCTTGTGTGTCAACGATCCCAGGGGTGTAATTCCCGCTGCAGTTCCGCTGACAAAGCATTCTTCGGCATTTTCCAGGACATCGCTCACCGGGAGGTCTGTCTCAATCACTTCAAGTCCCCGGTCTTTGGCCAGGGTAATGATAGAACTTCTGGTGATTCCCGGGAGTATCGTATCGTGGAGAGCCGGAGTTATCAGTTTGTTTCCCGGGAATAGAGCGAAGAAGTTGCAGGAAGTGCCTTCCTCGATATTTTTTCCGGTTGCCGCATCGAGGAATATGGCCTCCATGTAGCCTTCATCCACAGCTTCACTTTTTGCCAGGGTTGAAATTACGTAGTTTGCCGCCGTTTTAATCCACCCGGTACCGTTTGGTGTTGCCCGTACCCGATTGGATGTAACCGATTCATTTTTCCCAGGAACAAAATAGGCGGAAACGGTGGTGCTGACAGTGATAACCCATGGATTTTTTGATGTGTTAACCCCGATTCCCGGTTCAGAATAAGTGAATGGTCTGATATAAACCGCGGCACCGCTCTGCCAGAAATCTTTCTCCCAGGCGGTATCATATTTTGGCGTGAATCCCAAATCCGCATTGCGTTTAACTGTCTCCAGTATGCCCTTGAGTAATAATTTTTCGTCCACAGGGGGCATGCGAAGACCTTTCATGGAGGAGGCCATCCTGGAACAGTTTCGGTCGGGACGAAAGAGTTTCAGTGTGCCGTCGGGCTGAGGATACGCTTTTAAGCCCTCAAAGCAGCCGAGGCCGTATTGAGTTGTATAATTAACCAGGGGAAATTGGGGAAAGGTGTTTCGTTCGTTGGCCAGAGTAAGCTGGGCCTCTTCATCTAAAGCCGCTTCCTCTGCGGGGGTGAGGTGTTTCTGTTCGATATATTCGTCGGTCCATATTTCACCATTGTAACGTGCACTGTGAACCCAGGGATATATTGAGAGTTTAAAAGCCATCTTCCTTACCTCATGATTCGTAGGATAGACTCCAATAATAGGGTGTGAGACAAATAAGGAGCAATAGGGATTATGGTTGAAAATGTTATTATCATGGCCGGAGGTGCCGGGAAGAGGCTCTGGCCGGCATCAATGGGAAAACGTCCCAAACAGTTTCTTCGGGTAGAGGGAGAGACAACTCTCTTCGGGGGAACACTGGAGAGGGCATTTAATCTGGGAATAACAGGAAATGTCTATGTTGTAACACATGAAAATCATGTTGATGCAGCGGTGAAGGAATGCCGCTCTCTTACTGCGAACAGGCGCTTGAGAGTTGTGATACTGGCTGAACCTATTGCCAGAAATACAGCACCGGCTCTGGCTTTGGCAGCCGCCAGGATTAAACTGGACGGGAGAGCGGATGAAACCTGTCTGGTTATGCCGGCGGATCATCTGATTACACTCCGGGAAGGGTTCGCTGCATCCGTTGAGACAGCCTCTGATGAAGCTCAAAACGGCTTTATTGTACCATTCGGAATAGTCCCGGACAGTCCGGCTACCGGCTACGGTTACATTGAAACCGGCGATTCTGTGGGGGCGGGATTTGAAGTAACCTCCTTCCGGGAGAAACCGGATACCGAAACTGCAGAGAAATACCTGGCCTCCGGCCGGCACTACTGGAACTCCGGTCTGTTCACCTACAAGAATGATGTCTTTCTCTCTGAGCTGGCATCCTGTACTCCGGAAGTTTCAGAGGTTTTCCTTAACCCGGATGAAAAATGGTTTTTATCCCGTGTTGATGATGGTCTCCGGATTTATGAACCGGCGGAGATATTAAAATATCTTTATGAGGGCTGCCCGGGTATTTCAATGGATTATGCCGTTATGGAGAAAACGGATAAAATCCGAATGGTGAAAGCCGGGTTTGACTGGAACGATGTAGGAAGCTGGGATGTGATTGCCGAGCTTGATAATAAATCCGAAGAGCCGGTTTACAGCTATGAGTCTGAAGGGAATTATGTTTATTCCGACCGGCCTGTGGCCCTCTGCGGAGTGGAAGATCTTATTGTTGTTGTGGCCAACGGCCGGGTAATGATTTGCAGGAAGGGTATGAGCCAACTGGTGAAAGATGCGGCGGAAGAAGACCTCTCCCGGCAGTAATTTTGTATTTTTTGATGTTTTTTTCATATTACTTCAAGTCATTCACCTTTTATGGCAGTTATAGCTGATGACGCTTGACTGTTGTAGGAGGTAAAGCGATGAATAATTTGAACTCCATCATTCTCGAGGGTAATCTCACCCGGGATCCGTTGATGGATACAACCCCGAAGGGAACGGCTGTCTGCCACTTCACAGTGGCCTCAAACAGGTATTACAAATCCGAAGGAGATCGGCAGGAAGAGGTGGGTTTTTTCGATGTAGAGGTTTGGTCCCGCCTGGCGGAAACCTGCAGTGAGTATCTCACCAAAGGCCGGGGTGTCCGGGTTGTGGGCCGGCTCAAGCAGGACCGATGGGCCAATGCCGATGGCGAGCCCCGGTCGAGAGTTCGTATTGTCGGTGAACATGTGGAGTTCCGGGCCCGGCCCAAGAGTGAAGCTGCAGAAGAACCCGGGGACACTGAAACTGCGGAAAAGGAAGTTTCAGAAGAAAAAACAGCGGTTCCGGCATACTGAGACCATACAGGGACCGCTGAACCGGTCCCTGTATTTATATCCTGCTCTTCTTGCCAACCAATCGGCTCCTCACCATAATGGAGGAGTGTTGGGCAAAGGACGAGGTTTTAATAAAACCGATTTTAAAGAAGCTATCGACGGGTTGACTTCCCGATATGAGCATCTCATATTCGACAATGCGCTGAATCCTTCTCTTCTGGAATCATTTGAAGACCGGGTTCGTCATGCAAAGAATACCGGCAGAGATCCGCTGCGTTTCCTGGATGATGAATTAAAGGCTTTTAAAGATCTGGAAAACATAACCCTGGATAAAGAACATGCTAATTCCCTCCGTGAGGAAGCCCGCCGCCGCAGATTGGCCGGTGAATCCTTTGCGGACAAGGTGCTGGATGAGTACCGGCAGCGTATTGAGCATTATCCTGCTCTGGAGATACATCCGGATGCGGATCCTGAAATCGCCAGATTGTACGGAGCCATGGATCTGCTGGACAAGAGGCATTGGGGCAGCCTCGAAACGTATCTGAGACGGGCATTCCCCCGGGCGGGTCAGATTGACAGAATGAACATTGAGCAGAGGTTCTGGCGCTTTGTCGCCACCCGGAAAGGCCGGCTGCCCGAAGAACTGGAGCGGTACCGCAGAACCCTCGCGGCTCCTTCTGCAACAAAGAAAGAAATTATCAGAGAAACCCAGGAGACTCTTAAAAGCGTGGCTTTTTTTCTTCACGATCTGCTGGGGGTCTGCGAGCAGGCTTTTCAACAGGCAGCACCTGCTGATGATGTGAATAAAGCCCTGGAGTACGTACGGGGTATGATCGGTGATTTTAGAATCAAAGACCTTAAAAGACATTGAGAGATAAGGAGGATAACAAATGTCTGAAATTATTTTAACAGATGAGATATTTGACAGTGAGGTTCTTCAGTCGGAGATTCCTGTTCTGGTAGATTTCTGGGCTGAGTGGTGTGTTCCCTGCAGGATGCTTTCTCCTCTGGTGGAAAAGATGGCCGGAGAGTATGAAGGGAAGATTAAAGTGGCCAAACTGAATGTTGATGAATGTCCGGAAACGGCGAGTAAGTATATGATTCAGAGTATTCCCACCCTGATGGTTTTTCATAAGGGCGAAATTGCCGCACACAAAGTTGGTGTCGTTCCCAGGGCGAATATTCTGGAAATGTTTGAGAAGTTAATTTAATTTTTATGGAATATAAACCTCATCTGTATTAATCCTGCCGAAGGTCCCTCCTCTGGTGGGGACTGTATGCCAGTCGATATTCATGTTGCTGTCTTCCGGAGTCCCTGCCCGGCATAACGACCGGGTGGCTGTTGAATGGGATACATCTATCGCTTCAGAGGGGTATGGTACCTCTGCAATTACTGCCTCCCATGCATTGAGCTCTGCCAGTTCTGATGAAAATATATAACCTTCACTGGTCCATCCGAGTTTTTCATCGTTACTGTCATCGGCTCTGTCAGACCAGAGCACGGCATCAATCACCTCACCGCCTTTCCGGTTGAAGAGGGTTACCGCACCGTTGTTTCCCGGCAATCCCGGGGCCCCGGGTATCCAGAAGTCCCGGGCGGTATCCGAAGCCAGCAGGCCGCCGGATTCGCTTAAATTGTCATGTTCATCGATTTCTTCGGGTATTCCTTCTGCTTTTACGTGTATCAGTATGTATTCACCGCTTGGAACCTCAATGGAGGGGAATATAATCCCGCCGGAGTATCGGGTAGCGGTACCGATTTTCAAGTACAGGCCTCCGAGGTTTCCGCCGGATATGGTGAAGAGTTCTACACAATCGGGGTTGTTTCCTGAGCCCCGGGGGTTTAATTCATTTATCAGGATTTCAGGTACCCGGGGATTCCAGCCGCTGAAGCTGTAGATAAATGACAGGGAGTTCCCGCTGTTGTCACCGACTGTGATGCGGGCTGTGTAGGCTAATCCAATCAGCTGATCGGCGGCGAATGTTACGGTTAGAAAGTTCTCCTCTGCCGTTACCGATGCAATGGGTAATTCCGGCTGAACGGTGATTTCTGCCGGTAATGGATTTACTTCCTCATCAAAAACAAAACGGATGCTCCGGCCATCAGGAGTATCAACCGTCTGCAGTTCCGGCGGGAGGAGGTCAACAGAAAAAGGCGGACCGTTGACATCCATCCCCGGCGCACAGGAACAGAATAAGAACAAGGTGAGCTGAATGATTCTGGAAATGCCTCGATTTCGCCCGATAACTGAGAGATGGTTTACTGTATAATATTTTACGTTCATAAATCAGATAACTGTGAGAAAACCTTATCTGCTTGAGAGGGATGATAAAAATGTGTGGAATTATCGGTTATTGCGGACCGAGAAAGGCTTCGGATGTACTGCTGAGTGGGCTTAAACGCCTGGAATACAGGGGCTATGACTCGTCGGGAATCAGTATCGGATCGGCAGAAGGTTTACAGATTTACAAAAAGGAAGGGAAGATTCAGGTTCTCCGGGATATGGTACCGGAGGCTCTGGAGGGAAACTGGGGAATCGGTCATACACGCTGGGCTACCCATGGGGGGGTGAATGATGCGAACGCCCACCCTCACTGCAGCTGTGACGGGGAAATTGCCATCTGTCATAACGGTATTATTGAAAATTACATGAGTCTTAAGGACCGTCTCACCCGGGAGGGTCATCACTTTCTGGCGGATACCGATTCCGAGGTGATTGCCCATCTTGTGGAATCCTTTTACCAGGGGAATCTTGAGGCTGCAGTCAAATCATCCGTGTCTCTGCTGAAGGGAACTTACGGGGTTCTGGTGATGCATAGCGACCATCCTGATGAAATTATCGGGGCGAGAAATGGTTCCCCGATGGTGCTGGGTCTGGGGGATGGCGAGATGTTTATCGCCAGTGATGTGAGCGCCATGATAGCCCATACAAAACAGGTGGTGTATTTCGAGGATGGTGAGGTTGTCCGCCTTAACTCCCGGGGGTATGAGGTTACCGATATGCGGAACCGCCCGGTGGACAAGACTGTGGATAGTATATCCTGGGAACTTGAGGAGATGGAAAAGGGTGATTATCCCCACTTCATGCTTAAGGAGATTCACGAGCAGCTTGAATCAATACCCCGGGCTATGGGGGGCAGGATAGATGAGGATCTGGCTACGGCGGTTCTCGGTGGTTTGAATATGTCTGAGATGGAGCTTCTGGGGGTAAAACGCATTGTTCTCATTGCCGCGGGTACCAGTTATTACGCTGGAAGGGTTGCTGCCTATCTTCTGGAGTCACTGGCTCGTATCCCCTCTGTTACCGAACTGGCGTCAGAGCTTCGCTATCGGAATCCCATAGTGGAGGAAGGTACCCTGTACTTTGCCATGAGTCAGTCCGGGGAAACCCTGGATACCCTGATGGCTGTCAGGGAGCTTCAGCGTAAAGGCGGCCGGGTACTGGGAATCTGCAATGTTGTGGGATCTACCATCGCCAGAGAATCCGACGGCGGGGTGTATATTCATTCAGGCCCTGAGATTGCGGTGGCTTCTACCAAGGCCTTTACCAGCCAGTTGACGGCGATGTATTTGTTTCTCTTGAAGATGGCCCGGATGCGTCATATGGCCTGGCCTGAAGGGAAGCGCTTTATTGCAGGCTTAACGGGGCTGCAGTCCGGAATAAAAAGCATACTGGAGAATGAAGATGGAATCCGGGAACTGGCGAAGAAGTACCACAAGGTAAAGGATTTTCTCTTTCTCGGCCGGGGTGTGAACTACCCGGTGGCTATGGAGGGAGCTCTCAAGCTTAAGGAAGTGGCCTACATCCATGCCGAGGGTTACAGCGCTGCCGAAATAAAGCATGGCCCCATCGCCCTTATTAACGAGCAGACTCCCAGCCTTCTGATTGTCCCTGACGATCATCTGCGGGATAAGGTGCTTTCCAACATGAAGGAAATCAAGGCCAGGAAGGGACCGGTGATTGCTCTGTGTGTTGAAGGGGATGATGAGGCGGCACAGATTGCCGATGATGTGTTTTTTGTTCCAAAGTCCGATGAGCTGTTTTCTCCCTTTCTGATGGTGGTTCCACTGCAGCTATTTGCCTATTACTGTGCTTTGGAACTGGGGCGGGATGTGGATCAGCCGAGGAATCTGGCTAAAAGTGTTACCGTGGAATAAGGCGGAATCATTCTCAGCGAATCTCCGGAATCAGCCGATTCTATTACTGTGATGAAAACAATTATCCTGCGCCTATCCCTTGTATGCTTCTTTCTTTTCTCATTTTTCCTTTTACCTGCAGCCGCCGACGATCTGTTAATTCAAAGCGGCGATGCTTATATAGAACTCGGGGATAGTGATGAGGGTTTTGACTTGTACATTAAAGCCAAACCGGGGCTGGGCTCGGTGCTGATTACCGAATCCACCGCCGATCCGAAGAAAAGGGCGGATTCCTTTGCCTTCAGAGCCTGGGATTACAATTCAGTAAACGGGGATGAGAAACGTATTCTGGATGGAGTGTTCCTGGAGTCTGAGAGTAACCTGTATTTCCTTCTGGATTCCTTTCCTGAAGAAAATGAGCTCCTGGGTATGGCGTACAGAATCTTTATTCCCTTTCAGCTCACCTATGGTTATCCCTGGAGCCGGGAAGGGCAGGTGGAAGTTCATCAGGGTACCTGGCTGAATATCCGTACCTTTGAGGAACCGTATGCCGATTACGATGGTGCCTGGAAAGATAATCCTTTTGTCCTTTCCATGAAGGAGCTTCCACCGGCTCCCCCGCCTGAGGTAATTACAATGGACAAAGGGCCGGTGGAGGATGTGGAAGAGGCTGTTAACCGAATTACGGATCTGATCGGTATGTCCGGCGGCAATATTGACGTGGTGCTGGTTGTGGATACTACAGTGAGTATGAAGGATGATATTTCATTCATACGTGACTCTCTGGTTCCCCTGGTGCGTAATACAGTGGCGGATTTTGAGAGTTTCCGTATCGGCCTGGTACTTTACCGGGATTATAAAGAAGCCTATCTTACCCGGGTTACTCCGTTTACTGAAAGTCTGGACAACCTTCAGGCCGCGCTGAACCGGATTACAGTTTCCGGGGGCAGGGATTTACCCGAGGCTGTTGATGAGGGTTTGTACGCTGCTTTAACCGAGTTTGAATGGGCTGCTCCTGAGCGGCTGATTATTCAGGTGGGAGATGCTCCCGGACACGAGATTCCTCAGGGAGCCATAACATCCCAAATGGTGGCAGATGAAGCGGCGAATCTGGGTGTGTCGATATATCCGATCCGGCTGCCCGGCGACCC
>Ga0164315_10003425_pt1 | contig 12307 bp, 6 predicted proteins | sample GuaBasSedimGuay6_FD_113737 | JGI IMG/M metagenome (GOLD analysis project Ga0164315, IMG submission 113737) | Subseafloor sediment microbial communities from Guaymas Basin, Gulf of California, Mexico - Guay6, Core 4569-2, 0-3 cm | ecosystem: Environmental > Aquatic > Marine > Hydrothermal vents >... | reverse complement strand
CTTCACCCAGCCAGACTCCCATTTCATCATCCTTGCCCACCACAATGGGGGCGAACACGATGACCGTCGTCAGGGTGGAAGCCACAATGGCCCGGGCAACTTCCCTGGTGCCCCGCACCGCGGCCGCCAGGGGTCCGGCCCCGGCATGCTGCTGCCGGTGAATGGACTCAAGAACCACCACCGCGTTGTCCACGAGCATGCCCACCCCGAGCATCAGCCCCATCATGGTCAGCACGTTCAGACTGCGGCCGGAAAGGAACAAAAAGACTATCGTCCCCAGAATGGAGATGGGGATGGCAATGGACACCACCAGGGTCATGCTCAAACGGCGCAGAAAAACGTAGAGAATGGCCAGGGCCAGGATCGATCCGAAAAGGCCTCCCTGAAGCAGGCTGCTCAAGGAATCCGTGATCTGGTCGGCCTGGTTGAAAAAGGAAAAACTGTTGATGCCCTGCAGGGTCGGATCCACGTTGATCCGGTCGAGTTCATCCTGGATGGCCTGACAGACTTCCACGGTATTGTAGCCCGAGGCTTTCTGAATCCAGAAGGCGATGGCCGGTTCCCTGTTCAACACCCGGCCGTAGCTCAGGGCGGGTGCCCCGTAAATGACCTCGGCCACATCCCCGAGCCGCAGCCCCCTGCTGTCGATGGGAAGTTCGCGCAGGTCCTCCACCCCATGCAGACCGCTGACGGTGCGCAGGTCGTAGCGCAATCCCCGGTCGGTAACCCGGCCGACGGTCAGCTCGACGTTGGCCGCTTCCAGTTCCGCGAACAGGCGGTTAACGTCGACGTTGTGTTCCATGATCTTGTCGAACCGCAGGTAAACCGAGGCCTGGGTCGGCAGCACCCCGTCGATATTGACCCGCCCCACGCCCGGGATGCGTTGCAACGGACCGATGATCTTCTGGTCGATCAGGTCCCAGCTTTCGGATAGATCCCGGCCCTTGGCGGAGATCCTGCCCTCCATGATGGGAATGTCGTTGGTATTGAAGGTCAGCAGGAATATCTGCTGGATATCCTGGGGAAGTTCCCCCCTGATCTGATCGATCTTTTCCTTGACCTCCATCCGCAGCAGATTGACGTCCCGGCCCCATTCGAAAATCACGCCGACCTGGACGTCGTTGGCATCGCTGTAACTGCGGATTGCCTGCACTCCACCAAGCGTGGCAAGAACCTCTTCGATGGGGCGAACTATCTCGCGTTCGTTCTCGGCGGGTATTCCGCCCTGATAGGGAATCCAGACGGCGATGAACGGAAATTCCATTCGTGGCAAAAAATCGAGCGGCACCTTCAGAATGGAAACACCGCCGAGAAGGACCACCGTGGCCAAGGCCATGGCCAGGGTGACTGGGCGACGCAGGGATAGAAAAGTCAGCCACATATCAGGCATCCCCTGAACCGGGTTCGGTCAGGACAGGTCCGCGTCCGGACATCAGGGAGTAGATCACCGGAACGACCACCAGGGTCAGCAGGCTGGCCAGCAACAGGCCACTGATGACGGTCACCGCCAAAGGCGCGCGCAGTTCGGCGCCTTCACCAAGGCCCATGGCCATCGGCAGCAGACCCAGGACCGTTGTCGCTGTGGTCATCAGGATGGGCCTCAGCCTTTCGGAACCGGCACCCAGAATCGCATCGCCCAGATCGCGACCTGCCTGACGCAACTGGTTGATCCTGTCCACCAGGACGATACCGTTGTTGACCACGATTCCCGCCAGCATGATGGCCCCGATAACGGCGATCACACTGATACTCATACCTCGCAGATACAAACCGTAGATGGCCCCGCTCATGGCCAAGGGAACCGTGAACATGATGATCAGGGGATAAACGAAGGATTCGAACTGGGCGGCCATGACCAGGTAGACCAGGAACACGGCCAGGAGAATGGCCAGGCGCAGGGACCGGAAAGAACTGTCCATCTCGTCGTTCTGCCCGCCCATTTCCACGGACACGCCCGCGGGCAGGCTCAGGTCAACCAGACGGCTGCGGATCTCCTGAGTCACCGAACCCATATCCCGGCCGGAAAGGTTGGCCGAAACGATGGCGACCCTTTTGTTGCCCAGTCGGTGGATTTCCGAGGGCCCGGTCACGATTTCCATCTCGGCGATGCTGCCCAGGGTGATGGGCACGCCATTTCTTTCGGTGATGATCAGGTCCTGGACGGCCGTCAGGGTATTGCGCTGGGAACCGGTATTGAGGACCCTGATGTCGACGTGACGTTCCCGGTCGCGGAAGCGGCTGGCGACCGTGCCGCGCACCTTGCCCCGCACCGTTTCCGAAACGTCGCCCAGGCGCAAACCGAACCGGTTCAGTTTGTCCCGGTCGAACAACACCTGAATTTCAGGTGATCCCGGCACCATGCTCAACCTGAGGTCGCGCAACCCCTCCACCTTTGCCAGACGGTCACCCACTTCGTTGGCGACACGCTGCAGGTCCGCAAGGTTGTAACCGTAGATGTTGACCGCCACCGGAGCACCGAAGGCCATCAGGGATTGGCGGCGAAGTTTCATGCGCAGATCCGGGTATTTTCGCAGAACTTCACGAATTCGTTCCAGGGCATCGTTTTCGGCCACGGCCGTCGCCTCGGTCAATCGAACCTTGACCTCGGCCCGGTTTTCTTTCCTTCGCTGGGCCGATGACTGTCCTTCCCTTGAAACACCCACTTCGCCCGCGACCATGTCGATGCCGGGAAGTTCGGACAGCTCCTTTTCCAGACTCCGAATAACGGCCTCGCTCTTACCAAGAGGAGTGCCTTCAGGCATTTCCAGCGCCAGGGTAAACTCACCACGCGCCAGTGGGGGCACGAGTTCCGTTCCCAATCGGGGCCAGATCAACAAGGCGCCGCCGGCCAGAACCAGAACAAGGAACAGAACCAGGATCCGGTGACGCAAAGCCCCGGCCAGCGTGCGCACGTATCCCGCCTGCACCACGGGGAAAATCCGTAAGAAAGACCAGGTCAACGGCCACATGATGGCCGCGACTACATGCCGCAGGCCGGTCAACAACAGCTGGAACAGCCGCAACACCAACATCGGCAGGCCGATGGTCAGGAAAAGACCGGCCAGGCCAGCCCAACGCCCCAGCTTGTGCCCAGAACCCGCATGTCGGGACCAGGAGGCATACCAGCTCACGCGGTCGTCAGCGGATTCCGTGGGGGATTTTTTCTTTGAAGAGGTGCCACCTTGTCCGAAGGCGGCGGCCATCGGCGTAAAAGTCAGCGCCACGAACAGGGAAACCAGCAGGGAAAAGGTCACCGTCAAAGCCTGGTCCCGGAAAATCTGTCCGGCCACGCCCACGACGACAAACACGATGGGAACGAAGACCGCCAGGGTGGTCAACGTCGATGCCGTGACCGCGCCCGCGACTTCGCCCGCGCCCAGGGCCGCGATTTCCGCCTGGTCGGCGCCTTCGGGGGCTTCTTCGCGCCGGCGGTGAATGGCCTCCAGCACCACGATGGAATTGTCCACCAGCATGCCCACACCCAGAGCCAGTCCACCGAGGGACATGATATTGAGGGAGACACCCTGGGTCAGCATGAGTATGAAGGTCGCCACGATGGAGATGGGAATGGCGATCCCGATGATGATCGTGCTGCGGAAATCCCGCAGAAAAACAAACAGGACCAGGATGGCCAGGACACCGCCGATCAGGGCGTTGTTCCTTACTTCCTTGACCGCCTGGGCGATGAACACCGACTGGTCGAACAGAATCTCCAGGTTCATGTTGTCGGGAAGATGCTCCCGCAGCCGGTCGATATGGCTCCGCACCGAGCGGGCCATTTCCACGATGTTGGCGTCGCCCTCTTTGTAGATGGCGATTTCCACGCTCTCGCGCCCGTCCACGTGGGTGACGGTGGTGCGGTCCTTATGGGTCCGGACAACGGTGGCCACGTCCCCCAGTTTGACCGGCGTCCCGTCGATGGTGGTGATGGTCACATTCTCGATGTCGGCCAGGTCTTTGAACCGGCTCAGTGTCCGGACGATATACTCCGCGTTGCGGTCCCGCAGGGATCCACCCGAAGCGTTGATGTTCTCCTGCCGAAGGGTTTCGGTCACCAGGGCGATGGGAATGCCAAGACTGGCCAGGCGGGTTTCATCGACCTCGACCCTGATCTCCTCCTCCAGGCCGCCGGACACCCTGGCGGCAGCCACACCGGAAAGCGCTTCGATCTCCTTTTTCAGGACATCGTCGGCCACGTTTCGCAACTGGACCAGCTGTGCGTTGCCTGAAAGTCCGATCCGGATCACGGGGTCCTGGGCAGGGTCATATTTCAGCAGCAGCGGAACCGTGGTTTCCCCGGGCAAGCGCACCAGATCGATCTTTTCCCGCACGTCCAGGGCCGCGTAATCCATGGGCGTGCCCCAGTTGAATTCCAGGGTTATCTGGGAAAGCCCGGCCTGGCTGATCGAATGCACCCGGCGCAGCCCGGGAACCACGCCGACGGATTCTTCCAGGGGCCTTGTCACCAGGTTTTCCACATCGACGGGGGCGGTCCCGGGAAATTCGGTTTGTACGGTCAAACTTGGATAACGTATTTCCGGCAAAAGCCGCATGTCCAGACGGCCCAGGGCCGTCAGTCCGAACACGACGGCAGCCAGAGTCACCATCCAGACCGTAACGGGATGAGTTACCGCGAAGCGGATGGCTTTCATCGGGCTACTCCGACTTTGCCATGGCCGTAAGGTTTTCATCTGCGGCGGCGGGATCCGTATCCGTTCCATGGATCTCGCTGTAGCCGACAGCATCTCCATTCAACGCTTCGATCTGCGATCCGGTATGGAGGCCGCCCTGCCCCATGATCACCACAAAATCCCCCTCGAACAAACCTTCGAGAACTTCCACGTGGCTTTCATCATACAGACCGGTTTCGATTTCGACCTTGCGGACGGTATCCGCCTCGGCCACAAAAACGCTGCGCAGGGACCCGTTCTCGATCAAGGCGATCTTGGGGACAGCCAGGGCGTCGTGGTGTTCATCGGTCGTGATACGCACTTTGACAAAACCGCCCACACGGGTGTCCCTGTCCACGCCCTCCAGCAACAGAGTCAGGCGGATGGTGCTGGTGGTCGGATCCACGACCGGCGAAATCCTTTCCACGACGGCTTCGAGCGGTACCTCGACCGCCTCCGGGGAAACGAGAACCCTTTGGCCGGCGGACACCTTGCGGGCAATAGCCTCGGGCAAGTGAACGCGCACGCGCAGGGGAGTGAAATCCCCGATGGTGAAGGCGGGAGCGCTCGCGGCCAGCTGCTGGCCGGGCACGATCAACCGGTCGGTTACCTGACCGGGAAAGGGAGCCCTCAGGCGTGTATCCTCGAGGGTGATCCCCGCCAGGTCGCGTTCCGCCTGGGCCATCCGCCAGGCCGAATCCATGTCGTCGAATTCCTGCTGGCTGATGATCCCTTCATCCATCATTTCACGGCTGCGGTCCAACTGGCGTTTCTTGTCGGCCAGGGACAATTCAGCCTGGCGCAGCTGGATGCGTTCCCGGTCGTTCTCCAGTTCCCCCAGGATCTGGCCCTGTTCCACCCAATCCCCCTCTTCCACGTTGACCTTGTGGACCCGTCCGCTGGTGCGGGATACGAGTTCCACCAGGCGGTCGGCTTCGATGACCGAGGCCGCGCGGTAATATGAGGCAATCCCCCGGCCTTCGACCCGGCTCAGCTCCACCGGAACGGCCCTTTCCTCGGGTTTCCCGTCGGAATCCCCGCTTGCGCCATCCGCGGCGGAGGCACCGGTGGAATCCGCGGCAGCGGCAACCATGTCCAGGTCCTGCGCGAAGGGCAGCATCCCGCCTTGCCAAAGAGCGATTCCGCCACCGGTGACGAGAACGACAGCCCCCAGGATCAGGATGGTTTTTCTTCCGGGCATACTCATGGTCGGCTCCCCATTACAGGTTTGTTTGAATCACAGGATCTGCGGAGAAGGCCCGCCGGGGAACAGGTTCCACCACGGCCGCCAGAATTGAAGACGCATCCGGGGCCGCAAGGTTGCATGTCTTGATGACCCGCCCGGGAGTGCCATTTCCGGGATCGTACCCTGAGAGCTGGAATTCCCACCCCCACCGGACTATTTTCAGGATAATCAATTCTGAACCTTCTGCCCGAATCGCGAGGTCGCCGCCATGAATAAGCTCGTCGAATGTGTTCCCAATATCAGCGAGGGACGGGATCAAGGAATCATCGACGCCGTGACCGCGGTCATCGGTGAAGTCGACGGAGTGCATCTGCTGGACGTGGATCCCGGCGCGGAAACCAACCGCACGGTGATTACTTTTATCGGCGACCCCGCGGGGGTGGCCGAAGCGGCCTTTCGGGTGGTTAAACGCGCCGCCGAACTGATCGATATGAGCAAGCACTCGGGAGCCCACCCCCGGCATGGAGCGACCGACGTCTGCCCCTTCGTTCCGGTGCGCGGAGTAACCATGAAAGAATGCGTCGCCATAGCGCAAAGCGTGGGGCGCCGCATTGGCGAGGAACTCGAGATCCCGGTCTATCTTTACGAAGATGCAGCTTCCAGTGCATTCCGCACCAACCTGGCCAATGTCCGCAAAGGCGAATACGAAGCCCTGTGCAACAAACTGGGTAACGACGAGTGGGAACCGGATTTCGGGCCCAATGCATGGAACGACAGGGCTGCCCGGACCGGCGCCACCAACGTATCGGCACGGGGTTTCCTGGTGGCCTATAATGTCAATATCAACTCCATGAGCAAGGGCATTGCCCAGAACATCGCGCTGGACATCAAGGAGGCCGGCCGGGCCCAGCGCGACTCCAGCGGAAAACTGGTCAAGGACGACAAAGGCAAAAATGTCCTGGTTCCAGGACCCTATCGCCTGGAAGCCTGCAAAGCGGTGGGTTGGGTCATACCCGAATACCAGCGCGCCCAGGTCTCCATGAACCTGGTCAATACCTCGGTCACCAAACCTCACCAGGCTTTCGACGCCTGCTGCCGCTCCGCCATTGACCGCGGCGTGCGGGTCACCGGCAGCGAACTGGTGGGGCTGATCCCCGAAGGGGACATGATCGCCGCCGGCAAACACTATCTGAAAAAGGCGGGGCAGTCGGCGGGCATCCCCCGGAAAATGATCATCGAGACAGCCATCCAGAGCATGGGCCTGAGGGAACTGACCCCCTTCGATCCGGCCGACAAGATCATCGAGTACCAGGCCGGCTTGACCGACGGCCCCCTGGTGAGCATGAGCAACCGCGAATTCGTGGATGAGTTGTCCAGCGACAGCCCCGCCCCCGGCGGTGGTTCGGTCGCCGCCTTGTGCGCCGCCCAGGCCGCGGGCCTGGCGGCCATGGTGGCCAACCTGACCGTCGGCAAAAAGAAATACGCGGCCGTCCAGGACAGGGTGAAGGAAATCGCCGAAGCGGGGCAGGACCTCAAGGACTTCTTCCTGGCCGCCATCGACGACGATACCGAGGCCTTCAATGCCGTCATGGACACCTTCGGCCTGCCCAAAGCCGGCCCCGAGCAATCGCGGGTGCGCGACCTGGCCATCGCCGAAGCCACCCGCCAGGCGACCCGTGTGCCCCTGTCGGTCCTGGAAAAGGTCCCCGCCCTGCTGGAACTCTCCGACGAGGTAGGGCGGATCGGCAACGCCAACAGTCTCAGCGACGCGGGAGTTTCCGCCCTGGCGGCCATGGCCGGGGCCGAAGGCGCCTATTACAACGTGCTTATCAATCTGGACTCCCTGAGGGGCCTCGACCAGAGCTCCGAACCGGACTTCAACGCCTCCACCAGGAAAAGAGCCACCGCCGCCCTGGCGGAATGTGAAAAACTGTCCGCGGATATCCGGAAACTGATTCGCGGAAAACTGGAATCGGTTCTGGATTCCTGACTCTTGTTGTGGTTAATTCTTCGGGCGGCCGACGGCCCCGATCGGGAAACTGATTCCACCGTCGGCGGTCCTATATTTGTTGGTACCAACCCCGACGGTATCCCAATCGAAAGGTCCGAAAATGGCCCAGGCCCCCATTCCCGAGAAAAAACAAAGTCCCCTTCAGGAAATCGTCCAGCCTTTCATAGACCTGGCCCATGCCCCGCGGGCCCTGTGGGGCATCAACCTGGCCTATTTCCTCGAAGGATGGGTATATTTTGGAATGCTCGGCTACCTGGCCATGCATTTTTCGGATTTCATTTTCAAAGGCGTCCCCAACGCTGACATCGAATCCCACCACATGGTCCTGGTCCTGACAGCGGGCATCACCATTTCAATGTTCTTCCTGGGCGGCATCGCTGACAAGAAGGGGATTCGAACCACTCTACTGAGCGCATTCGTGTTTTTGCTGCTGGGCAGGGTGATCTGGTCCGCCGCTCCCCTTGTCTTCCCGGAACCCGGTTTGTTCTCGTCTATGCACTTCATGACCATGGCCGGCATCATCGTCGTGGTCATCGGTTACGGAATGTATCAGCCCGCCGCCTATGCCGGAGTTCGGAAATTCACCAGCGGCAAGACCGCCGCCATGGGCTACGCCATGCTTTACGCCCTGATGAACCTGGGCGGCTGGCTGCCTTCGTTCTTCAGTCCCATCCGGCACGCCATCGGCATTTCCGGTTCCTATTGGGTCTACACCGGCATTACCTTTGTGGCCTTGATCGCCACCGCCCTGATCCTGACACCGAAGGTTGAAAAGGCAGCCATCGCCCGGGCCGAAAAGGAAAGGGAAGAGGAAAAGGCAGCTGCCGCGAAATCCGGTGAAGCCAAAACCGGTGAGGCCAAAGGGGATGCCGCGGCGGCAGAACCTGCGCAGAAAACCAAAATCCCCGCCCACCTGTGGGCCACTCTTGCGGTCCTCACAGGCTCTGTCTATTTCCTGCCCAGCCCAGCCAACTATATCGTCTGGGCCGTCCTGGGTGTGGCCGTCATCACCATGTCCCTGGTCCCCGCCTGGGGTAAACCCGCGCAGTTGTGGTTCGCCAACCATCCCCTGGGCAACACCAAGTTTTTCTTCTTCATCTTCGCCCTGATTCCGGTGCAGACTCTGTTCACCTACAACTGGCTGATTCTACCCCAGTACCTCGAGAGGGGTTTCGAGGGCGGCTTCGTCAGTGAACGTTTCGAGCTCTTCGCCAACCTGAATCCGATCCTGATCTTCATCGCCGTGCCCATCGTGACGGCCCTGACCATGAAGAAGAAGGTCTACAACATGATGATCATCGGCACGTTCATCATGGCCGTGCCCGCCTTCCTGCTGGCCTTCGGGACCAGCCTGCCCCTTCTGTTGGGCTACCTGTTCATCATGACCATCGGCGAAGCCATGTGGCAGCCGCGCTTCCTGCAGTACGCCGCCGAGATCGCCCCCGAGGGACGCACCGGCGCCTATATGGGCGTGGCCCAGTTCCCCTGGTTCCTGACCAAGGTCATCGTGCCCCTGTATTCGGGTCTCATGCTGCAGAAATTCGTTCCTGCCGTGGGTGTCCGTAATCCCGAACAGATGTGGCTGGTGTTTGCCCTGGTGGCGATGATCTCCCCCATCCTTCTGATCATCTTCAAGGGCTGGGTAGGTGATTTGAAGACCAAGTCCGACTGATTGCTGGGTACACGAAGGCCCTGGGGACTTAGCGCTTCGCGATGCGCCCCAGGGCCTTCGTGTACCCAGCAATCAGTCGGGCTTGGTCTCCACGCAAGTACATGAGGTAGGAGCTTTGGTAAATAATTGGGGGAACTTGTCGCGCGGGGGGAATTCATGTCCCTCACCAAGAACCGGCTCTTATTCCGTTCTGCCACTTCACGACAAGCCGTGGAAGAAGCGCAGAGCCTGAGGGGACGGCATTGAGGCACTTTTTGCGCATGTGAAACCTAAGCAGGAAAGTGCCTCAATGCCGTCCCCTCAGGCTCTGCGCTTCTTCCGCGACTTATCGTACCCGTAATACTTCTGATCGTAATAGTAGGGCAGAACGTCACCCAGGTTGTTGGCTACCACGCCGACAATGTTGGCCCCGGAACTGCGGAGGATTTCCACACCCCGTTTGCAAACGTCCTTGGGCGTTTGGCCGGCCATCACCAGGAACAGACAGCCGTCGACAGCGTCTATGAAATGGAGAGGGTCGCTTACCGGTACGACAGGGGGTGAATCCAGCAGGACGATATCGTAGGTCTTATGGATTTCCTCGACCAGATGGCGGACACGATTACCCCCGAACAGGCGGCTGATATGACCGCCGGTCGTTCCGGCCGGCATGAAATCCAGGTTCTTGATGGTGGTCGAACTGACCGCCTCTTCAAGGGTGGCTTTGCCTTCGAGGAGGTTGGCGAAACCCGGGGAGACCTGGCTCTGGAAAACCGTGTGCTGGACGGGGCGGCGCACATCGGCATCAAGCAGGAGGATTCGGCTGGGCAGATGGTAGGCCAGGACCAGGGCGAAATGGAGGGAAAAGAGGCTTTTCCCCTCGCCACGTTCGGCGCTGGTCACCATCAGGGACATCTTGCGGTCCAGATCGAGTTGACGTCCAACCTGAATCATGATGCGGCGCAATTCGATGGCCATCGGTGATTCGATGTCGAACAGGTTGCCGACCCCGCCTTGTGTTGTTTTCTCCATCGCCATTTCCACCTTTCCAGGCAAGCGCCCGCGCGACAAGTGGCTGTGCGGTCAGCTGAGCCGCGGGTAGATCACCAGGAATCCAATTGCACCCACGGCAAGAATCACCAGAACGATGACGGCCCATTTCAGGATGCGGGTCTTTCTCTTCTTTTCGAAATGGTCGTCCTTGATGGTCGGCAAGGTGCCGATCACCTTCAGCCCCAGGGTCCGTTCTATCTGATCGACGGTCGTGAACGAGCGGTCCATGAATATGGCCAGCACGACCAGTCCCATGCCTATCCCCAGGGACAGGATGGCGCCCAAAGCCATCAGTTTCATTTTGTCCGGTTCGACCGGAGTGTAGCTTTTGCGCGGTTTCTGACGAACCTTGATCTGCATGCCGATTTCCGAGAGGCTGGCCTCCAGGTTCATCGTCTGCTGGGTGATTTCCTGTTCCAGGGTTTGGACCAGGCGCCGGGACGTTTCCACGTCGTCCTGCAGTTCGGAGATCCGGGCGGAGTCTCCGGGTCTGCGGGAGGCAAAGCGGCGGAATTCTGAGATTTTCAACTCCAACAGGTCGATAACCCGTTTTTTCCCGCCCCGGAAAAGCGAAAAATAGATGTATTGGCTGATCTGATTCCGTTCGCGGATACCCAACTGCGGCATATTGAGAGCCACCAGTTCCTCGATACGATCATTCATCCTGACCCGCAGAAGTCCAAGGCGGTTGTCCAGGGCCTTGGCCCTGCTGTCGCCCTCCTCGAACAGCTGTATTTCAAGGCCCAGATCTTCCATTTCGGAAATCGTGGATTGGATGACCGCGTCGTTTTCATAGGGCGAAGTACTGGGGATCGAACCGATTATCCCACGGACGATCCGACCGTTCTCGGCAAGTTCGGTGGCATCCCGGCCCTCGTACCTGATCTTGACTTCGTCCAGATTGCTTTCAGCTCTGCCCAGGTTGCCGGCATTGATGGGGTTGTCCACCAGGGAAGCGGACGCCAGATTGGTCTGAAAATCGAGCAAAGCTCTTTCGGCCGCTTCCAGGTCAGCCTCGTAGATTCCCAACTGACGCTCCAGAAAAGCACGGGTCGAAGTGCTGGCAGCCATCTGGGTGGTTCTGTATTCCTCCACGAAACGGTTCACGATATAGGAGGCCAATTTGTGGGCCTGGGTGGAGCTGGGGTCTCTTACGGCGATCCGGAACAACCGGTCGCCGTCCCGCTTGATCTTGACCATGGAGCGCAAACGGTTCATGGCCCGCCGCACCGCCTTGGCATCGGACATTTCGGCGGCTACGGAATCGGGGTAGGAATTCCGCAGGGCATCGTGAAGACCCAATTCGCGGACAACGAGTTCCAGGAACTCCGGCGAGGTCAAAAGCATGTTCATTTCGTGGTAGGCCACCGCATCGATATTGCGGGCACGGCCGTACCGCCGGGAAGGATCCTCCAGCAGGCTGCTGTTCATCTTGTTGAACTTGATCTGGAGTTGGCCCGACGACTCGAAAATGGGAGTCATGGTGCGGATGATGACCACGGCCATGGACAAACACAGGATGAATGGGATAAAAAACAGCAGCTTGCGGCGCCAAAAGGCCCGCAAAAGGGACATGGGGTCGAAACCTGACCCCGATGACTGGGAATCGTCCTGGAATGGATCCATCTAGTAGGTATCTCCTTGCCAACGCCGGTTAACGTCGGGTCAAGATAGTTTCGGCCGGATTTCCCGCCACCAAAGAGGGAAAACGCCCCGGTCTCGTCGCGTATTTTCCT
>Ga0164315_10003424_pt1 | contig 12307 bp, 9 predicted proteins | sample GuaBasSedimGuay6_FD_113737 | JGI IMG/M metagenome (GOLD analysis project Ga0164315, IMG submission 113737) | Subseafloor sediment microbial communities from Guaymas Basin, Gulf of California, Mexico - Guay6, Core 4569-2, 0-3 cm | ecosystem: Environmental > Aquatic > Marine > Hydrothermal vents >... | reverse complement strand
GTTAAATTTCTTTATACTTAAATATTCCTCTATCCTCTATCCTCATCGCTCTTTTTACATCGCCAAATATACTTTACATTTCATTATTTGAAACAAGAACAATTGTCATTTTACAGCTTTTCACTTGATTTTTTGCAATTGGGATTTATCCCCAAAACATAATTCTCGATTACCTTAATTTGTTTGGCTACTCGGTCGCCTTTGAAACCTGTAATATCTTTATAATTAATATATTTTACGTATTGATCGAGATACTTCATGGCAACTGGTTTGTACGACCAATGCCATTTTTCTTCTTCATATCCAGTAGTGCGTGTTTCTGGTTTTGGGGTATATACCTGACAAAAACCAAATTCATGAGCATGAGTAGAGAGCCACTCGAAGATAACTTTTCCTTTTCCAGATAGAAAATCTTCGTCTTTCAAACTATAAATATCAATATCAGTTCCCCAATGATGCCTTGATGTGCCTGGCATTGAAGAAAACATTAGGATTACTTTTGCTCGTTTTTCCGCATTTGGATATTTCTTACTTAGGTCTTGTCCTAACACTTTTCGAGTGCCTGTCCATTTCGCTTCCCATATTGATTTTTGATGATCGAAGCTTCGGAAAGCAGAAATAATTTTCAAATCAATCCCCTCTTTAGAAGCAGCAGCATACATTTTTTTATAGGCTTCGTAGGCTTCGCTATGCATAAATATGGTAGATTTATTGGTGTACGGCTTTTCTATTCTGGCAAATATCAACCCTTCTTTTGCATTCACCTGGCCTAATAGATACTTCTTAAGCACCTTAATATCATCATCTACTGCGATAATATCTTGCATCATAGGTTGGAATATAGAGAACCCAAGAAAGGTCAATAATAAGGTAAAGCTCTTGATATAATTATTCATTATTTTTTTCTTTTTAATAGTTCAATAGATTTCTGAACAATTGCTTCAGAATTCATGCCATATTTCTTCATTAGTTCAAGAGCTCCACCAGATTCTCCAAAAGAATTCGGCATTCCAACAAAACTCATAGGAATGGGATGGGTGTTTACAATCACTTCAGCAACAGCGCTTCCTAAACCTCCAGTAATCTGATGTTCTTCGGCAGTTAAAATTGCGCCTGTTTCTTTCGCAGCCCTAATAATCGCCTCTTTGTCGATTGGTTTAATCGTATGGATATTTATTAAAGCAGCAGAAATTCCTTGCTTTGCAAGTTCTTCAACAGCCAAAATACCTTCCCAAACCATATGCCCAGTGGCGATAATCGTTAAATCGCTTCCTTTATTTATTTGCTGCGCTTTACCTATCTCAAAATTCTGTTGTTCAGATGTAAAATCAGGCATAGGCTCACGTCCAAAACGAATATAAACTGGTCCATTGAGCTTCTCAACAGCAGCGATGGTTGCTAATCGTGTTTGGGTGGCATCGCAAGGAGAGAGAATTGTAATATTTGGTAAAGCTCTCAAAGCTGCAATATCTTCCAATGCTTGATGAGTTGCTCCATCTGGTCCAACAGAGATTCCTGCATGTGCTCCTCCAATTATCGCATGCACATTATTATAACATAGAGAAATTCGTATTTGATCTAAAGTGCGCATGGCTGCAAATACCCCATAAGTAGAGAAGACGGGGATTTTTCCGCTTAGTGCGAGTCCTGCTGCAACTCCAATGGCATTTTGCTCAGCTATTCCTAAAGAGTAAAATCGGTCAGGGAATTCTTTTGTAAAAATATCCATGCCTACTGAAGTAGTAATATCGCTCCCCAATGCAATCAGATTAGAATTACGCTCCCCAGCGATTTTTAAGCCTTCGCCGAAACCAATTTTGGTTGATAGATGTCCTTTAAGTTTAACTTGTTCCATTATAAATATAAATAGTTTTTAGAATTTCTTACTTCAAAATACCCCAACTACTTAGGTTATTATCATTAGGCGCCTTCCCATGCCAAGTATAATCGCCTTCAATTTCAGGAACTCCTGCACCCATTTTAGTATGTGCAATAATTACAGATGGTTTTCCTATTGTTTGTTTGGCAACATTATAAGCTTCTAATATTGATTCCATATTATTACCATCACATTCAATAACTTGCCAACCAAATGATTCCCATTTCTGTCGTAAAGGCTCCAATTGCATTACTGTTTCTGTATCTCCATCAATTTGAACTTTATTACGATCAACCAATGCGATTAGATTGTCTAGCTTATAGTGTGCGGCACTCATAGCAGCCTCCCAAATGCTTCCTTCTTGCAATTCACCGTCGCCATGAATACTATAAACACGCCAATCTTTTTTATCGTGTTTTGCTGCTAGAGCCATACCTACAGCAACTGAGAGTCCTTGCCCAAGTGAACCTGCCGATAGCTCCAATCCTGGCAACCCATGGTCGCGGCCAGGGTGCCCTTGAAGGCGACTTCCTAATTTACGTAGGCTAAGTAATTCTTCTTTCGGGAAATAGCCAGCATGCGCCAAAGCAGTGTAATGAAGGGGAGCAATATGCCCAATACTAAGAACCAAACGGTCGCGATCCTCCCATTTAGGATTATGTGTTTTATGGTTTAAGATGTCGAAATATAAGGCCGTAAAAACATCAGCCATGCCCAATGAGCCACCTGTATGCCCTGAACCTGCTGCATAAATGCTTCGAATAACATCAATTCGTATTTCTTTTGCTTTCTGTTTTAGTTCTTCAATATTCACGTCAATAGTGTTTTATATTTTCAACTCCTAACTATAATTATATCTCAAAACTCAATTAATAATCTCTCCAATCCTTCTTTTTATTCAGTTTAAGATCCTGAAGCATAGGTGACTTTACGCGTATTGTTAAATTATAGCTTTTCCGGTCTCCCATAGGAATCCAGTTAAACATAAGCTCCCAGCAATGCAGATCGCGATATATATCAACTGAAGTATATGAAAATTCTTGTGATACAAAATCCCAACCCGTAGTAACTCCAATTTTCCACTTCTTAGTAATATTCACATCGCCTGACACTCCTAAGTTTTGAATTATTTTTTTATCATAGGCAATGTTTTGCACATTGTAAATATTAGTATAGCGCCATGTATATCTTAAGTTTACATTCCATGGATTATTGAAATCTACGTAGTGATCTGGATAATTATTTACCTCATCCAATTCCTCATTGGTGCCCTTTTCAGATTCATATTTCTTTTGTCTTTTCTGTTTTAACTTATTATGATTTAGATTATAATTAAAACCAAAACTCCATTCACTCTGATTTCTATGGAGTAGCTTATTATTCACATTCCAGTTAAACTCATTAATTCTTCTACCAACAGAATCGAGGGCGTAAAAATCCCAATAGCCAGCAAATCGAATCGATACATTTTTGAACAAGGTCGTTCGGGCTGTTACTGCAAGGGGGGCCAATTGAAATTCGGTTTTAGCCAAATCGTAGGAGGTTCCTATTTGCAGACTTTCTATCAATTTGATTTTCTTTGTTCCAGTAAGTGTATCTTTTCGGGAGCGCACTTTCAATTCAAAATTATTGTCGATACTGAGTCTTACAGCTCCTGATTTCCCGTTTGGTGGAGCCCCATACATCTGACCCTCAAAGCGTGAGTAATGAACTTCGTTGCCGTCTTTATCAATATATGTATTGAAATAATTGTATTTTTCAGCGCCGAAATCAGGTCGGTAACTGAAGCCCAAGGTTGGACTCATCACATGCCGCATTGCTTTAATAGGACCTCTTTTCGCAGTGTACATGCCATAAATTCGCGTGTTGATGGATGAATTGAAACTGTATTCGTGGACAGCTGTAAACTCATTATTAAGATCTCTTACTAGGTGGGGTAGGATTGTGTCTCCATTTTGGTAAGTTGTATCCTGCCAGTTTTTATGTGTAGTTTGAAAATACCACCTTTCTGTAAAATTTGCAGAGTTTGTCCACGCAAAGTTTCCCATATTTATGGTACTACTAATTGGAATAACATGCTTAATACCTTTATCAAAGTCCTCTAGATTATTATGAGAGAATAATGAGTCGATAGTATTTAATTCATTCTTTGCGTCCAGCTTATAGGATATCATGATTTTCTCATACCACTTTTTCTTTCCTATGGGATGTTTTCGTTTAAAGGGGTAAAAACGTGGTGTGCTAAATGAAATCTGTGGTAGAGTTAGGGAAATGGCACCTGTTTGGGAATTTTGATTATGTCCTAAGTTGGCAGTAAAATTATAGTCTCCCCATAGAGTAGCACGATAGGCAATACTCGAATGAAAAGTATTGGTTAAATAATCTTGTGTATTATAGGAATTCATGGTATTGTAGTTAGTACTACCAAAGTTCACATCAGCTGAGAAACTACTATTTGGGTTAGCTTTGGCATCTTGCCTGTGATTCCAACGGACGAAAAAGCTTTGATCCTCACTAAAATTATAAGCATCGGTTTCACCTACTTTATTATTTGCATATCTTATGTCTAAATCACCACTTCCACGATAAATGAAGTTATACCTTGAGTGGGCTTTTACCCCCCAACTACCACGGGAGTAGATATCGCCTCGAAGGGCTAAGTCCATATGAGGTCCCAATCCCCAATAATATCCTCCATCAGTTAAGTTATAACCACGGTTTTCAGTATAGCCATACGAAGGGATTAGTACTCCATTGGAGCGTCCTTTTTTATTTGGAATAAAGCCAAAAGGTATAATCAAGGGAATAGGGATATCCTCTATTTCCATGTAGATGGGCCCTGTAACAATTTTATCGTTGGGAATAATTTTACCCTTTTTATAACGTATTCGATAATGAGGGTGTGGAGCACTACATGTAGTAAAATGACCCGATTTTACATAGGTAATATCATTACTCATCTTTTTACCTTTCGAAAGCCATACATAAAGATCACCTTCTTGCCTTGTAACATCATTTACAATACCAATGCGAGTTTCAAAATTATAACGAATACTAGTGGTTTGAAACTCATCATTACCATCTTTGAAAATAGGGTTGCCAATTATTTTTCCTGAACTATCAGCTACTCCAATCGCATATACTGTATTGTTTTTAAAATCCAATTCAATATACTCCGCTTTTAAGTTGATACCGTCGTAATCAACCTCAGCATTATGATATAAATAGGCCTTTTGTTCCACCCAATTCATTCGTATGCTATCATCGGATTTGTAAATAACTTTATCCTTTAGATTTATGCTTTGCGTTTTTTGTTTAGTTTTTACTTTTAGGCTATCGTTTTCGATTTGAATATCAGGTTTGCTATCCTTATTTACGATTGAATTATTTTGAAGCTGAGTTTGAATTTGTGTAAGTGTATCTGTTCCATTTTCTTGTGCATTGGTAATCAAAGGAATAAAAATACTAATTATTAGTATAGTTAATACCTTAGGTAATATATCTGTTAATAATTTCGTTAACAATTTAGATTTTCGTTAAATGAAACAATATCAGTTCACACTAACTTTGTTGAAAGTTCGTGTTTTGACAAATTAAAAATCAAAACTAACAAACTTTTGTGTGATACTAACGCATCATAAAATAAATATTGCACAATATTTGTTGAATAAGTTTATCAAAAATCGTACTTAAACAAACAAAAATAAGGAGCGCCAATTATGCGATATTATATTATTGTTTTTAGTTTAATAATTTCAGCACTTAGTTTTAATAAGCTTTCTGCTCAAACTTTTAAGAAGATTGATCGGGTAGTGATTGATGCTGGCCATGGAGGAAAGGACCCTGGGACCAATGGGAAGTATTCAAAGGAGAAAGATATTGCTCTTATCATTGCTTTGAAATTGGGGAATTATATCAAAGAAAACTTGCCGGGTGTGGAGGTGATTTATACTCGTAAGACGGATGTGTTTATTGAGCTATGGAAGCGACCACATATTGCAAATAAGGAAAAAGCTGATGTTTTTATTTCCATCCACTGTAATGGGGTAGAATCGTCGAAGCCTATGGGAACAGAGACTTGGATTATGGGAGTCTCCAAGGGAGAGCGGAACTTAGCCGTTGCACAAAAAGAGAATGCAGCGATTTTATACGAGGCTAATTATGAAAAGCAGTATAATAATTTTGACCCTAACTCACCAGAATCCTACATTATTTTTGAATTATTTCAGAGTGCTTATCGTGAGCAAAGTGAAGGCTTAGCTGCTAAAGTTCAGTATCAATTTACCAAAAAGCTACAGCGCATTGATCGAGGAGTAAAAGAGGCAGGATTTTTAGTTTTAGTGAATGCTACAATGCCAAGTATTTTAGTGGAGGTAGGTTTTCTTACCAATCGGGATGAGGAGAAATACTTAATGTCGGAAAAAGGTCAGAATGAGATTGCATCTGGGATTTATCGAGCTTTCAAGGAGTATAAGTTTCAAATGGAGCAAGATGATTTGCAGTCCATATCAGAAAAAAATCGTCTTGATAGTATAATGGCTGTGGAAGAGAAAGCCATTAAAGAAGTGGAGTCTTTGGATACACTTGCTAATAATACACTAATATTTGGAGTACAATTTTTAACCTCTAAAGGTGTATTTAAGAATGGTAGTAAAGAGCTAAAAGGCTTGAAAGATGTATGGTTATACAATGATAGTAACTATAATAAATATGTTTCAGGCAAATTTAAGGATATTGAAAAAGCCAATGCTTATGCAAGAGAAGTTAGAGAATCTGGTTTTTCTGATGCTTTTGTAGTTGCTTTCCTAAATGGAGAGAGAATTCCAAAAAGAAAAGCTTTAAAGATGCTAGACAAATAAATTTTCATACATTTGTAGAAGATTACAATATACTATCATATGCAGAATAAGAAAGAATTTTTAATCGGCTTTATCGCAATCTTGACTTTAATGCTCTTTTATTGGGGTTTTAACTTTCTAAAAGGAGAAGAGATATTTAGTAAAGACCGGAAATTTGTTGTTGTGTATAATAAAATTTCGGGCTTGAATATATCTAATCCAGTAATAGTTAATGGATTTAATATTGGTCGAGTTTCTGATCTGTATTTTCAAGAAGACGATGCACAAGCTCATATAGTCGTAATAATTCAAATTACCTCAGATATTAAGATTCCCAAAAATTCATTGGCAAGAATTAATAGCGATTTTCTTGGTGTAAATACAATTGAAATTCAATTGGGAGATTCTCCTATTGAGGCTGTATATGGTGATACTCTTGATGGTATGATTGCTTCGAGCTTACAAGAGGAATTCTCGCAGCAGTTGTTGCCATTTAAATTGAAAGCCGAAAAGATGATGGCATCCATGGATTCTGTTCTAGAAGGCTTTCGTTATATATTCAATCGGGAGACTCAGGATAATCTAGGAAAAGCAATCAAAAGTATTTATGTGACTTTTGAAAATATGGAAAAGGCATCTGATGAGTTAAATAAAATGATGGTGGAAGAGCGGTTACGTTTACTTCAAGTGATGGATAATGTGAAAGAGATTACAGGTAATTTGGCTAGCAATAGTAGAGAGATTGATAATATTCTCAATAATTTCTCTGATATAAGTGACTCACTAGCTAAGGTTGATTTTGCTCGTACTATAAATGATGTGGATAAAGCATTGATTTCTTTTACTGAAATTACGGACAAAATAAATCGAGGCGAGGGTACACTCGGACAATTGGTTCAAAATGACACCCTATATTTTGAATTAGAAAAAGCTTCAAAGGAGTTGAATCTATTGCTTGAGGATATGAAATTGAACCCAAGCAGATATGTTAAAGTCTCAGTTTTTGGTGGTAAAAATGATGATCCTTATGTGAGTCCTGAGGAATCTAAAGATTCAGAGAAACCCAAAAAATAAAATGGAAATACATTTAACAAACCTATTTCTTTCAAAATAGTATATTAATAGTTTATGTCCATAGCCAATCAAATACTTAAATTATTAGGATGGAAAGTTGATAATCGCATTGGAGATTTACCTCTCAAAGCTGTTATTATTGCTGCTCCTCATACTAGTATCTGGGACTTCTTTTATGGCTATACTTCTTTTCGGGCTATGGGGTTAAAGGTTAAATTTTTAATCAAGAAAGAAGCATTTTTCTTTCCTTTTGGAATTCTATTACGTAATTTAGGTGGAATTCCTGTAAATCGGTTTTCTAAGAATTCGGTTGTTGAGGATGTTGTGAAACAGTTTAATGATTCAGAGCGAATGGTTTTAACGATTACTCCTGAAGCAACAAGGGAAAAAGTAAAACGCTGGAAAAATGGTTATCATCGTATTGCAGCTGCTGCTAATGTGCCAGTTATTATTGGCTTTATTGATTATAAGATTAAGACCGCAGGAGTGATTAAAGTCTATGAACTTCAGGGTGATTCAAATTTCGATACTCTGCAAATAATGAAATATTATACAGAGTTTGAGGGTAAATTTCCTGAGAATTTCTATTTGCCTCCAGAAGTTTATAGTTAGAATATAGTTTGTTTTATGATTTTATTAACGAGATTATTTCCAATGCGGTAGTTTCATATCTTTGATATGTTTTTTTCTATCCCACTATCTACTTCATGTAGGATTCTCTATCCATATTGCTTTGGAACAAAGCAAACTCGCCTTAGGAAAATAGCGTAAAGAAAATATTTTCGATATTACGATAGAAACATATCCTGTTTAACGAACGTTAGACCGACAAAGGAGGGCTAAAAGGAGGAGTTATATGTTTCCGTAATATTGGAGATGTTTTTAGCTATTTTTCGTCAGCGAATATTTTTTTTGTTACTTTTTTGTGTTTATACTGAGCGTAGCCGAAGTGCCAAAAAAGTAAAGAGAAAATAGAATTTCTTTTCGTATTTTTTTTTGCGTAGTAAAGCATCTGCAAGAAAACAATCTTGCTATTTATTAATTAAAATGAATGGAATGATAATCGCCATAGTCACGGTGCTGTTGTTTTTTTAGATCCAATATTTTTTGAACGATTACCACAAAAATCTTTAAATCATGTTTCCGAAGCCATACCATGGCATCTGGCTTTTGTTCAAAAGCATCGAGAAGTATAAGAAGAAAATTGAATTTGTGTTGAACCAACCATACTTTGGCTTGCTCATCTTCATCAATGGCATTGCAAAATGCTGCAAAATGATTGAATCCATGAGTCATTAACCATGTAAAGGCTACTTTGTCAGCCTGAAGAGTGGCTGCAAAGGCTGCTAATTCTGGGTAACCATTCTTAAGTAACCAATTATGAATCTTAATATTGCGCGCAATTGCCTCACCAAAAGCAATTAGAATCTTAGGTTCATATTCGTAAAGCTCTTTTCGTTTTCCTTCTGCCATAGATATTATTATTGTATTTACTGGACGAAGATATGAATATTTTTATATTCATATTTAGCATAATTGATATAACTGGGATTTTACAAAAAGAAAAAGGCCATTCGTCAACTGACAAATAGCCTTTCAATATTTTAGTCTAAACCCGATTACTTCATCTCGGCTTCGATTGTTTTTTCAATTTCAGCATCAAGGTCTTTTTCTTCAATTACCACTTCTTTGGTAATTTCTTCGTTTCCTTCTGCATCAATTTCAGTGGTTGTAGTTGTTGTTTCAACAGTCATTGTTGAATCATTGTCATTTGCAACGGCTTTTACTTCCACAGTTTGCTCAATTCTAACTTCATTACCAATTTGAGCATCTGCAGCAGCTTTTGCCTCTGGAAGATCCAAAGCAATACTAGGAGCTATAACCAATGCCACAACAGACATCAATTTTATTAGAATATTCAATGATGGTCCAGAAGTGTCCTTAAATGGATCACCAACAGTATCACCAACAACAGCTGCTTTGTGAACATCAGATCCTTTTCCATATTTAACGCCATCAACCTCGATGCCATCTTCAACCATTTTTTTAGCATTATCCCAAGCACCACCAGCGTTTGATTGGAAAATAGCCATAAGTACACCTGTAACAGTTACACCAGCTAATAAGCCACCCAACATCTCAGGGCCACCAATAAAGCCAAAGAGTACAGGAGTAATAATTGCCATAAGGCCAGGAAGAACCATTTCTTTAAGAGATGCCTGCGTTGAGATTTCAACACATTTGTCATATTCTGGAACACCATCAGCTTTGTCGAAAATAGCACGGTCCTCTGGAGTAGCCTTTGACATATCTGAATCGTATTTTTTCATTATTACCAATGCATCTCTTAATTCAGGGATTGTTTTAAATTGACGACGAACCTCTTCAATCATTGCCATTGCAGCACGACCTACTGCATTCATTGCTAAGGCAGAAAATACAAATGGAAGCATACCTCCAATTAATAAACCAGCCATTACAGTTGATTTGGAAATATCGATACTGTTAATATTTGCTTGTTGCATAAATGCCGCAAATAATGCTAAAGCGGTTAATGCCGCAGAAGCAATCGCAAATCCTTTACCGATAGCAGCAGTTGTATTTCCTACCGCATCTAATTTGTCAGTGCGTTGGCGAACTTCTTTTGGAAGCTCAGCCATTTCAGCAATTCCACCAGCATTATCTGAAATAGGACCATAAGCATCAACTGCCAACTGAATACCAGTGTTTGCAAGCATACCTACAGCAGCAATTGCAATTCCATAAAGACCTGCAAAATGGAATGATAGGATAATTGCAGTAGCAATTAGTAGAATAGGAATCGCCGTTGACATCATTCCCACACCAAGACCAGCAATGATGTTGGTTGCAGGGCCAGTTACCGACTGACGAGTAATTGAAGTTACAGGTTTAGTTCCTGTTCCTGTATAATATTCTGTGATTTTACCAACACCTAAACCAGCCAAAAGGCCAACGATAGTTGCATAAAATACACCTATAGACGTAAAGTCATGACCTTCGAATGACCATTCACTGGGAAGGAAATTGTCAATCAAAAAGTAGGAAGCAATGATCATTATTCCAGCAGAAAGAAACTCACCCATATTAAGTGCAGTTTGAGGATTTCCACCTTCTTTTACTTTCACGAAGAATGTTCCAATAACCGAAATTACAATACCAGCAGCAGCAAGAGCAAGTGGTAAAATAACAGCACCTAATTTAAAGCCTTCGAAGGCAGGAACAGTAAAGAAAATAGCTCCAAGAACCATTGTTGCGATAATTGAACCTACGAATGACTCGAAAAGGTCGGCTCCCATACCAGCAACATCACCTACGTTGTCACCAACGTTATCAGCAATAGTTGCAGGGTTCAAAGGGTGATCCTCGGGAATACCTGCTTCAACTTTACCCACTAGGTCAGCTCCAACGTCAGCAGCTTTGGTATAAATACCACCACCCACACGAGCAAAAAGTGCGATAGAGGATGCTCCCAATGAGAATCCGGAAATTATGTTAAGCACCTTCGTTATTCCATCTGCTGAAGAAATATCATATATTGCTGAGTAGCCAAGAAATAACATACTTAAACCAAAAACTCCAAGAGAAACAACACCAAGTCCCATAACGGCACCACCAGAGAAGGCTACTTCAAGAGCTTTGTTTAAAGAAGTTCGGGCTGCATTAGTTGTTCTTACATTTGCCTTTGTGGCAATACGCATTCCGATAAAACCAGCTAATGCCGACATTAAAGCTCCAACAACAAATGATACAGCTACTAAACCTGATGACTCAGTTTCAGAATTCCCTTTGAAAATTAGAAGTACAGCAACTGCAAGTACAAATATTGATAGAACTTTGTATTCTGCTTTAAGGAAAGCCATTGCTCCATCAGAAATGTTTTTAGCAATAGTAGCCATCTTTTCAGTTCCTACTTCTTGCTTAGTTACCCAGCCTGACTTAGCGAACATGAAAATAAATCCGATAACAGAAGCCGCTGGTATTAGGTAAAATAGATAATCCATTGATTTGAAAATTGAATTAAAGTTTATAATTGCTTTTTATAGTAATTAGCCGCAAAAATAGTTTTTTTTTGATTTGGACATACAATTATTTATGTATTGCCATTTGTTCCAAATAGCTAGACCTATAATTTGCCTTAAAATGATATAGTTTAGATAAAAGGAGATGTCATATACCTCTGTGAAACCTTAGGTTGGAAGGGCTTACTGGTCTAATACATTTAATAAACTACAACAGTCATAAGGTTTACTACAACTTTTGTAATTTATATTCTACCTAATAAATAATCAACTTACGTATTCCACTTGCCTCACCAAAATCCACACGATAATAGTAGATGCCTTTTGAGAACTGCGAAGTTTCCAAAATAATCTCATTTATTCCTGAGTAGGAACTTAAGTCTCGCTCTAGAACTACTCGACCACTTATGTCAAGCAGTTGGAATTTACCTTTAGAGGCTTTATTAATTGAGTAGCGAATTTTGGTTTCTCCATTT
>Ga0164315_10003423_pt1 | contig 12308 bp, 9 predicted proteins | sample GuaBasSedimGuay6_FD_113737 | JGI IMG/M metagenome (GOLD analysis project Ga0164315, IMG submission 113737) | Subseafloor sediment microbial communities from Guaymas Basin, Gulf of California, Mexico - Guay6, Core 4569-2, 0-3 cm | ecosystem: Environmental > Aquatic > Marine > Hydrothermal vents >... | reverse complement strand
TTTGGATAAGTAGGGCCTGTGGATTTTTGATAAACGGCAATCCCTACCGTAAATACAATGGCAATAATCCATAAGTATATTGATTGTGAGTTTGAAATCATCCTGTAATGTGTTTTAAATTTGAAAGGTACAAAAGTAGATAATTTATTAAGGGAAATTCAAAACCTTTTGTGCCGGGAACATGGAAGCTTGAAAATATCTGTATGCCCTTTAAGCATTGGCCCCAACAGTTGAAAACTGTTGGAGTGTCTGAATACATAACAGATTCAATATGTGATGGGCTATGGGTTCAAATATTGAAGTATTATATTTAGCTCTATTTTACCTTGAAAAATGACCTTTACCCATTAAAATAACAATAGAATATTATTTATTGGCAATGTCCTGGAAAAAGCTAAAATTCACTTTTCCATATTTCCTGTGATCGAAGAACCCACTATGTTTTGAAAAATCTTTTGCCTCGTTATGTTCAATAATAAGTAATCCATTAGGGTTTAGGAGTTTCCTGTTGTTGGTAATCGTTGGGATAAACCCTGTGTCTTGCATGTCGTAGGGTGGGTCGGCAAAAATAACATCCCATTTCCCATAGGCATTGTTAAGGAACATTTTGGCATCTGACCGGATTACTTTGAGGTTTTTAAAATCCAATTTTTCGGCTGTCTCATTGATAAAGCGTGCACAGTTGTTGTTGGAATCAACAGAAGTGATTGAATTACAACCCCTCGAAGCAAATTCATAGGAAATATTCCCTGTTCCCGCAAAGAGGTCGAGAACATCCAAGCCTTCAAAATCAATGAGGTTGTTCAGTATATTGAACAAACTTTCCTTGGCCATATCTGTAGTAGGCCTTACCGGGAGGTTTGCCGGGGCCACAATCTTCCTGCCTTTGTTTTTTCCACTTATAATTCGCACAATCCTGAATTTATTAGGTTCGTAAAATAGTGAGGAGGGACTTCGTCAAAAATATAGCTGTAAGAAAAATTTGTTGATAATTCCCCGAACTGGATATGCCTAACGTATTTATACGTTATTTCAAATAACGATGAGCTTTTTTCAATGAAACCGGAAAGGGTCAGTTCTGTCTCCTCAGGGTTAAGGTCCAACTGCTCAAAAACAAAAATTATGTAATAAATAAAATCCTCCTTGGATGTGTAACTAAATGAATTGTAGTAAACAAGGCTTTTTCCTTCAATTACAACAATGTCGAGGAAGGAATTCCTTGTGTTTACAAAAACCCTCTTTTTTTCAGGGAGGTTTTTATTTTGGATCATAAGCCCTTCTATGAGGGCCGATGAGTGGCAAATTACCCTGGCCAATGGAAATAAGCTGTGTATGGTTTTTAGCAGCATTTCCGGTATTGGGTACAAATTGAAAGTGTCTGGGTAAATTAATTTATCATGCAATAAAAGATTGTCGTCATCAGGTGAAAAGTTAAACTTGGCAAAAGTTTGTATCTCGTTTTCATCAAATAACGGGGCTGGTACCAGAGTTGTTTTTGGCGATTCTATCAAAACCAATACTTGCTGAAACGCATGGCGCAGAAAGGGGTGGTTTTTTGCAAAATGCTCAAAATTTTCACAAAACCTTGTAACAGAAATTTTTCCTTGTACGGAATACGATTCGAGCGAAAGGAATTTGTTAATTGAATGGTCGAAAACACAAAAAGAAAATCCATCCAGCGATAACTGGATGGATAATTTATAATCTTCAATATTTGCCGTATCTAAAGCCTTGTCGCTCTTTTTCAATATTAAATTAAAGGGTTCGGGCATTATTGATTTGGGTTCTACTATTGTTTTTATTGGTGATTAAATTCTTTTAGAGAACTATCAAAATTTTCACAAAAGACAATTTTCATTTTCATCTATCAAGCATCATTCTTAATATGTCATCCGACATCTGTTACCCAATATCTAACATCCGTCACCCATCATCCGACATCTGTCACCCATCATCTACTCCCAGTTGCCATCGGTTGAGGCTTCCACCATCGAACCTACTTTTAACCCGGGGTATTTTTCGATTTGTTCTTTTGAGGCAATCAAGTTGAGCACCATTTGATCGTCTAAGCCTTTTAGGTATTCTTTGTACGATGCCGTAGCTTCAAAAACATTTACATCTACACCACCTTTTTCAATTTGGTTTGCATCAAGTTCAAAAGAAATATTATTCGTAAATGGGATATATCTTAGGTTGTTGACATTGTACCCTTGCCGATTTCCAAATAAAGAATCAATTACGGGTATATAACCAATAGTGTCTCGGATAGTAAGGGTATTAGTGGTGTCATCAGGGTCAGGTGTCATTTTTACCATGGGGATTTCACCGAATTTAAGGAAATCGACCAAGGTGTCGAAATCAGCAGTGTATTTACCATTCATGGCTTTATATGCCATTTCTGCTGTCCTGATGTCCCGAAGGTTTTGGATAACCTCCACGTTCCTTGTGGCCACTTCTTTGTTAAACCTAACTGGTCCTAAAATGCTTTCGACAACAAAATATGCCAACACAACAATTACAATGAGTAGCGCAACTTTAATTAAATTGTTTACCATAATACTTTGATTTTTATCAACTGCAAATTTATAAATTATTTTAAATAAAATAAGTTTTTTCGATAATTATAAAATGAGATAATTAATATAGGGTTTATAACGGGTGTTTTCCATTTTTATTTGCGGGATATTGTTCGGAATCTGTATCTTTGTTGTCAAGAATTTCAATACCCCCAAATTAGGGATCGGGATGTAGCGCAGCCCGGTAGCGCACGTCGTTCGGGACGACGAGGCCGGAGGTTCGAATCCTCTCATCCCGACTTGCCTCTTTAGCTCAGTTGGTAGAGCGGTTCACTCGTAATGAACAGGTCGCCGGTTCAAATCCGGCAGGAGGCTCTCTCTTGATTGCCGTTTTAGAAAAAAATCAGGCCGAAGGCTATCCAAGGCAAGGACTTGGAATCTTGAAAAGCATCGTTGTTTATGTTAGCATTTACATAAAAATTTATATTTTTTTATTCATCGATAAATTTATCTGTTTCATTTTTATCAAACGGAATTGATCCTGAAGCAAGAGGATTTCGAATTTTCTTTTCAGCAGATTTGTAAGAAAAAGAAATAAACCTTTACTTCATAAATTCCCTAACAATATCTTCCTCACCAATCCCTTCGGCTTCTGCTTTGTAATTCCTTACGATACGATGGCGGAGGACTGTTGTGGCAACTGCCTGCACATCTTCAATGTCGGGGGAGTATTTCCCATGGATGGCCGCATGGCATTTGGCCCCGATAATCAGGTATTGCGAAGCCCGTGGCCCAGCTCCCCAAGTTAGGTAATTGCTGGCCCAATCGTGGGCGCCATTTCTTCCAGGGCGGGTTTTGGCAACCAATTTTACTGCATAATCAAATACATTGTCAGGGACAGGTATCCGGCGTATCAGGTTCTGGAAATAAACTATTTCTTTCGAGTCCAATACCAGTTGCGGTTTAGGGTCAGCATCGGCAGTAGTAGCTTTTACTACATTTATCTCTTCTTCAAATGATGGGTAATCCAGCCAGATGTTAAACATAAACCTATCCAATTGCGCTTCTGGCAATGGATAAGTCCCTTCCTGTTCAATAGGGTTTTGTGTTGCCAATACGAAAAAGGGCTCATCGAGTTTATAACGCTTCCCGGCAACAGTAACTGCCTTTTCCTGCATGGCTTCAAGCAGGGCAGATTGTGTTTTGGGCGGTGTCCGGTTTATTTCATCGGCAAGGATAATATTGGAAAAAATAGGGCCTTTGATAAAACGGAAATGACGGGTTTCGTCCAAAATCTCTGTACCGATAATGTCAGATGGCATAAGATCGGGGGTAAACTGTATCCGATTGTAATTTAGCCCCAATACTTGTGAAATCGTGTTTATCAAAAGGGTTTTTGCAAGGCCAGGGACCCCAACCAATAATCCGTGACCTTTGCTAAATATGGCAATGAGTACATCGTCTATCACTTTTTCCTGTCCAATAATTACTTTTCCTATTTCGGCACGGAGTGCTTTATGCTTTTCTACGAAAGCATCTAGGGCTTCCACATCTGATTTGTACATTTTGTATTGATTTGTTTTAATAATTAATATTACAGGATAAAACTATTGCAGATTTATAGAACATGAATAAAATGCTTCAATGCGTGAATGCTTCAATGCGTGAATGCTTCAATGCGTGAATGCTTCAATGCGTGAATGCTTCAATGCTTCAATGCGTGAATGCTTCAATGCGTGAATGCTTCAATGCGTGAATATTTATAAACTATAAAGTTTTTGCATAATAATCTCTGCATCACTGTTTTATTGTATTTCCACATTTAAGCATTGAATCATTATATCATTTACATAGTTAGTAAGGTTAAGGATGTTATTGATTTTCCCATGTTTGCATTTATAGCAGTTATTTAACCCAATTATTTTCAAACTCACAATCTTTTAATCGTCCATTTATCCTTATAAAAGTTGATGAAACTTTTTCGTTAATCCATTCGTTCATCACCTTTCCTTTCTTGTCTTCCAGTGCCCAAGCCTGCATTTTGTCATAATCATCTTTAAGGTTTGCCTTATGTGGTTCTGTACGGCTCTTTAGGAATAAAATCCTATAGGCATCTTTTCCATCAGCCATTTTAAAGGGGACGGGATTGGAAATGTCATCTACTTTTAATTTGTCGATTACAAAAAACACTTTGGGATCAAGTTGGTCTGATTCGAAAATTGAATTACCGGTCATGGGGTTTATTAACAATCCCCCATTGTTTTTACTTGGGTCTTCCGAGAATTTTTTAACGGCATCTTCAAAGGTGTATTTTTTATCCTGGATAAGTAAGGCCACACTGTCCAATTTCATCTTTGCTTTTGCTAAATCAAGGGGAGAGACTTTGGGCATAATCAAAATATGCCTGACATTGATATAATCCCCACGTCTTTCGATAAGCTGTATGATGTGATAGCCAGCTTCGGTTTCTGTAATTTCAGATACTTCCCCATCCTTTAACGAAAAGGCAACCGCTTCAAATTCAGGGAACATTTCACCGCGTCCGTGCAATCCCAGTTCGCCACCATTCTTGGCCGAGCCAGGATCTTCGGAATACAAGATTGCCAGTGTGGCAAAACTTTCCCCTTTCAGGATACGGTTGCGAAGTTCGGTAAGTTTGGTATTTACCCGCTCTTTTTCATCCTTGTTGATTGGTGGCATAATTACAATTTGTGCCAGCTGGAATTCTGAGTTCAAAAAAGGGAGGCTGTCATTTGGGATATCTTTAAAAAATGCCCTTACCTCTGATGGTGTCACTTTCACGTCTGCCGTTATGGTTTGCTGCACATTTTCCACCATCATCAATTCCTTTACCTGTTCCCTAAGGTCTTCTTTAAACTGAAGGATTGATTTTTTATAGAACTCTTCAAATTTTTCTGGCGAACCAAACATAGATATATAATGGCGCAACCTGCGGTCCATTTCACCTTCTACCTGAACCTCGGAAACCTCAACACTGTCAAGTTCGGCCTGGTTCAACAATAACTTCTGGTAGAGCATGTTTTCGAGGATGCTGCATTTTACTTTTGAGGCACTTCCTTTAGCACCCTCCTGCATCCGGTATTGGACATATTGTGCTTCCACATCGCTATGTAAAATTACATTGGCACCAATTACGGCCACAATTTGATCGATAACCACTCCTTGTCCTTGATTTGTGGTGTCCTGTGCAAAAAGGTTCAGGGCGAAAATAAGGCTGAGCAGTAAAATATATGGTTTAAGTTTCATTGATTGTTTTATTGTTGTTTCTTTATTAAACTAATAAAGGTAAAAATAGTTATTTTACAACTTTTCTATCGGTGCATGAATAATTTGAACCTTAAAAAAGCAGAATCTGCTCTCCTTCTTCAATTTCCACTTTCTTTTTTCCGTCTAAGACTTCAAGTGCCTGTCGAACTGTTGAAGCAATTGTCTTTGCAAAAATTACAGGTACGGCATTTCCTATTTGCAGTTGTAGTTCCCTCTTGCTTTTTCCGTAAAAAATCCAATCATCAGGAAAAGTTTGAAGTCTTGCATATTCTCTAGCAGTAAATGACCGAATTTGACTCGCATTAATTCTCCAGAGTTTAGCCTTTGAATTTGGATTACGAACAAACTTTGAGTTTTCTCTGTTTTTTTCAATTCTTTTGGCAGTCACGTTTCCTTTTGCCCAACCCCAGACGGTAGCTGTATCTATTGCGGGAAAAGGAGTGTCAAAATTCCTAATAGGGTTTCCTTCTGATGCTGTTCTGCTTAGCCGAATAGGAATTGCAATTTCATTTATATCAAATGATTCTCCAGTTTCAGTATGAACATGGCTTTTAAACCCCCATTCAGGATTATGGTTAGGCAGTTCAATTTTTGAATTTTGTCCTAATTCAAATATGAAATCCCTAATTGAAGTGTCTTTCTTTGGTATTGGAAACCGAAAATGGTTTAATGAACCAACCTTGTAGGCAATAAAAATAAATCTCCTCCTCGTTTGGGGAACACCATGTTGTGAAACTCTAAAAAAATCAAATTTAGTTGTATATCCAATTGCTGAAAGCTCATCAGAAATTTGTTGTGCGAAAGGTTTGCCGGTTTCAGGGAATTTCATTGTTCTGAGATTTAGCACATTCTCCATAACAATAACCCTTGGTTTCATATAGTCAGCAATTCTAATTACTTCTTTATAAAGAGTGTTCCTTTCGTCATTTTCATTTCTGTTTCCACCTAAGGAGAAACCTTGGCAGGGAAAACCAGCCAATAGAACATCCAATCCTTTTTTGAAAGAAGGGGTATAGTTTCTCACATCATCATGGACAATATTCCAATCCGGTCTATTAAACTCCAAAGTATTCACAGCATAATCCAGGATTTCATTTGATTCAGTATGATGAAATCCTTCGAGTTCAAAACCCAAATCAAGGCCTCCTGCACCAGTGAATAATCCTAAAAAGGTATATTCTGTTTTATGCTTTATTTCATATTTCAACATTTGTTTTAGCTTTTAATTAAAGGAATTGTTGGTATTGCCGCTGTTCGTTCTTTAGGCTTACGGTTTTTACAAGCATCAAAAATATCCTTTAATGTTTCTAAACTTGTTGAAGAATTCATAGTTATAGAGGTGTTGTCTTTTAGATAGTAATAGAACGAATTACCATATCTATCTTCTCGTATTACTTGTTCCGTTATTTTACTATTATCAATTGATTTCTCGAACTCAGACTTTTTTGCAATTAAGATTTGGCGTAAGTGGAATTCTTTAATTTTTGAGTTTAATGGGTTTGGATATGTGTACATTTTTCTATGACGTACAGAACCTTCCCCATAAGGGCCATGATTATATTCGGAGAAATTGGAATATTTAGAATCCTTGTGGAGTTCAAAATCATAGTTGATAAAATCTCCATCAAGTAAGATTAAAGTTACTATGTTTTTACTTGGGTTATCAAGAAGGGCAAAGAGGTAATAGCATGGAATTATGATAGTCTCATCTCCTACCTTAATTAATGTTGAACCACATGGCAAACTACTATTGTAGTCAATAGTTAAACCACGTGAATCGTTGCCGTTTGGTTTTTGAATGAGTTTTTTTATCTCTAACCCAACTATGACACCTGATTTTATATTTCTAACAACTAAATCAGGTGTTGTTAAAGCACCTGAATGGAATACTTCAAAGGTTTTCGGTAAAGCTTTTTTAATCTCAGACTCAACCCATATGTCAAAAGGATCATCTTGGACTGTTCCGATTATTGCTTTTGTTCTTAGGCTTACTGGTATTCCTGATTTTTTGATTTTAGATACCAGTTTTATATATATGTTTATAATTATATCTAATTCTGTCATTTCTTTGTTGTGTTGTGATTACATTCAACTTCTATTATCGATTACATCCTCTAAAGTCTATTTCCCCATCAATAAACCTCAAAATCATTGTTCTTTTGAGCTTGATCAAAAACGTCCTGTTTCATTTTTTTTAACACAAGAAGTTTTCTTTTGTTGATGATAATTTGACGGATATTTCCCCTCTCAAAACTTAATGGGGAGATACCTTCTTTAACCCTGAAGTCGGAAAAATTTACGAGATATAAAAATTCCTCATCGGTTAATTCAATATTCCTGTGGTCTTTTAACCAGGCTTCTTGGTTATAGGCCTCTATAGGAACAAATTTTAAAAGATCGTCAAATAATATCCACGATTCATCATCAAGGAAATAGAGACCGGAATAATTTTCGATATACTTTTCCAATGAATCCCTTGCCTCTGGTTTGTCAGAATAAAAAAACCTTTTTGTCTTTTTAAGTGTTTTTTCATCCTTATGGAAACGGGCATAATAAACCTTTATTATATTGTTCTTCAACTCGAAATTGCCAATATTTTCATTGTAATAATTTTCAATTTCACCTTCGTTTACAACTGTATCCAATTGTTGGGATATTAACTTGGCTTCATATTGATAAATTATCAACGAGTTTTTGTATTCCTGTAACTGCTTGTCGAACTGCTTATCTTCCTCCAGGAGGTTTTTTTCTGCTTTGTTTAAAACCAATTGCTGCGAAACCCAGTTGTTTATGTAGCTTTGGACAATCGATATGCTATCTTTTACCGATGTGCCCGAAATAATCAACCCCTCTAGGTCCGACTCATACAGGTATTCGCCAAAAGCCCGTGCAAGTATGTTTTCCGAACTTTTGTCATCAACATTAAGACAGGAACTTAAACCTATCAGCAAAAACAAAAACAGCTTTTTCAATCTAATTAAATTATTAGGTTCTACTACTATTTTTTGGGAACACCATTTTTAATCTATGGCGCGCCTCTGCTACTATATTATTGCTTTCCCGTATGTACGGGAATTGAATACAAGAATGCGTGAATATCTACAAAGGATATTTTTTTCACTGCGTTTTTTCATATCTGTTCTATTTCATTCTTGCATTGAAACCCCGTAGTGGCGGGATTTCATGCTTTCAACATTCAATCATTCTTGCCTGTCTGCCGAACAGGCAGGCATTTATGAACTAGTTGTGTTATCCACAATTGTGATTTTCCACTAAATCCGTATAGTGTTTATTACTCAGCAAGAGTTGACAATACTTCTTCATGTATTACCACAGGATATTTTGCCCTTAATTCAATAATCCATTCTTTTTCCAGGTATTCTTGGTAGCCAGCAGTAATAAGGCCTCTAGCCTCATCAAATGATTTATGGGTTGCAGGTAATTTTTTGTGGACAACAACAAAAACGGTATTCCCTTTTTTCTGGATATTGTCGCTCATCCCCTTTTTCCATTTAATGCCATCAATTACATCATTATCGCCTTTTGAGTATTTTTTACTTTCAACAAAAACCACAGTAAGGCTATCATTATTTATTTGCTTTTTTATTTCATCAGGTCCCAATCCATCATTTGCAAGAGTCCTCGCCTTGTTCACATAGCTTGTGTCTTTTATAGTATATAAGGTGGCATCAAGCCTGGTTTCCCATTTGAAATCATTTTTATGCTCGTTGTAATAATTATGCAAACCAACAGAATCCTGTCCGGCAAATGACCATATTTTTTGGTTGGTAAGTTCAAAAAGTAAAATCCCATCATGGTATTCTTTCATAATGGCTTTAAATTCAGGATATTTTCTCTCAAGGTTGCTATCTTCATATTCTTTGCATTTTTCGTCAGAAAATACTTTGAACTCTTTATTTACATATTCATTGAAATTTTCATTTTGACCTATGCTTTGGTGTTCCTCAATGTATTGGGCAAGTTCTTTTTGTGAATATATTTTATCGCCTAGGGTACATACCGCATCATTAAGGTTTTCACCTTCCGGCACTTTCCATTGTCCTTTATAAATTGTGGAGTCGATAATTTTGTAAACAGTTTCAAGAGCTTCTTCATGTTCTTTAAATCCATATTCCTTCTTAATATCGGTAACAATCACTTCCCTGCTTTTTTGCGAACGTTTGTCTTTTTTTAACCTTTTGGTAAGTTCTGCTTTCACATCTTCAAATTGTGGGATACCGGTTTTGTGTTTCAATTGAATGATGTGCCATCCATAAGAAGTTAGTACTGGTTGTGAAATATCTCCAGAATCAGGTAATAGGCTTATCGCCTGAATGAACTGTGGCACCATCCTGTTTACTTCAAACTTAGGTAACATACCACCTCTTGTGGCAGAACCTTTATCATCGGAATACTCTTTGACCAGGTCATTGTACTCTTCCCCGTTTTCGATCCTGTTATAAAGTGAATCTATCCGGCTTTTTACATTTGCTGAATCAGCTTTGGTAGATTTTTCAGGGATTTTTAGGAACAAATGTGCCACTTCCATACTGCCTTGTGCCGGGATACGGTCGGTAACATAAATTATATGATAACCGAAATCAGAACGTACCGGTGCTGAAACTTCTCCCAATACGGTGTTGTATGCCCCATTTTCAAATTGGTAAACCATATCAAAAACCGTAAAATAACCTAAATCGCCACCATTTCCGGGTATCATGTTTTCACCACGGGGGTTTTTCCGCTCTTTGGCTGAAGGATCTTCAGAAACATCTTTGGCCACTGCCGCAAAATCTTCACCTTTTTTAATACGCTCAAGTGCATTGATAACTTTAAGATAGGCATCCATGGTATCGGCGGGCATAGCATTGGGGCCAACCCTTATAAGGATATGGCTTGCCCTTAGGGCTACCTTTTTCCTTTCATAAGCTTCTGTGAGCAGTTCGTCTATAATTGTTTCATCTACAAAGTAGGGTTCTGCAAGTTGTGTGCGGTAACCTGCCAGCTCATCCGTTAATGCCTGTACGGTGTCGAGTCCGGTTTCTTCGGCCTCTTTTACTTTTAATTTGAAATTGATAAAAAGGTCCAGGTATTCATTAACCGATTTTTTATCTACCACTTCGCCCTGGACATTGTTTTTCTTATATACATACATAAACTCATCAACGCTAATATCTTCCTCGTCAATAGTAACTAATGGTCTTTGATCTTGTGCGTTCAATGTCATGGCAAAAAAGGCCAAAACTGTAAAGATTCCGATTTTCAAAGGGTTTAATTTCATTTTTTTGTTCATTTTAATGTTTTATAATATTATTAATTTTTGATTGATTGTCTTTTTCATTGAGCTTAAAAAGCCAGCAGGGGTTATCTGCTATAGTTTGGGGCTTCGCGCGTTATGGTTATGTCATGTGGATGGCTTTCGACTACCCCGGCAGCAGTTATTTTTATAAATTTTGCCTTTTGTAGTTGATCGATATTTGCCGACCCTGTATATCCCATCCCAGCTCTCAGGCCACCTACCATTTGAAGGATAACTTCTGAAAGCTCGCCTTTATAGGGGACTCTTCCTACAATCCCTTCAGGGACCAGTTTTTTAATATCGTCTTCCATATCTTGGAAATATCTGTCTTTGGAACCTTTTTGCATGGCTTCGATGGATCCCATGCCGCGATAAGTTTTATATTTCCTGCCTTCAAATATTATGGTTTCACCTGGTGATTCGCTGACACCTGCAAATAATGACCCGGCCATTATGCTTTGTGCCCCTGCTGCAAGAGCTTTAACAATATCGCCCGTATAACGTATCCCGCCATCTGCGATAACAGGTATCCCAGTACCTTCCAATCCTTTGGCAACCTGACTGATAGCTGATAGTTGCGGAATGCCTATGCCGGCAATGATCCGTGTGGTGCAAATAGACCCTGGGCCAATCCCAACCTTTACGGCATCAATCCCAACTGCGGCTAAATCCCTGGCTGCTTGCTCTGTCCCTATATTCCCGACAATAAGATCGGTTTCGGGGAATTTCTTTTTTACTTCCCGTGCAATATCTATCACTCCCTTGGAATGACCGTGGGCCGTATCTATAACAATAGCATCAACTTCGGCCTTCACAAGTGCTTCAACCCTTTGGAGGGTGTCGGCCGCTACACCTACGGCAGCTGCTACCCGTAACCTGCCTCGCATATCTTTACACGCATTTGGCCTTTCTTTTATTTTTATTATATCGCGGTAAGTAATCAAACCTATCAGCTTGAATTTGTTGTTTACAACCGGGAGTTTTTCAATTTTATATTCCTGGAGGATATCGGCAGCTTTTTCAAAATTTGTAAATTCAGTAGTCGTGATCAAGTTCTCCTTTGTCATTACTTCATCAACCGGGCGATCTACATTTCTTTCGAAACGGAGGTCGCGGTTTGTAACAATGCCAACCAACTTATTATCCTTGTCAACTACTGGGATACCACCAATTTTGTACTCGCTCATTATGTTAAGGGCATCCTG
>Ga0164315_10003421_pt1 | contig 12309 bp, 21 predicted proteins | sample GuaBasSedimGuay6_FD_113737 | JGI IMG/M metagenome (GOLD analysis project Ga0164315, IMG submission 113737) | Subseafloor sediment microbial communities from Guaymas Basin, Gulf of California, Mexico - Guay6, Core 4569-2, 0-3 cm | ecosystem: Environmental > Aquatic > Marine > Hydrothermal vents... | reverse complement strand
TGTACGAACGAAAAGGGAAAAAAAAAAAATCAAGGGAGGAAGTAAGAATGACTGTAGAGGAATTTTTAGAGGAAAGAAGAAATAGTTACTTAGAAACAAGAAAGGAAGAATTAGAAGAATTAAAAGAAAAGTTAGTAAGAGCAGCTATATTACCTTTCGGAAACATTGTTTGGAAACAAATCGATGACGATATGGAGCATATCAAAAGTTTGGATGATTTACAATCATCATTTGATATGGATTGGAACGAATGGGTGTTGATGTGCCCTGAATTTACAGATTTTTCAGAAGAAGAGCAAGAAGAAGTAAAAGACCATGAGAAGTTTTTGAGTACACCTGTACTTTTACAGTGTCGTGGCGTTTTTATTTCTGTTATGTAACAATCTAAAAAAGGGGTTGTCTTTCTATTTGAGAGGATGACCACAACTACTTAATGTACTCGCAGAGCCAGTTTTGGGGGTTCTGAGAGTTTGTGGCTTTATATAGAGATTCTGTAAAAAACTTCCTTATATAAATAAGAAAGCTGGAGATAAAAAGATAAACTATAAAATAAAAAGAAGCTCCTAAGAGCTCCTTTTTAATTTTGTTCTTTTATTCTTCTTTATTGCTATGCTTTTCTATATCGTACTTCAAAGCTATGATTTCCAGTCCATAAGCTATTTTGTGAAGTCCTAAAGGGTTAAATTTATCTAATAATTGCTTTTCAAGCTCTGTTTCGGGTTCAAAAAGAAGTTCATTGTAATAAATTACAGACTTTTTGATTCTGTCGCCTGTATAGTCTGCATCAACAAACACCAAATCAATACCTCGTGTGTGTTCTCCTGAAAGTGAAAACTTTGCTTCGTCGAGGTCTATAGTCCATTTTAGTAGATAGATATCATCCCAGAAGTTAATAACTATCTTGTACACATTACCTTCTATTTGTTCTGTAGTAATGTTCTTTATAATCATTCTTAAGTCTTCATAACCTTTTTTCTTGAACTCTTCTCTGTACTCTCTATTCACATCTGTCATGTCACTTTCATACTCAAAATCCCATTTCATAGTTTAGCCTCCTTTATATTTATTAATACTTCAAAATTATACACTTTTTTCTATGTCTTTTGTATTACAGTTGTGTGTAGTTTTCGTGTAGCTTTGTGTAATTTTGGGTAGTTTTGGTTGAATTATGCACAAGTTATTAATCGATTGGAAGTATTTGGGAGTTATTTGAAAGTAGATTGGGGGTCAATTGGGTTAGGTCGGGAGTATTTAGGAGCAAGTTTTATTAAGTTTATGTTAAAGTGCTGTTAGTTTTTGGTAACAGGAGGGGTGGTTGGTGGCAGTTATTGAAGTGGTTTGGGGGTGGCGGTTGGTATTTTTGAGGGTGTGCAGGAGGTGGGAAGGAGTAGAATGAAAGAGTTGACTTTTGGGGGTTCATGAAAATGTAGCTCTTATGTTCCAATAATGTAACTGATGTAACGGTTTTGACAGTCTAAACTTCACGACAAATGTCGTTAAGAAATGATTAAGTTGGAGGAATAACATATTATCTTAGCGAGTTGTAACATTAAGAGAAGATTACAGAGTTTACAGAAACGTCATGACATAGCAGAAATGTAACAAATTGTAATGCTGGCTTAATATTTGAGTCCTCAGTTGAGTCCTCAGTGGGTGCTGGGGGGTGATGAGAAATTGAACGGCGGAAACACAGTAGTGATGCACAGTTGAGGTCGGTTTTTGGAAATGGGAGAAATGTTACAGAATGATTACTGAGGACTCAAAATTTATACTTATATATCTTATAAAACTATATTTATTACTTCTTTTTATTTATTTCTATAAAAATTTTGAGTCCTCTGAGTTAGTGAAAAAAAAAAAGTGGAATAGAAAAAATAAAAAAGTAGTAAGAGGGGAAAATGAAAATTTGCATTTCAGAAAAATAGTTTTTTTATTTTAGCAACTCAGGGGACTCAAATGTTACGATGAAAATAAAAAAGTTAGTATTTATGGGGGTTTGCGAGGACGGAGTTGTTAACATTTGAGTTGTTAGTGAGTTCTCATTCATATTACTGTAACATTAGGGTTAGGGTATCAAACAGCGGAAAGTGGTTGTGGATAAGGTTTGTGGACGATGGCTTCAGTAAACAACTCACAACTCAACTTTTGATTTGGGGATTTTAATATTATGGAATATTATTTGGGTAGTATTTTAAATATTGGTTGTAGAAGGTTACTCTCTGTAAAGGGCGTGAGATATTAATACCCTACTAAATAGGTCATATTTAAGAGGGTGAATTCACAGTACAGTTGTGGAGATTCTAAAATGGGTGATTTTGGTAATTTGGGGGTTGAAAGCTGGGATTTAGGGGTTGGTATGTGGAGGTTTCGAACAATTCATGATTTTTGTAGGTAATGAAGAAGCTAATTACCCCTTCTAACGTCTCAGAATCGATTTTAAGGGTAGTTTAGTAGTTCCCCTGTAGAATTTGTCAAATTGAAAACAAAAACGTCTTAGAATCGATTTTAAGAGTTTTGGGGGTAAAAGGGCACTAAAAAGTATACAAAAATATACTAAAATGTACTAAAATACACAAAAAATGGGCACAAACCTGAGAAAAACGTAATAAAGTGGTTGTGTGGCTGTGTTGATTTGGAGTTATGCATATTGGTTGTGGACTGGGGGACTTTTAAGTATACAAACATATACTTTATGTATTTTGGTGGCTGAGTGTATGTGTAGGTACAGATTTTGTGGGGTAATAAAATACCTAAATACCCTCTCAGACATCTCAGATTTAATTTTAAGAGCACTTTAGGGATGCGCATGTAGAATTTGTCGTTTTAAGAAACAGAAGGGCTCTATGGGGCTCATACGAGTTAGTAAGGTTTCCTAACTAAAGTACAGGCTTGAATGCTACCTACAAGTACAAGTACTTGTACAAGTAAGATGGTAATGGGTGGGGAGTATGAAGTACTTGTATATGTACAAGTAATTGTAAAATAGTTGATTTTCCCTGAAATCATTTCAATTGTTTAGACCTACCTAAACTTTTGTAATGCTTTTAATTCTATCCGAGGCTTGTGAAATTTTTCACATTATACCTTACGGGGGTATGGTATGCCCGATACCCGGGTAGGGTATATTACTATACCGGGGTATGGTACTTAGTGAAAAAATTCACAAACCCCAGCCCTTAACCTTAAAAGTAATAGTAACAGGTATGTTAACTTTATGATAAGATTTTGATTTTGGGCTCGGTGGGTTGACTTTTGATACAGTTTGTGATAAAATTAACTTGAAGCTAAAAGCTGTTCATACTCATTTTTTTCCACTCCTTTGACTCTCCTATCGTGCTGGTGGGAGAGTTTTTCTTTATTTTAATTATATTATTTTTACATAATATTTATTGTTTGTGTTATATATGCCATTCCAATTCTTTATCCATACATTTGACTTGTTTATTGCAAGTGCTGCATCATTAGTAGTATCAAATATATTAAACCATCCATTTTGTTGATTTTTTATAAATACAGGATTAGCTTTTACTTTTATTTTAGTTTTCATTTTACCTACTGTTTGTACATAATATCCCTTTATAATTCTACCCTTGGGGTGTTTGCCTGAGGCTACTAGATTTATGTATGATTTTGATACATCAAAATATCTAGCGCATTCTTCTGCTTTATTAAACCATAGTTCTTGTTGAATACTTTGAGCAATTATAGGTTTTGTAGTAATAGTATGCGTTTTTATGCCATGGTGAACTCCTGCTAATTTTGCGCGTTTAGTATTTTGTATTAAGGTAACCCATTGTAAATTTTCTGCTCTGTTATTTTCTTTATTCATGTTAATATGGTCTACTGTTTTGTAGTTATTTGGATTATTTACAAAATGTTCAGCAACTAGTCTATGTACATAGTATATATGTTTAGATAAATTAACTGCGTAATATTGACCTTGTTTATGCTTTATTTTCCCATTGCCTCCCATTTTTGTTAATCTTAATATGTGTTTATTCTTTTTATTTCTAACTCGTCCTAAATTACTTATTTCATATTTTTTATTTTCTGTTATTGTTTTCCATATTTCCATTTTATCACCTCCATATGCATATATTCATATATATATTTTATCATTTTTTTACTAAATTTTTAGTTACAAAGAAAAATTAAAGGTTAAATTTAGTAATACAAAGGTTAAATTTAGTAATACAAAGGTTAAATTTAGTAATACAAAGGTTAAATTTAGTAATACAAAGGTTAAATTTAGTAATACAAAGGTTAAATTTAGTAATATATACAGTCGTATACTTTTGAGCCCTCAGGGTCAACTTCATAGCTGTTCATATGCTCATCTGTCAATATTAGAATATTAGAATATTCTTAAATTAGAATATTAGAATATTAGAATATTAGAATATTAGAATATTCTTAAATTAGAATATTCTAATATAGTTATTTTATTATATTAGAATATTAGAATATTCTAATTTTTATATTTTAGAATATTAGAATATTAGAATATTAGAATATTCTAATCCCTATAATTTTAATTAGAATATTAAAATATTAGAATATTAGAATATTAGAATATTAGAATATTCTAATATACTCGTTTATTGGTGAATTTTTTAACAATAAAAAAAAAACATAGAAAAAAAAAAAGGTGCAATAAAGCACCTTCTTTTTTTTTTATTCTGGTAAAATTTCTTGAAGATATTCATTAAACTTTTTTACGCTGGAATTCATTTCGTTTGAATATTCTATGTTGGGAGTTTCTGAGATTCTTAAAATTTGTATCCATGTTTTGTAGAATTTCATACTTATATAAATTAATTTACCTGTATTTGACGTGTAATATTCATTAAAAATCGTCCAATTATTTTTATTTGTTCTTCTTTCTTTATTTATTTTGTTTATAATTTCTTGTTTATTCATATGTATACCTCCCATTTTTTTTTAAAATAAAACTATTTTTAATAACGCAACCGCCGGCGCGGTTACAGTTTGAAGAATTAAAACGGCGGTTAAAAACACTAACAATCCGCCGAATCCGTCCAAAACAACCGCCGCGAGCGCGACGGTTAGATATAAAAACATGAATAGATATTTCATACCCTTTCACACTCTGAGAGGTATATTCTACCTCTAAAAGTATTAAAGTACATACCTCTAGTATTGGTATAAATTTTAGCTTTATGCTTTTTTTTCTCAGTGTTTCCTTTATATATGACATAGTCATCTATGTCTTGAACTATTTCGTATATTTCAATTGCGAGGGTATTAGATACCCCGTATACTCCAATTATTTTAGTTTTCATTTTTTTTCCTCCTTTTTTTTTTCTTTTATTTTTTTTTACTACGCAAGGACATATTCTATAATACCTACGTAGCTATTGTAATAATACCCTTCGGACTCCAAGTCCGAAAAAATCATTTCATAGTCAATATAAGCTTCAAGGTAGGAATTACATCCACCTACTGTTTCGATGTAATCATCCACGACGGCGTCGCGGTTCTTGTGAATGAATATGTTTTCAACTTGTTCAAGGTCTATCCCATGATATTCAAGACCTTCAATAATTTCAGCTTGTTCATCCTCTGAAAAAAATTCTTTAAGTTCTTTTTTAGTCATTTTTATTCCTCCTTTTATATTTTTTGAATAACCTCCCGCCGGACAACCGGCGGTTGGTTGTTATTCTTCCTCTGTTGAAAAAATTTCTTCCATTTCTTCCATTTCTTCCATTTCTTCCATTTCTTCCATTTCTTGAAGTTCTTTTATTATTTTTTGGTGTTCCTTTCTTGCAGCTTCAAGGGCTGCTTTATATATCCTATGAACTTCTTTATACTCTGCAGCTCTTTCTAGAGCTGCAATAACTTGTACAGCGCTTCCAGAATTGGAAGCTAAAATGTTTGATAAAAGTTTTTTCATTTTTATTCCTCCCTATTTTTTTTGTCGCTCCCTTGCGACGACATTTATATTGTACTACAATATGAAAAAAAAGTCAAACGTTTTTTTATATTTTTTGCAAGTACTTTTTTTCACTTTTTATATCCCTTATTATTACAAGTTTTTAGTCGTTTATTTTTTTTTTCTTGTTGTTATTACTATTATTATTACTACTATTTTTTTCTTCAAGTTATTATACGACACTTATTTTTTTTTAGTTACTAACTTCACAAACTTCTTAGTTATATTTTTCACAACCTCCCATAGTGAAATTTTTCACCAACAAGATTGTTAATTTTTTAACAATATAGTTAGTGAATTTTTTCCCATATCAACTTGCGAAACTTTTAACAAACTAGTTAGTGAAATTTTTATCAATCTGGTTAGTGAATTTTTTAACAAAGTCTGTAACAGAAATATTACGATTGTTACAAAAAAGTAATAAAAGGATATATTAATAAATTGTTACAACCAAGTGAATTTCTTGTTTCGAAATTCCATTTTGTCCAAAAGGACCACTACTAAATTTTCACCCCCCTCCCAATCTCGATATTATCGAATAATATTTTTACACGGCTGTATATAAGATATAATATCACTTAATAGACCTACCCCTCCCTCAATAAACTAAACCAAACCAAACAAAAAAAAAAGACTATAAAGAAAACGAAAACCTACCCCTAACCCGGTTATACACCAAGCTATGAAGTAGGTTGTGCCACAAAGTAGTTGTGTTATGAAGTAATTATGATATGAAGTAAGTTGTGAACCCTCTCTACCTTCTGTTATATTTGGTTTGTGCATCCTCTAAGAACTCTACAAGCCTCATACAGAAAAAGGCTATCTCGTCTTTATATTCATCCTTATCCATAAACCTTGGATAGGTTTGTGGCAAGTTCTCATAAGAATAAACAACTGTGCCATTACTATTTATTGTTTTAGTATAAACGACATCCCCAAAATTAGGTACTTTGTACTCTGTGATTTGTGGTCCTCCAATTACACTATTAATAATACGATAAGTCATTGTGAAATCCCCCTTATATGTTCTCTAATAGTATATCTGTAATTCCGAAGTTTTTATAGTTCAATGCAAAACTACAAAACGCAACTACATCATTTATAGAAGGTACAACGTCTTTTAAAATAATCTCTTGACCTATAATAGCTATATCTTCAAATTCGAGTGAAGTATCGTCTGAATAGTTACTATAAAAAGGTACATAACCATTTTTTACCCATTCAATAAAATTAAGTTTATTCTCTACAGTATCAACCACTATTTTTATATTCATTCTCTTCCTCCTCCTCTATTTATATTATAAATATTTTATTTCTACTGCACCCTCAAGTTCATTTATTGTTATTTCTTTAATTGTACTCCAATAAATATCAAAATCAAACCACTTTTCATCTTCTTCAACCCAGAAAAAACGAATAAATTGTTTATGTAGTTCTACACCCATATATTCTTCTTCAACAACTTTATGTCCTTTATTGTTAAAGATTTTTATACTGTATGAAAACTCATCTGATGAACATATATCATCTATTGTTTTTACAATAGTGGTCTTTTGTTTGTATGTCAAACCACTTTTTAATTTATAAGTTGTTATCATACTTATTCCTCCCCATTGAAATTTATGAATTCTTGGTCGATTAATAATTGAAGAACATCTTCAATAAGTACAAGATTGTCTTTTGCAATTTTGTAAAACACATACTCTTTGTGCTTTTTCGATTCAAAATCACCTGTAATATCTATTAGTGTAAAATTATGTTGGCTATGCTTGTGTAATTCATTTAGGATATCTTGCTCCAAATTGTAGATATCTTCATCATCGAAATCTGAAAGTACTTCTACCGGAATTTCTACAGTACCTTCTGTTACAAAATCAGCAAATACTAAGGTGAATGTTCGCCATTTCATGATTTACTACCAATCTCTCTTTTTGCTTCTTTAATTAAAGCCCATATGTCTACAGGTGGTTGTGCTTTCAATATTTTTTCTTTTTCTGCTTTTGAAAATAATTTACACTCCGGACTTTTTGTCATCCAATCTTCCCAATCTTCATTCAAAGCTTGAATAATTTCATTTATATTATTACAATAAGCTTTTGAATTTGGTACATTCCATTGAATAGTACCGTCTGGTAATATTTTTGCATTAGATATTAAAGTTTTAAACTCTTTTAATTCTTTTGCTTTTAATTCTTTAAAAATTTTACTTTTATAATATATAAATTCTTTTATACTCATATGAATAACTTCTTGTATGCCCATAGTTATTCCTCCCTATATTTTTATTACGAATATTTTATTCCCATTCTCTCTTTGCCATTTTATCATATCCCCATTCTCTTTCTCTAAACTTAACTTGAATTACTTGTGCATCTTCATCTATTACTATTTCTGCTATTAATTTCCATATAACACTACAAGAAATTGAATTTTCTAAGAAATTTAAAAATTTATTATTTACTTCTGTTGTAGTACAATAGCTCTCAGCTATAAAATTATGTCTACTATCTATTAACCTTACAAAATATCTATCAGTTTTAATTTTATCCGCATTATTAATTATACTTGCTATCTTCTCTATCTTTTCTAAATTTGCACTCTCTTTTTCTAAATTTATAACTATTTTCATACTTTATACCTCCCATATTTATAATTTATACATGTTGTATTTCTACCGCACCTTTAAATTTATTTCCTCATCTGTATTTATTCTTCCTCCATTTTTAATAAAGTGTCAATTGCTTGTTCCGCTTGTCTTTGAATTTCTTCTAAATCTTCATCCCATCCTTCATTCCAACAGTGGGCGTAATCCCATCCAATAACTGTCATCTCATTATTTGTTATTCCAAAGTTAATTCCCCCATTCACTTGTAATTCTCTATAATCTTCTTCAGCATTTATTTTATAACCAATTATTATGTCATTTCCACCTTTAATTAACTCCCCATGTGTATTCTTAAAATAATGTGTGTTTTTCTCTGGTGTTTCAATGTAGGCACAATACCATCGTAATAAGGGACAATCTTCTTCTCTACCATTCTTAGTAATCCACCAATGTAATCCCTTATAAGTACCTTGTTTTGTTATTTTAGATTTCATAATTATCTATTCCTCCTCTTCTTCTCTTTCTCCTTTATACTCTATAACAAGGTCACTTATTATTCCTTGTATATCAAATCCTTTATCAGAGGTGATATTTCGAGCTGTTTGCTTGAAATTTTCCCAAGAAATATCAAAGAATCCTCCATAAAATTTTACCTTCATAACATCTTCTTCTGTTTTTCCATGACATTTTAATAACTTTAAAGTTTCTTCTAATAAATTCAATATTATTTCCCCCTTTCTAATCTGATTGTTTTTTCAAGCTCATCATTTATATCTTCCAATTCTTGAGGTGTTAATTTTATACTTTCAAATTCCTCATCAGTATATCCTGCTTTTTCAAGTTCTGCTAAATGTTTAAATCTTTTTACAAGAGTATCTTTAAAAAATACTAAATCGTCTTCAATATTTGTTTTTAATACTTTTTGTGCTTTAACTAAAATATCTAAAATATTCAACATAGCTTGAATATCTTTAATATTAACTTTCTTTCTAATTTCAAATATTTCTTTATGATAATCTTTATTAATCTCTAATACCAAAGTGCCTTTAATTTTATCTTGTTGAATCAATATTGTTATATTTTTATATAAAGTTATTAGCCATTTCTGCATAATTTTAATACCTTCTTCAAAGTTCAAAGTCTATAATACATCCTTCTCCTACATAAGTATTATCTTTTAATGCTTCGAACAATTTTTCAAAGTTCAGATAATCTAACAAAAATTCTTCATATCTACAATATCTTTCAATATAAGTCATACAGTATTCCTTTTTACTTTTATAAAGTTCTATTTCTATCACATCTTCTAATTCTATTCCTAATTCATTAAGTCCTGCCTTTATATCTTCTAACTCATCAGTAGTAAACCCATAATCTTTCAATTTTTCTTTTGTCATTATTATTTCCCTCCTTTAAATCCTTCTAAAAAAATACTACATAAACATTTGCCTTTTTCTACATATATTTTAATTTTTGTAATATTGTCAGTAAGCACTTCTATATAGCTATCTTCTTGAGTTTTAAATTTTAAATATTTTCTACTCATGGAGATATCTATACTATCAAAAGTAGTTACAACATCCGCATAGACATAATTAGAAGCAAACAACCCAAGTTCATTCTTATCTTGTAAATAACCACTCATTAATTCTTCAACTATGAGTATATCTTCAAATTTATCTTCACTTTCAAATGTTATAGTAGTATTCATAATTTTTTCTATCTTCATTTTTAATTCCCCCTTTCTTTATTAGTTTGTGATTTATCTTTCTTAATATTCTCTGATTTTTTCTTTTCAGCTATTGCCAGTTTTTTAAAATTATCTATAAAAAACTCGGAAGCACTGAAAATAGTTTCATTAACTAAATCTACATCTGTGTAGTTTGCAATGTTTTTCAATGTTTCTAAAAAGCTATATTCTTTTTTGATTTTCTCTATATTCTTAGGATTTTCAATTACAAAACCCTCTACATCTATTATATCGTCATCAACTTGTTCTGCCCACAAAGTTAATTCGTCCTCTTTGACTAATAAACAGTAATTTATACCTGTTGAAATATCCTTATATACATTTATTATTGCCATTTTAATTCCTCCTTTTATTTACTCTGTAACTTCCTGCAAAAACTCTGCATAATAAGTCAGTACTCTAAACGAAAGTTGCCCATAAGGCTTGCTACCATTCCACCTGTCTAAGGTAGCTCGGATATTGCCAAAAGTAATATAAGTATTTATAAGCCAGATATACCTACAAGCTATTTGAATTTGTGCTTTTAGCAATCTTGGTAAATTTTCATGCTTAACATATTCCAATTCTGGATAAAACCGTTGTACAAACACTACAGCATTTTTATGTAATTGGAAATAACCTACTGCCTTACCTGAATCTCCAAAAACATTTTTATAATTGCTCTCAGCTTTCATAAGAGCGAGTATAAGTAATGGGTCAAGGTGTAAATCCGAGCTTTCTTGCAAAATTGTATCAGTAAAAAACTTAGTTCTCCAAGTACTCATATGTGGCGATAATTCCTTTTGTATTATATCCTTTGGTGTAAGTGCTATACCTGTAATTGTAAAAATTAAAACAATTGATAGTAACAGTTTTTTATAATTTTTTATAGTGATTCCTCCTATCATGCTATATAATCAATTTCTGTAAAGTGCTACCTAAGTACTGTTGTGCGTATATATCAAATACTTCAGTAATTAAATCTACTCCAGAGTCTTCGTATACATATTCAGAAAGAGCTTTAATTATAAACAATGCAACTCTTCTTGTATTAGGTTGTGCTGACTCATTAAATACTCTATCTTTTAACAATCTTAATAACCAGCTTAAAGATACAGTTACTACAGAAGTCACAAACATTGATTGTGGCAATATTCTACGTGCTTCCTGTTGTGCTTCTCCGTCATCAGATTTCCTGCTATTATTAATTGATATCATTGCTTCATACATGTTTATACTTTTAGCTATGTGGTCTTTTTCATATTCATGCGTCCAATAGAAGTCATCAGTACTTGATATCTTTGTGTACCTCAAAGACCTTTCTACAAAATCTCTTCCTACTTCTGCTCTTTGAAGTTGTCTAAATATGTATAAAGGTACTTTTAATCTAAAAGTGAAATGCACGTGTCTAAAAGGACTTTCATGAAATTCTTTACCCATTAAAACTTGTAGTCTTTTAGTTTTTTTCTTATTATATGACACACCTGCTGCTGTTAGAACAGTACCTACTGGGTCAGGTGTGTAATTTATTAGTTCACATTGTGCAATTGGTCTTTTTACAATTAAAGTTTTACTCATATAAAGCCCTCCTCAATTTTCGTACACTCAAATATTTTTCTAACCAGATAGCATATTCTTTCAGCATTATTGCATTATTTAGTAATTCGTGAAATTGTAATTCATTAAAATCATCTACATTCATATCTTGTATTGACGTTTTAGCTTTGAAAAAATCTTTCTCTATTCTACGAATTGCTCTGGTAGCTGCTGATGCGTCATGATTCATTTGCTATTACCCCCTCTAAATAATCTTTTAAAACTCTTACTATATAATCATTACATGAATGGTAAGTATCATCACCAATATCTATTTTTTGAAACCATACATTATACATTTGATTCATATTTGCTATATTAAATAGTACTGTTAACAATTGTGTACCAGTACGTATATCCTTTACATACTCATACATTTGATGGTCAAAGACTTGTACATAAGAAGTTTCTTTTGTGTTTATATCA
>Ga0164315_10003419_pt1 | contig 12314 bp, 16 predicted proteins | sample GuaBasSedimGuay6_FD_113737 | JGI IMG/M metagenome (GOLD analysis project Ga0164315, IMG submission 113737) | Subseafloor sediment microbial communities from Guaymas Basin, Gulf of California, Mexico - Guay6, Core 4569-2, 0-3 cm | ecosystem: Environmental > Aquatic > Marine > Hydrothermal vents... | reverse complement strand
GGCGAGTGACAACGGGGTTAATGTTTTTCGTTGGACTAAAAGCCCCACTGATGCCACAGCGGATAGATACTATCTCCAACCAAATACTCAGTACTACATAAACATAAGGCAGCAGGGCTCAACAGGCCAAATTTTAGACACTATTGTATCTGGCCTCGCCAATGTATATGAGCTTCAGACAGGTGCAGCCGACCAAACATATTTTGTGCCCATACGAATATACGGCGGGGCGGTTCCACAGTGGTCAGTAAAAACTTATGATTACCTGATTGATTGGAATCTTGAGTTTAAAGAAGATATAGATTTTTCATTGGGCTCATACGAGGGTTTCCAAAACCCAGCTATTAAATTTGTTACCCCCACAAACCCTGATTTCAGTGCAGTAGTAACTTTGCTCACAGCTCATGGAACTCAAACTACTCCTATCCAAGGGCATGGGCTGGATAAAATGTGGATAGCAGAGTATCCCGGGGGCCCACCCATAGCAGAGTGGAAGGATGCTGGCTTTGCTACTACTTGGGACTTGGCAGGGGGCCCGAATTCTTTGCAGGGGTATCAACTTACCCCGAGTACAACATACTACATCCACTGTGCACCCGCAGTGCTGGGCCCAACAGGGTTTTACTCTACATGGCGGCGCACCCTGAACATGCGGATTTTTGGGGAGCCCTATGTTTCTGAGCCCCCAATACCTCCCCCACCAGAGCCACCAGAGCCACCACCGCCACCACCACCGGAGCCTCCCCAACCACCGGAAGATCCGGAAGATCCCCCTGTTGTGCCACCTGTGGTGGAGGAACCGCCGCTGGTAGAGCCGCCAACTACACCACCACCTAGCTTAGCGCCGGAGCCAATTGAGCCCACAGTCACAGCTACACCAGCAGGCACAGCGGTTAGCAAGATTGTGAACAATGTTGGGGTTGCCATTGGAGATGCTATTTATCCTGAGATACAGGGGGGCATCCCAGAGCCCTTGGCAGAGGTTAATGCACTGTTTAAAACAGTCCATGCCATGAAGATAGCTTTTGAGCAGCTTACCCGGGGGCGAGGGGATAAAAAGAAATCCGCTGTACTAGTTACTGAGATTGAGGACATTCTTGCAGCTACTATTCGGGTGACTGATAAGCGGTATGCACCCGCGCAGGAGTTTGAGCCAGTGGAGGGGGACACCCCGATGGTGTCAGCTACTGCTCCCGCAGGCCAACCAGCCACTGCTGTGTATGATGCTTCATTCCTAGCAGCATCACTAGCGTCCAATGCTTCAGCATTGAACTTGCAGGCGCACCTCAAGAACACTGCGATCCACATGACGGATGCTCCGGTATCAGGCACATGGGGCCGTCAGCGTGGCACATGGGTGCGCAGTGTTGGGTTTGATGACATGCAGCAGTATGTTGCTTCAGTTACTGCGACTGTTACCGTTGCCAATACTGGGGGCATGGACAACTTGAAAGATGATCTGTCTCCACAATTGGGGGGTGAACTGGACATAAACGGGCAGGGGTTTACAGCCCGCCTAGTCGCTGCTGAGGATATTGCCCTTGGGGAAGTTTGTTACATGGATGCATCCGGGCAAGTATCACTTGCTGATGCCACCACAGAAGCCACTGCGAGGACTATGATAGTGCTGGCATTAAGCGCAGTGGCCTTAGGAGGGTCAGGCCAGTTCTTACTATGGGGCTATTACCCACTTTTAGGGGTCACTTCTGGTGATGTTATTTACTTGTCAACAACTCCCGGGATTGTGGGCAATATTGCCCCCACAGGGTCAGCCGAAGTGGTTCGAGTAATAGGATACGCCACAGCTACTGATCAGATATTTTTGAGTCCAGACAAGACTTGGATGGTGTTGGTATAGTGTTGACACTGAGGAGTTAAGGGCTTAGCCTACGCAGGCGAGTATTCACTTTTATTAACGGGATTTTGGCATGGCTATTGTAGCAACTGATTGGACTATCACCCGGGCCACCGGCATAATTGATTACACCGGCAATGACCATGGGGGTGGCTCCCCGAGCTACGCCACTGTCATTGAGTTCCACCGCTGGGTACAGGATTTGGCTGATGACCCAGAGTTCACGGGCTCAACAGGTGATGAGCTGGATATTATTGACAACACCCCCTCTGACCGCTCCACTGACAACATTATTACCCTCATCAATGGCTTCACTATAACCCCCGCAGCGGCTGAGCATCTTTATGATGGTTCTGTCATATCCGGGGATATAGGCGTGGATCGTATTGTCTACGATGGCATTGTGAATTTTGGTAATGCTGATGTGCAGATTCAAATTATGCAAGACGGTGTAGTGCTGGTTGATGATTGGTGGAATTTCTCCGGAGCTGGCCTCAACGCTGACCCCAATGCAGGCATCTCCCACCGATTCATGTTGAAGACGCATGACTTCGCTGGTGATGGTGGTGACATTGATGGTCGCAGACTGGTCGGTACTACCCGCACCTTTGGCAATACTTATGCTGAGTTCAAGATTAATGGAACCTCAAACGGTAACAATGTGTTGGCCTTGGTTGACTCCAATGACTTAAATAACGACACCGCAGAGGGCACTGTTGCGACTTGGACAACTATCGACAATACAACTGAAGGTTTTGTCCAACTGGATGTTAACAACAACGGCTCCGATGAAGACTATTACTCTGAGTGGAATCGGGATACCTACACGATCAACCAGTTTTATGAGCGTATGAAATGGCTGACCCGGGATGGCTCTACCTCTACCCTTTATGGTCTGAATGGCGAATTGTTCCGGGGCATTACCCATGAGCTGGATGTGGATGGTGGTACTGGCACTTGGGGCACCCCTGAACATGAAGAAATTACTTGGGGATCTGGAGCAACTGCTGGTACTGCACGCCTGCTAGCTGTTGATAACAAGACAGGTTCCTCCGCCACCAAAATTTGGTTCCAAATACTTACAGGTGTTGTCCCCACTGACAATGCCACTATTACTGGCACAACTTCCACGGCCACTGCCGATGCCGAGCTATCAGGGGGTGCGTTGACTGAACGCCCTATCTCCACTCCCTTTGTCGGAGCCTCTACAGGCTCAGCCCTGATTGGCTCTTATGGCCTGTCACTGGAAACTGCTGATTTGTCAGCTAGTGATACTGTGTTCGACCTGACAAACACTGCTGTCTACCCACCCAACAATGTCACGTTTACTGTGGGGGGTGTGGTGTCTGGTGAGGATCGGGTGCTTGTAACCAACAATGCAGCGGGTGACATTGACTTCACCCAGATGGCACTGGCTTCCTTGCTAAACGGAGCAACTGTCACTGCTGTTGATGTGGGCCTTGGTAACATCCCCGCAGATACACCTTCCACAGGGACTATCCGGATTGAGCGGGATGATGGCTTGTATAGCCGCCACCCGTTCAGTGTGTATGACTCAGGCAACCAAACTTTCACCATCACTTCACATGATTTTTCCGCTAACAATGCATCTGCCGCCAATGATGTATTCGTCAGCTATATAGACAAGCTGGCAGCCGCCACCTCAGAGAGCTTCACTACTGTCTATAATGCTGACCGCACCTTGTTTGTACGTGTCCGTGATGGTGGAACCGCTGGTGACAACGAAGGCATTAAGACAGCGGAAACAACCGGGGTGCTGGGAACAAACGGCGGCTCAGTAACCATTAACCGTATTAGCGATGTCTAATAAATGGCTGTTGCAGCGTATGCTACTGACCTGACAGATATAACTACCGCTGAGACTATCAGCGGCTGGTCAGCGTTGGGTGGTGGACAATCTGGCCTGAGCGATGAAACTGACTACTTTATCCAAGGTAGCCAGTGTGTATCAAAAACTGGCTTCACTGCCACTACTAAAGGGCAATTGTTCAACGCTGGCACAACTACCATTACAGCAGGGGATGCTGTATTTATCTGGGTTAAACAAAACAACCGGAACCTCATGGACACTGTTGCCCTTGGGGGTTCACAGGTGTGCATGGGTTCAGGGACTGGTGCTTTTGATCGGTTTTACACTGATGGCAATGATTCAGATGGTTCAGCACTGGCGGGCTGGCGTACTTATTGTGTAGACCCAACAGATACTCCCTCTGCTACCACAGGCAGCCCCGGGGCGTACACCTACTTCGGCAACCAATGGAAGATTCAAGGTTCAGGTTCCCTAAAAGGGAATCCCAATGGCATTGATGCTATTCGGCATGGCCGAGAAATCCAGTGCACAGCAGGAGAGGCAGCGAACTATGCTACTTTTGATGGCGCTGCTGTGTATGACTCTGCCACGACCAGAGCATGGGGGCTGATAACTCCAGCTAGTGGCTCGTATCAGTTTCATGGGGCCTTTGTTATGGGCACCTCAGGCACAGCGGTGGATTTCCGTGACTCTGACCGAGTCATCGTTGTGCTTGAGGATGAGTTTGTACCTTCAGGGTTTAATGAGTTTGAGATACGCAATGCTTCTAGCAACGTGGAGTGGAATAACATCCAAATCACTGCACTGGGGGCTACCTCCCCGGGCATCCTCACCTTGGATGTTGGCACCTTTACTGGGGTAGCTTGCTTCTTTACAGACCTTGCTACTACCATTTTTAATTCTAGCTCAACAGTAACAGGCTGTACTTGGAATAGGTGTGAGGCGGTGACTCCTGATGGAGCTGATATGTCTGGCTCATCCATTTTAGCACCTGATGTGGCGGCCAATAACTCTGGCTTAATTTGGAACGTAAACACAGATCCGGATGGGCTATTAGATGGGATGGAGTTTAGTAAGACCTCAGGGACAGCGCATCACGCTATCGAGTTTGGGCTTAGCATCCCTACGACTAGTATTACTCTCAGGGATTGTAATTTTGGTACTGATTTCTCTGCTACTGAAGATGGCTCTACTGGTGATGAAACCTTCCACTTCAAGGACACCACCGGAACAATAACCCTGAACCTCGTTTCTTGTACTGGCAATTTCGGGTATAGGACTGATGGGGTTGTAGTAACTGTAGTAGCTGACCCTGTTACAACAGCGGTCAATGTTAAAAACTCAGCAGGTAGTAATATATCAGGGGCCCGCGTTCTTCTGCGAGCCTCAGATGGCACAGGGCCATTGCCTTACCAAGATAGTGTTACAATAACCCAGTCAGCAGGTACAGCCACAGTAACCCACACAGCCCATGGGCTTGTTACCGGGAACTATGTTGTGATTACTGGGGCCTCCCCAGAGGAGTACAACAAGCAGGCGCAGATTACAGTAACAGGGGTAGACGCCTATACGTACTCTGTGGATAGTGGGTTAAGTTCCCCTGCCACGGGCACTCCGGTCAGCACTGGGGCTATTATTTCTGGCACAACCAATGCTAGTGGCAACATAACTGACTCCCGCACACTTGCTTCTGACCAGCCCGTAACAGGGTATGCAAGGAAGTCCACAACCACCCCATTCTATAAGTCAGGGCGGATTAGTGGTGTAGTGGATAATGTTAATGGTGTTTCTTTCAATATTATTTTAATAGTGGATGAGTAAAAATGACTATTTTTGGTTCAACACAGGAAGAAGAATTGCCTGATCCGGGCATGGTCATCGCCAAGAAAGTGCGCGATGCCACTGCTGATATGGCTGGGATGAGCGTGGAGCTTCAAATACAGAAGCAACAAATCAAGCACTTGAATGAGAAGGTTGCAACTTTAGGTAACCTATACCAGACAGTAATAGGTATGTATGAGACTTTGCAGAGGCAGCGCGCAGTTGAACTTAATGCACAAGTGGGGCATGGGCCCACAGCGTAATGGCCCTTACTCTCGACCCACTTAATAAACGCGTTACTGTGCCACAGTCTGACCTGACACTTGTATCAGGTACGTTGTATACAATGGACACAGAAACATATTTCCGGCAAAACCTTATGGCGCTAATGGCCAGTGAGGATTATATCTGGTGTAAAGACGCGTATACCCACAACACCACTATTACAATTGTTGGTGTAACCTATGCGCGTTTTATTGAGATGATTAATGGGTGCACTGTAGAATTTTCTCCTGATGCGCAGTGGACGGTACTATTGGAGGGGTCAAACAACAACATATTTGATGTGCAGGGGAGTGTCCTCGTGCAGAACCAAGTTCAGGTTATCCCAACGAACTCCGCTGGCTTGATAGTCGCGGGGGGCGGTGGTGGCCTTATCCAATCAATTAATGGGTTCCCATAAAATGGATGCTAAAGAGTTCTCAGAGTTAAATAAGTCCGTTGCCCGAATTGAAACTAAAGTAGATAGCCAACAAGCAATCCTGCATGGGCAAAGGCAGGAGATGGAGAAGATATCAGACGCCATTGTTACCATTGCTAGGCTGGATGAGCACCTGCTGCGTTTCAGGGAGGAAGACAGGGACGCGAAGCAGCGCTTATGGGCTGCGATGGAGGGGCATTCTACAAGGCTACGTGCTGTGGAGGAGACAACTGCAACGATTAAAGACACCCGGAACATAGCCATTGCTTTTATTATAGCTATGAGCGGTGGAGTGCTAGCCTTCTTAGCTTCTTTCTACAAAGACACCTAGGAGTATAACTTGAAAAATTTTACCCGCTCTGAATTCGCCTGTAAATGTGGCTGTGGGTTTGACACAGTTGATTACAAATTGGTTGAGTTTCTGGATGATATCCGGAACCACTTTGATGCCAAGATGACAGTAAATAGCGGCTGCCGATGCGAACCCCACAACACTGCTGAGGGTGGGAAAGCCCGGAGTTTACATTTAGTGGGCCGAGCAGGAGACGTTGTTGTTGAGGGCATACCCCCAGCAATCGTAGCGGCATTGGCAATTCAGATGCATGTGCCCGGGGTAGGGGAGTACGCTACGTTTACCCACCTTGACACAAGGAGCGGGGCTAAATGGCGGGGGTAATTACAGTTATACTTTTCCTCTGTTGGATGGTGGCCCTAGTTTGTGGCTGGCTGTTTGGGTCAGTGATGTTTGGCAGCCTGTTCATTCTTTCATTTTTAATCGCCTCTGCTGATGTCAAAACAAACCTTCCTTGATGTAGCTGAGGTAATAGACGCGTACAGGCTATTTCCCAGAATCTACCTGTCTGTGTTTCTATTCATTTTGTGGGACGTTCATATCTTTTTGAAGTTAAACCTCCCCCCGGAGTCTGCCCACCTGTATGGCAACATGGTGTGGGGCGCAGTGGGGGCTATGACTGGTTTCTATGTAGCAACGGGGCGTAAATGGCTTGGATAAAGAGGATGATAGGTGCGCGCTGGTTCCCATATGTAGCTATTGGGGCGGTGTCAATTGTGCTGACTGCGTTTGGGTGGGGCTACATAAAGGGGTCGCTCTCGACAGAGCTGCGTATGAAAGAGCAAATGAACAAAGCCCTAGCTGCCCAACTGAAGCGGGAACGAGAGACAGCCCGCAAGGATTTGGTAGCAGTAACAAATTCAATAAATAGAGTACAGGAGGTTAAACGCCGTGTTGCTGATATTGAGAGGCCCACTGACTTACCTTGCACTGATCTCGGTGCTGACTGGCTGCGGGCATTTAATGATGGAGTGCGAGCAGCCAACACCAATCCCGAGCCAATTAACTGAGGGGTTAGCACCACTGCAAGAGAGTCACACTTCAGATGTTCTCGAAGTCCTTGAGGTACACCTGTCGAATATGCAGCAATGTGGTGTATGCTATGCACGTTACCAGAGTTTAGTGGAGGCCATAGATGCAAGAGAAGAAGACTAAGCGACCTCCCTGTAAAAAATGTATGGAGCAGCGCGCAAAATATATACGCAAAGCCAAAAACCTTGCCCACCATTTCAAACGGGATAAGAAGTGAGCGATTTCAACTTTGAGTACAACCCACCTCCGATATTAGACCACTTCATGCAGTCGGATGCACTAGTGCGGGCGGTACGAGGGCCTGTTGGGTCTGCGAAGTCAACAGCAATGGCTATGGAGATGCTGCGCCGAGCTTGTCAGCAGGAGCCCGGGGCTGATGGCATACGCCGTAGCCGAGGGGTGATCATCCGGAATACCCTGCAACAACTGAAGACAACTTGTTTGGTGACAATACAGCAACTACTCCGTCCCATTGTTAGATTCAAAGTGTCTGACCAAACTATACAAGTGCGCTTTAATGATGTGGAAGCTGATTGGCTGTTACTGCCTCTGGATACTCCTGATAATATTGACCGTCTATTATCCTTGGAATTGACCTATGCATGGATATCAGAATTTAGGGAGATCAACCCTGAAATACTTGAGTCCCTGCTGGGGCGTTTAGGCCGTTTCCCATCAAAGGCAGTGGGGGGCCCCACTTGGCATGGTGTGATGATGGAGACCAACTCCTTCACGCAAGATTCCGGCTGGTATGAAAAGCTGGAATTGAACCTGCCAAAGAACTATGATTACTTCATACAGCCCGGGGCATTTGACCCCAAAGCTGAGAACAGGGAGAACCTGCCTGATGGGTATTATGAAAATCTCATGGAGGCAAACACTGATGAATGGGTAGAGCAGTACATACACAACTTGATTGGGCCAAGTCTCTCAGGGCAGGCTGTGTTCCGGAACTCGTTCGTCACCAACTTTCATGTGGCAGAAGGTCAACTGCTTCCTGTACCCGGGCACCCACTAATAGTAGGTATGGACTTCGCCAGACACCCCGCCGCCATTATTGGGCAAATAGATCACCGTGGCAGGTTGCTAATATTCAAGGAACTGGAACAGGAGAACTGTGGCGTTGAGCGGTTTGTCACGGAATTCCTATCTCCGGCACTCTCGGAGGCGCGGTTCGCGTCGAACCCCGTCTACATCGTCGGAGACCCCAGTGGTATTGCCAAATCCCAAATCGGGGAGGAATCCACATTCGGAGCAGTCAGGCGACTCGGGTACATTGCCTACCCAGCCAGCACCAACAACATCGACCCCAGACTGAGGGCGGTTGAGAAGTTCTTAATACAGTCCCGGGGCCCAGAGCCAGCATTTTTAATTGACCCTGAGGGTTGCCCCCTGCTCATACGAGCCCTACAGTATGAGTACAAATACAAGATTAAGAAGAATGGACAACTTGAGGACAAGCCCAACAAGATCAGACCATGGGCTGACCTGTGTGATGCGCTACAATACTTGTGCCTTGGCACAGCTCAGAACATCCGTGGCCGCATGATGCGCTCCCGGCGTTCTTTTGAGGAAACCCCACCTGCCTCTGTGGCAGGGTGGACTTAATACTAACATGTATGGTAAAAGACCCTTATGGCTGGTGGACTCCTAAACGTAGTAACCAATGCTGAGCTAGATGCACAAGAAGCTCACGAACTCGCTATCGCTGAAGAAGGTGCAGCGAAGTACAAACCTGCGGCTATTGATAGTTTGGCGCTGTATATCCGTGACAGGTTCCATGACTATCGCAAGATACGGGATACCCGGGGCATTGCGGTTCGTCTTATTGAGTCCTTGAGAGCATTCAATGGCCAGTACGCTGCTACCAAACTAGTTGAGATCCAAAAGTTTGGGGGGTCTGAGGTGTATGCTCGGATGACAGCGACTAAATGCCGGGGGGCAACAGCCATGCTCCGTGACATTTACCTAGGGGCAGAGCGCCCATGGTTCATGGATCATACCCCTGAGCCCAAAGTTCCCGGTGAAATTGAAAGTGCCATTATGCGTATGGTACAAATGGAAGTGCAGAACTTCTCAGAGTCAGGCCAAGAGCTAGAGCCTCAGCAGATTGAAGATCGCATGACCCAGCTCCGCAAGTCTGCTAAGCAGGCCGCGCTGAAGCAAGCCAAGAAAGAAGCCAAAGCCCATACCCGCCAAATTGATGACCTGCTAGTAGAGGGTGGGTTCTATGAAGCCTTGGGGGAGTTCCTGCTAGACCTCACAATATTTCCATATGCCTGCTTGAAGGGCCCTGTGGTTGAGATGGCCAATGTCGTGGAGTGGGAGGGCAACCAAGCCATAGCCAAGCAGAAGGCTAAGATGTTTTGGAAGCGGGTTAACCCCTTTGATTTGTATTGGGCAACGGGTGTAGCCAAGTTTGAGAATGCTGATGTTATTGAGCATATCAGGTTGAGCCCAGCAGAGCTTAACAACCTTCTCGGGGTTAAGGGGTATAATGATAAAGCCATCAAGAAAGCCCTTGAACAGTACGGGCAGGGGGGCTTAGCAGACTGGTTGGACTATACAAGTACAGAAGAAGCTCAACTAGAGCAACGGGAAGACCCCTACCACAACGAATCTAATATGATTGACACCCTGCTGTGGCACGGGAAGATTCAGGGCAAGCTGCTTAAGGAGTGGGACTTCCCCAAGGTTAAAGACCTTGAGCAGTACTACCATACTATTGCTTGGATCGTGGGGGATCAGGTTATCAAGGTGATGCTTGACCCGAATCCCCGCCAGCGCCACCCGTATTACCTCACCAGCTTTGAGAAGATACCCGGGGCTATCCTCGGCCATGGCATTCCTGAACTTGTTGGGGATGTTCAATCAGTTATGAACGCCACCCTCCGTGCACTTGTGAATAACTTATCCATATCAAGTGGGCCACAAGTTACCATCAACCTTGACCGAATTGCTGAGACAACTGACCCGACACAGTTGTACCCATGGAAACGATGGTACGTTGAAGATGACCCCTTGGGCCAGTCCAAGGAGCCGCCAGTATCTTTTTGGCAACCCAACAGCAACGCGCAGGAACTCCTGTTTGTATTTCAGAATATGTCCAGCTTGGCTGATGAGGTGTCCACCATCCCCAAGTACATGACTGGCAGTGAGAAGGTGGGTGGCGCGGGCCGCACAGCCTCGGGCCTGTCCATGTTAATGGGTGCTACCTCTAAGGTACTTCAGTCAGTTGCTTCTAATGTTGACCGGGATGTTATTGGCCCTGCCTTGCATGACTTGCACAACTTGCTAATGCTCACAGACCCAAAAAGTGGGTATCGGGGTGATGAGAATGTGCGGGTACGTGGTGTTAACTTCACCATACAGAAAGAAACTGAGCGCGTGCGCAGCCTTGAGTTCTTGCAGATGACTGGCAACCCAATTGATATGGGCATTATCGGGCCAGATGGTAGGGCAGAAGTTTTACGCGAAGTAGCTGATGCATTGGGCATGGATCATGCTAGTATTGTACCTGATGCTGAGACATTGAAAGCACAGCAGGAAGCCGCCCAACGCCAGCAGATGATGCAGCCGGGAGGTGTTCCCCCTGATCAACAGCAGGGCCCGGGGTCAGCACAGCAGCCGGGAACAGGTGCAGGCAATGTTGATGACCCAATACAAGGCATAGTGCCCACAGGTTGAGGAAGTAATATGAGCAACTTAAAGAAATTGGTGGGAACCCCCTGTAATGTTTCAGAGGGCTGCTATAACAACGGTGGGGCCTCACGTCCTGCTACAGTGAATCTGGGCAAGTCAGGCTCTTGGCCAAAAGCAGACCGCCGCATTGTTGATGGTGTGAAGGTTAACAATAACCCGGGCCGCCATGGCTCACTTTTAGACTGAGGCTAGTTATGTTTGAGACATATCCTAAGGGTGGCAAGACCACCCACAAGAAAGTGGACAAGGAAACTATGGAGTCCGGGTGGGGCGGCAACCCCTCTGCTACTAAGTATCCGCAGGGTGCTAGGCATGGGGCTGCTTCTGGCTACAAGAATAAGCAGCGTTCCGCTACCTTTGCCAAGGCCGGGGGCAGTGCCCAAGTGTCTGTTACCTACCCCCAGAAGGGTGGCAAGAATGGTGTAAACTTTAACACCAACATGGGGTAAATTATGGCGAACAAAGCACCCAGCAAGTTTAAGAAGGATGTGGTGAAGAACGAGCGCGTACCATTCTATCGTGAAAATACGATGGATAATGAGGCGTTCAACATCTACACCAAGCCCGGGGCGAAGACTTACCGTGAGGATGGTGACAAGGGTTCATTCCCTACCAGTGAATTCCGGAGTCGGCGGCCTTGAAACAAGCGGAGAGACTGGCAGAGTTAGTCCTCCGCTTGCGTATTAATACCGACTTCCAAGAGTTTTGGAGGATCGTTGTAGACCGGCGCGATGCGCTGGTGCAGGATGCTATACATAATACAGAAGGCAACCCCGCCGAGAAACGGGGAGCCGCTCGGGAGTTAGACAGCTTTGTGAAGCTAGTCGAAAACTCTCCTGATAAAGCAAAAAAACTTAAATCCCTGAGGTAATAACATGGCGGTTCCAAAGCAAGTTAAAAAGCAAGTTGAAGAAGCAGAAGCACTCGCTGCTGAGTTGGGCCTTGTGCCAGCCACGCCTGCTGAGGCTGATGTTGTAGAATTAGCACCCACCGCAGACCCTGTTGCTGAAGACCCACCTGC
>Ga0164315_10003418_pt1 | contig 12315 bp, 9 predicted proteins | sample GuaBasSedimGuay6_FD_113737 | JGI IMG/M metagenome (GOLD analysis project Ga0164315, IMG submission 113737) | Subseafloor sediment microbial communities from Guaymas Basin, Gulf of California, Mexico - Guay6, Core 4569-2, 0-3 cm | ecosystem: Environmental > Aquatic > Marine > Hydrothermal vents >... | reverse complement strand
GGCGAAACAGATCGGTTACCCCTGCGTCGTGCGCCCGTCGTACGTGCTGGGCGGACGCGGCATGGAAACCGTCTACGACGAGGAGTCGCTGCGCACCTACATGGCGGCGGCGGTGGAGTCGTCGCCGGGCAAGCCGATCCTGCTCGACCGCTTCATGGAAGAGGCGATCGAACTCGACGTGGACGCCGTCTGCGATTCCGAGTCGGTCGTCATCGGCGGCATCCTGGAGCACGTCGAAGAGGCGGGTGTCCACTCCGGCGACAGCGGTTGCAGCCTGCCCGCGTACACGCTTCCGGCGCAGATTCTCGATCAGATTCGCGAGTACACCTGTCGCATCGGCCGCGCGCTCGAGGTGCGAGGCCTGATGAACATCCAGTTCATGGTGCAGGACGGCCGGATCTACGTGCTCGAGGTCAACCCGCGCGCCAGTCGCACGGTGCCCTTCATCGCCAAGGCGATCGGCGTGCCGCTCGCTGCCTTGGCGGCGCGCGTGATGGGCGGCAAGTCGCTCGCCGAGCTGGGCTACGAGACGGAAGTGATTCCCGCCCAGTTCAGCGTCAAGCAGCCCGTGTTCCCCTTCTCGCGCTTCCTGGGGAGCGACATCATCCTGGGGCCGGAGATGCGATCGACGGGCGAGGTGATGGGCATCGCCGACGATTTCGGCGTCGCGTTCGCGAAGGCCATGGACGCGGCGGGCCACGCGCTGCCTGCCGAGGGCATCGTGTTCATGTCGGTCAAGGACCGCGACAAGCGTGGCTGCGCATTCCTCGGACGCAAGCTCGCCGATCTCGGTTTCGGCATCGTCGCCACGCACGGTACCTACGCCACACTCAAGCGCGCCGGAGTTCCCGTGCAGCGCATCGAGAAGATCGGCGAGGGGCGACCCGATGTTCTCGATGCGTTGAAAAACAGCGAAATCGCGCTGATCATCAACACGCCGTCGGGCAAGGGCGCGCACACCGACGAGGCGCGCATTCGTCGCGAGGCGCTCGGACACGCCGTGCCGATCCTCACCACGATCAGCGCCGCCGCCGCCGCGCTCAACGGGATCGCCGCCATGCGCGACGATCGCGGCCTGCAGGTGAAGTCGCTGCAGGAACACCATAGTGGTTGACGGCACGTCTGAGAGTGCGCTCATCGACGCGTTTGCCGACTTCATCGCCGGTGTTCCCACGCGCGCGATCGAGACCCCGTTCGGCCGCTCCAGCTACTGGGAGATGGGTGAGGGCGAACCGCTTGTCCTCCTGCACGGCATTTCGGGCGGACGACGGCTCTTCTTTCGCACCGTTCCGCTGCTCGCGCAGCACTACCGCGTGATCGTCCCGGCCCTGCGCGGCGAGGATGTTCCTGTGCGCGGCTGCGCGCTCGACGACCTGATGGGGGACATCGATGCGTTGTTGACGACGCTGCAACTCGACGCCGTGACGCTCTACGGCGCGAGCTTCGGTGGCTATCTCGCTCTCGCGTACGCAGCGCGCAACGACCCGCGCGTGCGCGCCGTCGTGACCCAAGGCGCCTTTACGCGCTTTCGCCTTCGGCCGCTCGATATCCTATCGCTCTACGGCTCCTACGCCGTGCCGTCGCGCTTCGGCTCGTCGTACTACGCGTGGCGCGTGTTGAAGGGGCGCGAGACCGGCTACCTGCAGGAGTTCGCGCCGGGCATCGACCAGCTCAACTTCGGCTGGCAACGCGCCACCCCCTTCGCGAGCCTGCGCCAGCGAACGCACATGATCGCCGGCATCGATCTCTCCGATCGCGTGCGCGGCATCGAGGTGCCGGTCAGCATCGGCCACGGCCGCCGCGATCCCGTCGTGCCCTTTGCCGCCTTCGAACAGCTACGCACGCTGCTGCCGCAAGCCGCGGCCGAAGCCTGGGACGCCGGTGGCCACATGCAGATGATCACCCACCCCGAACTCTTCAGCGGCCTAGCCGGTACCGGTTTGGCGCGTGGCGCGCATAAGTGACTTGTTCACAGTGGGTTACGCGCGCGGTTGGCGGCATTGGTGTCCGTCGCGCGTGTGGAACGGACACCAATGCCGCTGAAGATCGCCATAAGTACGGACCGGGCAACGACTTGCACGCGCCAAAGCTCAAACCGGTACCGTTCAGCGGCCTAGCTCGCCCTCGTGGGTGAAGACGATCCACTCGACCTTGATGCGGTTTTTCGTGGTCGTGCTCAGGATCGAGCTGTTCTCGTCGTCGACGATCGCCGTCACGCCGCCGTACGGCATGCGGAGCGCGACTCCGATACCGCGCGGCGCCTTGCGGCAATAGAGCATCGACTGGGGCACGAGCCGGAAGCTCGCCTGACGCGGTTTGTCGGGATGCGTGAATCGGCCTTCCCGGGCGTAGGTGGGGCAAACCCACTCGTCGAAGACGGCCGGCGGGAAGCGGCATCCGACTGCAACGCCGCCAGGCGATCCGACGAACGCCTCTTGGCGAATGCGAGCCGAGCTATCGTCGAAGCTGAGCTCGCTGCGCCACTTGGGGCCGCCGCGATGCAGACGACCGGATAGTTCAACGCGCACGCCGCCGTCCGCCAGCGCAGTCACCCGCACTTCCCCCTCGCGTCGGTCGATCTTCGCGCCCAGCCCGACGACGGCGAACATGCGTCCCGAATCGCCCGCCAAGTTGTCGCTCCATGCGCGCGCCAGTCGGCGGCGCAGTTCCACGACGGTGCCGGTGCGCCGCTCGATGACGATCCTCAGCCGCGCGTTTTCCACCGCGACGCGATCGAAGCTTTCACGCACCGTCGCACCACCCACGCGCTGCTCGGCGCCGTCCGGCAGCAGGCTCTCCAGCATGGCGCGAAAGTCGCGCTCCCGTTGGCGCCGGTAGCTGGGGCCGTGGATCGGGCCGAGATCGGGCAGCAGCGCGCGGTAGGAAAACCACGCCTCGGTCGCCGCCGCGGTGCGCACGGGGACCGACAGATCGGTTCGCAGCGCGCGCGCGAGCGTGCGTTCCAGATCGGCCACGCGCGGGCCGAGAAACTCACCCGGCTTGCGCGGTCCCGGCCACAGGCGCACGCTCTCGCGCGGGTCGCCCCACGAGCGAATCGTGCGCGCACGCTCCAGCAGGCGCGCCATCTCCTCGGTCACCGCGACGCGCGACCTGGGCCGATGCCAAAGCTCCGCGAGCACGGAATCGGGATGGACCAGCACCGCGCCCGCGAACCGTTCCGCGTCGTCGCGCACGGCGTCGTGGCATGGCCAGGGAAGTCCGCACCAACTGGCGGGGGCCGCGTCGATTTCCAGGATCACCCGCGCGCCGCGCACTTCCCAGGCGCGCACGATCGCCGCCATCGGCTGGCCCGCGATGGCCTGTAGTCCGCTGGCGTCGCGGCCGGGGCGCAGACGCACCTCGACGTTTTCGGGAACGCGCCCCGCCGGAGGCTTGAGCGTGGCGCCGGTGGCAAGAATCTCGAAGCGTCGCTTCGGAAAGCGCGCCGCTGCTTCGCGCCAGAGCAGCGCGTACGCCTCGGCGTGCCCCAGCGCGATCGACTCCTCGCACCAGACGCTCGTGACCTCGGGCCAGAGACCGAGTACCGACACGCGCGGGTGCGCGAGCAGCCACTCCTCCACGTGGTCGAGGTACGCCTTGCGTGCCGCAGCGTTGGTGAGCGCGAAGTTGCCGCGTGCCGCGCGCTCGCCGCGCCGCAGCGCAAACCACGCGGGGTGTGCCGCGAAAAGCGCCGGCGGCAAGAACTCGTCGAAGCTGGTGCTCGCCACGCGCAGCGCGTAGCCGAGCGCGAGAATCCGATCGCGGTCGGGCCTGGGATAACCTGCCAGGCCGCGCACCGCCCATGCCGTCGCCGGGACGGACGCATCGAACCGCCCTCCCTCGATCACCAGCGGCCGACTGTTGGTCCAGACCCGCGGTTGAATCGCCAGATCGGTCGCCGAGGGCACATGCGGCGCGGCGCCGCCGAAGCGGCAGCCCCAATCGCGCAGCAGATCGTAGGCGGCCAGCACCGGATAGCGGCCGCTGACCGTCACGCCACCGTCCCGCTCGACGATGCGGTAGCCGTCGGTGGTGTTGGTCTCGAAGCGCAGCGCAATCGCCGGACCCTGTGCAGGTAACGCAGTCTTGGCGATCAGGACAATGTGGCGCTGCAGAATTTCCGCGGCGGCGCGGGCGGCCACGCTGTCGTCATGTTCGAGACGGACAACCGGCTTGCCGTCGGAGACGATCGCGACCGCAGCCAGCAGGACCAGCCCGCCCAGGCTCAATCGCGCGCCTCCGGCTCGATCAGCCCCTCCGGGTAGATCAGCTTGGCGGAAAGGATGCGGTCTGTGGCCCCGAGGGCATCGACGATCTTCATGCCTTCGATAACGCGGCCGAGGGTGCACGATTTTCGATAAAGATGAAGATGGCCGGTGGTCAGCACGAGAGTCCGGTCGGGCAGCATCGCGAGCGTGCCGCGCCAGGCGAGTCGCCGTTCGTCCGCCTTGCCGCAGCGCGCCGCCCGATCCATGCCGCCGAACGCGAATCCCAAACCGCCCGTCGCCCAGGTCGGCTTGATGTCCTTGTAGCCGCCGGCGCCGAGCCAGCCCGGAATCAGCTTGTCGTAGCCCGGTTCACGGAACTCGTAGAGCTCCACAACCACGCGGCCGCGCGTCGTCTCGATCTCGAAGCGCGGGCGCGGGCCCCGTGCCGCCTCGATCCAGGCCTGCTCGCGCTCCCACGAGGTCCGAATGCCGATCATGCGGTCGATGACGCGCGGATCGATGCCGCGATTCTCTTTTTCGAAGTCGTCGAATCGGCAGGCAGTCAACAGCAGCATCGTGCGCTCCTGCGCCACCGGGGGCAGCGCGTGCGCGTCGGGCAGGCGTTGAATGAGCTCGCGATATGCCGCGTCGGCCTCCGCCAGCCGATTGGCGCGCCGGAGCAGGTGGCAGCGATACCAGAGGCCGTGCAGCCGTGCGGGGGCGATGGAGAGTTCGCGCGCGCACGCCGCCAGTTGCCCATCGACTTTGGCGCGATCGAACGTGTTATCGAACGCGGCGGAGATCCGTGGCTTCGCCACCTTCCGCTTGAGCGCGATATCGAGCGTCTCGACAAACAGCTCGAGAGCCCACCTATTGACGCCGTCCTCCTCCTCGGTCACGTAGAGCGGCGTCTTGATGTCCCACTTGGCTCGCACCTGCGGCCAGCGCGCCGGGGGGACCTGGAACGGCGGCTCCGCCCCTCGTCGCGCGGGTGCGATCGATAGATGCAGCGCGAACGGTTTGTCGTGCGGCAGATTGAGCGCCGCGAGTGAGATGCAGAATTCCATCGACCACGACTTCGCCGTCGCACCCAAGACCTGGCAACGCAGCCGCGAAGAGTAGACGGCGGAATAGGAGGCCGTGTTGTGCGTCTCCCAAGCCGAGCGCCGGAGCAGCAGCGGGGGCAGGGGAGTGAAGGGGGCGCGGGGGAGGAACCCGGCGGGGGTGATCCGGAAGAGCGAGACGATGTCGCCATCCGGTTCGGCGACCCGCAGATCGATTCGCTCGCCGCGATAGGGGCGCGGTATCTCGATGCCGAGGCAGAGCACGCGACCGGCTGTTCGCAGGTAGGCGGTCCCGCCCGCGAGGTCCATGCGGAGCGCCGATTTCCACTCTTCAGGGCCGATCTTCCCGTCGAGAACCGGCATATCCCCGCTGGGGAGGTCCGCGCCGAGGGCGGAAGTGGCCAGTATTCCGAGCAGAATGAGGGCAGTGAAGCGGGCCATGGAAGCGCGGATTCTACCTATCTCTTTGTGTGACAATGGATTGCACGAACTGGGGCGGCCTAATGCCAGCCCCCGGAAAAACCGAAAATCTTTCCGGGCAGCGTCAGAAATCGCTTTTCGCTGCGCGTACACTCTATTGCAGAGTGAACCCACCGTGGGCAAAGACCCCCACGTAATCAATCAGGAGGAAATTAGATGACGCCCCGTCGTTTGGCGCTTCTCGCCGTCCCCGCGTTTCTCGCGATCTCGGCCATGGTTACTCCCGCTGAAGCGGGCTGATGCGGCCGTTCGAGTGCCAGTATGGCGCTCCTCCGGATTAACTGGGATACGCGTGCCTCGATTGCGCCGCAGGCAGCCGCCACCGGCGACGCCGTGGCGACCGATGCGAATGCCGGTTCGCGCTTCCTCGAGCGTCCGATGTTGGTCTACGTGACCAGCGACGACGCCACCAACTCCATCTCCCGCAAGCTCGAAGATGTCGGCTTTGCGGATGAGCGAGTTGCCATTGGCTCCAAGTTCTTCAAGTGCGTCAAGATCTCCGCGGGCAACGCCCTCCAGGATCGCCTGATCAAGGCCAACGGCAAGGCCACGCCTCGCCTGCTCTTCGTCAAGCGTGACTACACCGTCATGGCGACTCTTGAGAAGAAGAACCTCAGCGGCGGCAAGATCGTCAAGGCGATGGCCAAGCTCGCCCGCGCTGAGTACAAGAACAGCTTCGACTCGATGGTCTCCAGCTACGCCAAGCTCCTCAACGAGCTGGATCGTCTCGAGGGCAAGAAGGCGCAAATCGCCGACAACGAACGGCGTGTCCGCGAGAAGCCCAACAAGTCGAAGGCGAAGAAGATCGAGCGCGAAAAGGCCAAGTACGACAAGGCCGTCGCGGACTGGAAGGCCAAGGAAGAAAAGCTCCTCGCCTTCAAGCCCAAGGCGCTCAAGAAGTCCGTAACCTAGTGTTGCCGGCTCAACGCCTTACGGCGTTGAAGCGGCGTCGCTGAGCGACCGGTAGCGATTAATCAGGGGCTCGGTCTTTGGACCGGGCCCTTGTTTTGATTTGCTTAGGATGTGGGCGTGGAGATGGACGCGCTCACGGATCCGCTTTCGATTCGGCAGCTTGAGGTTTTCGTCGCGCTGATCGAGGAGACCTCGTTCACGAAGGCGGCCAAACGCCTGGATCTGTCGCAGTCCACCGTGAGCGGCCACATGGCCGACCTCGAGCGCAGGCTGGGCGCGCTGCTCGTCGAGCGCCATCGCGGCGGCGTCCGCGCCACCGCTGCCGGAGAGGCGCTCCTGCGTCCCGCACGCGAGGTGCTGCGCGCCGAAGAGAGCGCGCGCTCGGCGGTGCGCGAGCTTTCCGGGCTCGTCCACGGGCGCCTCGTCATCGGCGCCTCGACCATTCCCGGCTCCTATCTCCTGCCCGAATTGCTGGCGTCGTTTCACGCCGAGCATCCCGGCATTCGGCTGGGCGTGGCAGCCGGCGACTCGGGAGAAATCCTCGACCGGTTGCGCAGCGCGGATCTCGAGATCGGCGTCATCGGGGTGGAGCCGGACGATGAGAAGCTCGAATCGCTGCCGATCGGGGAGGATCGTCTGGTGCTGGTGGTGGCGCCCGGACACCCCGCCGCGCGCGGGCGCTCCGTGACGGTCAGCGAGTTGCGCCGCTATCCGCTCGTCCGGCGCGAGCAGGGATCCGGCTCCCGGCGAGCCACGGAAGTCGCGCTGCGCGAACTGTCCGATATCGCCGATGGCGGGGAGCCGGAACCGCTGCCCGTAGCGTGCGAAATGGGCAGCACGGAATCGCAGCGCGCCGCCATTCGCGCGGGACTCGGCCCCGGCTTTCTTTCCAGCCTCGCCGCCGCCCACGAGATCGAGGCGGGGCGGCTGGTTGAAGTGCCGCTGCGTCGATTCAAGGTCACGCGGCGGTTTCATCTCGTGTTCCGTAACGAGTCGGTTTTGAGCCCCGCGGCGCGCGCGTTCGTCGCGGCCATGCGAATCCGTTGATCCGGCGTCAATGAGTTGCGAAACTGCACACTTCCTGTGCAATTTCTCGACGCTTTGGCCGATCGGCCCCTCCTTGGCGACGGCGCGATGGGCACCCTGCTCTACGCGCGCGGCGTTCCCTACGACCAGTCGTTCGAGGCGCTCAACCTGCTGCGCCCCGGAGTCGTGCGCGCTGTGCATGACGCCTACATCGCCGCCGGCGCGCAGGTGATCGAGACCAATACCTTCGGCGGCAACGCCGAGCGGTTGGCGCATTCGGGCGACGATGGCCGGGTGCGCGAGCTCAACATCGCCGGCGCGCGCCTCGCACGCGAGGCGGTGGCGGACCGCGACGTCTTCGTGGCCGGCTCGATGGGCCCCATTTCCCAGGAAGCGCGGCGCCCCGGGGCGCTCAGCGACTCCGAGATCGCCACGATCTTCCGCGACCAGGCCACGGCGCTAGTCGAGGGCGGCGTCGATTTACTGATGATCGAGACATTTACCGATCTGCGTACGCTGCGGATCGCGTACGAGGCGGCCCGCTCGGTCGCCGAGGGACACCCGATCATCACGCAGATGGCGTTCCTCGAGCGGTCGGGGACGTTTTCGGGCGATGAGCCCGTCCCGTCGCTGACGGAGATGTGGCGCATGGGCGCCGATGTCGTCGGCGTCAACTGCGGACGCGGCCCGAAGCTCATTCACGACATCCTGCGCGACTTCGCGCCGACGACCGGCGTGCCCATCAGCGCCTACTTCAACGCCGGTTCGCCCGATCTCGTCAACGGTCGCCACATGTACCTCAACCGCCCCGGCTACCTCGCGGACATGGCCGAGCGCCTCGTCAAGCGGGGCGTGAACCTGATCGGCGGCTGTTGCGGCACCACGCCCGAGGACATCGCCTGCATGGCGGAGCGCGTCACGAAGACGCCTCTGCGCGTGCGGCCCAAGGTGGCGCTGCCGCCCCCGGCCGTCGCATTGGTCGATGTCGCTCCCGTGTTCCCGCCCGGGTTTCTCGATCGCGACGTGCACGAACCCACGATCATCGCCGAACTCGATCCGCCCCGGGGCCTCGACTACGAGAAGGTGCTGCAGGGCGCGCAGCGCATGGCGGAAGTGGGGGTTGACCTCGTAAGCGTCGCCGAGAATCCGCTGGCCAGTCCGCGCATGGGCAACCTCGCCATGGCGCTGCTCATGAAGCAGCACGCCGGTGTCGAACCGCTCGTGCATTTCACCTGCCGCGACCGCAACCTGATCGGCCTACAGTCGGACATCATGGGCGCGTATGCGATGGGACTGCGCTACCTGCTCGCCATCACCGGTGACCCGGTTCCCCGCGGCGGCGAGTTCGGTGCCAAGGGTGTCTACGACGTGGTCTCGTTCGGCCTGGTCGAAATGGTGGACGGGCTCAACCGCGGTCGCAACGCGGCGGGTGCGAGCATCGTGCGTCCCACGCGCCTGCGCATCGGCGTCGCCTTCAGCGGCAATGCCAAACACCTGCATGTCCAGGTGGACCGTCTGCGCAAGAAGGCGGCGCTGGGGGCGCAGTTCGCCCTCACGCAGCCCTGCTGGGATCCGCAACGGCTGGCGGAAATCTACGAGGCGCTCGGCGACGTGCCGGTGCACCTGTTCCTTGGCCTGATGCCGTTCGCCTCGGAGCGCAACTGCGAGTTCCTGCACAACGAAGTGCCCGGCATGACGGTGCCCGACGAGGTGCGCGCGCGCATGAAGGGGCTTTCCGGCAAGCAGGGACGCGCCATGGGCGCACGCATCTGCGAGGAGCTGCTCGACGTCATCGCGCAGTACTCCGGCCGCGCCTACTTCATTACGCCCTTCAACCAATTCGAAACGACGGCGCATCTCGTGGAGTACTTCCGCGAGCGCAAGCGCGCCCAGGCCAGGGGAGACTGATGTCGCTGTTCGGCAAATCCAAGGCGGACGACGCCGCCCTCGCCGCGCGCTACAAGCGCATGCTGGCGGTGGCCAAGAGCCTCGCGTCGGAGCGCGATCTCAAAAAAGTGCTGACGGTCGCGGTGGACGCCATAGTCGACTTCACCAATGCGGAGCGCGCCTTCGTCTGGCTGGGCGATGCCGATAACGGTTCCGTCGCGGTCGCCCGCAACGTGGACAAGGAGAACGTGCGTAAGCCCGCCGGCAAGGTGAGCCGTTCGATCATCAAGCGCGCGATGGACGCGACCGAAGTCGTGTTGACCGACAACGCGTCGGAGGACAGCGACTTCCTTGGCAGCGCGTCGATCGGCGAAATGAAACTGCGCTCGGTCATCTGCACGCCGCTTGCGCTGCACGGCGAGGTGATCGGCGCCATCTACGTGGACCACCGTTTTCGCGACGCGGAGTTCACCGAGGAGGACATGGCGCTGCTCGAGGAGTTCCGCGACCTGACGGCGATCGCCATCGGCAACGCGCGCCTGTTCGAGGAGAATGTCGGCCAGCGCAAGCGGCTCGAGGAACTCAACGAGCGACTCAGCAAGGAGGTCGCCCAGCAGAACGCGGAAGTGGAGGGATATCGCCGCAAGCTGCGCTCGCTCAAGCCGCGCGACAAGTACCGCTACGACTACTCCGCGATTATCGGGAACTCGCCCGCCATTCGGGAGGTGTTCGCGATTCTCGATCGCGTCATTCCCACCGACTTTCCGGTGCTCATCGAAGGTGAGAGCGGAACCGGCAAGGAGCTGGTCGCCAAGGCGGTGCATCACAACGGTCCGCGCAAAGACCAGCCGTTCCTGACCGAAAACTGCGGGGCGCTGCCCGAGTCGCTGCTCGAAAGCGAGTTGTTCGGGCACACGCGTGGTGCGTTCACCGGTGCCGATCGCACGCGTGACGGCCTGTTCCAGAGGGCGCACGGCGGGACGTTGTTCCTCGACGAGATCGGGGAGATGTCGCCCGGCATGCAGACCAAGCTGCTGCGCGCGTTGCAGGAGGGCGAGGTGCGCAAGGTCGGCTCGACGCAGGTCGAGAAGGTGGACGTGCGCATTATTTCCGCGACCAACCGCGAGCTGCGCCAGGCGGTTGCCGACGGCACCTTCCGCGAGGATCTCTACTACCGCATCAACGTCGTCGGAATCCGGCTGCCGCCGTTGCGCGAACGGCGCGAAGACCTGGAGACGTTGCTCGAACACTTCCTCGAACAGACCTGCCGCGATGCAGGCTGCGAGCGCAAGAAGTTCAGTGCCGCCGCGCTCAAGATCCTCACCTCGCACACCTGGCCCGGCAACGTGCGCGAGTTGCAGAACGAAGTGAAGCGCATGGTCGCGCTGGCCGACGACGTGATCGGTCCCGAGTTGCTCGACTCGCTCAAGGCGAGCGCCAGCGGCCCGGGCAGGACCACCCGGCGCGGCGGCGGACTAGGCGGCCGCGCGCTCAAGGACCTCGAGCGCGAGGCGATCGCGGAGACGCTTAAGATCACCGGTGGGAACAAGGCGGAGTCGGCTAAGCGACTCGGCATCTCACGAAGGGCGCTCTACGACAAGATTGAGAAGTACGGATTGAAATGAGCTTGAGGCTGGAAGCTGGAGGCTTGACGCCGCGACCAGGGAGTCTGTAGGCGCAGCGGGAGTTGCGGGGGCTCGATCGACACTCCGCAAGCGGAGCGGAGGCGAACCGAGGGAAGCTCGAAGCTTGAGGCTCGAAGCCTGAAGCCGGAGTTCCCACGCGTCCCGCCGTCCGGGGGAGGCGTGGCCAATACCCCTCCGCAACGCGGTCGCGCGGGGCCGTTCTGGTCGCGGCGCCCAGCTTCAAGCCTCCAGCTTCCAGTCCTCCTTCCCATGCGGTACTCCCATCAGGCTCCTAGGGCGCCGGATTGAAGCTGGGGTACAATTGCATTGTGAACTGGCAAGATCGAATCGTCGTGGACCCCACGGTTCGCAGCGGGAAGCCGTGCGTCAAGGGAACGCGGGTTACCGTGTACGACGTGCTTGAGTACCTCGCGGGTGGCATGAGCGAGGACGAGATCCTCGCTGATTTCGACGATCTCGTTCGCGAGGACATTCGGGCGTGCCTCGCGTTCGCGGCGACGCGTGAGCGGCGTGTGTCCAATTCCGTCGCATGAAGCTCCTGTTCGACGAGAACCTCAGTCCCAGGCTGGCCGAGGTTCTTGCGAACGAGCACCCCGGTAGCGCCCACGTCCGGCGCGTCGGCCTGCGCGGATCCGACGACGCGCGGATCTGGGACTACGCGCGTGGGCACGGTTTCGCGATCGTCTCGAAAGACACCGACTTTCGGGAACGTAGCTTTGTCGAGGGACAGCCCCCCAAGATCATCTGGCTCGACGTTGGCAACGTCGGTACGACCGCGATCGCGGAACTTCTCCGGCAAGAGCGCGGACGGCTCGAGGAGTTCGAGCGGCAAGGCGAAGCGTCGCTGCTCATCCTGTCTCTTGGGCCGAGCGCCGTCTGACGTTATGGCGGGACAGGCTTCCGCGTTACGAGAGCGGATGCCACCCGAGACCCCTCCCCAATCCGTTCGCACGAGGACAGATTGGTTGCGGCGTCCAGCCTCGAGCTTCGAGCCCTTCGCCTCTCATGGGGTACCACGTTCGTTTGCTGCGGATTGCTCAGGCCACGGCATCCGTTTCGCGCCATTCGCGCCATTCGCGCCATTCGCGCCAT
>Ga0164315_10003417_pt1 | contig 12316 bp, 11 predicted proteins | sample GuaBasSedimGuay6_FD_113737 | JGI IMG/M metagenome (GOLD analysis project Ga0164315, IMG submission 113737) | Subseafloor sediment microbial communities from Guaymas Basin, Gulf of California, Mexico - Guay6, Core 4569-2, 0-3 cm | ecosystem: Environmental > Aquatic > Marine > Hydrothermal vents... | reverse complement strand
TCGCCCGGCAGGGGGAGCAGTCGCCGGCCAGCGAGGACACGATCACGGCGCTCGTGGCGGGAACCTTCGCCGCTTCGCAGGCGATGGCCGCGATGCTCGGCGCCGAAGAGTTCAGCAGCCTGATTCCGCGCGGCGGCGGCGGTCACCTGCTGCTGTTGCGCGCGGGCGAGGGCGCCCTGCTCGCGGTCGTCTTCGACGATCACATTTCGGCGACGCTCGTGCGCACCTACGCGCTCGAGGCGATTCGCCGCCTCGCCTCGATGATGGTGCAAGCGGGCAAGTCGAAGGCCGGCAGCGGCGAGCACATCGAGGGCGAACAGTTCGATGGCGAGATCGACGGCGCGCTCACCGATATGTTCGGCTAGGAGCCTGTCGGAGTAACCGTCTGGATTCGACCGGCTGCGGCTGCAGGGCAGCTCCTTCGTCGCGGCCCTGCGGGCGGCGATGTTGCTGGCGGAACCTTCGCGGCGCCTCCTCGCAGTAAGTTCTTTGGGATACAGCGTCGTCCGCCTTCGCGCTACGCGCTTCGGCGGGACAGGTCGATTTGCCTGCCTCGCCATAGCGCGCAGCGCGACGGCGGGTCCTCGCTCGGTCTCCGTCCTACGACGGTTACTTCGACAGACTCCTATAGCTGGACCTCATAGCCCTCGAACTCGGGGTGGGAGAGCACCAAACCCTCCGGGCTGCGACCGCGTCGGTGCGCCTTGGTGAACGCCTCGCTGTCGGTCCACGCCTTGAACGCCTCGCGGGTGGTCCAAAGCGAGTGGGAAATGAAGATCGTCTGGTCCTCGCCGCGTTCGCCCTAGAGCAGGTGGAACTCCTTGAAGCCCGCGACCTCGTCCAGGTGGCTCTCGCGTTGCCGCCAGACATCGACGAACTCCTCCTCGCGGCCCGGAGCAATGCGGAAGCGATTCATGGCGATGTACATGGCGCGACAGCCTACTCGATACGGTACCGGGAAGAATTCTGCGAGACTCGCGCCCGGAACTCGTAGGAGCTACGGAAAACTCCCGCCCGCGGGTGATTTCACCCGCGGGTTTCGCAGAAAAACACCCGGTACCGTATTCAGCGGGAGCCGGTGGGGAAGGGGAGGCTTGGTGCGTTGCGCAATCGGCGCGCGGGAATGGCTGTTCCGTAGAAATCGACGTCGTTGATCCGGGCTTCGGCGAACCGGTTGAGCAGCGCGACCACGTACTTGTGCGGCACCTTGTGCGCAGCCTTGATCTCGCCACGTAGCTCAATGCCGTCGAATTGCGCGGTGGCGTCGCGGAGGCGGCGAATGTGCGTGGCTACGGCGTCGAGACTGTCGGTCGCGCTTCCGTCCTCGAACCGGTAGAGCACGCGGGTCGGCGCGGAGACGGTCGTCTGGTTGCCGACCGGTCCCCACGGCCGCGGCGCCTCGTCGCGCCCGACGACGTGGACCTTGATCAGGACGACCTCGGGCGGGTTTAGCGTGATGTCGGGCCCCCTGTCGGTGGGCAGGTAGGCCTGCAGCTTGGCGTCCAGCGTCTTGAACGGCAGGCACATGAAAAAGATGATGATCAGGAACGCGATGTCGATCAGCGGCGTGAGATCGGACTTCGCGTCGGCGCTCTCCATCTGCTCGCGAATGGCGGAGGCAGCCATGGCTAGACCTCACTCGTACGGAAGAGTTGGTGGGGGATCGTCGTCGCCCGAATGGGCGGTTGCGCTGCGGTCATGTTGTTTCCTCATGGCCACAGGCGGGAATGCGAGCGCGAATTCAGCCTAGCCGATGTCGCGGGGGCGTCAACCCCGCGGGCGCAACTTGGTCAGGACGACCTGGTTGCCGGCGCGGTTGTAGTCGAGGCGATCCACCAGATCGAACATGCGGGCGATGCCGCCTTCCGTGACGTCGCCGCGGCGCGTGCGGAGCTGTTCGACCGCGCCCGCGAGAACGCCGCCCCGCGTGGGTGCGCGCGCTGCCGCCAGAACGGAGGCGTGGTCGAAGCCGTTGCCGGTGTCCCGGATAACGATCACGAGGCGCTTCGGATCGAGGATCAGCCGCAGGTCGATCGTGCAGCACTCGACGTGGCGATGGCCGTGGCGCATGGCGTTGTCCAGCGCTTCCGCCATCGCGGCGCACGCGTCCTCGGCGAAGCGCTCGTTCTGTTCGCATCGAAGGAGCACCTCTTGCACCATCGCGCACACCTCCCTGCGGTCGCGTCGGTTTCCCGGCAACTGGAGGTGCAGCTCAAGCGTGTCGTTGTCCTGGTTGGAAACGCGGTCGGCCAGTTCGGTCGCCGCGGTCCCGATGAACTCCGAAAAATCGAACGGCTCGTAGACGACCTCGTCGGGCATCACCAGCAGACTTTCCACCGGATCGTGCCGCGCACTCGCGGGGAACAGGCCGACGACCGGCACGCGGTTCGTCAGCGGGTTGCACTTGAGTTCGCGGACCAGCTCCTGCCAGCCATCGACGTGGCTCTCGAAGACGAGCGCGGCGGGAGGGTTCTGTTCGACGCGCGAGTGCACTTCGTGGCCGTTGCGAACGTTGATCAGCGGCCAGCCCCGGCGGCCGAAATGTTCGCCCAGCAGTTCCGAGAATTCGCCGGCGCTGCGTGACACGTAGTAGATGGCCGCCTGGCAGGCGCGGTCGAGGCTCGTCTTGAGCGAACCGATCGGACGCGCGGCGACCGACTTGTTGCGTGCTGCGAAGGCGGAGAAGCCGCCCGACTCGTCCTCGCGGATCTCCGGGCCGCCCTCGATGGCGAGCGAGAGCAGGTCGCCCAGCTCTACTTCACTGCCCTGTTCGAGGAATTCGCGCACGCTGACGCAAACGGCGTCGAGCAGTTCGGTCAACTCCTCGGGGGACTTGCCCGTCTTCTGCTCGAGGGAGCGCAAAAGCTCCCGTGTCGTGATTCGCGCCGGTACCACCATGTTGGATCCGTCAGGCTCCGATAGCTTTTATCGGTCCGACCTGCGTCTTGAATTGAGTCGATCCGCCGCGGAGTTGATTTGCCGCGAGAACGGATCCTTAACAGATCCGCGCTACTCGATCCGCTCGCCGGATTCGCCTTCGATCTCCGGCAGATCGCGAAGCGTCACGGTGCGCACTTCGGTGGACCACGTCTGGGTCCCGGCGGCGTGGCGCTCGACGGTGACGCGCCGCTGGCGAATGAAGTTCTCGCGGCGCGCCGAGACGACGATGGTGAAGAACATCGAGCGCGTCGTGAAGTCGCGGCCGAGATCGAGTTCCTCGCGCCGGAGCATGCCCTGGTCCCGGAAGCCGGCCACGTTCTGCGTCAGGTCGTTGATCGTCGCGTAGAGCGAGATCGTCTCCTCGAGCGCGTCTTCGTCGCCGGACTGGCGCAAGTCCTCGCGTTCCTGCTCCAGGTTGTCGCGATCTTCCTGATCATCGTCGGTGTCGAGGAAGCCGCCGCGCCCGTTGAAGATCTGCTTCGCGACCTCCGCGCGCCCCTCCTCGTTACGGAACATCGCGCGCAGCACCGCGATGGGGGCGGTGTTGACGTTGATGCGACCGTCGCCATAGATCGTCAGGTAGTCGGCGAGGCTCGGCATCACCTGGCCCGAGTCGAGATCGGTGAACCGTTCGAGCAGGCGTTTTTCACGGAAGAGACCATGGCAAAAAATGAGGTCGTCGACGCTGAGCACGCCCTGTTTCATGTCGCCCGCCGGTGCGGGAATCTCCGACGCCCCGACGCGCCGATCGCGATCATCGCCCTTGACGAACTTCAGGACCGCCTGCGCGACCTCCTCGGCCTCGTTCTCGTTGAGATCCCATTCGTTGTCTTCCATGTCGCCGTAGCGGCTGTCGCGGAAGAAATCGAGCAGCGCGCGAAAGACCTCGAACGAGCGCTCGCGGCGCTTCTTGTCGGTGTGACTCAGCAGGTTGATGTTGAACTTGCTCTGCTCGTCCATCACCTCGGTGTAGAGCGTGATCTCGTCGCCCTGTTCCTTGTCGCCGCGCGTGACCATCGTCGCCGTCTGGCCCTGTTCGCTGTCGGGTCCCCACTCGTCGCTGTAGTGGTCGTACGCACCCTGCTGCTGCTGGTTCTGGTTGTCGTTCTTGAGGTCGCGCACGAGACGCAGTCGCATCTGTCCCACGCGCGCCGAGATGGCGAACTTGAACTGCTGGTTGGCGAGGATGTTGGCGGCGAGATGCTGCCCGATGGTCGTCTCGAAGTTGAGCTGCACCATGATGATCGCCACCAGGGGCAGAATGATCAGCACGAGGATCAGCGCGATGCCGCGTTCGGCTTGCCGTCGGGGGTGATACATAGGGGGTTCGGGGGATCAGACGCTATTCCGCGGCTATTTCTTCCGGCTCAGGAGCACGTGCACGCGATCCGGCCGGCGGCCACCGCCGCGGTAATGCAGGATGATATCCGACCTTTTGTCGCCGTTGATGTCGGCGGCGCTGGAATAGACGGAATCATAGGCGGCGCAGTCGGGAATCTTGATATGCCGCCAAACCTCCTCGCGGAAGACGGTGTCCGGTACGCCGCGGTAGACGCCGAGCTTGTCGGTCTCCTCCGTCACCACGAGGTCCTTGCGGCCATCCCCGTCCAGATCGCCGCCGTATTCCACGATTATCAGGCCGCTCAGCTTGAGGCGACCAGTCGCATCGGTCGCCATTCGCACCCGCACCGGCAGGGAAAGCCGCGCGTCCGAGGTGGCGGCAAAGGGGCGGCGGCCACCGCGGTTGAGGAAGATCGGCACTTTGACGATGAATTCGCCGCGCGCGAGCACGCGCACCGCGTCGCCGAAACTCGGCTTGGGCACGTAGGGCAGCGCCAGGTCCGGCAGGTTGTCGCCGTTGAGGTCGGTCAGCACCGGGTAGCGCATGTGGCCGGCGACGGAGAGCTCGAACTTGTGGGCGTCGCCCAGTCCCTTCGTGGGGGACGCCATGATCACCAGGGCCTTGCCCGCCTTGCGCCGCACCGCGAGCACGTCGGTCTGCCCGTCGTTGTTGAGATCGCCGTAGGAAATGTCGGCGTCCTTCGCTTCGGGAATCGCGATCTCCAGCCGGCGCTTCGGATCGAGGCGTCCCTTCGCGTCGCCCACGTAGACGACGAGACCGCGTTCGGTTTCGACGGCGAAATCGGGGCGCAGGTCGCCGTTGAAATTGCCGTCGGTCCAGGCGCCGAGGCCGAAGCGCGCAACGTGTCGTGCCGAGACCGCGCTGCCGACCGTCTTGGTGGTCTCGATGATCTGCGGCGGCAGGAGTGTGTCGTCCTTGTCGCCGTAGCGAATGCGATAGCCGTCCAGCGAGACGTCGATGAAGTCCAGCCGCTTGTCGAGATTGAGGTCGCGAAAAAACCCGCGCCAAAGCACGTTTCCCGGCGCGGCCGGAAGACCCGGGCCCGACGGCATCGAAAGGCGCGTGCGTGCCTCCTCGACGATGCCGATCGCCCAGTAGGCGTCCTTGGTACGGACGATCATCTCCTCCGCCTTGGTGCCGCGCGGCCGACCGAAATCGAATAGCGCGGCGCCATCGGGCAAACGGAAGCGGCGGTCGGGTTTGGTCGGCAGTATCCCGGCGCGCCCGCGCCAGAAGAGCGCCTCGCGCGCACTTACCAGCAGCACGTCCGCGCGCCCGTCGCCGGTCATGTCGCGTTGGATGCGGTAGTCGACCACGTCCGGGCTTTCGAGTGTGACGATGTCGTACTCGATGGCCGCGGCGGCGCCCGCCAACAGCAACAGCGCGAGCGCCCACCTCATTACCGGGACTCCTTGCGGATCAGCAGCAGACCCTTGTCGGTAATCATCGCGGCGATGGTGCGCCCGATCGCCGGCTTGCCCGCCTTGATCTTGCGGCGCACGACCTCGTCGAAGCCGCCCTTCGCGTTGGCGCGCAGCACCCGCAGGTCCTTGCCGCGCGCGACGAGTTCCGGGCGCCCGTCGCCGTCGATGTCGGGGAGCAGGTCATAGGGGGGATCGGGTTCCGGGCCAAAGGCGGACATCGAGATCGGTCCCTTGTGCGTCCACGCCGGTTGGCGCGAGAGCTTGCCCTTGTCGAAGGCAAAAACGTGCACCGTCGCGGTCGGGGCGGAGACGATGGAAGTCGAAATGGTGCTCAGCGCGAGGTCGAGGTCGCCGTCGCCGTCCGCATCGACCAGCGCCGATTCGAGCAGCGCGCCCGGCACCTTGATGACGGTGGCCGGCCGGTAGAACCCCTTGCGCTTTTCGTTGTAGATGCGTCCGCCGGGGAAGTACCAGGCGCTCACTTCGAACGTCGCGAACAACTTCATCGAGCCCTTGCCCATCACCAGCAGCAGGTCGAGACGTTGGTTGCCGTCGAGGTCGCGCAGAAAGACATCGTTGCGGCGAATGCCCTCCGCGGCCGGCGCCAGTTCCTTGAGGGGCAGTTTGAGGCTGCCGGTCTGCTTGCCGTTGCGGAACGAGCGGAACGTACCCTCGTCGTAGAGCACCAGTTCGCGGGTCGTGCCGGTCCATCCGCCCACCGCGGGAATCGGAATGGCGAACTGCACGGCGAACGTTTCGGCGCGCTTGATCTCCAGCAGCGCTTTGGGAGGCGCCGGAACCAGACCGCCCGGCGTGACGAACCCGTCGCGTGTGGCGTAGATCGCGTCGTCCTTGCCGTCCCCGTCGAGATCGCCGGGCGAATCGACCAGCACCGGGTCTCCAACTCCGAGGCCGCCCAGCAGCGGGCGCGGGCTGCGCGGATCGACCATCAGGCCGCGCCCGACGATGGTCAGCGGGGAGACGGGTCGCCGGGCAACGATCGCGCCCGAACGGTCGAGCACGAGCAGTTCTTTTGCCGTGACGACGACGATCTTCTCGTTGCCATCGCCATAGACGTCGGCGATGCGCACGTCGAGCACGGGCTCGGGCAGGGGCACCGGCAGCAGGGCTATGCCGGCGAGGAGGATGGCACCGATCATGTTCAGTCGGTCAAGTCGAGACGCTGGAAGATGAGCGCGGCGAGAAGCGGGAGCCCGATGCAGAGTGCGAGGGCGCCCATGCCGGCCCCCATAGTGTACTCGTGCCAGGGCTCCCCCGCGTGGCGCTGCCCGTACTCGGCCAGTTGGGCGAAAGCGTCGGTCGCGGCGCGCTGCGGAAGTATGCGCGCGCTGTCGGTCGAGAGGCCGAAGAGTTCGGGCAGAAACTGCAGCGGCAGCGCGCATCCGATGGCCGCGATGACGGCGCCCGCCGCCGAGCGCATGATCGCCGAAACGAAGAGGCCGATGGCGGCCAGTACCCACAGGGCGGGCAGCGCACGCAGCGTCACGCCGAACGCGTAACCGCGCATCGCGTCCGCCTGGAACTCGGGCGGAATGGTCTCCTCCTCGACGAAGTCGAAGCCGCCGCCCGCCTCGTCATCGTCCGACGACATCGCTGTCACGTCGTCGAAGCCGCGCGGCGCTGCCACGAGATACGACGACCCCGCGGCGACGACCAGCAGACCGACCGCCAGCAGCAGGATCGCCGCGCTCTTGCCGAGCACGTATCCGGAGCGCGCGATGGGGCGCGGCATGATCCAGCGAATCGTCCCGCGCGTGCGGTCGCTGGCGATCGAGCCGGCCGCGATGCCGAGCAGGAAGAATCCGGCCGCAAGCGCGCTGGCGCTGAGTGCAGCCTCGTAGACGAGCCACCCGTTGTGGTCGTTGGTGGTGGGGCTGAGACCGACGGCGATGGCGGTGATGGCGGTCGCGGCGGCGGCCAGCCACGCCAGCGGATGCCGCAATAGATCGCTCAGTTCCGCCCTAAAGCAGGCGCCGAAGCCTCTCATCGGCCAACCTCCGTACGGTAGAGCTCATCGAGGCTGCGGCGCACGGGCGCCATTTCGAAAACTCGCAGGCCTGCCGCGATGCACGCGGCCGCGGCCGCCGCGGCGCGATCGTCATCGCCGTCGAGCACCAGCGCGCCATTGGAATTGTCGATGGCGACGTCGGGCATCGCGCCGCGCAAGGCGTCGGCGGCGCGCGCATCGTCGTCGGTACGCAGGCAAAAGCGCGGGTGGTCGGAGCCCAAGAGCACGTCGATGGCGCCCTGCCGTGCGATGCGTCCCTGAATCACGAGTGCGGCGTGCGTGCAAAGCCCTTCCACCTCGGCCAGTCGATGGACGGAGACGAGCACGGTCGCCCCGCGTTGCTGCTCCTCGCGCAAAATGCCGCGAATCGTGCGCAGGCCTTCCGGGTCGAGGCCGTTCTGCGGTTCGTCGAGCACCAGCAGATCGGGTTTTCCCAGCAGTGTGCAGGCGAGACCGAGCCGCTGCTTCATGCCGTGCGAGTAGCCGCCCGTCTTGCGGTTGAGCGCGTGCGTCATGCCCACCCGCTCCAGCACCGTTTCGTCGGCGTCCACGCCCATGTACTCCGCCGTGCGCCGAATCACGCGCCGCGCGGTGAGTTGCGCCGGAAAGATCGCGTTTTCGATCAGGAACGCCGCGCGGCAAACGGCGCCAACGTGTTCGCGAGCGGAGACGCCGAAGATCGCCGCGCTTCCGGAGTCGGCGCGCACGAGTCCCGACAAGATCCGCAGCGTGGTCGACTTGCCGGCGCCGTTGGGCCCCAAAAAGCCGAACAGTGCCCCCTCGGGCACCGTCAGGTCGAGCCCGCGCAGCGCCTCATGCGGGCCGTATCGCTTATGCAGCCCTTCGCATTGCACCGCTGCCGTGGTCATGAGGCTAGATTATGCGACATGGACGGACATGGCGCGCAGATCGCATTCTTCAGGAAGTTCGCGCATCTCTACGACTCGGGCGTGGCGCTGGCCGAAGCATTGCGCCTGGCGTGTACCGAGGCGGACGGCGAGTTGGCCGATGCGGTCGATGGGGTGCTGGACGACATCTACCGCGGCAACAGCCTGGCCGACTCCATGGCCGCGCGGCCGCAAAGCTTCAGTGAGGACATCGTGGGGTTGATCCGCTCGGGCGAGCAGCGCGGCGATCTTGGCGGTGCCGCGCGAAGCGTCGCCGACGGCCTGGGGCGCGGCGTGCTCGATGCGATCGCCGTGTCGGAGGAGGCTGTCGAGGCGCTGCTGCTCGCGGCGGGCGACGCACGCCTGTTGCACGTCGCACCCGACGGATCGCTGCGCGCGCGTTCGGGCGATGCGCTCATGCCGCTGGAGGATCGAGCGCCTGCGGGTGCGACGGCGGGCCTTTTGCAGCGTGCGGGTATGGAGGGGGTGCGGGGAGGGCGAGGTTCGTTCCTGTGGGAGGATCGCCTAGTGCGCGTGGCGTCGTCGTCACGCGCGATGGTGCTGCGCATTTCCGAGGCGCCCGGTGCAGTGTCCGATCCGGTACGCGCATGGCGTGACGAGCCGCAGCGGTTGCTGGTCGTGCGGGGCGGTCGGTGCGCCGACTTCGATGGATCGCTGCGTCAGATCGCGCGCGCCTTCGACCCGGAGGATTGCGTGCGGGTGGGCGTGGACCTGCCGGTTCCCGAGGTCTTGGACGCCCCCGATCTGACCACCGCGCTCGCGCTCGACCCCGATCTGCTGCTGCTGCGTCGCGCCGACATCGACTCCATGGCGCGGGTCGCGGATGCGCTTGCGCAGGGCGTGCGGGTCGCGGTTGCCGCCTACTCGCTACTGGAGCTGGAAGGCTTCGACGACGCGAGCGTCTGGGACGTATAGGCACGGTTTGAGAACTCCCGCTGGCTTCGGCCGGCTGCGGCGGCGCTGAACTTCGTCGCGGCTCCTTGCGGTGAGCTTCCTGTAACACAGCGGCGTCGCCGCGACTTCGCCCAGCTAGTCCTCGCTCGCCCTCGGGCCGACGCGGGAGTCCTCAAACAGTGCCTGGCGCCCCATGCGCGCCTCGTGGCGGGCGGTTTGTGCCGCGTGGTGGGCGCGATCCGCATCTTCCAGCGTGGCGCGATCGATCGTGCCCGCCGCGCAGAGCTGGACGCATAGGTCGAGCATGCGTTTGCGCGTGCGCACTACGATTTCGCTGATTTCCAGGTTCGCTTCGTAGTGGATCCAGAACGCCTGTGCCTCGGCGTCGGAGGGGGCACGCGCCGCGTGGCGCAGCTTGACGAGTCGCGCCCAGCGCTCCGAATCCACGCGCGCCATTTCCGACTCGCCGTCGAACGGAAGCCAGCGCAGTTCGGTCACGCTGCCCTCTTGGTGCTGCGTCTGCCAGCGTGCAGCCTCGCGTCGCGCGATCTCCTCGATGCGCTTTGCCCGGGTGGCTTGCACGCGATAGCGCTCCAGCGTGAAGTCGCGTCCGCTCTGGCGCGTCTCCTGCAAATCGAGTTGCCGAAGCTGCAGCTCCGCCTCGGCATTGACTACGTCGCGCTCGGTGCCATCCTGGTCTCGGGCCGCTTCGAGAGCCTGCCGCGCATCGCGCAGGCGGCCTTCAGCGTCCGGCTGGATCGAACTGCAGCCTGCAATCAGGAGGGCGTTCCACACGCTGCGCCGGGGCATGCGCCCACGGTAGCAGCTAAGCGGGCTTGCCGACGCCCTGGAGGAGCGCATCGACGCGGCGGCAGTGGGGGATGGCGAAGTCGGGCGTGACCCCGGCCTCGACGCGCAGCGTATCGAAGCTGTATTCGCCGCTGCCCCAGCTGAAGATGTCCCGCAGGACCCGCAGCACCTGGTTCTCGATTTCCGTTTCGGCGACGCTGCGCTCGATCAGGCCGAGTTCGACCAGGATCGTGCCGAGCGGCTGACGGCGCTTCTTGCGCTTCTGAAGCGCGAGGACGCCGGCCAGATCGGACGCCGAGATGGCGCCGCGTTCCTCGAGCGCCTCCCCGAGACGCTTGGCCGTGCTCGAGCGCGCCCAGAGCACTTCGCCCTGGAAGAACATCATTTCGGCTTCCGAGTCCCTGCCGCGGACGCGGAGAATTCCGGTGTTCTGCGCCTGCGCAAGGGCGCGCATAACGGTCGGAACCGAGTTGCTTAGTGATTCTGCGAAGTCGACCATGCGTGCTTGTCCGTCATTGCCACCCCAAGCGGAGTGGTCCTGATCCCCACGTTGGTTATCGGAGAAATAATGAGACAGAATTAGCTCCGAATCGGCGTTGTTAGCGGCGTGTTCAGGACAAAGAGCAAATTAAGCCGGGCCGAAGGCAGCATGCTGACTTCGGCCCGGGAGAAGTGCCGTCTCCAGAGGTGGAGACCCGTCGGTCGCCCCTTTTAGGAGGACGGCCTCTTTTTCGGACTTCCAGTCACTGATCACCTCCTTTGCTGCGGGTTCTGCCGCCCCAGCCCGAAGTCCTCGAACCTTGGCCGGAACGACCTAGTGCCCATCGCGCCCGTCGGCACGAAACAAACGGCGCATTGGCAACCCGTTCCGCGGAAGTCATTCGCGGCGCGCGCTATCAGCTGCACCGGTTCCTAGGGTAGTCGGCTTGGCCGACGTGTTATCCCGAAAATGCCTTTGCCAGGCGGCGGGCGACGCGCGAACGGAACGAACCGTCCAGAATTTTGGGCAAATTGGCGCGTGCCGTTTCGGCGGCCATGTCGCGTGCGGCCTCGGCGAGGCGCCGCCCGCCCGAGCAGTCCGTTGCGACCATCTCGTCGCAGTGATGCGCTGCTGCGGCGGAAATCGCCCACAACTCGGAGCACGCCTCCGCGATGCATACCGGAATCTCCGTGGCTTCCTTGAGCGCATCGTCGCCGCCGTCGCGCATGACCGTGCGGAACGCCTGTTCATCGAGCAGTTCGAGTTCGCGAAGATCGGCGCGCAGCTTGTCCGTCTTGCCGCGCAGTTCGGCGAGGCGCGGGCTCGGACGCGAACAGTCGATGCTCATGATGACCAGCGCGGCCGCCAGCGCGCCGGTGTGGGCGGCCGCGGAGCCTCCCGCGGGAACCGGCGTGCGCGAGGCGACGCGGTCGAGGAATTCGGGATACGGGTCGAGGACTTCGAGCGGGCCGCTGCGAATCGCGGAACGGAATCCACGTGCCACCGCATCGCGCGGCAGCATGCCGACGATCTCGCTGCCCAGCACCTCCACCTTCGCTTCGCGCGCCAGCCTGCGCACGTGGCGGAACGCCTTGAGCGGCGAGGTCTTCTTGTAGTCGAGCAGGTTCATCGAGACCTGCACGCAGTTCCGGCTTTCGAGCGCGAGGCCGAGGGCGCGCACGGCCGTCAGACCGCCCTCCGACTCGCGAACCTCCTTGGCGATCGTGCGCGCCACCTCGACGTCCTGCGTGTCGAGCGCGACGTTGAGGGCGATCATCACATCGCGTGCACCGACCGCGACCGCCCCGGCGTGCGGGTGCATGTGTTCGATCTTGCCGGCGGCCAGCAGGCGTCGCACTTCCGGCAGGGTCGCGTTGTCGTCGCTCGCCGCGCCGTAGCGGCAGGCGGGAATTTCCAGCTCCGTCTCGATCCGCTCGGCCAGCGCGCGCGCCCACTTGGCGCACGTCT
>Ga0164315_10003416_pt1 | contig 12317 bp, 9 predicted proteins | sample GuaBasSedimGuay6_FD_113737 | JGI IMG/M metagenome (GOLD analysis project Ga0164315, IMG submission 113737) | Subseafloor sediment microbial communities from Guaymas Basin, Gulf of California, Mexico - Guay6, Core 4569-2, 0-3 cm | ecosystem: Environmental > Aquatic > Marine > Hydrothermal vents >... | reverse complement strand
TCACATCTGCCCTGAAGCCAATTTCCATTTTTACATCATGCCATACAACTGGAATTGGTTTTTGTCGTGAAAATGATAAACCTCTTTTTTGAAGTTCGTAACATAATATCTCCTCATATACAGACTCCAGCAAACCTGGCCCAAGTTCCTTATGTATTTGAAAACAAATGTCAACTACAATAGTCGCTATTTCATTTTCACGCATTTTAATTTCAATTTTCTTTGCGACTCTGTGTCTTTGCGAGAGGTTTCATTTCTTTCATGGAGACCAGATTGCAAAATTTCTAAACAATTAATCGTTCTTTAAAAGGTAAGAAAGTCATAAAATCAGCATGGTGCACAACATATGCCTCAGTAGTTCTTTTCACCATATTTCCTTCACCGGCATGAGTTGCAATAATATGACACACTTCTGCAGGAACTCCACATTCTTCAGCCAGGGATACGCCACTGAAAGGGTGCCTGAGATATTTACCATAAGTACCTTGTATAGCTTTCCCGTTTTCATCTAACACATATTCAAGTAACTTGGCAACATCTGCTAAAATTGCACCTGCTATTAAAACATCCATATTGCAGGTCAGTTCACCATGGTACATATCATTGATCTTCTGTCCTGCATCCCTTGCAATATGAACAACTGATCGTTTATGATCCATAAAAGTGACTTTCAAATCAGGGCCACACAGTAAAGTAAAAGGGATTCGGTTTAAATCATCAGGAGCTAAAACACTTCTTTCAAGTGCCAACTCCCATGTTTTTGCTGTTTGCTCCCGAAGGTTTTCATCTTGAATCCAATCCAGTTCGGGCCAAAGTTCTAATACTTCTTTATTCATTTTTTATCAGGTTAATAATCTAATCATAAAATGGAAAAGTGATTGTCTGATAAACTCTTCAGGACAATCACTTTTCACTAATTTTTAAAATTTTGCAATAACTGCATCAGCCATTTCTATTGTTGAAGCCGCTCCTTTTTCAACCACATCTGCTCTTCCGGTCATTTTCATCATATCATAGGTTCTCACTTTTCCTTCAGCAATAACTTCAGCTACAGCTTTACGAATTTTAGCAGCAAGATCATTTTCATCAATGAAATCGAGCATCATACATGCTGATTCAATCATTGCTATCGGATTTACAATGGAAGTTTCATAATCGGCATATTTTGGTGCAGAACCATGTGTAGGTTCAAATACTCCAATTCCACTGTCAGGATTGAACTGCGCACTACAGGCAAATCCTAAACCGCCAATTAAGCCAGCAAAACCGTCAGATACAATATCACCAAACATATTTCCAGCTACAATTACTCCGTATGTTTCCGGGTTTTTGGTCAACCACATCATTTGTGCATCAATGTTGGTATTCCATAACTCAATATTTGGATAGTCTGCTTTTTGAATTTCCTGGGCAAGTTTATACATCATACCTGATGTTTCACGGATCACATTGGGTTTTTCACAAACTGTAACTGATTTATAACCATATTTTTTTGCATGTTCAAAAGCTGCTCTTAAAATGCGTTCTGTATGTTTCCTAGTAAATATCCTGGTAGAAACAGACAGTTCATCTTTCGGACACCATTCAAAATTCTTTTTAAATTTAGGATGTGTCATCAATGCATCATACACATTTTCAGGTGGGTTACTCCATTCAACACCACCATATAATCCTTCAGTATTCTGACGGAAAATAGCTACATCCACAGCAGGCTCTTCAATTGAATCACCTTGACCTCTACGAATAAAATTCAGCGGGTTACCAATGTACGATTTGCAAGGACGCAAACAGATGTCCAGTCCAAAATGCTGTCGTAATCCAACAATAGGACTTGAATAAACAAGGCCTTTTTCTTTCAACCCGGGAGCCAACTCTTCAAAAGCTGCGTCCTTTGGCTTTGAAGTGATAGCACCGAATAAGCCAACCTTGTGTTTTTCAATCAATTTAATTGTGCGATCAGGTAAAGGATTTCCTTCTTTACACCAAAACTCCCAGCCAATGTCACCTTCTACATAATCTGCTTCAAAACCTGCAGCATCCAACACACGGATGGTTTCATCCAATACTACTTTTCCGATGCCGTCACCCGGCATTCTGACGATGGTTCTTTTTGCCATATCTGTTTCTGTTTAAAACGTTTGTATAATATTTTAGATTTTAAATAAAGTCGTCAAATTTACAATTTTAAAATTCCCAGCAAATATTTTTACAATTGATTTTCTAACAATAATTAATTTGGAATGGATTCAAACTATTTTACGTGCTGAAACAACTACTATTACTCATTAAAATACATCAGACATCTAATCTCTCTAATACTTTTACAGACATTTATTTAGTTTATTATTAACTCCAATCAAGGGTTGAACGTTTATTTGCCACCAAGACGCTAAGGCTCTAAGTTCCATAAAGTTAAATATGCATATGATTATCAATCTTCGTGATACCTTTGCGTCTTTTGGTCTTAGTAGCTATTTTTCAGCATATTATTTTTTAAACACTTGATTCGTATTAAGATAAATGTTGTATCGATTTCTGTAAATATGAAAAAAATGATAGATCGTATTTAAAATCCTTCCAAATTAGTACTAATTTATCATTCATAGTTCGTTAACCGTAAACTGATTAACTTCTACCGTTAACTGATTACCAGTTGGATATTATAAAAATTCATTTATTTTTGTGTTACTATATTATCTATAGGTTTTGTTGGCACGGATTTTAAAAAATAAAATGATCATAATATTGCTTTTTCAACATTAATTTTACGTTATTTTGTTGATTGTTTTTTATAAAAAACATTCTTGTGTATAAACAAAAAAGGCGTAACTTGTGCCGCTCTTTAAAGGTAGTGTTTAAGCATAATTAAACAACATTCAAATAATAATAAAATGAAAAAAAGATTTTTACCTATTGGAGTATTTTCCTTTCTAATAAGTGGTCTGGCTGTATTGTTTCTTATTTCAGCTAATAAGCAAGATAATGAACAAATATTTACCGCCGGAACTGGGGGACAAAGTATTTTAGGAGCAAAAGCATATCTGGCTAAAATCAGAAATAATCAGCATACTGGAATATTGAACCCACAAGATGTTATTGCTGCCAGAAAGCAAATTGAAGAACAAGCCACATTAAAATCGGGAAGTAGTAATAAAGATTTGAACTGGATCGAAATGGGCCCGGATAATATTGGAGGAAGAACCCGGGCAATCATCTTTGACAACCAGGATCCAGGCGCAAATACTTTGTATGCTGGATCTGTTACCGGAGGATTATTTAAATCAACAAATCTTGGTGCCTCCTGGTCAAAAATTAATACCGCAAGCGGAACGGCAAATTTAAATGTATCTACAATGGCCCAAACTAACAATGGTGTAATATACGTAGGTACAGGAGAAGGAATGAGTTCTGAAATATATACCGCTACTGGTGACTTGGGCTATGAAGGCGGTTTTGTTGGAAGAGGAATTTATAAATCGGGAAACAATGATAACTTTACACGTGTTGTTGGTACCAATCCGGAGAATAACATAGATTTTGCCTATGTAAACAAAGTAAAAGTCGACACAAAAAATAATAGATTATTTGTAGCAACTCAATCTAGCCTGCAATATGCTTCTTTACCCATTGAAAATGCAGATAGTTGGTCTTCAGAATGTAAATACATGGTTGACAGTACTATAATCTCAAGAACCATTCATAGAGACTCCATTATTGTTTGTGATAGTTTTGAAATTATTGATGGGGAACTTGAAATTTATGGTGAATCATCTGTTGAAGTAAATCTCACACAGGATGATACTACAAATGTTAATCAAACATATAGTGATTATAAACCATTTGTTAACCAGGGAAACGTTTATGATATTGATATAAGTGAGGACGGATGGATAATTGCTGCTTTTAATGGTCACATTTATGTTTCTGAAAGTGGAAATCCGAAAAAATTCGTTAACCGATCTATTTATCCTGAAAACAAGAGTTCTATCCGACAGGATAACATCAATTTTGTTACCAATGTTATTATCAAAAATAAATTGGGATATGTTATTCATGAGCAAACTAACAATTCTAATGATTTAGAGGATTGGCATACAGGATATGTATATATCAATGAAACTTTTAATCCGATAACAGGTTATCCCTCAAACGAAAATACTGGACGGGTATCTTTTGCCATTGCTCCTTCAAATCAAAATATTGTTTATGCCATGGCTGCTAAATCTTCAAGCCCAATGAAAAATGGTTTATTCAATATCTATTTATCTGAAAATAAAGGAAATTCGTGGAGGATCGTTGCCCCTGGAAGCACCAATGAAAACAATATCCTTGGTTCCATTATTTTAAATAACTTAGGTGAGATCCAGGGCTATTATTACCAGGGCGATTATAACAATACACTTACTGTATTTCCAGATGATCCTTATCATGTGCTTGCTGGTGGCGTTAACCTGTGGGAAGGTGTTAAAACGCAAGAAACAGGATATTTTGATTGGAATGCAAAATCCTTTGGGGATGCAAGATTTCTTGGTAATGGAATATATACTCTTCTTTACTGTCATGTTGACCATCATGCTTATGTTTTCAGGCCAGGTTCGAATAACCAGTTTTACGCAGGAACAGATGGCGGAATATTTTCAGTAAATTATGATGGAATGTTCTTCTATTTTGCTGCTCGAAATAAAAACTATAACGCTACACAATATTATACTGTGGATGTATCTGCATATCCCAATGAAGTGCTAGGTGGAACTCAGGATAATGGAACTCAATACATTCAGGGATCAGGCAATACACCTATGAAGGGAGAAGATATGTGGAGACCGGCTAACCTTGATCCTAAATATCCAGAAGGAACTGATGGAGGATTTGTAGCCATATCTAACATCAGGGCAACACTTCCAGGTGGTGAAGATATTGATCCTGCATCATTCTATTCGAAGAGTCCTTTACCTCAAAATGAAGAATTAAAAGACAGGTTACGCAGGTCTGAAACTTTGGGTTATGACTTTTCTGCAAGTTTTTTCACTTCTGATAGTCCTACTAATTTGGACTTCCTTACACCAATGGTGCTATGGGAAAACTACAATAATGAATACAGCAGGGATTCTATTAAATTCAAAGCTGATCAAGATTACATTGCAGGTGATGCCGTGGTAGTGAGAAGTAAGCATAGTAGACATCCAATCAGATATGAATTTACCGAAGCATTGAGTGCTGGAGATTCAATTATGATTCAGGATAAGATTTCCAGTAAACTTTTCCTTGGGTGTTCTAATGAAATTTGGATGTCGTTAAATGCAACCAGTTTTAACGAAGCAACACAATGGCATTATATTTCAAATCAAGCTACAAATAATGGCTTTAATGGTAATCCAAGTAGTTTGGCATACTCAATGGATGGAAACTATTTATTTGCTGGTAACTTCGAAGGTGAATTATACCGAATATCAAATATTGCTTTAGCTTACGATTCAGTTTTAGCAGATGTAAATAGTTCAAGTTGTATTATTAACACAACTCAACTGATCGTAAAAGAAGGCAATACACAAGTAATTACATCTATTTCTGTTGATCCCAGGGATCCGAACAATGTGATGGTCACATTAGGAAACTATGGCAACACTGAATACGTTTATTATACGACAAATGCACTTGGAAGTGAACCTGTGTTTGAGTTAAAACAGGGAGATCTGCCTAAAATGCCTGTTTATTCCTCCGTATTGGAAATGGGAGAAGAAACAAATGTTGCTATTGTAGGTACAGAAGAAGGTATATGGATGACAGATAATATTAATGCTGAAAACCCATCATGGTATGATGCATCAGGGAGTGTTGGAAAAGTTCCTGTTTTAGCTATGAAACAACAAACCAATTCCAAAACAAGCTTTACGATCTCACAAGTTGATCCGGGGACCGGACAGACAACACAAGAAATATATCCAGCAATTGAGAACTACGGAATGATCTATATTGCTACACACGGAAGGGGAATTTTCCGCGATGAAACATATGAATCAGTAAGTATTGATGAGAATCCAGCTAATGGAGGATCAGCTATTGCAGGTGAACTTTCAATTTATCCAAATCCTGCTTCTGACCACATTAAAGTAACTTTTGACCTGAAAAGGACAACATCTGTACAAATAAGTATTTATGACTTGAGTGGCAGACTCATGTATGAATCCATTGAAACTGGTTTAAATGTTGGAAATCAAACTATTCATCTGAATACTCAGGCCTTTTCAAAAGGTACATATTTGGTAAAAATGGTTGCAGAAGGTGAGATCAGCACTGCTAAACTGATAATTATTAAATAGTCAATAAAAGAAATCTAATTATAATTCAAATTTTATAGAGTGATGAAAAATTTACTTTTAATAAGCTTGTTCACTTTTTTTGCAGTAAGTTTAAATGCACAATCGGATATTTTGCCACCTAACTTAATAGCACCTGAAAATGGTGCTTTAGATCAAATGCCTGATGGTACTTTAAATTGGTATGCATCAAGTGGTGTTGGTCAGGTTTCATACACTGTTGAAATAGCTGATAATATGCAGTTTGACAATTCTGAATCATTTATAACCTCCATTACTGAATTTAAAAATTCAAACCTAAGATTTGGGGAAGAGTATTTTTGGAGAATTAGTGCAACTGATGATGAGGAAACCAGTGATTGGTCCGATGTTTATTCGTTTACTGTTTTTGACAGATTACTTTTAGACGAACCATTAAATGGTGCTGCTGATCAAATGCCAAATGTAATCCTTTCCAGGGAGGAAGATGCTGGTGATAATGATTATTCTGGTTTTAATTTGATGCAATGCCAGATTGATACATCCTATGGATTAGCAACTGAGAATATCGATTTAACAGAAGAAGATCTTAATTCTATTTATTTCGTGGATGAGGCCAGTGGATGGACCGCTGGTGAAGCAGGGACAATATTAGCCTATGATGCTGGTACCTGGAGCATTGAAACTATTTATTCTGGTGCTACCAATGAAGACACTACGATTACAGCTGGATTAAATTCCATTCACAATGGACATATTGTTGGAAATGAAGGTACATATTTATATTATGATGTTGATATGTGGAAGGTAGAACCTATTGAATTAGAATCAGATAATAAGGAAGTAGCAATTACTGAAGATTTAAATTCTGTATTTGCGCTCTCATCTGAAGATATTTGGGCAGTAGGGCCAGAAGCATACATCATTCACAAAGGAACTTCAGAATATTGGGAACTTAGTGATTCTAATCTTGAAGAACCAGAAGATATGAATGCAGTGTTCTTTCTGGATGAAAATAATGGATGGGCAGTTGGAGCAGGTGATTCAATATTATATTATAATGGAGCAGAATGGACAGCTCAATACAACCCAGCTGAAAGAGACCTGTATGATGTTTATTTTACAGATATGAACCATGGATGGGCAGTTGGAAAATTAGGTACCCTGGTTTTTTATGATGGAACCCAGTGGAATGAATTAGAAAGTAATACAGGAAGTGATCTCTATTCCATTTTTATGCTGAATTCAGAAGAAGGATGGGCAGTTGGAAAAAATGGAACTTTGGTGAATTTTGATGGATCTTTTTGGTATGTAACAGCAAGTAGTTCATTAAATGACTTAAATTCAACATATGCAGTAAATGCTGACAATATATGGATAGCAGGAGAAGAAGGAACGGTAATTACCAAAATAGGAGAAGGTTTTGACAGTGAACTTATGGAGGTATATACTACTATAGGTGACAGTCTTAATATTCACATGAATAATCTCTTATTTGGAACAAGATATTACTGGAGATTCAGAGCTATTCATGATGAAGATACATCCAGTTGGTCATCAGCAAGGTATTTTTCAACAATTGGAGTTGTTGAATTGGTATCTCCTGATCAAAATGCAACCAATCAAGATCCTGATATAGAATTGGAATGGCTTGAAATTACAGGAATTGATAGTTACATTTACCAGGTTTGCAACGATCCTGATTTTATTTTTCCGTGTATAACAGGTTTCGTTGATTCCAGTTCAATTATTATCCCTGATCTATTTTTTGGAGATACATATTATTGGCGAGTGAGTGCAGCTCATTATGCAGATACTACAGACTGGTCAGAAGTCAGATCATTTGAAGTTATCAATACAGTTTTGTTAGATAGTCCTTCCGATGGGGCTTCATCTGTAGCTTTATTACCCACCCTTAGCTGGGAAGCAATAAATGGTGCTGATGAATATGAAGTCAGATGGAGCAATGAGGATAATAGCTATCTGGATACTGCATTTGTCAATACAACTTCATTTTTGATGTTTAAACCATTAGAATATGCTGAGGATTATTTCTGGAAAGTAAGGGCCATTAAAAATGGAGATACTACAGACTGGAGCGATACATGGCAATTTTATACCGGACCTACCAGCATTGGAGATATCTCATTTAATGATCACAATATAAGTATCTTCCCCAATCCAACAAATGGCCAGCTAACGATTGAAATTAATTCTTTTGAGACAACCCAAATTGATGTTTCAATTATTGATTTAATGGGCAAGGTTGCCAAGGAACAATCATTCACTATTGACCAGGGTCTTAGTAAGAATTTGATGCAATTGGATGAATTAAACAAAGGAATTTACCTGATTAAATTACAATCAGGAAATGATGTTTATACAAAAAAATTGATAGTTGACTAATATAAATTAAAGTATTGTAAAAAGGATGGTGTAAATATGCATCATCCTTTTTTTAATGAAACTCCCCGCCGCTTTGCGGCGGGGTATCCTGACGGAATTTATTTGTTGATTCGCCCTAAAGGGCAGGGAATAAAGCCCATGTGATTCCTCCCCGAGTACTCGGGGGGATCAATTCGACTAACAAATTTCTCCTTATGAGTCCTTCGGACAATTCACTATGTTTTTAAAATTTGAGTCTTATTGATTTAATTATACCGCTTGCCAAAGTTAAAACTCAAATAAAGGGTTAGAAAAAAGTAATTTGGGTCGTTAAATGCCATAATGGGGACAGGCCTTGGAAAAACATCTAATATGGCACCCACCTCCAACGATTTAACTTTAGTTCGATAAACACCATAATCAAAATCCAAACCAACCTTCACCTGAAAACCTGGGTAAACACCTATCTTATTAAATCCCTTCGTAAAGGATGCCCTTCCAAAAATATTATCCACAAAATGTTTCTCTGGGTCATAACGTTCCTCATAAATAGTGTAATTATAAGCAGGTAATTGTCTTATAATATAAAGGTATACCGGTTTGGCAAATCCAAGAGAAACTCCTCCCATATAAAAAAAACGTAACTCTACACCCCCCCAATAAGGCTTTCGGTTTAATAAGCGATAAATACCATAAGAAGCCCGAATAATAAAAACAGAATTTAATTTACCATAAACATAACTCTTAGAATTTGTAAAATAGGGGTTTATAGTGCGGATCTGCTTTTGTGATTGCATTTCAACAAATTCGAAAGTTAGCGTTCTTCTCTTAAAGGCTGTTTTATTATAACCCTTATTGAATTTTAGACCCCAGCCTTGCGTATGCAAAATAATACCGCCACTTGCTTCTTTAAAGAGCAAGATATTTTTAGATGTATCAATAACACTCTCAATTTGAGCTTGTAATTGAATACTTGCTAAAAAAATGGTACAGATGAGTATAAAACCTTTTGTATATCGCATGCTATCACAGCTGAGCTGAAAGCCGATAAAAATAAAAAATATTTACCAAATAACGAAATTCAGTAAATATATATTTCAGAGGGTATAGAATAATCCCTGGTGAGATAGGATTAATATCGCTGTTCGATTTGAAACTTCTTAGCTTCACCGTATGCCGGGCATTTTTCAGCCGACTTACATGATATCATTATTATTCCAATTGTAATAAAGGCCAGTATTAGGATTATAACTTTTTTCATTTCTATCATTTATGAAGGTTACAAAGATATAATTATTTCAGAAATATTGCATTTTGTTTATAACAACTTAAATTTGTACGTTATTATTGCTATTTGGTTACCTGAATCCATCTTTTCAATACTTTATAATTGTATGAACAAAATAAACCCTAACATAGAAGACAGCTGGAAACAAGTGCTTTATGATGAATTTAATGCAGATTATTTTCAAGGCTTGAAATCATTTCTTGTTGAAGAGAAAAAAATATATACCATATACCCACCTGGACAAGAAATATTTGCAGCTTTCAATTATACAACCTTTGACAATGTTCGGGTTGTTATTCTTGGTCAGGATCCATACCATGGACCCAATCAAGCAAATGGTTTATGCTTCTCTGTAAAAGACGGGATTCGCAAACCGCCATCTTTACAAAATATATTCAAAGAACTGCATAGTGATCTAAATTATCCAATCCCAGAAGGCGGGAATCTTGAAAATTGGGCAAAACAAGGTGTACTATTATTAAATGCCACATTAACGGTTAGGGCAAGCCAGGCAGGATCACATCAGAACAAAGGCTGGGAAAATTTTACAGATGCAATAATTTCAAAGTTATCAGCAGATAAAGAAAATCTGGTTTTTATATTATGGGGTAAGTATGCGCAAAACAAAAAATCAATGATTGACACTCAAAAACACTATATTATTAAATCACCACACCCTTCTCCTTTTTCGGCCGATCGGGGATTTTTTGGAAGCAAACCATTTTCCAAAACAAATGCCTATTTGAGGCAAACCAATCAAAGGGAAATAAATTGGCAGTTGTAATTTTGCTGTATGAAATGATTTAATGCTGGAATTATCCTTTAATCCAATTAACAATCTTATCAGACATTGGGCTTTCCTTTGGACTAACAAAGTCAACCAACTGACCATTTTCATCAATCATATACTTTTGAAAGTTCCATGATACCTTGGAATCCTTAACACCATTTTCTTCTTTAGTAGTGAGCCATTTATAAATGGGATTTATATCTTTTCCTTTTACCGATATTTTTGACATCATTTGAAAAGTAACACCATAATTTACCTGGCAAAATTCTTTGATCTCATCATCGGTTCCAGGTTCCTGGCTTAAAAAATTATTGGCTGGAAATCCAACAATTATAAAATTTTCTCCGCCATAAGTTTTATACAACTCTTCCAGTTCTTCATATTGTGATGTTAATCCGCATTTTGATGCAGTATTTACAACCAAAACTTTTTTACCTTTTAAAGAAGACATTTCCATCTCTTTCCCATCAATCGTTTTTGCAGAAAAATCATGAAATGTTTTATGTTGACTATATGAAGTATTCATTATTAAAATATTTGCTATTAGAAAAACGATTAATTTCATTTTATTTATTTTTAAGTTTTCAAACAAACAGGTAGAAAATAGATTTATTCAAATAATAAAGTTTCTGATGACAAATATAGCAAGATCTCAAACAGCAAAGAATTTAATGGTTGCTTTTACCGGCGAATCAATAGCCATCAATAGATATACTTATTATGCAAAAGTAGCTAAGAAAGAGGGTTATGAACAAATATCTGCAATCTTTCAGGAAACCGCAGAACATGAAAAATCTCATGCAAAAACTTTTTATCGGTTTCTCGAAGGACAGGCCATAGAATTAAACTCTCAATTTCCTGAAACTACCCTTGGATCAACTATTGAAAACCTGACAGCTTCTATTTCAGGTGAAAATGAAGAATGGACAAATATATATCCCGGATTTGAAAGAATAGCCCGGGAAGAGGGATATAAATCAATCGCTACTAAATTTAAGTTGATTACCAGGATTGAAAAATTTCACGAGGAGAGATTTAAAAAAATTCTGGAGAACATTGAAACAGGATTGGTTTTTAAAAAAGAAAAACATGTAAAATGGATTTGCCGGAAATGTGGTTTTATACATGAAAGTGAATTTGCTTTAAGAAATTGTCCGGCTTGCGAACATCCACAGGCATATTTTGAAATATTAGCCGAAAATTATTAAAAAAAGCCACTCTTTTAAAAGTGGCCTTTAGCGGCTTACGATCAAATAATAATCTTTTCCAATAAGGCAAATTTCCATATTGTAGTTCTTAATAATGTTAAGATAACTACAATCCACATAACAATAGAGATCCAATAATGTTCAGTGCATACTTTCATTTAGTAATAATGAACTATTTGTACATTCGCATCAAAATTGATTAGGGTTTATGAACAGGCAAATCCTCAACCTGGCAATTCCAAATATAATCAGCAACATAACTATACCTTTATTGGGTATGGTTGACCTGGCTATTTTAGGCCATTTAGAATCGGCAAAATATATTGGGGCCATTGCTTTGGGAGGATTGA